>Ga0310829_1000692_pt1 | contig 24438 bp, 23 predicted proteins | sample WT_ome_4_FD_202244 | JGI IMG/M metagenome (GOLD analysis project Ga0310829, IMG submission 202244) | Sorghum-adapted microbial communities enriched on wild type (WT) sorghum from Joint BioEnergy Institute, Emeryville, California, United... ... | reverse complement strand
CGTGGAGGTTGCGGCGGGAGGTCTCGATCAAATCTGCGGCACGTTCTCGGCCCGCGCGAAACAGGTGGCACTGGCTTGCCCGGAAGAAGGCTTGGCGTCGGTTCTTTGTCTTGTTCGGGAGTGGCGCGCCAAAGCGGATGAAGATGAGAACTGGTGCGTCAGCCTCATAACCTGAAGCCGTAGATAGCCTCCGACGAGATTAGCTCCAAGATCATATGGGGTACGGACAATGACGTTACCCCGACCCCCAGCTCCGCAAACGCCAGCGACGAGCGCACGAGCGGTGAACGCACACCCCAGTGGTCGCCGCGCCTACGGTACAGCCCTCACCGACACGCTGCGTCCGGTTTCGCCGCAGCCGGGCTCGGCCGCCTGGATGACAACATGACCAGCTCCAACCAACGTGGCGGCCAGCTCGACCGGACTGCACGAAGCCAACGTCACCTCGGTGCCCGAGCTCATCAGCAAGCGCGATGTCAACGTGAGCGGTGGCGAGTAAAATGAAAGGAACCGCCATCACCGTCCATGATGTGCATAATGACGCCGGTGTTCCAATCACGGGAGGAAATGTCCACGGAGTCGCGCGCCAGAAGGCAAGGCGCGTGTTGATCGCTATGCAGAGCGTGGTGGCTTCAGTCGCCTTTGATTTCTCCTTGAGTGGCCTTCTGGTCAGCGAGAGTGGTATGTCTCAGCAGATGTTATTAGATAGCTCATTGAGCCGGCCAGTGCGCTGTATTGCCTGAGATCGATATTTGTGAAGGAGATTATGAGGGGACACCACGCCCAACCAATTTGGGCCAAGCTTGCTCGAGCGGGACAATCGCTACCCCACGCGTGGCACACCTTGATCGACCATTCGGCGGATGTTGCTGCCGTGTTCGGAGCTATGCTGCGGGTGCCTGTGGTAAATGCACGATTGGCTGCGCTGGCAGGTGAAAGTCACCTCCCCAAAGTCTGGATGGATCGGCTTGCTGTCTACGCAGCGCTGCATGACTTTGGGAAAGCCAACAGCGGGTTTCAAGCACGCTGGCACGCGGATGCGCCTGCCATCGGACATGTGACTCCAGCATTGAGTCTGATTTATTGCGGCGAAGAGTTTGCTGATCAGATCAATACGGCGTTGCCGATATCCGAACTCGCTGAATGGGGAGCCTTCGAGCAGGCCTTTCTCAGTGTTATTGCCCATCACGGTAGGCCGATTGACCCAAATACAGCGGGCCACGAATGGTCCCGTCACCGTGATTATTGGCGGATTCGAGAGGAATATAATCCGTTCGCTGCGCTGAGCGGTCTCACAGACGCCATTCGCCAGTGGTTCCCGACTGCTTTTGCCGAGTCTGGTCCTCCCCTCCCTGAGGCTACGCGCTTTTGGCATGCCGTTGCCGGCCTCATGATGTTGGCCGACTGGATCGGGTCGGACACGGTATCGTTTCCGTTGGCCAATGGGCGCGAGCCCGATCGGATGGAGTGGGCGCGACAGCAGGCGACTCGTGTGCTCGCCGACTATGGTTTTGATCCAGACGGCCACCGGCGTGCCATTGCGCGGCCAGTCACCTTTAGCAGCATTTCAGAGTACGAACCGCACGACATCCAGTTGGCCGTGGCGGAAGCCGACGGTCAAATCGTCGTGCTCGAGGCCGAAACCGGAGCCGGCAAGACCGAAGCAGCTCTCTACCGATTTGCGCGACTGTTTGCAGATGGCAAGGTGGAAGGGCTCTATTTCGCTCTACCGACGCGTGTTGCAGCAACGAGCCTCTATTATCGCGTGAAAAGCGCTGTGGTCAGATTATTCCCAGAGAAGGCACGGCCGACTGTCATTTTGGCTGTCCCGGGATATGCGAAGGCGGACGATGTCACCGTGCGCGTTTTGCCGGACTTTGATGTGCAGTGGGATGACGACCCTGATGAAGCGACGCGGCGAGCGCGATGGGCAGCGGAACACCCTAAACGGTTTCTCGCCGGGACGATTGCTGTTGGTACGATTGACCAGGCTCTCTTGGGAGCGATCCAGGTTAAGCATGCGCATCTTCGTTCCGCATGTTTGATGCGCAGCCTGCTCGTCGTCGACGAAGTGCATGCCTCTGATACCTACATGGAGTGGCTGCTCAACCACTTGCTGGATCAGCATGCCCGCGCCGGTGGTCACGCCCTGCTGCTTTCAGCGACACTTGGTTCAGCAGCGCGTACGCGACTTCTCGGGAGAAAGGTCAGCGAAATTCCGGACGTCGCCGAAGCGGCAGCAATGCCGTACCCTGCAATCTCGACCTCCAGCCACCCGGCACCTAGGCAGCATGCCGGACGAGGGACCCCGAAAACCGTTGCACTTGCGTTGGAGTCGCGCATTGGCGAGCCGGAGACGGTAAGCAGGATAGCACTAGAGTATGCCTCTGAAGGCGCCAAGGTGCTCGTGGTGCGTAATACGCATCGCGATGCGATCCTGACCGCTGAGGCATTGTTTAGACTATCGCCAGACAATCCGGCACTCTTTCGCTGCAACGGCATCCCCACGCTGCACCATGGTCGCTTCGCGCGGGAAGATCGTGAGCTACTTGATGCAGAAATCGAACGGCAGATTGGCCGAGATCGGCCCAAAGGGGGGCTGGTCCTGATTGGCACCCAAACGCTGGAGCAGAGCCTCGATATTGATGCCGACCTGCTTATCACGGATCTCTGTCCTGCGGACGTTTTGCTCCAGAGACTTGGCCGTCTTCACCGCCATGCCCGCACCGATCGCCCGAACCGTTGTGCAAGGCCTCGTGCCATCGTGCTATGCCCCGAAACGCTCACGTCGCTTCTCGAACGCGGCCGTCACGGGCTCGGAGGCGCCCACGGCCCCTATCGCGACGTCGTTGGGCTCGAGGCAACGCGGCGGTTGATATTGCGCCATCCTGAGTGGCGTATCCCTGAGATGAATCGGCTGCTCGTCGAGCATGCTACCCATCCGCAAGCCCTTGAGATGCTAACCAGAGAATTGGAAGTGGTTGATCCGAGATGGCGCGATGCACGCCAACGGATCGTAGGCGCTGGTATGAGTGAAGTCCAGCTGGCGTTGCAAGCCGCTCTGCCATGGTCCGCACGCCTATCTGACAGAAAAGCGATCTTCCCCCAAGACGAGAGCTTGGCAACGCGGCTTGGTGCGCAAGATCTTGCCATCACCTTGCCCGATGGACTGATCGGACCATTCGGCACGCCAATCAAGCTGCTTTCCATTCCTAGTTTCTGGCTGGGCGGCATTGATTTGGGGAACGATGTCGAACCTCGCATTGACTCGATCGCACAAGGGCGATTGACTTTCCGTGTCCAGAGCGAAGTGTTCCAATACGATCGTCTTGGGCTGCGAAGGGGGACAGGCGATGGCGGGGGGCATAGCGGCTCTTAATCTTCTTACCGAGCCGCTTATTCGCATCCGGCGGGGCGATAACGAAGAAAAAGTTACGCTCCCCGAACTTTTCGCAGTCGCCATAGCCGATGACCTCGATAGCGTGGTCGCGCTCAGGCCACATCAAAAGCAAGCGCTGCATGCATTTCTGGTTCAAGTCGGCGCGATGGCGCTATTGGCAGCGGATAGACGTGGCCCTCCTAGCACTGCAGAAGCGTGGACAACTCTCCTCCGCGGATTAGCGCCAGACTATAGCAGGGATGAGCCTTGGTGCCTCGTCGTCGATGACCTCGCCCAACCCGCATTTCTTCAGCCGCCTGTGTCAGAGGGCGATCTCAGCTGCCTCAAGGAGAAGGAGGTCACGCCCGATGCTCTCGACATGTTGGTCACTTCGAAGAACCACGATCTCAAAGCCGCCCGCATCACATCGGCGGAGCCTGATTTGTGGCTGTTTGCATTGCTAACGCTCCAAACCTGCGAAGGTTTTCTCGGCCGTGGCAACTACGGCATCAGCCGCATGAATGGAGGCTTCGCTTCGCGTCCCTTTGTTGGGATTGCCCCCAAGGGACGCTGGGGGGCTCAAATCAGGCGAGATATGGAACGACTGATCGAGCTCCGATCTGAGATTGTGGCGAATTACCCGATCTATCGCGAAGAAGGCGGCCTTGGCTTGGTCTGGCTGCGCCCGTGGGATGGAAACGCTCAGCTGACGCCGGAAGAACTGGATCCGTATTACGTCGAGATTTGTCGCCGAGTCCGTCTAAACTTCGATGGGACCGCCATCGTAGCTCATCGCGGAGCCAGTCGCAAACCAAGGATTGCCATGCCCGAAGGCTTGAATGGAAACACCGGTGATCCTTGGACGCCTATTGATCGCAAACACAGCAAGGCGCTAACCGTCGATGGCTCAGGCTTCCACTACCGGCGTGTTGCCGAATTGCTCGACCCTTCCCGGTTTACCCCCGCGCCGCTGCAGGACGTAACTCCTGGCGATGGCAGCGAAGGTTTGGAACTGACCCTCTCGGTAACGGTGCGCGGCCAAGGCGAAACCGAGGGGTATCACGAACGGCGCATCCTGATCCCTCCGCGCGCAGTTCCGTTCTTCCTGCACCGCGGGGCGAAGGATCGTCTTGCCGAGGTTGCCCGAGACAGGGTCACCAATGCTGCAACAATGCGCACCAAGGTGCTCAGTCCAGCGCTTTTTCGTTTGTTTCAGAACGATCCGGATACAATCAATTTCAGACACCCGGCGACACAAGCGAAAGTCGAGCCGTTCCTCGCCCGCTTCGACAGGGACGTCGACGCAGATTTCTTCGATCATCTTTTCGAGGAACTGAGCGAGGACAGCAATCCCTCGGCTGCGCGACGATTGCGGCGTGCGTGGTTGATGGAGCTCAAGGCACGTGCTGGCGACATCCTCGCCACGGCAGAAGCTGGCTCGCCATTGAGCCACGTGCGCCGTTACCGTGCACGGGCTGCTGCTCAAAGCGTCCTCGACAGTGCTTTTCAAAATGCGTTTGAGAGCTGGATAAGAGAAGATTGATGAACGGTTCCGTTTCCGAACAACAAATTGCGGAATTGGCCGCAAGAAGCGAAGTCGGCTCCGACGTCCTCGGAGCCGTGGCGCAAGAATTCCGCCGCCTCGTCGTCGCCAATGCGCGCGCCGAATTGGCAGCCTTGCGGCGCATGGATCCGGACCGGCCCACGACCGGAGCCCTGTTTCGTCTGCTGGCTCGTGCCGGTATTGGTGAAATGGGCCTGGACAGGCTCCAACGGTGGGCGAGCGCAGTCCACATCATGGCGCAGCGTCCGGACCGGCTTCGACCCGGCAATCTCGGTCAGAGCCTGGCCGCCATCGGATTTACCGAACAACGATTGGACATGTTGCTCAACGCACGCGGGAGCACGTTGCGCGACCTCGCCCGCCGCACTGCGAAGCGGCTCGCTAACAGTGAGGAAGCCATGCCGTACCGCGAACTTTGCCGCCTTGTTCTCCTGGACGGCCGGCCGGACCGCGAAAACGAGGCTGAGGAGTTGCGGATTAGAATTGCCCAGTCCTTCCAACGCGCCAGCCGACAAGACAACTCGAACTGACAATCGAATTGAATTTTTGAGGAGTGATTTCAATGACAGCGGCCTCCGCCCGGTTCTTGCAGATCCATACGCTCGCCTCCTATCCCGCCACACTTCTCAACCGGGATGACAGTGGCTTGGCAAAGCGCCTCCCGTTCGGTGACGCCACACGCACGCGCATTTCTTCGCAATGTCTAAAGCGCCATTGGCGCACTGTGGATGACGAATGGTCATTGAAAAACATCGGCGTGCCGATGGGCGTGCGCTCCCGAGAAATCCCTGAGCGGCGCATCCTGCCGGCCCTCGAGGCTGCCCAGGTGGGCACTCAGGAAGTCCGACAAGCCATTTGCGAGGCGATGGCGATCGGACTGCACGGCGAGAACTCGGCAAAGGTCAAGGATCGCCAAGCCTTGCTCCTGGGCCAGCCCGAAATCGATTATCTTGCGCGAAAGGCGATCGAAATCGCTGAACGCCACGCTGATCCGAAAGCAGCTGCAGACGCCGTCAAATCTCTGTTCACGAAGAGCGAGAAGGCGAATTTGTCTGCGCTCCGGCAGCGGGGGGTCCTTGAGGCAGGTTTGGAAGCTGCGTTATTCGGCCGGATGGTGACATCGGATCCCGAGGCCAACACCGATGCCGCAATTCACGTGGCGCACGCTTTCACCGTCCACGCAGAAGCCTCTGAAAGCGACTACTTCACTGTCGTCGACGATCTCACGCGGGAAGCAGGCGAAGCCGGCGCCGGCGGGCTATTCGACACCGAGCTTACGGCTGGTCTTTTCTACGGCTATGTCGTCGTCGATGTACCGCTGCTCACCTCCAACCTCGGTGATGACCCCGAGCTCGCAGGAAAGGTGGTCGAGCATCTCGTACATCTCATCGCAACGGTGTCGCCGGGCGCAAAGAAGGGCTCCACCGCACCCTACGCCTACGCGGAGCTGATGCTGATCGAAGCCGGCCAACGCCAGCCACGCACCCTGGCCAATGCCTTCCGCACACCCTGTGCGGCGCGCACCGACGCGGCCACAGGAGCATTGGTCGCCTATCTCAGCAAGCTTGATGCGGCTTACGGATGCCGAGAAGTGCGGCGTCATACGGCCATCGAACCGCGCATGCTGCCCCAATCAGAGCCTTTGGGCCTCGATGCGTTGGCCACCTGGGCGCGGGACCTTGTCGCGGCACGAGCGGAAAGCTGACGCTATGGCACAGCACCTCATTCTGCAGCTTGAGGCGCCGCTCATGGCGTTCGGTGGCACGATGATCGATGCCATTGGTCCGACGTTGGAGTTCCCGATCAAGTCGCTCATCACCGGCCTCATCGCAAATGCTGTGGGATGGCGGCGTGCTGAGCGGGAACGGCACCAGAAGCTCCAAGAGCGCATTGTTATGGGAGTTCGCCTGGATCGCCCGGGAGCGGAGCTGCTGGATTACCAAACGGCGCTACTCTTTGAGAATGAACAAGGGTGGACGACGCGGGGTATTCCGGAAGGTCGTGAAAAGAGCCCTTCCTACAAGCGGGGCCGGTCTGGCAGAAAAGAACTAACGCACCAGCGGTATCGTTACTATCGCGCTGATGCACGCGTCATCGTTGCGCTGCGCCTTGAGCCATCCCAGGACCCACCGACGCTCGATGAAGTCGCAAATGCACTGGACCATCCGGCCCGCCCGCTTTTCATTGGCCGCAAGACGTGCTTGCCGTCGACACCACTCCTTGCCGGTCCGCCGGTGGAGGCTGAAAGTGTGTTGGATGCGCTTCTCAAATGGCCATTAGCGAAGACCTTGCCTGGAAAAGCAGGCGGCAGGGTCGATTTGCCGACGGAGCACAGGGTCAAGATGATTATCCCTGTGCGCGAAAGTACACCGCCGGGCCCATACCGCGTGATGCGCATTCCAGATCGTCGCGATTGGATCGCCGGGGTGCATGCCGGGGAGAGCGAGCTTTACGTATTTTCCCTTCCGTCAAGTGAATTCCCGGCTGGGGACGGAGCCCGCCAATGACGGACGCACCGACGTTCCCGCTTTACATGATCCAGCTGCAGCCAGACGCTATCCGCGCCGGTCTGTGGATGGCACATGAAGGCCTTTCGCGTCAGGGCGCGGACGATGGATATGGCTGGCATGCCTTGCTCAAGGCTGCGTTTGGCGACCTTGCACCAAAACCCTTCCGGATCATCGAACACGCAAGAAAGCCGTTGCAATTGCTTGCCTACAGCCAGGCCGATGAAGCTGCATTGCGCGATCAAGCTGCAGCTTTCGCCGCGCCGGTGGTGGTAGCGGCTCTCAACCTGCCAAGCCTCGCCGTCAAACGAATGCCGAATTCATTTGCCGCTGGCCAGCGCTTCGGCTTCGAGGTCCGCATACGGCCGACCATCCGCCAGCACCCTGCCGGCGACCGGACAAGGAGCCGCGAGCGAGATGCCTTTCTGGCCGCAATCGAGAAAGCTGGACCGCGCGAGGCACGCGCGGAGATCGACCGTGTTGCCGTTTATACGGAATGGCTGCGTGGCCATTTGGAGAAACACGGTGCACGCCTGATCGGCGCACAGCCACTCGCCTTGCGGCGGACAAGGGTGAGCCGTCGTAACGGCGAAAGGCATCTCGTCAGCAACATCGAAGGCCCAGATTGCACCTTTTCTGGTGGGCTTGAAGTCGTTCAGCCAAATGCCTTCCGAGGATTGCTAGCCCGCGGAGTAGGCCGCCATCGGACGTTTGGGTTTGGTATGCTCCTCTTGCGTCCGTACACGGGATCAATAAACGGTGCTGTTAGGTCGTCTCGGGCTCGATAAGGCTCGCATCCCTCACGCGGACAGACACGGGTTGCTGTGGCTTGATCGCGGCCGGCTCGAAGTTGAAAACGGCTGCCTCCGCTTTGTCACGGCGGGCGGAGCTCTGGACCCAGGCGACTACCAGGTGCCACATCAATCCGTGTCACTCGTGCTACTTGGACCAGGCTCCAGCGTCACGCACGACGCTCTCAGGCTCCTGGCAGCTCACGGCTGCGCCCTGGCCGCAATTGGTGACGGTGGCGTCCGTTTCTATACGGCACCACCGTTACTGCCAGATTGGTCGGTGCTGGCGCGCAAACAAGTGGAGCTATGGGCCAATAGTAAGACTCGCCTCGCCGTAGCGCGGAAGATGTACTCGATCCGCTTTGGCGAGATCGTGCGCGCACGAACGCTTGATATGCTGCGCGGCATGGAAGGAGCACGACTGAAGCGAACCTATGAGCTCACAGCCCAGCGATTTGGCGTTCCCTGGCATGGCCGCAGATATGATCGCAACAATCCAACCGCGGCTGATATTCCTAATCAGGCTATCAACCATGCCGCCAGCGCGGTCGAGGCCGCTGCTGCCATCGCCGTTGCAGCAACGGGCACCATCCCACAGCTTGGCTTCATTCATGAGGACAGCGGTCAATCGTTCGTTTTGGACATAGCCGATCTCGTGCGCCACGACGTGACTTTGCCGATCGCGTTCGGAGCGGCAAAGCAGGCATTGAGAGAAGCTGATCAGAGCTTGGACCGGCTGGTCCGGAAGCGCGCCGCCGAAGTCTTTTCACGCCAGCAGGTCATCCCCCTGCTGATCGACCGCATAAAGGATATACTGAGGACGCCGGAGGAAGAGATTTCGTCCGAGGGCTGAAATGGCTCTTTGCTTCGTGATTACGCGTGACGTCGAAATGCGATATCGGGGCTTCCTTGGCTCGATCATGCTGGAGCTTGCCCCCGGTGTCTACGCGAGTCCGCGGATGAGCCAAGCCGTGCGCGAACGTGTGTGGGAGGTGCTGAGTGACTGGCACTCAACACTCGGGTCCGGCAGCATTGTGATGACGTGGCGGGAAAAGACGGCACCAGGTGGCCTTCGTATCCTTACTCTAGGCGAGCCGCCGAAGTCTCTCGTAGAGCACGAAGGCCTTCTGCTTGTCCGCCGGCCTGTGCGGGGTTAATGACCGTCGCTCTTTGACAAGTGTAATAATTCCAGTACGTTGGAGGTAAGAGGTTCCTCCGCACGCGCGGAGATCGACCCCGATAAGCCATAACGCGACTCCTTACTGTAATGGTTCCTCCGCACGCGCGGAGATCGACCCATAGATCAGCTCATCATTCGTGGTCCAGGCCAGGTTCCTCCGCACGCGCGGAGATCGACCCATTCCCGCCATAAGCTGCCAGCTGCAGCTTCCGGTTCCTCCGCACGCGCGGAGATCGACCCGACGAATGACATTCCCGAGAACGTGCCGACGTGGTTCCTCCGCACGCGCGGAGATCGACCCGTTACATATGGCAATCTAACAATTTCTCTTCTGGTTCCTCCGCACGCGCGGAGATCGACCGTGCATTACGATTGGCAGGAGCATAGGCTGGAAGGTTCCTCCGCACGCGCGGAGATCGACCCAAAACAGAAGATACGAGAGGCACGTGCTAAACGGTTCCTCCGCACGCGCGGAGATCGACCTCAGATAGCATTTTGCTACGTTACAACCATCAGGGTTCCTCCGCACGCGCGGAGATCGACCCTTATGCCTGATGGGCGGTTTGTTCTACGCCAAGGTTCCTCCGCACGCGCGGAGATCGACCTTGGGGCTCGTGGATCGCGTTGCGAGCTTCCAGGGTTCCTCCGCACGCGCGGAGATCGACCCTCGCAACAGAAGGCGTGATATGTTGCAAGTGAGGTTCCTCCGCACGCGCGGAGATCGACCCGCCGAACCGATACCCGGCCGCATAATCCAATCGGTTCCTCCGCACGCGCGGAGATCGACCCAAGGCGTAGACGAAATCAGCAGTGTCCCGATTGGTTCCTCCGCACGCGCGGAGATCGACCCTGGTCTCATCCAGTTTCACGACGGCTCACGGCGGTTCCTCCGCACGCGCGGAGATCGACCCTTCACGTTCCCGCCCGTGGTGTAGATGTCCTGGGTTCCTCCGCACGCGCGGAGATCGACCTTGCATAGATGGCGTCCTATATATCAGGTGTAAGGTTCCTCCGCACGCGCGGAGATCGACCCATATCGCACCTCCAGTCCCTTCTTCCGTTCCCGGTTCCTCCGCACGCGCGGAGATCGACCCGGCCGGAATGGCGGCCACTAGGGATGTGATCCGGTTCCTCCGCACGCGCGGAGATCGACCCCTTAGCGAGGCGGACCTGCGCAGGGCAAGCCTGGTTCCTCCGCACGCGCGGAGATCGACCCTTATTTCCGCAAGCTTCGATTGTTGCACGGATGGTTCCTCCGCACGCGCGGAGATCGACCCGTCGAACACTGCAGCGATATTCATTCCCGCAGGGTTCCTCCGCACGCGCGGAGATCGACCCGGCAGCCGTCGCTGTGCCGACGTTCGTCACCGGGTTCCTCCGCACGCGCGGAGATCGACCCTTGGAGTTCACCAGCGTGCCGGCGATATTGTCGGTTCCTCCGCACGCGCGGAGATCGACCCTCAAAATCCTGAACACGACCATCCTCAAGGATGGTTCCTCCGCACGCGCGGAGATCGACCCAGTTCATTCTGTTCATCAGTTTACCCCCTCTTGGTTCCTCCGCACGCGCGGAGATCGACCCGGCATGGCTCATATAGGAACAAGCATAAAGAGGGTTCCTCCGCACGCGCGGAGATCGACCCGATGTATGGTTCTTCCCTTGCCTTATAGTTCCGGTTCCTCCGCACGCGCGGAGATCGACCCGAGCCTGCGGCAGTGGTCCCAAGCCTTGTTTTGGTTCCTCCGCACGCGCGGAGATCGACCCGCTTATGACTCGCCTCTTTACCCAACAATAATGGTTCCTCCGCACGCGCGGAGATCGACCTCAATTGTTCGCGGCGAGGAAAAGCCAAATCGAGGTTCCTCCGCACGCGCGGAGATCGACCCGGTCTCATAGCAATCATCGTCCAAATACCACCGGTTCCTCCGCACGCGCGGAGATCGACCTCAGCACGGGCTGCGCTGAACCAGATCTTTCAGGGTTCCTCCGCACGCGCGGAGATCGACCCTAAAGCAGCACGACGGAGGCGACGACGGCCCATCCGGTTCCTCCGCACGCGCGGAGATCGACCCGAATCCGCTCAGCAAAATTCATTTTCACCTGGGGTTCCTCCGCACGCGCGGAGATCGACCTGGACTTGACGCACCGCAACAAATATTTCTCGGGGTTCCTCCGCACGCGCGGAGATCGACCCTGCCCGAAGTACCTCCAGTACTTGCTCCGGAGGGTTCCTCCGCACGCGCGGAGATCGACCGCACGTCCATGCGCGCTTTAGGACTGCTCCAAGGGTTCCTCCGCACGCGCGGAGATCGACCCTCGCGCCAGAGTTCTTCAACGACGCCCTGGAAGGTTCCTCCGCACGCGCGGAGATCGACCCCCTACTTTCTTCCTCTTTTCACGCCTCTTTACGGTTCCTCCGCACGCGCGGAGATCGACCCCAAGCGGGTGCTAATTTCGGCGGCGGTCACAAGGTTCCTCCGCACGCGCGGAGATCGACCCGCTACTTTCTTCCTCTTTTCACGCCTCTTTACGGTTCCTCCGCACGCGCGGAGATCGACCCATCCTTGGCCTTCTCCATCCAATCACTTTCGTGGTTCCTCCGCACGCGCGGAGATCGACCCGCCCGCCTTGACGCGATCGAGACGACGATCGGTACATCGCCCATTCTCGAAATCCGCTCCGGGCCACCGCCGGCCAATTGCGCAGCGGCGGACACTGGCACTGTGCTCGCCACACTCAATCTGCCGTCTGACTGGATGGCACCGGCGGCAAACGGCGTGAAGGTAATGGCTGGCACCTGGCAGGATCTGTCGGCCGACGCCACGGGGCAGGCGGGGCATTTCCGCATCAAGGACTCTACTGGCACAGTCTGCCATATACAGGGGACGATCACTGATACGAACGGCAACGGCGACATGAAGGTGGACAACATCAACTTTGCCGCCGGGCAGCAGTTCACGATCACTTCTTTTCAGATAACTGCTGGCAACGCCTGACGATGGCCATACCCAAGTTCGCAAACCGGGCGTGGGAAAAGACCACCACCACCGGCACGGGTAGTTCTATTGCCCTATCCGGCGCGGTCGATAACGCGCATTTCACGTTCGCGGAAGCAGGTGTTCAGGACGGGGATGTCGTCTCGTACGTGATCATCGACGGCACGAACGTTGAGCTTCAGCGCCTGCAGACCTACAGCGCATCGGGACCGACGCTCTCGCGCGCGGCAGCGCCGCACATGTCCAAGATCGGCGGCACGGCGGGGACGAGCCAGATCAATCTATCCGGCAATGCGACGGTCGTGCTGGTGCCGTTTGCCGAGGATTTCGTTTTGCTACCGGACTACCGCACGGTCAAGTCGCTTGGTGCGGTTGGCGATGGTGTAGCTGACGATACATCTGCATTCCAGGCGGCCGCGACGGCTGGTGGCGTGTGGCACGTGCCGAGCGGCAATTATAATATTGGGTCGGTGTCGGCAGGATCGAGCAAGGTCTTTTGGGAGTGCTGGAAAGTTTTGAACGGCACCGGAACCGTGCCCCTCGCGTTACCCGGTGTCCAAGAGATGTGGTTCGGGGACGGGAAATTCTTTTACGAGCCCGCTGCGGAGCCCGACACATATGCGACCGTGCGCATTGATCGCGTAGCGGATTACGACGGGGGGACGCCAGGTCATGTAAGCGGGGCGCTGGTCGTCAATCATAGGGTTCAGAACGCCAACGTGGCCGACTTTCAGTGGGCTATCGTTGGCGCTATGGACAACTCCGCATCCGGAGGCGAAAACGTAGGTGTTTACGGCCAAGGCTGGAAGCGGCCTGGAGCCGGCCCTACATGGGGGATATGCTCCGAGGCGCGTGACTTCAGCACAGGAAACCCGACCAGTGGGCTGATCGCGCTGGAAGCTGGCATTTTCGCGAATGGTCCCGACGACCATGAAATGCGTGTAGCAGTCAACACGCCGCTGGGAAAGGCTAACCCGAGCGGTCCTGATGTTTACGCGCACCGTGCATTTTGGGTGACATCCGGCCCAGGAGCGACGTGGGGGATTGGCCTGCAACTCGACGATTCCATAATCACCGGCATCAACGTTGGGTCTACTGGCGAGAGAGGGATCAGATTCAATGGGGCTAATCTGAGCGTTGGCATAGATCTGTCAGAGGGCACATTCAGCGCGGCAGCAATTCGGCTGCGCCAAGGGCAGAGTCTGGCATTGGATGCAACAGGCACTCTGCTGATTAAAGGAGATGGGGGGCGTATAGTTGTCCAAGGGGGGCGCCTGTACTCTTCGTCTGGGCTGGCGTTCCCGTCCGCTGGGCTGTTCAGCACCAGCGCAAGTGCGGGCTCGGCGTCTCTCCCGCCAGCAGCGGCAGGGTTCCTGTCGGTGCTGATCGACGGGGTGCAATACAAAATTCCGGTGTTTGCGGCATGACGCCTGAATTGGCCAGAGCGGCGATCCAATTTCTGCGCCGGTGCCCTCTACGCGGGGAAGAGGTGCCGGCGTTCGTTGCGGTGATGGCGGCGCTGGAGAGTGCTGCGCAACCTAGACAGCATGTAGAGGAGGTCAGGAACGACGCGGTGCCTCCGTCCGGTCAGCTTGCTGCGTCTGGCCAGTCGTAACGGCCTGCGTACATGCCAGTGGCATGTCTTGTCGATGTGGGGCTGGCGGCCGTCTATGAGCGCCACGGTAGACCAACCGTATCCGACGTGCAGAGCGCATAGGTAGACCAAACGCTCAAGTGCGTGGGCGAGCGTGCCGTCTGTTGGAATGGGCTCCTCGGGGAAATCCTCGAATGTGAGGCCGAGGTCGAACAGAGGCGTCAACGCCTGCGGGCGTGCCCAAAACATCGACCCGGACGGGAAGTCAATGGTATCAGGCAGCCGCATGCCGATGCGCGTCGCGATGACCTTGGCGTGGGAGTGGTTATCCGTCCAGTGTACCCACGGTTTTATCGGGGGGTAGTGCTCGTGAGCGATGATGCCGAGGCGTGGGTCGCGTTTGAATGCGTCCAGAATGCTGTCAACGATGTGAGGCGCGCCGGCCAATCTGAGCATGGCGTGTTGTGCCCACTGCGGATTTGACGCCTTAGTGTGGGTGTAGAGCACGTATTGATAGCGCTGGGCCTCCTTGCGGTAGGTGATGAGCTTCGGTGCGATGTCCCGCCCACGGTTTGGGACGACTGTGACGGTCGTCGATTGCTTGAGCGGGGCGAAGATGTCGCGCAGGAGCTCGACATGCTCTTGGAACGGCGTCGACAGGTAAATGTCGAATGGTTGCGGGAGACTCCAGAGGTCGGATGCGATACGTCGCGCCAGATCCGGGTAATAGGCGTGACAGATGACAGCGATCTCCGGATGCATGCCGGTCCTCCCCGAGAAACGTGCTGTCCCTAGTCTAATACGTGAAGGCGCCGCATGCTAGGCTCTGCCCCATTCGCCTCTGTCCCGTTCGCGGGGGTGCTGCAGCGTGGGCCAATCGAGGGCACCGTCGCAGTCGCAGAGGACGATGACGCACTCTCTGCGTCTGGGCGGCTTAGTATCGTCGGCACCGCGGCGCTTGTCGAGCAGGACGATACGGCGGCATTCTCGGCCGCAGCTCAGGCAGCGATAGCTGCTGTTTTTCTCCAGGGGCCAGAGCTGGAGGAAATACAGGTTGCCCCGCAGGCGCGCGTATTGATCCCGGCAAGTGCTGGTGAGTACGTGCTCTCGTCCCGTGTCGATACAGGCGGGGCGGAAATCACCTGGGTTGCTGATCAGGGCGCCAAGATCCAGAATGTCGAGAACCTGAATGGCCGACTGTATAGAGCTGGGCACCGCATTACGGATTATCACCACGGCAATCTCGACTATGCGACCTCTCTGGTCGTGCGGGCGAATGCCCCTCTTGATGCGCCGTCCGAGGTATTAGGGGTCACGGCGCCAGGTCAGATTGCGACCTACACGGACCGCGACAGCGTAGCTCTCTATGTCGATAACATCGCTCCGCCTCCGACGCTCACGCTGACGAATGCCAGTTATACGGCCACAACGGTCATCCCTGCATCGCCTATATCCGCCGATGACATAAAGCTGCTCCGTGTTGGCATGATCATCGACACGGCGCACAGCCCGAAGTATTCGGGGTTCATCACGGGTTGGGCCAGCGATGGCTCGTCGATCACGGTTGAGGGGTGGTATCAGGCTGGCGGCGGGGGAACGAAGGGCACGCCGCCAAGCGGTGTGACAGCCTACGTCAACGTATTCACCAAGGTCTGGGCACACAACGCGAATGTGTGGTTGACGCCGGAGAGCCACGCAAATCATGCGGCGGGGTTCGAGCTCGGTTGCTGGAACGACAAAGCGGATTACAATCCGGGGACAGATTTGCCCCGCGTGTGGGGCATGGATGTCGTCAATCTCGGCACTTACCGTAGCTCAGCGGCGTATCTGCAGCGTGGCAACTTTTACATTGGGTACTGGTCCGAGGGCGCATCGGAAACCGCGTACTACATCAAGAATGCATCGCAGAATCCCCGACATGGCCTCTTGTCTGAGGCAAACCATTCGGTTGCCTTTCTCGCCCATTCCCCCGGTGGCGTGCAGACGTTCCTCGTCAACAACCAAGGGCACGTCGAGGCTGGCAGCCTCCGTTCGGCGGGGCCTGTCGTATACATTTCCACTCGTCCGGCACCGGTAGCGATTACGACTCGCGGCTGTTGGCGACGGATGGAGAGTCTACCCCGGGCCGAGGAACCCTGCGTCTCATAACGGGGTACCTCATCATTGAGAATGCTGGAGCCGAGACGGCGCGGTTCACGAGCGAGAACCAACTGGCATGCGGCACAACATCAGCTCTGGGCGGAGCGCGCGTCAGCATCCAGCAGGCTAGTGGCACGCCGCTGGCAGTCAACCGCACGGGGGACGACGGCACTCTCATCAGCTTTCGCCAGGATGGCACGGAAGAAGGCACTATTTCGGTCTCAGGGACGACCGTCACTCTAAACGGCGCCCATTTGAGCCGGTGGAGCCAATGGGATGGCGAGCCGCCGGGCAACGTGCTACGCGGGACTGTATTGGGCAACCGGGACGCGATGTGCGAATGGCCCGGCGAGGATAACGAACAGCTCAACAAGGTGGTGGTGTCGTCGATTGCAGGCGACCGCAATGTGGCAGGAGTCTACGAGCGCACTGACGAGGATGGCGATATTATCGTTGCGCAGCAGGGAGACTTTGTGATCCGCATTGCGCCAGGCGTCACGGTGCAGCGCGGCGATCTCCTTGAGAGCAACGGGGACGGATGCGCGCGGCCGCAGGACGATGATCTCGTGCGCGCGAAGACGGTGGCCAAGGTCACATCAACGCACGTAGTCGCGACTTACCCTGACGGCAGCTACCTCGTCCCGTGCCTCCTGCTTCAGTAGCCCGCGGGGCCCGGCAAGACAGAGGCGGTTCCAGGGGCGTACATGTTTTTCGATGATGTAGGTGGCGATGCGTAGAGTTCCGCAACGGCGCGCCAAGGTGGTGTCGGTTACGGCATTGGCGATTTCGTCGCGACAAAAGAAATAGTCATCGGTGAGGCGAGTAAACGTGGCGCTGTCCGACAGAGCTCCGCGCTTTTGCTTCTGGCGGAACTCCTCGAGCGACTTGAGCATGTAGTGGTGGTGCCAAATGGGGCCTCTTGCGACCCGATCCGCGTGGCCGGGGTAATCGCCACTAGAGTGAAAGGGAGCCCCATCAGCCATCACGACGTGGGCGCCGTCCTTGAGCGCGACGGAGTGGGCCGACGTGACGCTCTCGATCGCCTCTGGTCTGGCGATGATCTTGGTCCAGTGCCCTTCGTCGTGGTCGAGGTCGCATCGGGTGGTGAAGCGCTCCGTCACAAGGCCGGGACGGCGATGTGTCTGGCCGCCGGACCCGAACACTCGTTGATTGCTGGCGAGGGCCTTGAAAGTTGGTCCGAAGGCATCGAGTACGTCAGCGATTGGCCTGCGCCCCTCAGTGACGATGAACTCGTCCGGGTCGATGAACGCAACGTATTCGGCCCGCCCGGAGAGCGCAGCGGCAGCGTGCAGATAGGCCGCCTTCTGCCATTCGTGACGGGGTGTCGGCGGGGACCATGGGATCAGCTCGATAGGTATGAACCGGCCGAGCGATCGCAGAAACTTGAGAGAGCCGTCCGTGCTGCCGGTGTCGTAGATGCGGAACAGAGTGGCGCCCATCAGGCGATGGTAGGCGATCCATTCCGCCAGATAGCTCCGCTCGTCCTTGATGATGGCGCAGATGGCAAGGCGATGCTTCATGGGTTCGCTCCGATGCAATGCGTCGATACTAGCAGGTTCGGGGTGAACAGACCATGTTCGGCGCATCCCCATTCGCCTCTGTCCCGTTCGCGGGGGTGCTGCAGCGTGGGCCAATCGAGGGCACCGTCGCAGTCGCAGAGGACGATGACGCACTCTCTGCGTCTGGGCGGCTTAGTATCGTCGGCACCGCGGCGCTTGTCGAGCAGGACGATACGCTCGAATCGTCCGGCGCGCTGGCAATCGCAGGCACCGTCGCAGTCGCGGAGGACGACGACACACTATCCGCGGCTGGTATCTTCCTGACGCCGCGCTTTGGAAGCGTCAATGTCACGGAAGACGATGATGTTCTGGATGCGCGGGCGGTGTCGCCCATATTCGCGACAGCGCATCTCATTGAGGATGACGACGCCGCGGAAGTCCTGGCCATAGTGAGGGCGGCGTTCAGGTATGCAACAAAGGCGCGCTACGAGGCGCCGCCGCTGCTCATCGCCAAGCACAGCGCGCCGCCTGTGATGAAGGCCCGCAGAGAGCCGAGGACATTCAGAGCACAGCGTCTCGCCGCATGAGCAAGCTGCAGATCACGGCCGTATTTCAAGGCGACAGCGTCAAGCTGCCGTTCGAGGCGCTGGACGCCCAAGGCGCGCCCGAGAACCTGGACGGCTGCTCGATCCGCTGGGCGCTGAGGGTTCCTCCGCACGCGCGGAGATCGACCCTATCCTGGCGATGACGCGGCCGACATCATAGCGGTTCCTCCGCACGCGCGGAGATCGACCCCCACAAAATGAATGAGATTCACTGCTGCCCCGGGTTCCTCCGCACGCGCGGAGATCGACCAGATTCTTGATCCCCGCTGCAATCATTATTGGCGGTTCCTCCGCACGCGCGGAGATCGACCTTTTCGTCATGTTTGGGCTCTGACTTTATCGCCGGTTCCTCCGCACGCGCGGAGATCGATCCGTTCGCGCGCTTCGTTGATGCAATTAATTGCACGATATTAGCAACAGATCCCGGATTTGGCTCCTCACGTCGCGAGAATGAGGCCGTTGCGCGCATCCCGGCATCTATACCCGTTAAGCCATTCAACCAGTTAAGATTGAGGGAGTGGACTAAAATTTGGTCCAGCTTCCAAAATTGTCGTTTCCTTCTGCGCAAAGCTGATCATTATTCGATCGGTCTCTGCGACTTAGAGGGCGATCGCATTTGTGTTGGCTTGGCACGCCCCCGCCAATCAGTCGACCGGCTGGTCCAGCACAGATGCGACCCCTCCCTTTTCGTTTTGTGTTCGCCGTTGAAAATGGGGGAGATTGATATGGCTGTTCGGCTCAGCAAACCCCGCGCACAAAAATCATCTCCGATTGCCAGTGCCAAGGAAAATTCCTCAGGTCCTTTGCCTGAAGAGCTCCTTACCGTCAAGGAAGCCAAGGCCTTCGCCAAGGTCTCGGATGCCACCATCCGCAGGTGGATCAGGACCAATCAGCTTCGGGCCTACAGGCTCGGGGGATAGGTGCGTATCGATAAGAAAGACCTCGTCAAATTTGTTCAGCCCTGGGCAAAAAAGCGGAGTTGTGAATAGCCCTTATTATTACACTCAAGGAATAAGCTAAAAGGGTTTTCACAAAAATACGCGTTTGCACAGTGGTGAGTAACAATGCATGAAAATGCCCATAACTATAATCCCACAACCTTCCGTAGCGTCTCGACACTTGGCGATTTACGCGATTTCATCCTGACCTGTAATCTGAAACCTGAAGCGAAAAACCAGATCCGCTCCGCCATCAAACGGGTCGATGAGCTAGTCGGCCACGGTGCTCTCGACCTTCCCGCAGACCCGCAAATGATCTTCTCTCTGCTTGAGGGGATCTCGCCCGCGATGGCGGGAATGGAGCCGGGCTCTTTTGCCAATACATTATCACGTCTCAGGACAGCGTTCCGATTGGCGGCCTCTCACCTTGGCAGATCGCGATCCAACGCGCCGCTCACGGGGTCTTGGCGCGAACTGCAGGACAAGCTGCAGACCAAAACAAAGCGCGTGCTCTCGCGCTTCTTTCATTTCGCAGCCCGGCAGGGATGGCAGCCCACGGACATCACCGACGTTCACATTACGCGCTTCGCCTCGCATCTGAGCGAGGACGTCATGGTGGTGGGTTGGGAGATGATTGTCCGCCGGACGATCAAGGCCTGGAACCAGCTGGCGAGCGGAGGACAAGGAACTCTGAACCCGCTGACGCCACTGCCAGCCAAACGCACCAGCTACTGGATCGCTCCAGAGAAGTGGCCCCAAAGCCTGCGCGCCGATGTCGAGGCGCTGCTCAATGAGCTCGGCAATCCAAACCTGTTCAGTGCCCGCAAGGTTCGCAAGCTCAAGCCCGGAACGATTAGGCAATATCGGTACATGATTACGACGCTGATCTCCGCCGCGGTTGGAGATGGCGTGCCGCTCGAAAAGCTGATGTCGCTTGCCGTTGCGGTCCACCCCGATCAGGTGGTGCGCGCCCTGCACTTCCTCGCCGCACGGGCTGGCGGGACGGTGACCTCGACCATGCTGCAGATGATGATCCGTGCTCGGGTGATCGCAGGTTTATGTCAGCTGCCGGAAGCGGCGCTCGCCGAGCTGGATGCGATATGGGAGAATTTGCTGCTGCACGCTCCCCCCGAACTGCGGCTCCGGCACATGGCACGCAAGAACAGGGTGCTGCTCGAACGCCTCGGTCACGACCAGCGCTTTGCCGATCTCATCCACACGCTGCCCGACCGCCTCGCCCATGAGGCCCGCGCCAAACAGGACAGTCGATTTGCGCCCGCACTGATGCGTACCGCGCTTGCCATTGACCTTCTGCTCACCTGCGATGCGGCGCGAGAACCTCGTCAGCCTCGAGCTGGGTAAGTCGATCAAGCGTATCGGGCAGCCGCCCAAACAGCGCTGGATCATCGACCTCTCGCCGGAGGAGGTGAAGAACGAGCAGCCGCTCCGCTACCGGATTGACGGGCCGACAGCGGAATTGCTCGAGGAGTATCTCGCTGAGTGGCGTCCGCGACTGTGCACCAAACCCAATGCCTGGTTATTTCCGGGGCCGGACGGCAATGCCATCGACCCCAGAACGATGGCGAGAGCGATCCAGGCCCAGTCACGCCGCATCCTCGGCGTGCCGCTTTCGCCTCATCAGTTCCGGCACATCTCGGCCGAAAGCTTCCTGCTGGCCCATCCGGACAAGCTCGACCTCATCAGCGAGCACCTCGGACACGCGACCCCAACACCACGCGCCGCTACTACGCGCGCTCGAAGCAGAAACAAGCGAGCCGCATCTACCATGAGCATGTGCTCAAGGTAAGGGAAGAGGCGGGCCAGCGGTTGGCCCGTCGGTCTCGACGCGCATTCGCCGAGGAGGGCGCGCCATGACGCGTCCGCTCAGTCTCAAGATCGACGATTGGCCGGCGATCGACCGCCAGCTCTGGCTGGAAGCGCGTACGCCGCTGCGCTTCGACCGTCGCGGCCGGCTTGCCGGGCGCTGGAGCCAGCGGCGCTGCCGCATCGTCTGTCAGGGTTACGGGCAGTGGCTCGCATTCCTCGCCCGTACCGGCAGTCTCGATCCCGCTGCTCTACCTGAGGCGCGCGTCACGCCCGAGCGGATCAAAGCCTTCGTCGAGGAGCTGCAGGCGCGCGTCTCGCCCTGGTCGGTGACGATCATGGTGCAGGCCGTCTACCGCATGCTCGTTGTCCTCGCGCCGGACAACGATTGGCATTGGTTGGCGGCCGTGGTTTCGAACCTCAAGCGCATCGCCGAGCCGTCCCGTGACAAGCGTTCCCACATGGTCGATCCGCATCAGCTCTATACCCTCGGCATCGATCTGATGGTTCGGGCACGACATCTGGCCGCCAAGGGCAGCTATCACGCGGCGACCACGGGCCGGGACGGGCTGATGATCGCCCTGCTGATCGCCTGCCCCATCTGCATCGCCAATATGACCATGATCGAGATCGGCCGGCATCTCGTTGCGGGTGGAAAGGCCTATCAGCTCAAGTTCAGCCCGGAAGAAACCAAGACAGGCCGCGAGATCGAGACAGAGCTACCGGCGGCGTTGACGCCGTGGGTCGATGATTACCTGCGGCACTATCGTGTGCAATTAATTGCACGTGGCAAAGGCTATCCCACCCGCCGGCTTTGGATCAGCCGGTGGGGCACCCCCATGATCGAACACGCGGTACGTGATCAGATCAGAAAGCGGACCTCTGAGGCCTTTGGCCGGCACGTGTGGCCGCATCTGTTTCGTGCCATTGCCGCGACGGGCATGATCGATCTCGCCCCTGAGCTGGCAGGCGTGCTGCCTGTCTTCTTGGCCACGGTGATTGCTACACCAGCAGACGGTACTACGTGCTCTCGTCAGGTGCGCTGGCGCACGAGGCGGTCCAGTCGACCATGTTGGACCTGCGCAAGGCCGCAGCAGCACGGCTCAAGATCGAGACGAAGTCATGACCGCCCTCGCCCAATCCGACATCCTCGCCGAGTACGCTTTCCTGTTGGGCGATGCCATAGATCTCTCCAGTCTCTCCGAAACCGCCCGACGACAGCTGGAGACCCGGCTGTTGGCCGCCGTGTTCAAGCGCCGCTGGCCCCTGCTCATGCACTGGCGCCGGCAGAGTCTCGCGCGCAAGGGCTATTGCAAAGCCCAAGGACGTATGCTCATTCGTCCGTATCCAGATCAGTAGGGCGCACGGCCGCGGATGAAGATGTCTCTGCCGTCTCCGATCTGCCACCGGTCCTGCCGATCCTGCGTGAGGAGATCGCCCTGCTGCGGGCGCTCCTCGCGCCCGAGATGCACGCGATCCTGTTTGACGACACCCCATGACCCGAGCTGCCATTTACGCCCGCGTGTCCACCGCTCGCCAGGCCGAGCGCGACCTGTCGCTGCCCGATCAGATCGCCCAGTGCCGCAGGTGGTGCGATCGGCACGGCATCGAGGTGGTCCAGGTCTTCACCGAGCCCGGCGCTTCCGCCCTCGATGAAGATCGGCCCGTCTTCCAGGAGATGATCTACACCGCCAAGCGCCCAGACCACCCGTTCGACCTCATCATTGTGCACTCTCTCAGCCGCTTCAGCCGTGATGCCCTGCACTCGGAGCTTTACATTCGCGAGCTGCGCAAGGCCGGTGTCGAGCTCGTCTCGATCACCCAGGAGATCGCGCACGACCCAAGCGGGGAGATGTTCCGCAAGCTGCTCAACATCTTCGACGAGCACCAATCCCGCGAGAACGCCAAGCATGTGCACCGCGCGATGCTGGAGAATGCCCGGCAGGGCTTCTGGAACGGCTCGCGCCCACCATTCGGGTACCGGGTCGAGGTTAAGGAACGGCGGGGAAATAGAGACAAGAAGGTCTTGGTCATTGACGAGAGCGAGGCACGGATCGTCCGACTGATCTTTGACCTGGCCACAAGTGCTCATGGCCGTCCGATGGGCGTCAAGGCCATCGCTACTTTCCTCAATGAACGAGGCATTCTACGTCGCGGGCGACGCTTCACGACCGGCGGTGTCCACGAAATTCTGACCTCCACCACCTACCACGGCACGCATTATTTCAATCGGACCGATAGCCGGAGAGGACGCCAGCGTCCGCCCTCCGAGTGGGTCAAACTCGAAGTGCCGGCGATCGTCGATGAGCAGACCTTCACGGCGGTGCAGGCCTTCTTGCAGAGCCGGGCACCGAAGCGGGTACCGCCCCGCATCGTCAACGGTCCAACGCTGCTTGCCGGGATTGCCCGCTGCGGGCACTGCGGAGCGGCTTTGGTCAAGAGCACCGGCAAGGGAAATGGAGGCAGCTATAACTACTACTACTACTACTACTGTTCACGCCGGATGAAGGAAGGCTCGCTGGCCTGTCGCGGCGCCCGTATGCGGATGGACAAGCTCGACAACATCGTCCTCGGCGAGGTGGCCGGACGCGTGCTCAATCCAGAGCGCCTGAAAGCGATGCTGGATGCCTATGTTCGGACCGCGCTTGAGCGTGAAGATCGCAATCGCGAGCGCCTGCGTCAGCTCCAACAGGACCACAAGGAAACGGAAGCCGGCATCGCGCGTCTGCTGGAGCTGGTAGAAAAGGGACTGTTCGAAGCTGAAGATGCCAGCTTGCGCGAGCGGTTGGTCAACCTGCGGTTTCGGCGGGACGAGCTGGCTCAGGAGATCAAGGATCTGCAGAAGCGGTTGGTTCAGGCAGAACCTACTTTGACGCCCGAGAAGGTCGGCCAAATTGCCGTCATGCTGCGTGAGAAGTTGTACCAAGGTCCGCCTGACCTGCGGCAGGCCTACGTGCGCCTAATCCTCAATGAGGTCAGTGTCGACGGTCGAGAAATCAGGATCAGCGGCTCAAAAGCGCTGCTTGCCCGCGCTGCTGCGAAGGGGCTTGGCACCACCTCGCCTTCGGTTCCTAGTTTTGTTCGGGAGTGGCGCACCCAAGAGGATTTGAACCTCTGACCTCTGCCTTCGGAGGGCAGCGCTCTATCCAGCTGAGCTATGGGTGCGTGGGGCCAAGACGATAGCGGATCTGGCCTGGTTGAGCAATCGCCAGCTCGCAGGGGGCCAGGACTGCCCTCCCTCAGCGAGCAAGCTCCCTACTCCGATGCACGGATGCGAAGTTTTCGTCAACCGCCCATTTGTGCGTCACATGGCGTCGAGGTGCTGGGATGGCAATTGGGGCCGGGTTCGTACCAGCGCTGCTGTCGCATCCGGTGGCATGCCCCCGCGTCGCTAAGTGCA
>Ga0310829_1000677_pt1 | contig 25032 bp, 19 predicted proteins | sample WT_ome_4_FD_202244 | JGI IMG/M metagenome (GOLD analysis project Ga0310829, IMG submission 202244) | Sorghum-adapted microbial communities enriched on wild type (WT) sorghum from Joint BioEnergy Institute, Emeryville, California, United... ... | reverse complement strand
ACCTACCGCGACAAGTCCATCGCCGACGTGCTCGACATGACGGTCGAGGAAGGCGCGGCGTTCTTCCAGGCGGTGCCGGCGATCCGCGACAAGCTCGAAACGCTGGCGCGCGTCGGCCTCGGCTACATCAAGATCGGCCAGCAGGCGACGACGCTCTCGGGCGGCGAGGCGCAACGCGTCAAGCTTGCCAAGGAGCTGTCGCGCCGCGCGACGGGCCGCACGCTCTACATCCTCGACGAACCGACGACCGGCCTGCACTTCCACGACGTCGCCAAGCTGCTTGAGGTGCTGCACGAGCTGGTGGACGCCGGCAACACGGTGGTGGTGATCGAGCACAACCTGGAAGTCATCAAGACCGCCGACTGGATCATCGACCTCGGCCCCGAAGGCGGCGACGCCGGCGGCCGTATCGTTGCAGTCGGGACACCGGAGGACGTGGCCGCGAACCCGGAGAGCTACACGGGCCAATATCTCAAGGAGCTGCTGGGACGGCGCGCGAAAACAAGCAGCAGAAATGGAAGGAAAAGGGAGGCGGCGGAATAACTTGCGCTTTTCCCTTTCTGAGCCGCGCCGTTTGTCCGCTCGACTTTTGGTAATTGGGAATCACGTCTGATCCTGCACGAAACTGAAACGCGCTTATTGCCTTTCGGCCGGACGGCTTCCGGGCCAGGCGGGGGAACCAATGGACTGTCCGCCTGTTTCTCCAAGGAACATGCGAGGTCCGGGCCCATCCCGCAGGCGTAAATTCTCTCATCACGTTGGGCATCTCGATGGGACCCGGCGAATAGCAGCCGGCTCCGCGCGGGAGGAGTCGGCCTTGCACACTCAAAACAGTGGAGTACGAGCCCAATGGCCAATGGTCCCAATCGATACGGCGAAGAAACAGTCGAACAAGTAAGGCAAAGACTGGAGCGCGAAGCACAAGCTGCGCGGGAGGCCGCCGGCAATATCGCTGAAAACGTCAAGCAACAGGCCCAGGACGTCGCTTCAGGCGTGCAGGCTCAGGCGCAGGAAATTCTTTCGGAGCAAAAAGAAAAGGCCAAATCCAGCATCACGGATCTTTGCTCCGCAATCCGCAGGGCAGCTGATGATCTCGAAAGCCGCGATCAGCCACAAATCGCGAATCTTGCGCGCAGCCTGGCAAGTGGCATCGAGGATTTTTCCCAGGCGCTCGGGCGGCGGAATCTCCAGGACATGGTAGGCGACGTTCAGAAGTTCGTCCGTGAACACCCGACGGCCGTCTTTGGCGGCGCGGTTCTCGCGGGCCTCGCCATCGCGCGATTTGCGAAAAGCTCCAGTCACCATAGCGCTTCCCACCGTGCCTCTGAGCGGATGGGAGCTCATCAGACAGGCCACGGCCATCATCCCGGACAGGAAACGCACTTCGGGCAATACCCTCGCGAGGAGTGGGAGCAGAAGCGCCCCGGTGTCGAGGGCAGCGTAACCAGGTGAGCACAATGGCGGAGGTCCGACACACGGAAATGCACGCAGACCGGCCGGCGAAAGCGGCACTCTCCGTGCCTGAGCTGGTCGCCGATCTGGGGCGCCAGGTCTCGAATTTGGTCGGCAAGGAAGCTGGCCTTCTTCGGGCAGAAATCGACGAGAAATTCGCGAACCTGCAGATGGCTGGCGGGATGCTCGCGGCCGCGGGCATGTGTCTGCTCGCAGCCCTGCTGATCCTGCTCCAGGCGCTCATCGTTGCCTTGACAAATATGGGTCTCGGACCCGGTTGGGCCTCTCTGCTCGTCGGCGTCGTGGTCGGTGTGATCGGGTTGATCCTGCTGATGCGAGGTCGTTCCGCAATGTCTGGCGGCCTCTTGCCAAAACGTGTGCAGCGGCAGGTCCAACGCGATGCCGAAATGTTGAAGGAGCAGGTGAAGTGACCGAGAACCCCACACAAGCAGAGCGAGAGGTTCAGCGGGCTCGCGCAGATCTGAGCGAAACGCTGGAAGCTTTGAAGGGAAAGCTATCGTTCGGCGAGCTGTTCGAGGAAGTCAGCGGACGGTTCATGGCTGGCGATGCCGGTGAGTTCGTCAGGAACCTTGCGCGTCAGGCACGCGAAAATCCAATGCCAGCGGTGCTGGCCGGCGCAAGCCTCCTCTGGATGATGCTCGGCAAACAGCGGGACCATCGACCAGCGCACGAACACCAACCCACCTCCGGGCACCAACCCACCTACGCCATGGGCAACGGGTCGGGCATGCGCACGGCCATGGAATCCGCGCAGGAAACGGGAGAAGGCGTGCTGGAGCGTGCCCGGTCTGCGGTTTCGAGCGCGAGGAGCACAGTACGCTCAGTTGCCGAAACCGTAGGCGAAGTGGCGGAAACGGTGGGCCACACGGTTGGCCAGACGGTCTCATCTGCGAAAGAAGCAGCGCACTCGGCCGGCGGGTCCGCTGCAGGCCTCATGCATACTGTGAAGGAAACAGCGCACAGCGCGGCAGAAGGAGCCCGGCATATGCAGCAGCGCACCACCCGCTCATTTAGCGAAATCATCGAACAACAGCCGCTCGTTCTTGGCGCGATAGGCCTTGCAGTCGGAGCTTTGGTCGGCGCCATGCTGCCGAGGACGCGCATGGAAGACGAGTATCTGGGTGAAGCTCGCGACCAGATCCGGGAAACGATCTCGGAGCAATCGGCTCAACTCTATGAGCGCGGCAGGGTGACCGCCACCGAAGTCTACCGAGCGGCGGCAGAAGAAGCGCGTGCCCAAGGACTGTTGCCTGAAGGCGGCAGCGGCCAGACCCTGGTGGAAAAAGCTGAGGAAGTGATTGCCAAAGCTGGGGAAAAGGCTCGCGAAGTGGCGGAACGGGAGATGGGCGTCGAGGAATCGAAGCACATGGCCTCGCCGCAAACCGGCCCTCAAAATCCAGGAACGATGGGGCCGGGCCAGCCGATCATACCCGAGCGCGGACGATAATTTTCGAATTACTGCGAAAAAAGAAATGGCTGCCCGAAGCGGGTAGCCATTTTGCTTTTGGAGCGGCGAATGTCAGAGCGATTCCAGGTGGCTGAAATTGATGGCATTGGCGTAAGCCATCTTTTCTTCCATCGAGGCGGAGCCATCGACCATCACGAGGAAGCGGTTGTTGACAACGACGATGATCTGACCGTCCTTCGTCTGCAGGGCGCGCTGCTTCCCGATCTTCGTCATTTTGCCCATGGCCGCTGCGACGGCGGAATTGCTGATCATCGGCATCCAGGTGGCCAACAATGGCGAATCCGCCATGATCTGGATCCGGACGTTGATATCACCCTTTTCGTAAGTCCGCGCGGCTCGAATACCGCCGAATATGACTGACGTCGCGTCTTGCGCTTCTGCATCCTGGGCCGTCCAGCCAGCCAACGGCGCCGGCAACACCGAAGTCAGGCCCTCGGCATTTTTCTGGGCAACCAATTGTGAAGCGTAATCCAGCGCCTGTTTGGCCGCGGAATAATCCTTGTTCCGATAGGCGCTCAGCGCTTCACTGATGGAATCCTCAACTTCGTCCGCAACTGCGGAGCCAGCGAGAGCCAATGTAGCCGCCGTGACAACGGCGATCACCGCTCGCCTCATTCCCAGTCCTCCTCCCGGAATCACTGCAACGGGGCGACGGTAGGAGTCGGCCTTCGTGTTGTCCAACGGACGCCAGTAGAGGATTGTGGAAATGGGGCGTCGACGACCTGCGGCCCTGTCTTTACTGGACGCTGAGACGCGATTTGCCTAAGTCTCAGGTATGCCACAGGATCGCGCGGGCGAGGCGCGGGAGCGGGTCTCGGAAACGTCGGAGCAAACTCCGCGCAAGACCGGCCCCGAGGTCATCGCGTCATATCTCAAGCATCTGCCGAATTCTCCTGGCGTCTATCGCATGATCGACGCCCGAGGGGACGTGATCTATGTCGGCAAGGCGCGGAATCTCAGGGCGCGCGTCTCGAATTACACCCGCCTCGCCGGGCACAGCACCCGCATCCAGCGCATGATCTCGCAGACGGCGGCGATGGAGATCGTCACCGTCGGCACCGAGGCAGAGGCGCTGCTGCTGGAAGCCAACCTCATCAAGCGTTTTCGCCCGCGGTACAACGTGCTGATGCGGGACGACAAGTCGTTCCCCTACATCCTTATCGCCCGGGATCACCGCGCGCCGCAGATCCTCAAGCACCGCGGCGCCCGGACGCGCAAAGGGGAATATTTCGGGCCGTTTGCGTCGGCTGGAGCGGTCAACCGCACCATCAACATGCTGCAGCGGGCGTTCTTGCTGCGCTCGTGCTCGGATGCGGTATTCGAGACGAGGACGCGCCCGTGCCTGCTCTATCAGATCAAGCGTTGCTCCGCGCCCTGCACCGGTGAGATCAGTCTTGAGGACTACAATCGGCTCGTCGATGAGGCGACACGCTTCCTCCGAGGTGAGAGCCAGAGCGTCCGCCGCCATTACCAGAAGCTGATGGAGGAAGCCGCGGAACGGCTCGAATTCGAGCGCGCGGCCGAGCTGCGTAACCGGCTCTGGGCGCTGGCGCACGTGACGGCGGACCAGGCGATCAACCCCGAGGGGGTTGAGGAAGCCGATGTGTTCGCCGCCGCGCAGCAAGCCGGCCAGACCTGTATCCAGGTGTTCTTCATCCGCAGCGGCCAGAATTGGGGCAATCGCGCCTACTTCCCCAAGGCGGACCGGTCGCTCAGCACCGCTGAAGTGCTCGAGAGCTTCATCGCGCAGTTTTACGACGACAAGCCGGTTCCGAAGCTTCTGCTCCTGTCGGAGCCGCTGCCCTCTCACGACCTCCTCGAGGAGGCCCTGTCGAGCAAATCTGAGCGGCGGGTCGAAATCCGCGTTCCCCAGCGCGGAAGCAAGCTGGGCGTGGTAGAGCATGCGCTGCGCAACGCGCGGGAAGCGTTGGCGCGCCAGCTGGCCGAGAGCTCGTCGCAGCGCATTCTCCTTGAAGGTTTGGCAGAGCGGTTTGGCCTGCCACGACCGCCACGGCGCATCGAGGTTTTCGATAACAGCCACATCATGGGCACGAACGCCGTAGGCGCGATGATCGTGGCCGGGCCGGAAGGGTTCGTGAAAAGCCAGTATCGGAAGTTCAACATCAAGTCGACGGACCTCACGCCGGGCGACGATTACGCCATGATGCGTGAGGTTCTGACGCGCCGGTTCCGCCGGTTGGTTGAGAAAAAGAACGGCGGCAAGAACGGCGCGAAGCCTGAACCCGGGACGAACGTGGAGCCGCACGTTGCTGCCGAGCAGCTTGGGGCGACCGAAGAACTCTCCAGCCGCATCATCCCGCCTGAGCCGCCACCGCTCGATGAGCGTGGGTCCTCGGGCATCCCGTTCGGTGTTCTGCGTGCCGAAGCCGTATCTGAGCCCGGTATCGAGGATGAGGCGACCGACCTTCCGGATGACGACTACTCACCGGCCCTGTTCGACGAGGCCACGGAGGATGAGGAGCTGCGCCGGGAGCAGGAGGAAGAGGAGTTTCCTGATCGTCCGGACTTGGTGCTCATCGACGGCGGCGCGGGCCAGCTTGCCGTCGCCTGCCAAGTGTTGTCCGAGTTGGGGATCACCGGTATTCCCGTAGTCGGCGTGGCCAAGGGCCCCGATCGCGATGCTGGCCGCGAGCACTTCTACATCCCCGGGCGCGACAAGCCCTTCATGCTGGAGCCGCGCGATCCGGTGCTCTACTTCGTCCAGCGTCTGAGGGACGAAGCCCATCGCTTCGCCATCGGCACCCATCGGGCAAAGCGCGCGAAAGCCATTTCGGCCAACCCGCTCGACGAAATTCCCGGCATCGGACCAGCGCGCAAACGCGCTCTGCTGCAACATTTCGGTTCAGCCAAGGCAGTCTCGCGGGCCGGCGTCGCAGACCTCAAGGAAGTGCCTGGTATCTCGGAACAGATGGCACAAACCATCTACGACTTCTTCCACGAGCGCAGGAGCTAACTCCATCGCTTCTAGAAGTGCTGAGTTTCATCGTCGCGCCGCAGCCCGAACGATCCCGCAGCCCACGATTCTTTGTTGAAACCGCGGTCCGTTTTATTGCAGGGTGACCGCGCCCGCCCGTTCGCTGCCTCCGCAAAGCCTTCGAGCACCGCCAGCAGCAGTTGATCGCGCGTGGGGGGAGGATGACCAGGGATTTGAGGGGTCGAGACGACGAATGGCTGAACTGATCATTCCGCGCTCTACCGAAATCATGGCTGCCGTCATTTTCGCGCTGGCGGTGATACACACGTTCTCGACGGCCTATTTCGAGCATCTGGCCCGGATACAGCCTGCTCACGCAGGCCTGTGGCATCTGCTCGGCGAAGTGGAAGCAGTCTTCGGCTTTTGGGCCATGGTGCTCCTGGTGTTCATGGCATTCCAGCTTGGCTCGAACACCTCGATGCACTACCTCGAAAGCCGCAACTTCACTGAGCCGGCTTTCGTCTTCGTTATCATGGTCATCGCCGCAAGCCGGCCGATCATCGACTTTGCCGGCGCGCTGCTGGTGGGCATCTCGCGCGTTCTGCCCCTGCCCGCGCCGACAGCCTACTATCTGACGGTGCTCTCGCTTGGGCCTCTGCTCGGCTCCTTTATTACCGAGCCGGCGGCCATGACGCTTTCCGCGCTTCTCCTGCGGGAGCGGTTCGTCAACAAGAACGCACCGAACGCCTTCAAGTACGCCACGCTGGGCGTGCTCTTCGTGAACGTTTCCATTGGCGGCGTGCTCACGCCCTTCGCGGCGCCTCCCGTCCTAATGGTGGCCGGCACGTGGGGCTGGGACATGGCGTTCATGCTGACGCACTTCGGCTGGAAGGCGGCAATCGCGGTTTTCATCAACGCTGCTGTGGTAACGTTCCTGTTCCGAGACTACCTCAAGGGCGTGAAAACCATGTCGGACGCACTCGCGCGTCTCGACGTGCCAGCCTGGGTCGTCGCGGTGCATCTGGTCTTTCTGACTGGCGTGGTCGTGTTCAACCATCACCCGATCGTCTTCGCCGCCTTCTTTCTTTTCTTCATGGGTTTCACCGAGGCCTACCACAAGTACCAGTCGCGTCTCCTTATCCGCGAAGGGCTTATGGTGGCCTTCTTCCTCGCCGGCCTGGTGGTGCTCGGCGGCCTGCAGAAGTGGTGGCTTCAGCCGACGCTGGAGGGCATGTCACCTGCCGTACTCTATTGGGGTGCGACATTGCTGACCGCCATAACGGATAACGCCGCACTGACCTATCTTGGCTCGCTGGTGGATGGCGTCACCGACGAGTTCAAGTACGCGCTTGTCGCCGGTGCTGTGACCGGAGGCGGCCTCACGGTCATCGCGAACGCACCGAACCCGGCGGGCTTCGCGATCCTCAAGGGTAGCTTCGATGACGGTGCCATCAATCCGCTCGGGTTGCTCGCGGCGGCCTTAGGTCCGACGCTGGTGGCGGCCGCAGCCTTCCTCCTGCTTCCGGGCTAGTCCGCGGGCTGCAGCAAAACGCAAAGCCCGTGCAGTAGACTGCACGGGCTAACCAGAAAAGCGTCAGGACGGACGTCGAGCTACTTATACTCGACGTTCACGATCTCGTAGGACCGCGTGCCCTTCGGCGTCGTCACCTCGACCGAATCGCCCTTCGTACGGCCGATCAACGCGCGCGCAATCGGCGAGCCGATTGAAATCTTGCCCTCACGCACGTTGGCCTCGAACTCACCGACGATCTGATACTTGACTTCTTCCTCGGTGTCCTCGTCCATGAGCGTGACCGTCGCGCCAAACTTCACCGTATCGCCCGAGAGCTTGCTCGGATCGATGACCTCGGCGCGAGAAAGCTTGTCCTCCAGCTCCGCGACCTTCGCCTCGTTCAGGCCCTGGGCCTCCTTGGCCGCGTGATACTCGGCGTTCTCGCTCAGGTCGCCGTGGGCGCGAGCTTCCGCGATGGCCTGTATGATGCGCGGCCGCTCCACCGATTTCAGGCGATGCAACTCCGCTTCGAGTTGCTTGTAACCTTGGATGGTCATTGGCACGCGTTCGGTCGCCATAATCAGAGTCTCCTCACCGGCACGGCAAGCGCCGGAGCTTCACCTGTCGATTTTCACTCACACCGGGAAAATCGGCCTGCCCCCTAACGTGAAAAAAGCTATTGAGGGAAGTCCGCTATTTCAAGCCGTACTTCCCGCATAGCTTTGCAGGGGCGCGACCTTCAACGTATCAGACTTTAAGGCCCTGATAGCCCTCGTAACAGCGATCGCACCGGCCAAAGTTGTATAATACGGAATATGATTCAGCAAGGCTGTCCGGCGGATATCCTTGGAATCCGCCAGGGCCCTTGCCCCTTCCGTCGTGTTGATGACGAGGTGGATCTCGCCATTTTTCATGGCATCCACCACATGCGGCCGGCCCTCGAGCACCTTGTTGACCTGATCGCACGGGATGCCGTGCTGCTCCAGGTGCCGTTTGGTGCCCCGCGTCGCCACAATGCGGAAGCCCATCTCGACGAGATCGCGCGCCGGCGCGACCACCCGATCCTTGTCTGAATCCTTCACCGAAATGAACACCGTTCCCGACATGGGCAGTGCGTGACCTGCCGCGATCTGGCTCTTGCCAAACGCCAGCGCGAAATCGCGATCGAGGCCCATTACCTCGCCGGTCGAGCGCATCTCCGGCCCCAGGATGGGATCGACGCCCACGAAGCGCGCGAACGGGAAGACCGCCTCCTTGACGCCAATGTGGTTGAGCTTCGGCGGTTTCAGGTTGAACGAAGCCAGCGGCCGGCCCGCCATCACCTGCGCCGCGATGCTCGCGATCGGCAGGCCGATGACCTTGGCCACGAACGGCACCGTGCGGCTCGCGCGCGGATTGACTTCGAGGATGTAGACCTCACCGTTCTTGATAGCGAACTGGACGTTCATCAGCCCGACCACGCCGAGCGCCAGGGCCAGCTCCCGCGTCTGCCGCTCCAGTTCGGCGACGATCTCGGGCGGAAGCGAGTGCGGCGGCAGCGAGCAGGCGGAGTCACCCGAGTGAATGCCGGCCTCCTCGATGTGCTCCATGACACCGGCAATGAACGTATCCCTGCCGTCTGCGATGCAGTCGACGTCCACCTCGATGGCATCGGACAGATAGCGGTCGATGAGCAGCGGCCGGCGCTCGGACACGACAAGCTCCGATGGCCGATTGAGCGTTGCTGACAAGCGGGCGACGTACCGGTCCAGCTCCGCCGAGTCGTGGACGATCTCCATGGCGCGGCCGCCGAGCACGTAGGACGGCCGAATCATAACCGGGTAGCCAACGCTTTCGGCCACGGAGCGGGCTTCTTCCGGCGAGCGCGCGATGCCGCTTTCGGCCTGCTTCAAACCGAGCTTGTCGATTAGGGCCTTGAAGCGGTCCCTGTCCTCCGCAAGGTCGATGGCATCGGGCGAGGTGCCGAGGATCGGAACGCCCGCTTCCTCCAAGGCGCCCGCGAGCTTCAAAGGCGTTTGCCCGCCGAACTGGACGATGACGCCTTCCAGCTTACCCTTCGCCTGCTCCACGCGGATGATCTCGAGCACGTCCTCGGCGGTCAGCGGCTCGAAGTAGAGGCGATCAGAAGTGTCGTAGTCGGTCGAAACCGTCTCCGGGTTGCAGTTGACCATGATGGTCTCGAACCCGGCCTTTGTGAGCGCGAAGCAGGCGTGGCAGCAGCAATAGTCGAACTCGATGCCCTGCCCGATCCGGTTCGGCCCGCCACCAAGGATGATGACCTTCCTGCGATCTGAAGGTTCGGCCTCGCACTCCGGCGCGCCTTCGAAGCCGCGCTCATAGGTCGAGTACATGTAGGCCGTGGGCGAGGCAAACTCCGCGGCGCAGGTGTCAATGCGCTTGTAGACCGGCTCCACGCCCAGCGCCTTCCGGCGCTGCCGCACCTCCGCCTCGGTAAGCCCGGCGAGCTTCGCAAGCCGGGCGTCGGAGAAGCCCATGGCCTTGAGGGCGCGGAACTGCTCAGCCGTTGGCGGAAGCCCGTGCGCGATAACCCGGGCCTCCATGTCCACGATTTCCTGGATGCGCTCGATGAACCACGGGTCGATCTTGCAGGCGGCGTGCACCATCTCATGATCGAAGCCGAGGCGCAGCGCCTGCGCGACCTTGAGGATCCGGTCGGGAGATGGCGTTCCCAGCGCAGCCCGGATCACGTTCTTGTCGTCGCCCTGCCCAAGTCCCTCGAACGTCACGTCGTCGAGGCCCGTCAGGCCGGTTTCAAGCGAACGCAGCGCCTTCTGCAGGCTTTCGGCGAACGTGCGCCCGATGGCCATGACCTCGCCCACCGACTTCATGGACGTGGTCAGCGTGGGGTCGGCGCCAGGGAACTTCTCGAAGGCAAAGCGCGGGATTTTGGTGACGACGTAGTCGATCGTCGGCTCGAACGAAGCGGGCGTGGCGCCGCCCGTGATGTCATTCTCGAGCTCGTCGAGCGTATATCCCACCGCCAGCTTCGCCGCGACCTTGGCAATGGGGAATCCCGTGGCCTTGGACGCCAGCGCGGATGACCGCGACACGCGCGGGTTCATCTCGATAACGACGAGCCGACCGTCTGCCGGATTGACGGCGAACTGCACGTTCGACCCGCCCGTCTCCACGCCGATCTCGCGCAATACCTTGATCGAGGCATCGCGCATGATCTGGTATTCCTTGTCCGTCAGCGTGAGCGCGGGCGCAACCGTGATCGAGTCGCCCGTATGCACGCCCATCGGGTCGACGTTCTCGATGGAGCACACGATGATGCAGTTGTCCGCCTTATCGCGGACCACCTCCATCTCGTACTCCTTCCAGCCGAGGACGCTTTCTTCGATCAGAACCTGATGCGTGGGAGAAGCATCGAGCCCGCGCTCGACGATCTCGAAGAACTCTTCGCGGTTGTAGGCGACGCCGCCGCCGGTGCCGCCGAGGGTAAACGACGGCCTGATGATCGCAGGCAGCCGCACGTATTCGAGGGCGGCCGCGGCCTCCTGCATGGAGTGGGCCAGCATCGAGCGCGGGGTTTCGAGCCCGATCCGGTTCATCGCTTCGCGGAAAAGCTGCCGGTCCTCGGCCTTGTCGATGGCCTCCGCCCGGGCGCCGATCATTTCAACGCCGTAGGCCGACAGGACACCCTGCTTGTGTAGCGCGAGAGCCGTATTCAGCGCCGTCTGGCCGCCCATGGTGGGCAGCAGCGCGTCTGGGCGCTCCTTGGCGATGATCTTGGCGACGACCTCAGGCGTGATCGGCTCGATGTAGGTAGCATCGGCCAACTCAGGGTCCGTCATGATGGTGGCGGGGTTCGAGTTGACCAGAATGATGCGATATCCCTCGGCCTTGAGCGCCTTGCAGGCCTGGGTGCCCGAGTAGTCGAATTCGCACGCCTGCCCGATGACAATGGGACCCGCGCCTATGATCAGGATGGATTGGATGTCGGTACGTTTCGGCATGGAAGATCCGTTCCTGGCTCAGGCGCGCGCATTCGGCCCGCCGTTCGCCGGCGAAGGCTCGCGTAAGAAATGCTATTTGAGGCTAGGCGGGCCTTATAGGCGAGGAATCCGGATGACGGAACCCGAAAAGTGAGAACCGCTTCGCGCCGATCGCCGCGGGTGGAGACCAAGATCGTCCGGCTCGCCTCATTTGTGCCTGTGTCCGCCCCTCAATGTGATCCTGCGATCTCTGATCGATAGCTTCGGGAGGAGCCTGTGAGCCCTGAATTCCTTCTGACGACGCTCATCGTGGTCGCCTCGCCTGGGACCGGCGTACTTTACACTTTGGCTGCCGGGCTCTCCCGCGGCGCGAAAGCCGGCATTCTGGCCGCGTTCGCGTGCACCCTTGGCACTCTTCCGCATATGGCTGCAGCGATCACAGGCCTTGCGGCGCTGCTACACACGAGTGCCATCGCCTTTCAGGTGCTGAAATATCTTGGGGTCATTTACCTCCTCTACATGGCCTGGAGCACGCTGAAGGAGCATGGGGCCCTGAGTATTGAGGAAGACGCCCGACCGCGATCTGCGAGACAGGTCATCGTGACGGGCATCCTGATCAACATTCTCAACCCGAAGCTGTCGATCTTCTTTTTCGCTTTCCTGCCTCAATTCGTGAGCGCCGATGAACCGGATTCGCTCGCGCGCATGCTAGAGCTGAGCGCCGTCTTCATGGCGATCACATTCCTCGTCTTCGCGGTGTACGGAGTTAGTGCTGCTGCAGTTCGAACCCACGTGATCTCTCGACCGCCCGTACTTGTCTGGATGCGACGGGCTTTTGCGGCCGCGTTCGTGGGACTGGGCGCGAAACTGGCTCTGGCCGAGCGGTGACTTCGGGCAAGTTGCTGCAGCGCAGCACGTTTCCGAACCCGTTTCGTCCATCGTCTACTCGCGGAGCACTTGTGGAAATCGAATTTTTCGCGCAGTTTGCTATTCAACATATTGGCCCGGTAGCTGGGCAGTGATCTCAGTGCCGAGCGGGCTTGGGTCAATTGAGGGTGCTTTCGGGCTCGAAGAGCGTTCTTCCTTCGCCGGAGCAAACCCGCGAGGCAAGGCGATGTCTATCGAGGACGAAATCAGGACCTTGCAACAGATCCCGATGTTTCGGGATCTGGATGTCAGCAAGCTCAAGCTGATGGCCTTCGCCGGGTCGAGGATCAAGTTCCGTGCCGGCGACGTCCTGTTCGAGGAAGGCGATCCCCCGGACGCGGTCTATGTGATACTGGACGGCGAAGTCGACGTGACGCGATCAGGACCTGGAGGAGACGTTCTGCTCGCGCGGCTCGGCAAGACCGAGCTGATTGGCGAAATTGGCGTGCTCTGCAACAAATGCCGTAATGCCCGGATAATCGCCCATACCGATGTTCAGGCCCTGCAAATCGACAAGATGACTTTCATGGACATTATCCAACAGGTGCCGCGCCTCGCCATGGCCGTTATCCGGGAGCTGAGCGAGCGGCTCGAGAAGGCGAACGAGCGGCTCGTCGCGCGGGAATGAACGGGAAGCCGCCAGCCCAAAAAAGAATGGGTGCCTCATCGGGGGGAGACCTCGAGGCACCCTGGACCACCGATCGTTTCTAAGGGGGCATGACCAGCGGTCGCACGCAAAACGCAGGGCTCGGAAATTGGTTCCTTGTCGGAGCGTATCGGGACCGCGAAAGTTGCCTGCTGTTGTCCCTGCGCAACAATGCCTCTGGATAGTCGGCCTGAACCGCCTCGACATCACAGTCTCAACGGCCAAAATCCCGAGCGGACGGACGACTATGGCTGACCTCACTTGAGGGATCTCAACGTGCGCCTTACGCGAATTCCACACGCCGCAATCGCATCTTGTCTGTTTCTCATCGGAACGTGTGTGGCTTCAACTGCGGACGAGGCTGTGGAGCGTGGCCGCGAGTTGGCTGAACGGCTCTGCGCCAATTGCCACCTCAATCCCGGACAGGGCGAGAAGATCGGTGCTAATGGCATCCCCGGCTTCAAGGCTGTCGCCAATCGCCCATCACAAACGGTAGAGGGCATTGAGGCCTGGCTACGATCCATCCCTCCGATGATGCCGAACCATCATCTCACACACGAAGAAATCTCTGTGCTAGCGGCCTTTGTCATGTCCCTGCGCGACAGGCCCTGAGGGTTCGCAGCCGTTTGTTCAACAAGCTGAAAAGCTCTAAGACGCAAAGGCAAATCATTCGACAAGGAGACGACATGGCTGAGCTGCGAACGAACTCAAAAATCGAAGCGGAGTATCGCACCCGGACAAAGCACTCCGCGGAACTCTACGAGCGCGCTCGCCGTGTCCTCCCCGCGGGGCTGACGCACGATTCCCGCACGCTGCTGCCCTATCCTATCTATGCCACCCGCGCATCAGGCCCGCGGAAATGGGATGCCGATGGGAATGAGTACGTCGACTACGTCGGCGGCCATGGCGCCCTACTCCTCGGCCACAGTCATCCGGCCGTCGTGAGGGCCGTCACCGAGCAGATCGCTCTGGGCACCCACTGGGGGGCATCGCACGAGCTCGAAGTGCGTTGGGCCGAGCTCATCAACCGCCTCATTCCTTGCGCCGAGCGCATTCGGTTCACGGCTTCTGGCACCGAAGCCTCGCATCTGGCGCTCAGGCTCGCCCGGGCCTTCACCGGCAAGCCCAAGGTGATCCGCTTCATGGGCCACTTCCACGGTTGGCACGATCAGGTGGCGGCGGGGTCGAATTCCCACTACGACGGCAGTGTGCCCGCGGGTGTTTTGCCCCAGATCGTCGAGCACACGATCCTGCTGCCGGCGGACGATCCGGCCCGAGTTGCAGAGACGCTTAATCAGCGGGACGATGTCGCGGCAGTGATCCTCGAGCCCTCAGGCGGGTCCTGGGGTCAGGTTCCGCTGCAACCCGGCTTTCTGGAAAAGGTGCGCGAGATCACGCGGCAAGCCGGCGTTCTGCTCATCTTTGACGAGGTCATCACCGGATTCCGCTGGTCGCGTGGTGGCGCGCAGGCGCGGGTGGGCGTCACGCCCGACATGTGCATTCTCGCGAAAATCGTAGCCGGTGGGCTTCCCGGCGGTGCCGTAGCAGGCCGCGCCGACGTCCTGGACCAGCTCGATGCGGATGTCGCCAAGCGCAACGCGCGCGAGAAGATCGCCCATCAGGGCACCTTCAACGCCAACCCGCTGAGTGCTGCGGCAGCTATCGCCACGCTCTCGATTGTGGAGCAGGAAGACGTGTGCGAGCGCGCCGAACGCGCGGCGGAAGCCATCCGCGCCGGCATGCGCCAGATCCTCGTCGAGGAGCAAGTGCCCTGGGGCATCTACGGCGATGCGTCAGCGTTCATTATCTTCCAGAACCCGAAGAATTTGCCGCTGGACCCGGCGAGCTTCAATCCGCTGCAGTTCGGCTTTGCCGAGCTGAAGGCCACCCGGAACGCCAATCTCACCTATCGGCTCCGGGTCGCCCTACTTGCGAACGGCGTGGACCTCATGGGCGCGCCCGGCGGGCTTGTCTCCGCAACCCACGGTGAGCGTGAAGTCGCCCACACACTCGATGCGTTCCGGACCGCCGTGCGCTGGATGAAGGCGGAAGGGGATATTGCGGCCTCCTAACGCGCAGGGAACCGTCAGAGATGACTGGCGACGTCAGGAACTCCGCCAGACGTCGCCGCTTCCCACACGGTCAGGGCCTGCCGGGTTTCAGCAACATCGTGCACGCGGATGATCTGGGCGCCCTGCCCCACCGCCGCCAGGGCCGCGCCGACTGAGCCGGCTACGCGCTCGGTCGGCGCTTCCACGCCCGTCAGCGCTCCGATGAACCGCTTGCGCGAGACGCCGACCAGGATTGGCAGGCCGAGGGCGTGGAAAAGCGCCGTATGCGCCAGCAGTGCAAGGTTGTGCTCCAGCGTTTTGCCGAAGCCGATGCCGTAATCGATGATGAGCCGCGACCGATCAATGCCAGCGGCCTCGGCGCGGTGCACCCGTTCCTCCAGATAGTCGAAGATGTCGAGGGGGGCGTCGTCGTAGCGGGGATCGATCTGCATCGTCTTGGGATCGCCCAGCGTGTGCATGAGGACGACCGGCAGCCCGCTTTCCGCCGCAACCTCCAGGGCATCGGGATCGTGCGACAGCGCAGAGATGTCGTTGATGATGTCGGCCCCGGCGTCCGCGGCACGGCGCATGACCTCAGCGTTCCTCGTGTCGACGGAAATTAGAGCGCGCGTCCGGCCGACCAGCCCCTCTAGGACCGGCATAAGGCGGCGCAACTCCTCATCTACTGGCACCGGGTCTGATCCGGGGCGCGTCGACTCCGCGCCAAGGTCGAGGATGTCCGCACCCTCCTCCTCCAGCCGCAGGGCATGGTCGATGGCGGCTTGAGCCGTCGTCAGCCGGCCGCCGTCGGAGAAACTGTCCGGGGTGATGTTGACGATCCCCATGATCCGAGGGCGGTCGAGCGAGAGCCCGGCAATCCGCGGGCGCGGCTGGCGCAGCGCCTCCAGAGCCTCGGCCGCTGCGGCGCCCTGCCGGCCCCAGTCGCGCTCGCAGTATTCGCCGATCTCGAATACGCGCGTCCGCCGGCGGTCTCGCCCGACGCGCTCGATGACTTCAAGCCCCATAAAGGTGAGCCAACCGCCGGCAAGCTGAAGGCCCGGAGCTTCGATTTCCTCCCCGCTCGCAGGGCGCACGGGCGTGAGGCCGACAGGTCTGACGTAGAGTTCGCGGGTCATGGGATCTGTGATCGATTGAGCTGCCAATCGCCGGAAACCTCATCGCACGATTTCACAGCTTGGCAACTCACGTTGTCACGCGACAAAAAAAGCGGCCGCAGATTCCTCCGCAGCCGCTTCGCTTTGACAACTTCGATCCGCCTTACACCTGGGGCTGGGGCTCCATGCCGCCCGGCGCATCCGGTTCCTCGCGCGGACGGATGCGGCCGGCTGCCGGCACGGCGGAGCCGACCGGCCCCTTCTTGTCCTCGTCGTCGTCGCGGCGAACGATTTTCTCACCCCGCATGACGGCCAGGCACTCCTCGCCGGTGATGGTCTCGAACTCCATCAGCGCCTGCGTGATGGCCTCAAGCTCCTTGCGGTGAGAAGACAGGATCTCCCAGGCCTTCTTCTCGCCCTCGGTGACGATGCGGCGGATCTCCTGATCGATGAGCCGCGCCGTCTCCTCGGACATGTTCTGGCGCTGCGTGATGGCGTGGCCGAGGAAGACCTCCTGCTGGTTCTCGTTGTACCGCAGCGGTCCCAGCACCTCGCTCATGCCCCACTCGGTCACCATGCGGCGGGCCAGGTCGGTGGCCTGCATGATGTCGCTCGCGGCGCCCGTGTTGAGGTGGTCCTTGCCGTAGACGAGCTGCTCGGCGACGCGACCGCCGAAGCACATGGCGATCTTCGCCTCGCACCACTGCTTCGAGTAGCTGAGCCTGTCGCGCTCGGGCAGGCTCATGGTGACGCCCAGCGCGCGGCCGCGCGGGATGATCGTTACCTTGTGCAGCGGATCGCCGCCCGGCATCAGGAGGTTGACCAGCGCGTGGCCTGCCTCGTGGTAAGCCGTAGCCAGCTTCTCCTCCTCGGTCATGGCCATGGACCGCCGCTCGGCGCCCATCATGACCTTGTCCTTGGCGTCCTCGAACTCCTGCTGGGTCACGAGGCGCTTGTTGCGCCGTGCCGCCAGCAGGGCTGCCTCGTTGACGAGGTTCGCGAGATCGGCACCAGAGAAACCAGGCGTGCCGCGTGCGATGACTTTCGGGTCGACATCGGGCGCCAAAGGCACCTTGCGCATGTGCACGCGCAGGATCTTCTCACGCCCGGTGACATCCGGGTTCGGCACCACAATCTGACGGTCGAACCGGCCCGGACGCAGCAGCGCGGGGTCGAGGACGTCCGGCCTGTTCGTGGCCGCGATGAGGATGATGCCCTCATTGGCCTCGAAGCCGTCCATCTCGACGAGCAGCTGGTTCAGCGTCTGCTCGCGCTCATCGTTGCCGCCGCCAAGGCCGGCGCCACGATGCCGGCCAACGGCGTCGATCTCGTCGATGAAGATGATGCAGGGCGCGTTCTTCTTGGCCTGCTCGAACATGTCGCGGACGCGGCTGGCACCGACGCCGACAAACATCTCGACGAAGTCCGAACCGGAGATGGTGAAGAACGGCACGTTCGCCTCGCCGGCAATCGCGCGGGCGAGCAGCGTCTTACCGGTCCCCGGAGGGCCGACCAGCAGCGCGCCGCGCGGGATGCGGCCGCCAAGGCGTTGGAACTTTTGCGGGTCGCGCAGGAACTCGACGATCTCCTGGAGGTCGGCCTTGGCCTCGTCGACGCCAGCGACGTCATCGAACGTCACGCGACCGTGGCGCTCGGTCAGCAGCTTGGCCTTCGACTTGCCGAAACCCATGGCGCGCCCGGAGCCCGACTGCATCTGGCGCATGAAGAACACCCAGACCGCAATCAGGAGCAGCATCGGGAACCAGGAGACGAGGACGCTCAGGAACGACGGCACATCTTCATCGGAGGGGCGCGCGGCGATCTTCACGTCCTGCCGGCGCAGCCGCTCGACCAGACCGGGGTCCTCCGGCGCGTAGGTGCTGAAAGACAGGCCGGTGTCGCTGAACTTGCCGGAAATCCGATTGCCCTGGATGACGACCTCGGAGACCGACCGCGAGTCGACGGCGTTCAGGAAGTCCGAATAAGGAATTTCGTTGCCGCGGCGGCTCTGGGCCGGGTTCTGGAAGAGGTTGAAGAGCGCGATCAGCAGCAGGCCGATAATGACCCAGATAGCGAAATTCCGGAAATGAGGATTCATCGTTGTCCCTTCTGGAGGAGGCTCGCGGGAGCCACCGCCGCGCGCCGCCCGGACTGCGCAGCGCCCATGTCACCCGATGCGCTAGAAATAGGTACCCACAGAATGCTTGCCAAGTTGCTGCCGAGCAACCCGCAAAACGCGGACACCCACCCAAGCGAGTTCAAGTTTCTATCATGAAATATGGCAGAAAGCCTAACGGGGTGGGTTCATATGTCTCCCCGCCTGCCCGGCGCTTGCTCACCTGTCACGCGCCGTAAATCGCGTGCACGTGGCGGGTGGCGAAGCGGATCGAGATGAGCGGCTCGTTTCCCGCTCCGATGGGGCCTCTCAAGGCTGTCTCGGCGTAGGACAGGTAGGGTACGGCGAGCAACCGATCTTCCGACCAGACGGATGGCAGGCCCACCGCCGCACCGGCAGGAATGGAAATTTTGCGGAGGGCTGGATACTCGCGCTTCAGTTGAGCAAACCCTCCCTGACCGAGAGGCGCCACCCGTACTGAGCTACGCAATTCCGGAGACGCACTGACGTAGAACCGTCTATCCCAGAAGACACCTTCCCCAGGCGAAAGCTGGCACATCGGCAGGGGTCGGCGCCCCGGCTCGCGGTAGACTGCAACGGCCGGGCGGGCTTTATCCTTCAACCCAGGATCCTTCGACCCAGGACGAATGACGGCTCCGCCAAGCGTCACGGCTTTTTGATTGCCGACAGTCAGTTGTTCCAGCAACGTCTCCACTTGCGAGCGATCAGGCCCCGTCGGTTGGCCCCCGAATGCTCCGATGACGGCCTGTAGCAACCGCATGGCAACCTCGGGCGGGGCCGCAACCAGTTTCTCCGCGTCAATGCTTGCCCAAGCGCCCTCGTGCAAATCGACGGCCTCATGCGCCAACTCACGCTGGACCCGTTCCAACGCATCGCGGGCAGACGCCAGGCGGCGGGCTGCAAGTGCCAATTTGTCAGACGTGAGCCCTAAAGCTGCTCTTGCATCCCCGGCAGCGCGCAAACGAACGCGCTCGAATCGAACATCCCTGTTGCTCGGGTCCTGCAGGTATTCCGCGCCTAAGGCCTCCAGGGTGGCGATCAGACGGCTCTTGGGAATGGAAAGGAGCGGGCGCAGTAACTCGACCTTCCGCTCTTGAACAGGATGCCCAAGGTGCAACGACAGCCGTACCTCCCGCTCGCGCATTCCAGAGAGGCCATCAACGCCGCTGCCGCGTGCAAGCCGCATGAGCACCGTTTCGGCCTGGTCATCCAGATGATGAGCGAGCAGCACTTGCCTGGGCTGAGGCAACGGCTCACTGCCGACATGCTCCAGGATGAGCCGATAGCGGGCCTCGCGGGCCGCTTCCTGAATGCCTGTACGCGGTTTCGGGTCCGTCCAGCGCAAGGTCACATGCTTGAAGCCCAGGCGCACAGCCTGGCCCGAAACCCACTCTGCTTCGGCAGCCGCCTCCGATCTCAAGCCGTGATCGACGGTGATGACAAGAACTGGAGCAGCGTCTGCCGGCACACCGCCGCGCCGTTCACCCGCCTTGGCCCAGATGGCGATAAGTTGCATCAGCGCCGTGCTGTCGGGACCGCCGGAAACGGCTAACGCTACAGGAAGACGGACGTCCTTGAATAAGACCTCGCACTCCGCAGCGGTGATCGGCTGGTCGTCCGCAGGCACGGCACCCTAGCAGCCCACACGCTGCCGCTCAGTCGCGGCGCGGGTCTTCACATGGGAAGGCGCATTCGGGAACTTGGCGCTGAGCTCGTTGAAGGACGAGCACGCGGCCTCCTTCTGCCCCAGCCGGTCGAGCGACATGGCGAGCTTCAACAGGCTGTCCGGAGCCTTGGCGCTATTCCCGTAGTTCTGATAGCCCTTCAGGAAGGCGCTGGCGGCCGCTTTGTATTGCCCGCGCACGTAGAACGCCTCGCCTAGCCAATACTGCGCGTTACCCGCAAGCGGATGGTCCGGGTAACGGGTCAGGAAATCCTCGAACGCCTTCTCCGCAGCTGCATAGTTCTGCTGCAGCAGATAGCCGTAAGCGGTCTCGTACTCCTGCTTCGGATCACCGCCAGCCAAGCCGGGTGCGGCTAGAGCGATCGTCGAGCCGCCCGATTGCGGCAGATCTTCCCGAAGGATCTGGCCGATGGGATCAGAGGAGCTCTCACCCGATGGAATAACGGTCGCGCTAAAATCCAGATTGGGCTCGTTGTTCGCACCGGGAGCACCCGAAAGGCTTGATGACGATCGCGCTTGAGGCTCCACGGAACGCGTTACCGGCGCCGCGCCAAGGGCGCGAATCTGCTCGGAAAGTTGCTCAATCTGGGCCGTCAGCGCCCGAACCTGCGTTTCGAGCGCATCGATACGCGCCGTATCCGCGCCTGATCCCACCGGCGCGGAGCGCATGGACGGCGACGCGCCACCCGCGTTCCGTGCGAGGGACTCCAGCGTCCCGAGTTGAACCTGAATATCGAGGAACTGCTCTTCCAGCTGGCGGACACGCTGGCCGAGGTCCGAGCTCGCCGAAGCGGCTTTGGATTCCCCTCCAGACTTCGACGTTCCCTTCGCCTGGGCGATCTGCCAGCCTGATGCTCTCGATGAGCCAAGCTGCTGAGACGACGCCTCTACGGCCGAAAAGAATACTGCGCCAGCCGCAATTCCCAGCAGAAGTGGTTCCCAACGCCTCATCGAATGCTTTCCTGCCCCTTAAACTGGCCTCTAACGCACCGCCCCGAATGACATCTTCTGAGGCTATTACGCTAGCCGGCAGTATCAACTGCCAATTTTCTGCCGCAGCCTGCCATTTGGCGCGACGGTTCTAGTCCAAACATGGAAGCGAACAAAGATGGCAGAAGTCGTTGCGGACTTCTGCCATCACTAAGGCAAAACTTTGAAGCTGCCGCGATGTGGCCCTCAGGTCCCCACGCGGTTGTTCAGCACCGTTTGGGCACGACGATTCTGCGACCAGCAGGAAATGTCATTGCATACCGCGACAGGCCGCTCCTTCCCGTAGGAAATCGTCCGGATTCGGTGCGGGCTCACGCCATGCTCGACCAAGAAGTTCCGAACCGCCGTCGCGCGCCGGGCGCCGAGCGCAATGTTGTATTCACGGGTACCGCGCTCGTCGGCGTGTCCCTCGATTGTCACCGTGTACTGAGGATACTGCTGCAGCCAGCGGGCCTGCCCCCTGAGCGTCTGTTGCGCTTCCGGCGTCAGCTCCGAACTGTCGGTTGAGAAGTACACGAGGTCGCCGACGTTCTGGACGAAGTCGCGCTGCGAGCCAGGCGTTGCAGGTCCGCGCCCATAACCCAAGGTTTCGTCCTGGAATTCTTTGTTGGCACAGGCTGCAGCCGACAGCGCGAGCAGCAACACAGCTCCCACGCGTGCGAACCGCATCAAAATCTGCATTTGCCTGGTCCCTTCCGTTGTTCCGCCAGCGGAGATCATTCGGCGGCGAAGACTAGCGCCCCTTCCAAGGCGCAGGGTTAGCGCCGTCATCGTGCAAAAATGTGGCTGGCCTAGGCGTTTTTGGATCAAACTCGTGCTGCTTTGCAACACCGCTTCATCCGTTCGCCCACAACTATCGGGTTCTATGAGTTATGTCGGCAACGCATGTCACAAATCGGCGACAGTTATTCGTTGAGAGCACACAACTGAAGGCAACTCTAAGCTCGCGCTGCCGAACCTTGATTCGCTGGTCAGCTCGTTCTGGCGATCGCCGAAAGCGCCGGCAATCGTTTGATGGCGGAAATTTGGGTGCCATTCTTTGCGATGCGGTGGGCGGCGTCCGCCAACGGCTCCACCGCAACCGCCATGTGATACGCATTGGCGTGCACCATCATGTACGCGTCGCACATGATGCCGACGTGGCCCGGCCAGAATACCAGATCGCCACGCTGCAGCCCCTCCAGATCCGGCGTGATGGGCACCGGTACGCCGAGGTGGGCCTGTTGCATGTCCGTGTCCCGCGGGGCACGTATACCCGCCGCCTCCAGCGAGACTTGTACGAGACCGGAGCAATCAATACCGACCCGCGTCCGTCCACCCCAAAGGTAAGGAGTGCCGATCAGCCGTTCAGCAATCTCGACGAAGTCGCGGGCGTGGCGGTTCAATTCGGTCACATGGCGGACGACCACGAATCCGCCGCCGGCTAGCCGATAGAACCCGTCGACGCGCTCGGCCACCGACAGCATTGATGTAATGCTGAGGTGCATCATCGGCGTCGTCTTGATGTCCGGGGCCGGATAAAGAAACGTGCCCAGCGCGGCCACCTTGTGCGTTGGCTGGCGCACCTCGGCAGCGAGCGCATTGGCTGGCACATAGCCGACATAACCATCGCGGTCGAGCTGGCCCCAGGCCCAGCCATTGGCCTCCTCGTAAACCGTGATGACCTCGCCGAACAGCGCTTCCGTCTCGAGGCCCGCCGTGGAAACCGGCTTCCGGCGCAAAGCCACCGCGGCGCGGATGACCTGCTTCTTGACGCCCGCCACGAAGCGGGGCGCCTCCACCTTGCCGCGCAGGAAGTCGGCCGCCAGGTCCTCCCTGTAGGGGTTCACGCGAGGATCAAGCCGCGCTGTCTGCACGTCCGTTTTCACGACGCCTGCCCTGTACCGTAAGCGCGCCTTAGCACTTCGAATACGGCGCGTGCCCCTTGCGGCTCGCCGCCCTTGGGTCCGAGTGCCCGGGCCGCAGGGCGCCAACCATAAATGTCGAGGTGGGCGTAGGTGCCAGCATTGCTGACAAACCGGCGAAGGAACAACGCCGCCGTGACGGAGCCGGCGAAAGGTCCGTCGGAGACATTGTTCATGTCCGCCACCTCGCTGTCGAGGTTCCGCTCATACCCTTTCCAGAACGGCATTCGCCAAAGCGGATCGCCGATGGCCGAACCTACCGACATGAGTTCGGCAGCGAGCGCGTCGTCATCCGTATAAAGCGGTGGCACATCGGGCCCGAGCGCCACGCGCGCAGCACCCGTAAGTGTGGCGAATGAGAACAACCGATCCGGCTTTTCCTCATCAGCCAGCGTGAGTGCATCAGCCAGAACAAGGCGGCCTTCGGCATCCGTATTGCCGATCTCGATGGTCTTACCCGAACGGCTTTTCAACACGTCGCCAGGGCGGAAGGCATTACCCGATACACTGTTCTCCGCCGCCGGAATAAGCACCCGCAGCCGCACGGTCATCTTCAGGCCCATGATCATGTGCGCCAGCGCGAGCGCTGCAGCAGCACCGCCCATGTCCTTCTTCATGAGCAGCATCGCGTTCGCCGGCTTGATATCGAGGCCGCCGGTATCGAAGCAGATACCCTTTCCGACGAGCGTCACCTTGGGCGCGTTGGCAGGCCCCCAGATGAAGTCGATGAGGCGGGGCGGCCGAGCACTTCCCCGCCCTACGGCGTGGATGAGCGGGAAACCCTCACGCAGCTCGTCGCCCTCGACAACTTTCACGGTCGCGCCATGCCGTTCAGCCAAGCTGCGCGCGGCGGCTTCCAGATCCTGAGGCCCAAGATCATTCGCCGGCGTGTTGATCAGATCGCGCCCAAACCAGACACCTTCGACGATACGCTCGACGACCGCGCGGTTTACCCCTTCCGGCAGAACAAGGCCGGGCGGCCCGGTATCGTGGTTCCCATTCGACTTGTATCGCCGAAACTTGTACGCTCCCAGTCCCCAAGCCACAGCCGCTGCCTCTGGCGCCTCGATCTGGCCAGCAAAGGCGTAGCACCCTGTCGGCAAGCTGGCCGCCAGCTGACCAACAAGCAGACTGGAGGGGCCACACGGCTCTCCCGACGCGCCGTTACCGATTCCCAGCACCACTCCAACCAGCGCGCCGTTCGGTCCCGGGATGGCCAGGTGCCGCTTCGCAGTGGCCTTGAAACTCATGGACGTGATCCACGCGCGCTGCGCGTCGCTCAACCCTTCGATGGTCTCGATTGGCTGACCTTCGCGGACGAGCCAGATCCGACGCGTCTCCTGTGCCGGATCGGGGTCAAGGAACAGGCCCTTTGGGATGAGATCTTCAGTCATTCGCTCGTTCCATCATCGCGTCGCTGGCAACCCAATCGATGTGTGCTGAAGCCGCAACATCGGCCGTGGAAGCGGTAAATGTCACCTGCGACATAGCACATCACATCCGTCGTTGCCTGCAGGGAACGGAAGCCTCTTTTGGCGGGATTAGACGTTGCCCACAGGGGCTAAAGGGGCCATCCGCCATGTTTCATGCAAGAGGCCGTGCTTCATTGCTCACCAACAAGGTTCTCGGAATTCACAAGAACTGGGGGGAAGCCATGATTTTTCAGGTTGCGCTTGCGTCCGCCTTCAGAGCCGCTGCCGTCGCCCTACTTCTGCTGGCCATCTCACCAACGGCCTTGTTCGCCGAAAGCGCGGGGTCCACGCAAAGCTCGAACCGCCTCCCCCCAGACTCTGTCACCGAGCATGTCCTCGAGCTTCCCGGCCGGACTCTTCAGTTCAAAGCAACCGCCGGCTCGATCCCGATCACGAACTCCAAGGGCAAGGTTCTCGCCGAAATGGGCTACGTTGCCTACACACTCGACGGCATTCCGGCGGAGGATCGGCCCGTCACCTTTGCGCTCAATGGTGGGCCGGGGGCAGCCTCGGCCTGGTTGCAGATCGGCGCGCTCGGCCCCTGGCGCATCAATATGGAAGAAGCCGCTGGTGCGCCGTCCGCCCCGGTGCGCCTGATCGCCAACGCCGAGACCTGGCTCGACTTCACCGATCTCGTTTTTATCGATCCGGTTGGCACCGGCTACAGCCGCTTTGTGTCGGACGAGCCGAGTGACAGCGACCAGGACAGGAACCGGCGGCGCTCAGCCCGTGCCGGCTCTCGCGAAGAAGGCGGGCCG
>Ga0310829_1000671_pt1 | contig 25201 bp, 21 predicted proteins | sample WT_ome_4_FD_202244 | JGI IMG/M metagenome (GOLD analysis project Ga0310829, IMG submission 202244) | Sorghum-adapted microbial communities enriched on wild type (WT) sorghum from Joint BioEnergy Institute, Emeryville, California, United... ... | reverse complement strand
AAGATTTGCAGCTCTTGAAGGCGGTCAAGCCGCTTGTGGAGCCGCATCTGGACGAGGTGACCGAAGCGTTCTATTCGACGATCACCCAGGTGGAGCGCGTAAACCAGATCATCCACACCTACAGTTCCGTGGAACGTCTCCGCGAGACGCTGCGTGTCCATCTGAGCGAAATGTTCGACGGAAACATCAACGGCGATTACCTGCACCGGCGGGACAGGGTCGCCATGGCGCACATCCGGATCGGGCTGGAAACCAAATGGTACATGGGCGCTTTCCTGGCGTTGCAGCAGACGATGTTCAACATCGTCAACCGCCAGGTGCCGGACACGGAGCAACGCATCGCCATTCGTGAATCGATCAGCAAAGTTCTCAATTTCGAGCAGCAGCTCGTGCTGGAAGCGTACCAGAAGGAAAACATGCGGCTGTTGGAGGAAACGTACCAGCGGGTGAAGGACGAAATCAAGTCGAAAATCGCGCTCTCGACCCGTGAAGCCGTCAAGTCGACGGAGCAAATCGCGCAATCGCTGCTGCTGCTTACCGAAACCAGCAGCCAGGTGAGCCGTTCGTTCGTGGGCACGGTCGGCAAGTCGCACCAGACCGCCGAATGGGCGGCGAGCGGCAAAGCGAAACTGGACGACCTTGCGCAAGACATGGGCCGGCTCGGCAAGACGGCGGACGAACTCAGGAGCACGTTCGAAGATTTCCTGCAATCCCTGGAGTCCATCAACCGGGTTGTCGCCCTGGTGGAAAGCGTGGCGGACCAAACCCAGCTGCTCGCGCTGAACGCGGCCATCGAAGCGGCGAGGGCCGGAGAAGCGGGCGCCGGGTTCCAGGTGGTGGCGACGGAAGTGCGCAAGCTGTCGGAAAACACGAAGGCCGGCATCGGGGAAATCCAGGCCCTGATCAAACAGCTCGGCCAAAAATCGGCGGCGGCTGCCGCCAATCTTCGCCTGGCCAATGCCCAGTTCCGTGAGACGTGGACGGAATCGACGTCCACCAATGAAGTGTTTGAACGGATCATGGCCTCGATGCAGGACAACCAGCAGGAAATCGTGCTGGCGGAACAGGAGTTGATCAAGCTGGATTCCGCGTTCCATGAAATCGGGGCGGCGGCGCAGCAGGTGGCGGCGACGGTGGATTCGTTGTACGAGGCAACAAAAAACATGTAAAAAACGGAAAACGGATGGATCCGGGGCGGGCAAAGCCGTCTTTCTGTCACGAATGTGGCGGAAAGACGGCTTTTTTGCGGGTAAATTTGGGGATTTCGACTTGACAAAGTGGCGCCGGACCATTAATTTTTTATTCAAGAATAAATGTTTCCTTAGAGAAACATTTTTGATGGAAATCATATAAGTTGCATTGAAGCATAAACTGGGATGGAGCGGAGGAGGAGCCGATGATGAGGAGATTGGGAAGCAAGCTCAAAACACCGGCATGGATGTTGGCGCTCGGCTGGCTGGCGATGGTGCTGTCCGGGTGCAGCGGAGGGGACGGCGGCACCGCGCAGTCGGAAGGGAAAATCCGCATCACGACGACCATCGCGCAAATCGCCGAGCCGCTGTCCGCCATCGGGGGAGACCGGGTGATCGTGGAAAGTTTGATGGGCCCGGGCGTCGATCCCCATCTGTACCAGGCGACCCAGGGGGATATTCGGAAACTGCAGGAGGCGGATTTCCTTTTTTACAACGGGTTGCATTTGGAAGCGAACATGGTGAAGGCGTTCGAACAGCTCGGCAAGGAGAAGCCGGTGCTTGCCATCGCGGAGGCGATTCCGGAGGAGAAGCTGCTGCGGGATGAGGAAGGGGCCGTCGATCCGCACGTCTGGTTCGATGTGGATTTGTGGCAGACGGCGCTGGATGCGGCGGTGGAACTGCTGAAGAAGGAAGTGCCGCAATTCGCCGATGAGCTGGAAGCGGGGAAACGGGCGTATTTTGACCGGCTGGCGGAATTGAAGGAGGATGCTGCGGTGCTGGCGCAATTGCCGGAGGAGCGCAGGGTGCTCGTGACGGCTCACGACGCCTTCGGGTATTTCGGCCGCGCCCATGGCATCGAGGTGGTCGGTTTGCAAGGACTGAGCACGGAGGACGAAGTCGGCCTGACGGACATCGAACGGACGATCGCCCTCCTCGTGGAACGGCAGGTGCCGGCGGTGTTCGTGGAAAGCAGCGTCAATCCGGATTCGATCCGGGCGGTGATTGAGGGCGCCAAGGAGCAGGGATTGGACGTGAAGCTGGGCGGTGAGCTGTTCTCCGACGCGATGGGGGAAGCCGGAACGGAAGAAGGCACGTATATCGGCATGTACCGGCACAACGTGCGGACGATTTTCGAAGCGTTGAGCGGGAGCGCGGAGTGAAGCGGCCAGGCGCAGGATATGGGCAGCGGGCATATAAAACGGATATGGCAGGTGATGAGTCCGTGATGGCAAACGTGATCGAGGTCAAGGATCTGTCCGTCGCGTATCGCAACAACCGGGTGCTGGAAGACGTGTCCTTCACCGTTCCGGCGGGCACGCTGACCGCCATCGTCGGCCCGAACGGCGCCGGCAAATCGACGCTGCTCAAGGCGATGCTGGAGCTGGTGCCGCGGCTGTCCGGAGAAGTCCGTCTGTTCGGCAAGCCGTACCGGTCGGTGAAAACCCGCATCGGCTACGTGCCCCAGCGGGGGTCGGTGGACTGGGATTTTCCGACGGACGCGCTGGACGTGGTGATGATGGGGCTCTACGCCGGCATCGGCTTGTTCCGCCTGCCGGGGCGGCGCCATCGGGAACAGGCGATGGAGGCGCTCCGCCGCATGGGCATGGCGGAATATGCGGGACGGCAAATCAGTGAATTGTCCGGCGGACAGCAACAACGGGTGTTTCTGGCCCGGGCGCTCGTGCAGGACGCGGACGTGTATTTGCTGGATGAGCCGCTGGCCGGCGTTGATGCAACGACGGAGCGGGTTATCATGGAGACGCTGCTGGAGTTGAAGGAGCGGGGCAGGACGGTGCTGGTGGTGCACCACGATCTGTCGACGGTGGAGGCGTATTTCGACCGGGTGCTGCTGCTCAACCGCAGCGTGGTCGCCCACGGCGCGACGGATGAGGCGTTCACCGGGCGGAATCTGGCTGCCGCCTACGGCGGTGCACTGCGCTGGATGATCGAAAGGAGCGGGTGAGGGCGATGGGATTCGGTTTCGGATTGTCCGCCAACGCCCAGTGGGTGCTGATGAGCACCGCCATTCTGGGGATGGCGGCAGGCGTCATCGGCAGCTTCGCCTTCTGGCGAAGGCACAGCCTTCTGAGCGACGCCCTCGCCCACGCGGCGCTGCCGGGCGTGGTGATCGGGTTTTTCGTCGCAGGTGGAAAACATTTGCCGATGCTGCTGCTCGGAGCGGGTTTGAGCGCCCTGGTTGGGGCATGGTTCATCCAGTGGATCCGCTCGTCGACCCGCATCAAGGAAGATACGGCCATGGGGCTCGTGCTGTCAGTGTTTTTCGGGTTCGGCATCATGCTGCTTACGGTTGTGAACCGGTCCGCCGCGGGCGGGCAGAGCGGCCTCGACAACTTCATCTTCGGCCAGGCGGCGGCGATGGTGCGCCAGGACGTGACGGTCATGGCCGTTTTGGCGTCGGTGGTGCTGGTTGCCGTTCTCGTCGCCTTCAAGGAATGGAAGGTGTTTCTGTTTGATCCGGCTTTCGCCCGGGGTCTCGGACTGCCGCTCGGCTGGATGAACGGGCTGTATTTGGCGCTGCTGGTGTTGGTGATCGTCACCGGCATCCAGGCCGTCGGCGTCATTCTCATCGCCGCGCTTCTCGTCATGCCCGGCGTGAGCGCGCGATACTGGACCCAATCCTTCGGTAAAATGTTGGTGCTGGCGGCGCTGTTTGGCGGCGGGGCGGGAGCAGCCGGCACGCTGGTGAGCGTATTGGGCGACGGGTGGCCGACGGGTCCGTTCATCGTGCTTGCGGCGGGGAGCGTGTTTCTGGTTTCCCTCCTTTTTGGATCGAGGCAGGGCGTTGTCGTGCTGGCGGTCCGGCAATGGATCGGGCGATCCCGCACCGGCGGCAGGAGAAGGATGGACGATCCGGTCGGGGAAGGAACCGGTTCGGCCACCCCGAAAGCCCTGGGAAGGGGGAGCGCGGGATGAGTTACGCGGCATGGATTTTGCTGACGGCTTCGCTGGTCGGCATCAGCTGCGGGTTGGTCGGGGTATGGCTCATTCTCCGCAAAATGGCGATGATGGCCGATGCCATCAGCCACACCGTGCTGCTGGGCATCGTGGTTGCGTATTTGGTGACCCGGGAGCTGACGGGCGTGCACATGCTCATCGGCGCCGCGGCCGCCGGCCTGCTGACGGCGGTGCTGGTGCAGTGGCTGCACGGACGGGGCGTGAAGCAGGAGGCGTCCATCGGCATCGTGTTCACGCTGCTGTTTGCCGTCGGCGTGGTGTTGATCGCCACGAAGGCGGGCAACGTCCATCTCGACATTCGGCATACGCTGATGGGCGACATCACCTTCATTCCGTGGGAGCGGGTGCACGTGCCCTTGATCGGCGAAATTCCGGAGGCGGTGGTGCTGCTCGTCGCGGTGCTGGCGGTGGTGGCTGTGGTGCTGGGGCTGTGGTACAAGGAGTGGAAGTTGACGGCGTTTGATCCCGCGCTGGCGGCGTGCCTGGGCATTCCGGTGATGGGGATGCATTACGTGTTCATGGCGCTGGTGTCCTTCACCAGCGTGGCCGCCTTCGACGCCGTCGGGGCAATTCTGGTGATCGCGATGCTGATTGCGCCGGCCGCCGCCGCTTACCTGTGGACGAACCGGCTGCCGGTGATGATGGCGCTGAGCGCTGCCTTCGGGGTGCTGTCGGCCTTCGCCGGCTACGGTCTTGCGGTTTGGCTGGACACGTCGATTTCCGGAGCGATGGCGTTCGCCGCCGGGCTCGTGTTTCTGGCGAGTTTCCTGTTCGCGCCGTACGGCGGGGCGTTCGGGCGGCGGCGCGCTGCGTCGCGGGTGCGGATGCGGGGCGTCGGGGCGGGACTCGGCGAACGTTAGGAGCGGGCGGGGCGGATCGGACAGGAGATAAATCGCAACAAAGAGGGACACGACATGCGCTTCGCGTAGAGGACGAAGTGCGTGCCGTGTCCCTCTTTCAGTGTTGTCCGGCTGGTCCGGCCAGCCGCTTTATTCCGCTTGGGTTTGCTGCATCAGTTGGGTCACGATTTGCTGCACCGGTTGAAACATCAGCTGGTAATAGAAGGCGGCGGCCTCCCGGCGCGTCAGAGTCGCCTTGCCCAGGAAATCGACGGAGCCGTCGGCGCCCGAGACGACTTCCGGCCCGTGCAGGCCGAAGGTGACGGCCATGCGGATCGCGTCTTCCGCCCACGGATCATAATCGCCCGCAAGCGTCGTCGCCTGGTCGATCGCATCCAGCGGGTACACGCTCCGGTACACGTTCCACACCATGACCGCGGCTTCCTGGCGGGCGGCCGGACGGTCCGGGTGGAAGTTGCCTTGCCCGTCCCCGAGCACCATGCCCATGTCTGCCGCCATTTGAATGAAGGGGGCCAGTTCATGGCCGGCGATGTCCGCGAACGCATAGGTGTCCCGCGGAATCGCCTGGGTCAGGCCGCTGATGACCAGAAGGTCGCGGGCGAGTTCCGCGCGGGTGACCGGCTCATCCGGCCGGAACGATTGGGCGGCGTCGTTCGGGTACAGGCCGAGGGATTGCCAGACGCGAATGTACGGCTCGTACGGGTCGTCTTCCGCCACGTCGGCAAAGCCAACCCCTTCCGGCGCCTTCTCGGCATAGCCGAGCGGATTGAGGGCGCCTTCCCTCAGGTGGGTCGCGTTTCCTTCGCCATCGACCCGGAAGGCGACCAACGTTTGGGTCATGCTGTCGACGAACAGGTGCTCGCCGATTTGCTCCAACGGGCGGGTACCCAGGTAGGCGTCATGGATGGCCAAATACGCCCGGCCGTCCTGTTCGGCCGCGCTGACCCGCGACACGATGCCGCTCATGCGAAGGTCGACGTACAGCCCTTCATAGCGCGCCAGTTCCGCCGCATCGCCCGGTACGAACCCGGCGGGAGCCGCGAGCGGAATCAGGTCTTCCGGGAAGAACGTGCCCATGAACTGTTGGTAGAACACGTTTCGCAATACGCTGTTCGAGTTGTACGTCAGGAACACGCCGACGTCCTCGTCCGGGATGAACATCAGCATGGAGCTGTTGCCCGGCAGGTCACCGTACTTCGCGATGACCCGGGTGCTGGACGCCGTCTGCGGCAGGAGCATCGGCGATTCGAAGCCGTACGTCGTGTCCGGCAGCAACGGATGGATGAGGGAGCGGTACGCTTCCATTTCCTTGACCGATGCCGCCGCAAGAATCCGCCCGCCATCCGGCGTTGCGCCTTCGTTCAGGAACGCCGTCATGAACCGGGCGACGTCGCCGGCGGTGGCCAGCATGCCGCCGTGGGGCATAATGTTCGGCAGATAGAAGTAGGTGTCATACGGTTGTCCGGACAGATCGTAGGCGACGGCGACGTTGTCCAGCAAGTCGCCCTTCAGCTCAAAGCCGCTCATCGACATGCCGAGGGGGGCAAACACGTTGTCCGCCATGTACGTTTCGTACGGCTGGCCGCTGACGTTCTGCACGATCAGGCCGAGCAGCAGGTAGGCGTAGTTGTCGTATTTGTACGCGCTCCCCGGCTCCCGCACGACGTTCGGCATGCGCTCTTTCGCGTAGTCTTCCATGCTGACGTAAACGGACAAGTCCGTGACCATGTCCGTCGCCAGCGGTTCGCTCGGAGCAAAGCCGCTGCGGTGGGTGAGCAAATCGGCCACCGTCACCGGTGTATCATAAGGATTGATGTAGGACAGGCCTTCGGGCAAATATTGCCGGATGTCTCCGTCCAGATCCAGCTTGCCCTGTTCCGCCAGCTGCATGATCGCAACGGCGGTGAACGTTTTGGAGACGGAGGCGAGCCGGAATACGGTCGTGTCGGGATCGACGGCTTTCTCCGCCGCCGCGTCCGCGTAACCGTACCCTTCACTGGCCAGCACTTCCTCGTCCTTCACGATCACGACGGCTGCGCCCGTGTACATCGATTTGGCGGCGTCGGAAGCAAAAAATTCATCCAAAAATGCTTTCGCGCTCTCCGCGGTCAATTCGGGCGTTTCGGGGGCGATGGTCCCCGGTTCGGCCGCCCATGCCGGTTGGGTGGAAAGCAGAAGCACAAGCGTCAGTGCGAAGATGACAACTTTGCGAACTTGCTGCGACAATCCGTTCATCCCCGGTTTGCGTTCCATGATTCTCTCTCCCTTGTCTTTTCTCGATCCTGGCGCCACAACGCAGAAAGCCGCGCTTTCCCGCCATGTCGGGGAAAGCTTTGCCGCTTGCCGTGGCGAGACGGCAATCGGCCGTCGCATCGGCGGATGCCCCGTTACGCCCGACACGGATGGTGCACGGCAAATCACCCGGCAAACGAAACGTGAGGCAAGACCGGATCTTCCCGAAAACACGGACTATCAGGTCATACGGATAAGGCCGCGTTTGGTTTCGTTTTTTTGCGCCCGGTGCGGCCGACAGGCCGGGGTTGTCCGGGTTTGTTGACGATTTGTGTTCGGTCCGTTATGTTACGATTACCGATCCTTGCACACACGGATCCGGTTGAACGGCACGCGGACGGAAGCCGGCGCAGGCCGGCCAAGGACCGACGGAGCACTTGGCATTCGGCCATGCTTGCGCGGTCACAAGTGCGATGTACGGAGGGGACGGCATTGGAAACATTTCTGAAAATCGTGGGCAAAGGAAAACGCGGGGCGCGGGATCTCACCCTGGATGAAGCGCGGGAAGCGGCGCGGCTGATCGTGCGGGGAGAGGCGAAGCCGGCGCAGATCGGCGCTTTCCTCGTGGCGGAACGGATCAAGACGGAGAGCGCGGATGAGATTGTGGCGTTCGTCGAGGTGCTCCGGGAGGCGGCGGTCCGGTTTGCGGGAACCCCGCCTCAAGCCCGTCGCATCGACTGCGCGGGACCGTACAACGGCCGGCAGCGGACGTTTGCCGCCACGTGGCCGGCGGCGTTCGTGCTGGCGGCGTCCGGGATGGCGGTGACGCTGCACGGCGTCAGGGAGATCGGGCCGAAGCGGGGGATTACACTCCATGCGATGCTGCTTGCCCGCGGCATCGACATGGACCGGATTCCGCTCGACCGGCTGGCATCGGCGCTGCGGGAACTCGGCGTCGGATACGCGCCTGCCGAGCGGATGTGCCCGCCGCTGGCCGGCCTGCACGACATCCGGGAGCAGCTCGGCCTGCGCACCGTGCTCAACACGGCGGAAAAACTGCTGGACTATGGCGATTCGCCCTGTCTCGCCATGGGCATTTTCCACCGCACGGTGGCCGAACGATACGGCGAAGCGGTGATTCGTCTCGGTTACCGGAGGACGGCGATCGTCCAGGGCATGGAGGGGTCGGAGGATCTGTATGTCGACCGGCCGACCGCGGTATGGATCGCGGAGGGGGATGCGGCAGGGCGCCGGGAGGAGAAGGCGTCGGATGCCGATCGTCCGGACCAGACAGCGGTCGTCCGTCAGGTGATCGATCCGGCTGCCTTCGGTCTGAATCGGGATGTGCCTGCTGTGGAATGGACCGCCGCCAGCCAGATCGAAACGGCCGAAGCGGTGCTGGACGGCAGCGCGCCGGCAGCCTTCGTCGACATGACGGTGCTGAATGCCGCCTTCCGGATGCACCTGTCCGGCCGGGTGGAATCGCTGGAGGAAGGCATCGCGCTTTCCCGGGAGCTGCTCGCCTCGGGCAAGCCCCGGCAACGATACGGGGAATGGCTGTCCATGCTGCGCCGGGCAGAGTAACGGGCAGCCGGCTTTGCTACAACAGGCGTTCGATGTGCGGCCCGATTTCTTCCGGTTTCGTCGCAGGGGCAAATCGCCGGATGACCCGGCCTTCCCGGTCGACGAGAAATTTGGTGAAGTTCCATTTGATGGCGTTGAACGGCCAGGGGCCGGTTTCTTTTTTCAGGTGTCTGAAAAGGGGATGGGCGTTTCTGCCGTTTACGTCGATTTTGGCGAAGGTGGGAAAGGTGGTGCCGTACTTCACCCGGCAAAACGTCCCGATTTCTTCATCCGTTTCCGGGGATTGCCGCATGAATTGGTTGCACGGAAAGCCGAGCACCGCAAAGCCGCGATCCCGGTACTTGGCGTGCAGGTTTTCCAGCCCTTCCAGCTGGGGCGTCAAACCGCAGCGGGTGGCCGTGTTGACGATGAGCAGCACCTGTCCGCGGTAGTCGGAGAGCGGCTGGACGGTGCCGTCGGCCCTGACCGCTTCGAAGTCGTAAACGTTCATGGACGCAACCTCCCGTTCATGGTGGGTTTGGATGGCTCAATGTGACCCCTTCCGTCACGGTGTCCCTCGCCGTGCCTGCACGGCCGAATCGGTTTCCATCCCGCTGACGGGGTTCATGTTGATTGTAACGTACGTGCAATTGCCGCATCAATCGTTCCGAAAAAGGACGTACGCGCCGTTCACCGCTCATCCATGCATGTTCCCGGTGCAAGCGCCGGATTCCCGTTTCCGGGGGTCTGGTGTTTATTTTTGGAAATCTTTTAATAAATCTTTAATAAATGACGAGGTTTTGTTTGATAGGACAAAATTATGCCAAATTTTGTAGAAAAGGATGTTATCAGGAGGAATTGCGGATGAGAACACAACGGCCTGTGTCGGCCGAAAAGCGGGGTGCATCAGGCAAGTGGCGGGCATTCCTGACGGGCTTGCTGGCCGTGTGCCTCGCCATGGCCGTCATGAATCCGGCATCGGCGGCGGTGGAGCCGCCTTCCCGGGGGATGGAACAACAAAATCCGGCCGACAAGTGGAAGGACTTGGCCGACCGGATCTTTACCCGGGAGCAATTTGCCGAAACGGTCACGGAGTTGTCCCGGGATGTCATCAGGAGGCCCGTCCAGGAGCTGATGCCGCATACGTTCGAAGATGTAACGGATCCTTATACTTACCAATATATTACATATACGGTCAACATGGGCTTGTTCATGGGGCACGATTCGACGACCTTCGGATTCGGCGAAAAACTCACCATGAAGCAATTCGCCGCGGTGATGTTGCGCTTGCTGGATATCAATGTCTCATGGGATGAGGTCGAAAGCAAAGCCATCGAACTCGGTTTGGTGCCGGAAGGTACCGATTTCAATGCGTCGTCCACCGGACAAGATTTCATCCATGCCATGGAATCGGAACCGTTGAAAAATGTCGTTGAAGCAGGGAACGGGCCGGAGCTTCCGGCGATCGGCAAAATGGAAATCGGCAGGCTGGGCGGCGGAACGGGCACGCCCGTTGCGGAATTGGAGATCGGCCAATCCGTCCTTCTGTCGGTGAAGGTGTGGGACGCCGACGGCAACGAAATCGGCGATCCCGATCGCCTGAACGGCGAAGCCGGGGTGGAGGTTGTCGCCGAATCGCCGCTCAAGGCTTCCGCGGTGGAAGCGGACCCCGACGGGACAACGTACATCCGGGTGACCGCGGAAGACGGCGCATGGTTCGCCGGCATCCGCAAGGCCGCCGTCCTCCTGCGGGCGAAGGACACCGCCGTCGAGGCACGGGCGGAGATTGCCGTGCGCGGCCTGGATCCCGAACGGATCACGGTGCATCCCGCCAGGGGAACCATCAAGCCTGGCGAGGAGCTGTCGTTCCGGGCGGAAGTGGTGGACCGCAAGCGCGGCGAAGTGACCGACGTACCCGTCACCTGGCATGCTTCCGGGGGCACCGTGGACGACAAGGGAACGTTCACGGCAGACGTTCCCGGCCTTTATCGGATTGCGGCCGTCCTGGAAACGGATGAATCGGCGGGCGCCGGTGAACTGGAAGGAGCGGCCTGGGTGCTGGTCGAGGGAGTGCCGGACGCCGTCCTTCCGACGCGCTACGTCACCGTGACGACGCCGTCCGCACCGGCTTCGCGCATTTCCTTCGGCCAGGTGTCCGACCTGGAAAATAACGAAGGGGACGCCGTGTTCGTGGACCTGTCAGCTTCAGCGAACGTGCCGGTCACCTATTCGGCCGTCGGGTTGCCGCCGGGGCTTGCCATCGACCCGGCCACGGGGGCCATCAGCGGCGTGCCGTCCCACGGCATCAGTGAAGGGCCCGATACCGTCTTCCGGGTGGTGGTCATCGCCGCGGAACAGGCGTCGGGACGGGAGGCGGCCGCCGTCGCCTTCAACTGGACGATCCGCGACAGCGTGCCGTCGGTGAACGTTCCCCCCGTCTGGAGGGACATCAGCCCTGCCCTGTCGGTTTACGAAAGCGGGCAAACGTTCAGCATCGACTTGTCCCAATACGTGTACGACCCCAACGGGGATCTCGTGGAAATGGCCGGCCTGGTCGTGGAGGCAGACGGCGTGCAGGTGATCCCTTCGTCCTTCAGCCAGGCAGCGCCCGGCGTGCTGGAGATCGAGCGACTGATCCCCGGGACGTACCATGTTGTGTTGTATGCGTTTGACTCGGCCGGACATGCGGCTTCGGTCGCTTTTACGATCGAAGTGACGCCGTAAAAACGGCCGGGATCGTTTGGCGGGAATGGCCGGCGGAAGCGGTCTGCAGGAGTGATCGACGAAAGGGGTCGACGGGAGCGGCCGGAGGAATTTGTCGGCGAAAGCGGCCGACGAAAGCGGTTGGCGGGAGAGATCGGCGGGAGGGTCCATGCGAAACAAAGAGGCCGTGCGGCGGGAAGCCGCGCGGCCTCTTTGTTCGGTTGGGAGGGGGTTTGTTCGGTCGGGAGGGGGCGTGGTGAAAATGTCATGCATTTTTACAGCATCATTTCTGACAAAACGAGAAAAAGCGGAATTGTGGTGCGAATATGCAGCATATTTTGAGTGAAATCGAAAAAACGGAAAAATAAGCTGCATATTTGCATGACATGGCGGCCAAATGAAGAAAAATCAAAAATGATGCTGTAAATATGCAGTACATATTCGTCGGAAGACTGGTGCCCGGAATAACGTACCCGGACGCACGATCATTCGCCTGTTACCGGCCGTCCGGCCGTTTGTCCGGGACGGCGTCCGCCGGGATGTCCGGCGGGGCATCAGCCGGAACGCCGAAATCCTCCGTCAGCGCATCCCGCGCACTGATGGAAGCCAGCGGCACGCTCGCCCGGTGGGCGGCGCGGATGATCATGTGTCCGGCCACCGGCGCCGTCAGAAACACGAAGAAGATGACGAGCAAAAGCCGGATGCTGATCAACTGATGCGTGTGCAAAAAATGGATGAACGTGCCGCCCAGAATGCAGAGCAGTCCCAGCGTGGACGCTTTGGTGGCGGCATGGGCGCGCGTGTAGACGTCGGGCAGGCGGAGAATGCCGAAGGTGCTGATCAGAATGATCACCGTGCCCAGCACGACGAGAACGGCGACCAGCCCTTCAATGATGTTCCCGATCGCGGACAATGACGACACCCCTTTCGATGAACCGGCTCAAGGCGATGGTGCTCGTGAACGCGATGATGCCGATCAGCAAAATCGCCTCAAAAAACGCCGTCGAATTGAGCCAGATGGACAAGATCGCCACAATGCCGATCAGGATGAAGCTGAGCGAATCCAGGAGCAGCACCCGGTCCGCCATGGACGATTCGCTGTGGAACATGCGGTACAACATCGCCGCAATGCTAAGGGTCAGTCCGAACATGCAAGCCGGCAGCACGATGCCCATCATTTTCCGGTGACCTCCCGTATCGCATTTTCAAAAATCCGTTTGCTCGCCATGACGCCCCGCTCGAACTCGTCGGCGTCCATGGCGTGGACGTACACGATGCCTTCCCGCGGCGCGATTTCCATGACGACGGAGCCGGGGGTGAGGGTGATCAGCATGCTCAGCAAGGTGATTTCCCAGTCGCTCTGCAGTTCGGTGTGGAATTTGAAAATCCCGGGACGAATGTTAAGGCGCGGCCGGGTCACCTGGCGGATGACGACGATGGTGGAGCTGATCAACTCTCTGATGAACAGAAACACCAACTTCAAAATGGCCCAAAGCCGCTTGACGTAAAACGGATCGGGAAAAAAGCGGCGCAGAAGCCAGATGATCCCCATGCCCACCAAATACCCGATCGAAAAGCTGTTGATATCCCACCGGTCGTGCAGCATCATCCAGACGCTGGCGAGCAGCAGATTGAGCAAAATTTGTAACGTCATGCGCATCCCTCCCTGTTCCGTTGAATGGCGCCGATGCCGGCAAGTTGAGCATGGTTGGGACCGATGCCTTCAATGCAGGACATGAAATGTTTCGCCTCAGCCATCGCCCGTCCCCAGCACGGATTGGATGTACGCCGACGGATTCAAAAGCGTATCTACGGCCGGCTCCACCCATTCCAGCACGAAGCCGGACCCGATGCCGAGGCCGAGGGACAGCGCGCACAGGATCAACCCGGGCAGGACGGCGCTGCGGCCGGTGTCGTACTGTTCGCCTTCGTTGAGCAGCGTCTCGCCCCAGAAGCTGCCGATGAACACCTTGAGCAGCGAATAGAAGGCGATGAGGCTGGTGAGAAGGCCGATGATGCTGGTGATGAAGGCGCCTTGTTCGACGCCGCTTTTCAGGATGAGCACTTTGCCGGTGAAGCCGGACAGCGGCGGGACGCCGGCGATGGCCATGGCGGCGAGCAGGAACATCCAGCCGAGTTGCGGCCGGTAGCGGATGAGCCCTTTGATTTCCCGAAGCTGGTCGGTGCCGGCGATGGCGATGACCGCGCCGCCGAGAATGAAGATCCACGCCTTCGTGACGATGTCGTGGATCAGGTAAACGAAGGCGCCGGTCAGCGACTGTTCGTCGGCCATGCCGATGCCGAACAGGATGAACCCGACCGAGAGGATGACGTTCCAGGCGAGAATGCGGCGGATGCCGGAGTGGCTGACCGCGCCGAAGGCGCCGAGCAGCATCGTCACCGCACCCATGGCGATCATGGCCGTATGGGTGATGTCGGGCCGGTGGCTGAACATGAGGGTAAACATCCGCAAAATCGCATAAATCCCGACTTTCGTGAGCAGCGCCGCGAACAGGGCGGTCACCGCCGCCGGGGGCGCGCTGTACGGGCCGGGCAGCCAGAAGAACAGCAGCAGCGCCGCCTTCGTGGCGAACACGACCAGGAACAGGAGGCTGACGGTGGTGAGCATCCCGTTTTGTCCGGCTTCCGCCACCCGCTGGGACAGGTGGGCCATGTTCAGCGTGCCGAGCAGCGAATACAGGAAGGCGACGGCCACCACGAAAACGGTGGACGAGATCATGTTGATCAGCACATATTTGATCGATTCCCTCAGCTGCATTTTCGTTCCGCCGAGGGCGAGCAGCACATAGGAGGCGATCAGCGTCACCTCAAAAAAGACGAACAGGTTGAAAATGTCCCCCGTCAAAAACGAGCCGTTCACGCCGACGGTCAAAAGGAGCATGAGCGGAAACAGGTAATGGCGATGATGGCCGGCGAGGGGCTGCGGATCCCAGGCAAACAGCAAGCAGCAAATGGCGATGATCACGGCGGCAAGGACGAGCAGCGAGGCGGTCATGTCCGCCACCAGGGTAATGCCGAAGGGCGCTTCCCATCCCCCGATGTGCAGCACCTGGATGCCCGCATGTTTGTTTTGGAAGGCCAGCGCGGCCGCTGCCGCCAGGGCGCCGAGCAGGCTTGCAAGCCCGACCGCAAGCTGCAGCTTCGGCCGTTTCTGCAGGAATACCGCGGCCATGGCGGCGACGAGCGGCAGGCCGATCGGCACGATCAGCAGATTATTCATGGTCCATTCCTTTCAACTGTCGCATATCTTCGAATCCTGTTTCGATATAGGTGCGGTATCCGAGCACCAGGATCAGCGCGGTCAGGGAAAAGTTGATGACGATGGACGTCAGGATGAGCGCCTGGGGAAGCGGATCGACAAACCGCTCCGCATTTTCGCCGATCAGGGGCGCCGCCCCGTTTTTCAATCCGGCGACGGCCATCAGCATCAGATGGGAAGCGTGGGTGTACAGGCCCGTGCCGAAAATGATGCGCAGCAAATTTTTGCTCAGCAGCATGTAGGTGCCGATGGAAAACAGGATACCGGCCAAGATGATGATCATTGTCTCCATGGCTCATCCGTCCTCGCTTATGCTGGAAATGATGGTCATGGCCGTGCCGATGACGGCGAGGAACACGCCGATGTCGAACAGCACCGCCGTGGCCAGATGGACCTCGCCGAACAGCGGAAGTGCCAGATGGAACATGTGGTGGGTCAGGAACGGCTGGCCGAAGAAGGCCGGAACGGCGCCCGTCAACACCGCTGTCAACACGCCGGCAGCGCCGACGATGCGGAAATTGATCGGCAAAATCTGGCTCACCGTTTTGGAATCGAAGGCCAGATAAAGGAGCACGAGGCCGGTGGCGATGACGAGGCCGCCGACAAACCCGCCGCCGGGATTGTTGTGCCCTGCGAACAGGATGTAGACCGCGTAGGTCATGATCAGGAACACGAGCACGGTGGAGGCGGTGTGCAGGTAGACGTCGGTGAAGTTGTCCGGCAATTTGAAGCGCCGTCTGTCGTCGGCGGCTTTGTCCTCGTCGGCGACCCGGCGGCCAAACAGATGGGAACGGATTCGCCGGCGTGCCGTCGGCTCGTTGCCGGGCATGTTCGCCGCCGGTGCGTTCCCGGATGCTTGCACCGCCGGATGGATGCCGTTGCCCTGTGCAGCCGGTTCGTTGCCTGGTCGTTGATCCGTCGGATTGCTCACGGTTCGTTCCTCCTCCGGTTGCGGAATCGGGTCAGCGTGTACACGCCGATGCCGGCGGTGATCAACACCACGATTTCCAGCATCGTGTCGAAGCCCCGGAAATCGACGAGAATGGCGTTGACGATGTTGTTCGCGCCGGCCAGTTCATTGGCGTTTTCATAGAAACGGGAGATCGGCTCGAACAGCCGGTGTCCGGTCACGGACAGGCCGATCAGGGTGAACAGGAGGCCGACGCCCACGGAGATGATCAGGTTCGTCGCTTTGAAAGAGCGGCCAACCTCGATTTTGCGCAGTTTCGGCAGAAAGTAGAAGCAAAGCAGGAACAGCGCCGTCGAGATCGTCTCCACGACGAGCTGGGTCAACGCCAAATCCGGCGCGCGGAACAGCACGAAGAAGAGCGACACGAGCAGGCCGACCGCGCTCAGGGCGATGATCGAGGTCAGCCTGGACGGGCTGATCAGCAGGGCAACGGCCGCCACGACGATGCACAGGGCGACGACCAGCTCGTACGGTTCGATTTCGGCGTTTCCGGATGTGTCGATGCCGAGGGCGCCGGTGAGCACGAGGGAACCGCCGACGAGCAGGATCATGAAGCCGAGAATGTACAACAGGTAGTGGCGCAGATGGCCGGTCATGTAAAGGCCGGTCAGGCGGGAAGCGCCTTTTTCCAGGCCGGTGACGCTTTTTTGGAAAGCGGTGTTCAGCGTCCACTTGCGCGGCAGATGGTCATACAGATGTTCCCATTTGTGCAGCCGCCAATAAAGCAGGCCGCCGAACAGCACGATGCCGAAGGTCATCAGGAGTTCGGGCGTGAACCCGTGCCAGTGTTCGACGCGGCCGAAGAGCGGTTCCCCGGGAGAGGCGAGGCCGGGCAGGATCGCTTTGGCCGACGGATCGAGCAGGTGCTCGGACAGCGGATTCGGAAACAGGAAAATGAGAACCGCCAGCACCGACAGGAACACCGGCGGCACCAGCATGCCGAAGGGCGCTTCATGGGGCGGCTTGTCCAGAAGCTGCGGCTGCTGTTTGCCGGCGAACGTTTGGAACACGATAATCATGCTGTAGACGAAGGTGAACACGCTGGCCGCCCAGGCGACGACGGGCATCCAGACCGCCGGCCAGGACAATTCGCCGAAGGCGGTAACCGTGCCGGCCAAAAACAGTTCCTTGCTGAGGAACCCGCCGAAGGGCGGCAAGCCCGCCATCGAGAAGGCGCCGATCACGGTGATGGTGAAGGAAACCGGCATGACGCCCATGAGCCCGCCGAGTTTGCGAATGTCCCGGGTGCCGAGTTCGTGGTCGAGGATGCCGACGGCCATGAACAGGGCGCCCTTGAAGACGGAGTGATTGACCAGATGGAACACGGCGGCAAATCCCGCGGCGGCAAACGCCATCGCCCGGGCTTCGGGGATGCCGGGTGAGAGCGCCAGCGAGGCGATGCCGAGCAGGCTCATGATCAGGCCGAGCTGGCTGACCGTCGAAAAGGCGAGCATCGCCTTCAGGTCGATCTGCCGCACGGCGAGTACGGAGCCCCAGAGAAGGGTGAACAGTCCGACGCCGGAGATGAGCCAAAACCAGACCTGGTCGCCGCCGAACGCCGGCGTCAGCCGGGCGACCAGGTAAATGCCCGCCTTGACCATGGTGGCGGAGTGCAGGTAGGCGCTGATCGGCGTCGGCGCTTCCATCGCATCCGGCAGCCAGATGTAGAACGGAAACTGGGCGGATTTCGCGAAGGCGCCCAGCAGGATGAGGATCATGGCCGGGTAAAACAGCGGATGGCCGGCCAGCAGATCGGCGGAGGCGATGATTTCCCGGATGCTGAACGTGCCCGTGGCCGCGGAAACCATCAGGAAGCCGAGGAACATGGAAAAGCCGCCGAACAGCGTGATGAGAAGCGACTTGACCGCCCCCTGGCGGCTCCTGGCGCGCTGGTACCAGTAGGCGATCAGCAGAAACGACGAAAAGCTGGTCAATTCCCAAAACAGGTAGAGCACCATCAGGTTGTCGCTCAGCACCACGCCCAGCATCGCCCCGAGGAAGCAGAGCAGGTAGACGTAAAAGTTGTGCAGCGCTTCCCGTTCCTTTGACATGTAGAAAATGGAATACAGGACGACCAGCGCGCCCATTCCGGTGATGATCAGGGCAAACAGGAGCGACAGGCTGTCCGCGTAAACCGCGAAGTCGATCCCGAGCTGCGGAATCCACGGCATGACGTGGATTTCAGGTTCTTCTTGGGCAAGCGGAAAATATCCGGAAAAATAAAGGAATAAAAACAGCGGTACCAAAAGGACAAACCATCCGGTGTGCACCCGGCGCACGGCCTTGTACAGGAAGGGAATCGCGGGCATGGCGATAAAGGGAGTCAAGATGGCCAGATGCAGTGTCGTCAATTTACAACCTCCCCGGGTAAGTATCGCGGTCGGGATCGAGAGTCGGCGTCGTTTTTTATGTCGACACCATTCGCCGTCCGGACAGGCGTCCCGTTCCGCAGGCATCGTCCGCCGATACGGCACGATCCCTATAGGTTCCATGGGAATTACGCACGCGGACCGTCCGGATCCGGGATGTGCTCGGATTTCCCGACCCCCTGCTACCCCGCCATATCCGTTTTCATGTCGTTGACAGGGTACATCAATGATTGTAACTTATATGTAACTGTTGCTTCAACAATCATGAGCAAGGCCATACGGGCACATTTTCACAAACGCGTCACGTTCCTGTCTTCCGGTGCACGACCCGCCTGTTACCCGTACCGGCGCAAAACATGATCGAGGTGAAATTTCAAATTGGAACATACCCGAATGGACGAGAGCATTCTTGTCTGCGTGTATTACGGGCCCAATGGGGAGCGGCTCATCAACCGGGGTGGCAAAATCGCCAAAATGCTTCAATGCCCCCTGACGATCCTGACGGTGGATCCGCTGCCCGAGGACGAGTGGGACATCGAGAAAATCCGCTACGTCTCCCGTTGGAAAGAGCTGGCCAGGGAGCTCGGCGCCGACTTCATCATCAAATACAACGAGAAGCGGCCGGTGGCGAAAGTGATCGGCGAAGTGGCCAGGCAAAAAAACGTCACCCAGGTGGTGATCGGACAGACGGCCCAAAGCCGTTGGGAAGAAATCACGAAGCGCTCGTTCATCAACATGCTTCTGAACGAAATTCCTTTCGTCGATTTGCACATCATCTCGGTCTCACGGGAGCTGAAAGAACGGGAAGGCTACTTCGAGCGCGGCGTGCGCGCCTATTTGCGCGAACAGGACGGCGGGCTGCGGCTCTGTTTTGATCATTCGAATCACGAACAAGTGTACGAAGGCATTTTCTACAAGGAAGTCGGCACCGACTTCAACAACGGCATTTTCAAGTTCATGAAAGGCGGCCGGACGTGGGAAGTGCATGTGGTGGACGACTGGGTGAAAGACTGGAAGGACGACGAGCCGGACAACTGAAGCAGGGAAGACGGCGGTGCAACTTCACGGGCCGCTGGACGGACCATGCAAGGACGATTCAAGGATCTTAAGACCGGTTCAAGGATCCTGTGAATGAAAGGGATCATGCCTGAAGAAAGGGATCACGCGGAACGCGCGGTCTCTTTTTTCGTGGAAGGGGATGTTTGGTTGTTTCTATTGGAAGAGGCGGAAAGGGCGGCGATCAAGAACATGTGAGAATGTGTTGCATTTTTACAGCATAATTTTGGGCAGAACAGAAAAAAGCGGGATTGTAGTGCGAAAATGCAGTTTATTTTTGGAGAAATCGAAAAATCGGAAAAATATGTTGCATAATTGCATTCGATTGCTGCCAAATGAAGAAAAATCAAAAAATAGGCTGTAAAAATGCAGTCCATTTTCGCATGGATCAGGCGAACGCGATGCCGGGCGGACGGACATGTCGCGGCACGGCGGCAAAACCGTCCGAAACCGCTGCACGCAAGCATCGTGCGGGCGACAAATCATAACAATTGTTGACAAAATCGGAATAACGTTGTAATTGTGGGTTATGGCGGCGTTTCCTTTTTTCCGGGAAGGGAGGGCCGAAGACGGACATGTTGGAAAGGGGGGAAATGATGGGCTTTCAGGAGGCGCACCAAGCGTGGCTGGATCGGCATACGGCGCGGCGGAGCGGCGAGCGGAAGAGCCGGCTGGAGCGGGGGCACGGGCACGGAGAACGGCTTTTTCTGGAACAGGTTTGGTGGCCGTTGTTCGGCCATTTCGATCATCTCCATCCGGAGTATGAGGTGCTGGATTGGCGCGGACAACCTTACTTTGTCGATTTTGCCTGGATTGTCGGGAATGTCCGGTTCGTTTTCGAAGTGAAAGGATACGGCCCGCATGTCCAGCAAATGGATCGGGTCCGGTATTGCAGGGAATTGAACCGGGAAACGTTTCTCCAGACGCTCGGTTACCGGGTGGTGTCCATTCCGTACGATGACCTGGAACAGCGGCCGGAAATCATTCGTTATTTGCTCAAGACGCTGTTGCTTCCTTTTGCGAACATGGGGATCGATCCGGACCATTCGTTGGCCGAGCGGGAAATCCTGTTCCTCGTCCAGAAAAAAAACGGGCAAATCCGTCCCGTTGATCTCGTCCGGGAGCTTGACGTCAATTGGCGCACGGCGGTGAAACTGCTGCAACGGTTGTGCGACAAGGGGAAACTGCGTCCGGTCGCCGCGGGCAGAAGCGGGCGCATCACCCGTTACGAGCGGGTGGTGGAAGGTGCGGACGTGGTTTGGATGTGAAACGGTGAAGTTGATGCTTGTCGAAATGCGGTGCGGGAACGCACCCTCTTTTTTTTTTAGCCAGTGGAGGGAAAGTGACGGAGGGAAAGTGACGGATGTGAGACGGTGGAGGGGAGGTCGGTGCAGATGTCGTGCAAACATGCCGTATTTTTTTCGGGGGAACGTGAGAGAGGGGCAATGTGATGCAAAAATGCAGCAGACTTTCAGGAGAATTGGGAAAAGGGGGCAAGGTGATGCAATTATGCAGCAGATTTCGGGTGGAATTGGGAAAAGGGGGAATGTGATGCAAATATGCAGCAGATTTTCAGGGAAATTGGGAAAAAGGGGCAAGGTGATGCAAAAATGCAGCAGATTTCGGAGGAAAACGAGGAAATGGAGGAATAAGATGTAAAAATGCATGATATTGCGGCATAATGGCGAAATATTGAAAAATGTACTGCATCTTTGCACCCTGTTACGACCGAACGAGAAAACTTCGAAAAAAATGCCTGCATGCATGACATTCGCCCGCCCCGCATCGACGTGCACACACCGGCGACGCTGATCGAACCGCGCACCGGGGATGCCCGCTCGTGCAGACTGGCTATACATACGGCCTTTTTTCCATTAGGATAAAAAGAGCGACACACATCCAAGAACGACAGACGGGGGGCGGACATGGACGTTTTGTACGTTTTTCTGGAACAAAGCGGGGTGGATCCGACCGTTGCCAAATGGTTGGCATACGCGATCGCGACCATTGCGATCCTGGCCGCTTGTTTCATTGCGAACTGGGTGACCAAAAAGATTGTGCTCAAGCTCATCACGCTGTTCATCACGAAAAACCGGATCGCATGGGACGACAAACTGGTCGAGCGGAAGGTGTTCCACCGGCTGTCCCACATCGTTCCGGCGATGATCCTGTATTATGCGGCGTATGTATACGAGGAGTTCCCGGCGATCGTCACGTTGCTGGAGAAGACGGCGGTCATCTACATCCTGCTTGTCGTGCTCGCGGCGGCCAACGCGTTCCTCAATGCGCTGAACGACATTTACAACACCACGGAAATTTCCAAAACGCGCCCGATCAAAGGGTTTTTGCAGGTGGTGAAGATTATCCTTTTCTTCATCGGGGTGATCGTCATCATCGCCACCCTGATCGACCGGAATCCGTTCATCCTGCTGGGCGGGCTCGGCGCGTTGTCGGCGGTTTTGCTGCTCGTGTTCCAGAACGCGATCCTCGGCTTCGTGGCGGGCATCCAGCTCACCGCCAACGACATGGTGCGCGTCGGCGACTGGATCGAGATGCCGAAGCACAACGCCGACGGCGATGTGGTCGAAATTACCCTGACGACGGTCAAGGTGCAAAACTGGGACAAAACGCTCACGATGATTCCGGCGGCCGCCTTCATCAACGAATCGTTCAAAAACTGGCGGGGCATGCAGGAATCCGGCGGGCGGCGGATCAAACGGTCGGTGTACATCGACGTCACCAGCATCGGATTTTGCAACGACGAGATGATCGCCAGGTTCCGGAAAATCCATCACCTGAAAGACTACATCGAGCAGAAGGAAAACGAAATCGAAGCCTACAACCGTGAGCACAACATCGATTCGTCCGTGGTGGTCAACGGGCGCAGGATGACGAACATCGGCACGTACCGGATGTACATCCAGAACTACCTGCAAAGCCATCCGCACATCCACAAAGGGATGACGGTGATGGTGCGCCAGCTGGCGCCGGGCGAGAACGGTTTGCCGCTGGAGATTTACGCCTTCACCAATGACGTGCGGTGGTTGAATTACGAGGCGATCCAGTCGGATATCTTTGATCATATATTGGCGGTGGCGCCGGAGTTCGGATTGCGGGTGTTCCAAAATCCGTCCGGCCACGACATGCGGATGTTGACGGAGGGAGCGGCGCGGCCGGACGGTGTCGAATGAGACCGGGACGGCCGTCGTCCGCTCCCGTTTCCGTTGGGAGGCGGAGAGCCCGTCCCCGGCGGAGCCGGCGGATCAGCCGCCCGTCAACCGTGGAAGGCCCGCTCGCACCCCTCATCCATCCGTTCGAGGGTGAACAGCCGTTCTGCATGAGACGGGCGGCCGCGCTTCCGGTGTCCGGAGTGCGCGGTCCGGGCGACCGGTGTCCGGATCAGCCGCCCGTCAACCGGGGCAGGCCCGCTCGCACCCCTCATCCATCCGTTCGAGGGTGAACAGCCGTTCCGCATGAGACGGGCGGCCGCGCTTCCGGTGTCCGGAGTGCGCGGTCCGGGCGGCCGGTATTCGGATCAGCCGCCAACCACCCGGGCGAATGCCCGCTCGTACCCTTCGACCATCCGTTCGAGGGTGAACAGCCGCTGCACCCGCTCGCGGCAGTCCCGCCGCCGGATGCCGGACAGCCGTCCGACGAAGGAGACGGCTTCGTCCAAATCGCGGGCGACAAAACCGGTGACGCCGTGTTCCACCACTTCGGGCACCGACCCGAGCCCGAAGCCGATGACCGGCGTGCCGCACGCCATCGCTTCCGCCATGACGAGGCCGAACGGTTCGGGTGCACGCACGAGGTGGAGCAGCGCCAGCGCTTCGCCCATCAGGCGGTTGCGCTCGGCCGGGCCGACTTCACCGACGTGGCGGATCAACTCGCCGTCAATCCGCGGGAGAATCCGGCTTTCAAAAAACGCCCTTGCGTGATCCGGCACGATGCCGGCAATGACGAGGGGGATGCCGGTCCGCAAGGCGACGTCCACGGCGAGGTCGGCGCCTTTTTCGGGACAGATGCGGCCGATGAACAGCAGATGGCGCCCTTCCTTGTCGACGAAATCGAATTGCTCGAGCCGGATGCCGTTGTACACGTTGGCGATGTAGTTGAGTTCCGGGCATGCCTCCCGTTCCGCGCGGCTGATGGAAACATAAGGCATGCCGGCGAACATCCGGTACGCCTCGCGGGAATCGTTCTCGAGCATGGCGGCGCCGTGCATCGTCGTCACCACCGGCGTGCGGACGAGGGACGCGAACGGCAGCGGCAAATAGTTCATGTGATTGTGCAGCACGTCCAGCTCCAGTTCGTCCGCCATGCGAAGGGCATGCCCGATGTGGACGAGTTCCCAGGCGCGGGCGGGCAGGTCCGGATGTTCGCCGAGGGGCGCCGGGCACACCGCAACGAGCCGGGCTTTCGTGGCGGAATCGCCGGTCGCAAACAGGCAAACGTCATGACCGCGATCCGCGAGGCCGTCCGCAAGGTTCGCGCAAACCTGCTCCCAGGGGCCGTACCTGCGCGGCGGCGTCCGCCAGGTGATCGGTGCGAGGATGCCGATTTTCATGAAATTCACCTCTTGCTTCCGAATGGATGACGTTTTGTGCGATAGCATCATTCATTATACAAGGTTGAAGGCTTTTTTTGGGCAGGATAAGGACCAGGAATGGCGTGGCGGTCACGTGCAGCGCGAGCGCATCGCGGGCCGGTCATGGTGCATGTTCCGACTGCCAAGACGTTTTGGATGCAATTGGAGAGAACAACGGTGCTCTGGATGACGATGGCGGTGCTGGCCGCCTTTTTTGCCGGTGTGACGTCCATTCTGGCGAAATGCGGGATCAAGCAAACGGACTCCGACGTGGCGACGTTGCTCCGGACGATCGTCGTGTTGCTGTTTGCGTGGGGGATGGTCGCCGCGGTCGGTTCGCTCGGGACGATCACGGAGATCGGCGGGAAGTCGTTCCTTTTTCTCATCCTGTCGGGATTGGCGACCGGCGCGTCGTGGCTGTGCTATTTCAAGGCGCTGTCCCTCGGCGACGTCAACAAGGTGGTGCCGATCGACAAATCGAGCACGGTGCTTGCGGTGCTGCTGGCCATCGCCTTTCTCGGCGAAACGGAACACCTGGCCGGCAAACTGGCGGGCACCGCGCTGCTTGGCGTCGGCATTTATTTGATGATCGAGCGCAAGGAAACGATGCGAAGCGGGGAAAGCCGGGCCTGGATGTTCTACCCCGCCGGTTCCGCCGTGTTTGCCGCGCTGACGTCCATTCTGGCCAAAGTCGGCATCGACGGGGTGGAATCCAACCTGGGTACCGCGATCCGTACGTCCGTCGTGTTGGTGATGGCCTGGCTGGTCGTTTTGGTGAAAAGGAAACCTGCGCGCCTGGCCGCCATCGACCGGAAGGAGCTGCTGTTCATCATCCTGTCCGGCTTTGCCACGGGCGCGTCCTGGCTCTGCTTCTACTCCGCCATCCAAAAAGGCGTGGTCAGCGTCGTCGTGCCGATCGACAAAATGAGCATCGTCGTGTCGGTGGTGTTCTCGTATTTCGTTTTCGGCGAAACGTTGAGCCGCAAGGCGCTGCTTGGCCTCCTGCTGATGCTGGCGGGGACGCTGGCGATGGCGGTGTATGCTTGAGGAGCGGGGCGAAGTCGGCGGTTTTCTCTTCATTTTGCTGCCTCTCGCTCATTGCCGGATGTTCGCAGTCGGGGGGTGGAGCGTCGCAGTCAGAGGCTGGCAGTTCATCGTGCCCGTGAAAAACGAATGAGAGGCGGAAACACCGCTTCTCATTTTTTTGAATCGGGGGTGTCTGCTTCTCTCAGGGTTGCCAGGAGCGCTCGTCGGCTGCCGAGAGACGAAAAAATCGTCTCTTGGGGTTGCCAGGAGCGCTTGCCGGGTGCCGAGAGACGAAAAAATCGTCTCTCAAGGTTGTCTGGAGCGCTCGCCGGGTGCCGAGAGACGAAAAAATCGTCTCTCAAGGTTGTCTGGAGCGCTCGCCGGG
>Ga0310829_1000669_pt1 | contig 25245 bp, 28 predicted proteins | sample WT_ome_4_FD_202244 | JGI IMG/M metagenome (GOLD analysis project Ga0310829, IMG submission 202244) | Sorghum-adapted microbial communities enriched on wild type (WT) sorghum from Joint BioEnergy Institute, Emeryville, California, United... ... | reverse complement strand
GGGCAGCAGGTTTGGGTTTGCGGCCGCGATGTGACCGGCTTGATCCGTTCACCGGAAGTCACCCGCAGCGTGTCCCGTTTCGCGCAAATCCCCGAAGTCCGACGATTTCTGACCGCCATCCAGAAGCGAATGGCGGAAGGGGGCGGCATCGTCATGGACGGCAGGGACATCGGCACGCACGTCTTGCCCGATGCGGAACTGAAAATTTTTCTGACCGCCACCGTGGAAGAGCGGGCGAGAAGGCGGTACAGGGAAATGGTCGACGCGGGGGAAGACGTGGAGCTTGAGGCGCTGACGCGGGAAATCGCCGAGCGTGACCGCATGGACCGGGAACGCCGGGAATCGCCCTTGCGCATGGCGGAGGATGCCGTCCACATAGATTGCACATCGATGACCGTTGGGCAAGTCGTCGACCGGATTGCCGGTTTGGCTTGGTCAATCATTAACGGAGCGGATGCGTAGATGTTGTATTCCTTCTTGAAATCGCTCGCGGGCGTTGTATTCAGCACATGGTTCCGGGTGAAAGCCGACGGAAAAGAGCATGTTCCGAAGGAAGGAGCCGTCATCGTCTGCTGCAATCATATCAGCATGTGGGATCCGGTCGTCATCGGCTATGTCATGCCGCGCCCGCTCCGTTACATGGCGAAGGCGGAACTGTTCCGTGTCCCGCTGCTTCGGCAGCTGATCACGAAGGTCGGCGCCTTTCCGGTGAAACGGGGAGGCGTCAGCAAGGAGACGATCCGCCAATCGCTCGATTTGCTGGCGGCCGGCGAAATGCTGCTCATTTTTCCGGAAGGAACGCGAAACCTGGACGGAAGTTCCGCCGCCAAGCGCGGCGCCGTCAATCTCGCCTTCAAATCCGGAGCCGTGATCATTCCGGCGGCCATCACGGGAACCTATCGGCCGTTCAGCAAAGTCGCCGTGAAGATCGGCGAACCCGTGGATTTGCGGCAACTCAGGGAAATCGGCACGACCGAAGCCCAGCTGGAAGCCACGGAAATCATCATGCAAGCCATTCATCGGCTCAAGGGCCGTTCGTGAATGGAAATAAAGAAACAATTGGATACTAACCGGAAAGCACATTGATCACCCCGTCGTCTATTTGCAGTGGGTAGTGAATCGAGGAGGAATTTGAAATGACCGAAGAGACCAAAACGCAAAGTCTGGAAACGGAAGAAACGGCGGTTCAAACGCCTGCGGAAACGACCGAAGCCGTTGAAGCGGCCGCAGCGTCCGCCGATTCCGCGGAGAACGAAGCGGTTTCCGAACAAACGGAGGGCGCTTCCGACGAGCCGCAAGACGGGGGTGCTGTGCTGGATCTGGGCCAGGTGGCCGTCCTGAAACGCGGCAGCATCGTGAAAGGGACCATCGTCAAAGTGGAAGATCAACAGGTCTTTGTCGATGTGGGTTATAAATTCGAAGGCGTGATCCCGCTTCGCGAACTTTCCGCCGTCAGCGTCGAGAAAGCGTCGGACGTCGTGGCCGTCGGCCAGGAAGTGGAATGCCGCGTGCAAAACATCGACGATGCGAAGGAAACCCTCGTCCTTTCCAAACGTGCGGTGGACAGCATCAACGCCTGGGAACGGCTCCAGCAGCTGTACGAATCGGGCGAAGTGTTCGAAGCGAAAGTGGCCGACGTCGTCAAAGGCGGACTTGTCGTGGACGTGGGCGTTCGCGGTTTCATTCCGGCTTCCATGGTTGAACGTCATTTCGTGGAAGATTTCAGCGATTACAAAGGCCGCACGCTCCGCCTGATCGTCAAGGAACTCGACCGGGAAGCGAACCGCGTCATCCTGTCCCAGAAAGACGTGCTGGATGCGGAGTACGAAGCGAAAAAACGGGAACGGATGAACGAGCTGAATCCGGGCGACATCCTGGAAGGCACCGTGCAACGGTTGACGAACTTCGGCGCTTTCGTCGACGTGGGCGGCGTGGACGGTCTCGTGCACGTGTCGGAAATCGACTGGGTGCACGTTGACAAACCGTCCGACGTGCTCAAGGAAGGCGACAAGGTCAAAGTGAAGGTGCTGAAAGTGAATCCGGAACAGGGGCGGATCAGCCTCAGCATCAAGCAGGCCGGCCCGGGACCGTGGGAACAAGTTTCCGGCAAATTCAATGTCGGCGACATCGTGACCGGCACGGTGAAACGGCTCGCTTCCTTCGGCGCCTTCGTCGAAATCATGCCCGGCGTGGAGGGTCTGGTGCACATTTCGCAAATTGCACACCGCCACATCGGCACGCCCCATGAAGTGTTGAAGGAAGGCCAACAGGTCAACGTCAAAATCCTGGACATCAATCCCGCCGAAAAACGGGTCAGCCTGAGCATCAAAGAAACGGAAGAACCGCCTGCCGCACCGGAAAGACCGTCCCGGCGCGAAGCAAGGTCTTCTTCCAACATCCCTGACGAGTATTCTGGCGAAGGGCTGAGCATCACCCTGGGTGAACGGTTCGGCGATCAACTCAGCAAACTGAAATAATCCGGACGGCCGGATCAGGCGGGCAGTTCGCTTCCAGGCGAACCGGGCCCGCCTTTCTTTCGTCCGAATGAGAACCGCCACCGTCGCAAACAATGTAGAAAAAACGGGTGATCGACTTGCAAACGGGAGTGTTGTCCCTGATCATTCCGGTTTCGCTGGCGGTGCTGCTGGCGAGCGGGTGGCGCCGGGAAATTGCGGGCGATGCGCCGCTTCCCGCCGTGACGGCGGTTCTTGTTTCGGCCGTGTTTCTTGCCGGGGGGAGACTGGAAACGGGGCTGCTGACCGCGAGCGCCGACCAGATCGCGTATGCCCTGGCCGCATTCGCCTCCCTCTGCGCCGGCAGGGAGCGCCTTCATCCGCTCTCGCCGGTCATCGCCGCCTTTCCGGTTGCCGCGGCACATCAAGTGCCGTTCACCCTCGAGCGTCTGGCCGGCCGTCTGCCGGTGCAGACCGATCTGCTGGCATCCGCGGCGGCCGGGCTGTTCGCCGCGATGCTGCTCGGCCGGCCGCGTTCCCAGTTTGCCGCCCTGTGGCTCGGCTTGTCCGCGGCGGAACTTTGGCGGCAGCAATGGACCGAAACGGTACACGTCAGCCTCGGCGGACGCGGGTTTGCCGACGCCTTGTGGCTTTCTTTTTTGTGCGCCAGAATGTTTTCGGGCTTGCTCGGTCGGGCGCACGGCGGGGCCGGACGGCTGCCGGTCAGGCAGAAATAGCCAAGCGGCGACCTTTTTGATATGATGAATAGCATGATGGACGGAGGTGTCACCATGGGATTGCCGCTCGTCGCCATCGTCGGCAGACCGAACGTCGGAAAATCCACCATTTTCAACCGCATCATCGGAGAGCGTCTGGCCATCGTCGAGGACCAGCCGGGCATTACGCGGGACCGGCTGTACGCCAAGGCGGAATGGACCGGCCGTTTGTTCCATCTGGTCGATACCGGCGGCATCGACGTGTTCGGCGACGATGAATTGCTCAAATCCGTTCGTGCCCAGGCGGAACTGGCCGTCGAGGAAGCCGACGTGATCCTGTTCGTGACGGACATCCGGACAGGCGTCACGCGGGACGATGAGGAAGTCGCCCGCATGCTGTACCGGTCCGGGAAGCCGGTTCTGCTGGTCGTCAACAAGGTCGACAACGACCGGTTGGCCGCCGAAATCTACGATTTTTACCGGCTCGGCTTCGGAGATCCGCACGCCGTGTCCGGCGCCCACGGCACCGGATTCGGCGACGTGCTGGATGCCGTCGTGGAACGGCTTCCGGACAAACGGGAAACCGATTACGCCGACGACGTCATCAAGGTGGCCGTCATCGGACGTCCCAATGTCGGCAAGTCGTCGCTCGTCAACGCCATGCTTGGCGAAGAGCGGGTCATCGTCAGCAACATCGCCGGCACGACCCGGGATGCGGTGGATACGCCCTTCGAGAAGGACGGGCAGAAATACGTGTTGATCGATACGGCCGGCATGCGCAAACGCGGGAAAGTGTACGAGAAAGCGGAAAAGTACAGCGTCATGCGGGCGCTGGCCGCCATTGAGCGGGCGGACGTGGCGCTTGTCGTCCTGAACGGGGAAGAGGGCATCATCGAGCAGGACAAACACATCGCCGGATACGCCCACGAAGCGGGGAAAGCTTCCATCATCGTCGTCAACAAGTGGGACGCCGTCACGAAGGATGACAAGACGATGCAGCGGATGACCCGGAAGATCCGGGAGCAATTCCAATTCATGGACTATGCGCCGATCGTGTTCGCGTCGGCGCTCACGGGGCAGCGGGTTTCCCGCCTGTATCCCGTCATCAACCATGTCGCCGAACAGCATGCGATGCGCATCGCTACGCCGGTGCTGAACGATCTCGTTTCCGATGCCGTGGCGGCCAATCCTCCGCCGACGGACAGGGGAAGGCGGCTGCGCATCAATTACGCGACGCAGGTGGCCGTCAAACCGCCGGCTTTCGTGTTGTTCGTCAACGACCCCGAATTGATGCATTTTTCGTACGAACGATACCTGGAAAACCGGATTCGCGACGCTTTCCTTTTTGAAGGCACGCCGATCCGCATCATGACGAGAAAAAAATCGGAGGAGTAATCGGAGGAGTTGCGGAAATGGCGGTTATCGTCGTTCTGGCAGGTTATTTGCTCGGATCCGTCTCGTTCAGCGTCCTGATCGCGCGATGGCGGGGAGGGATCGACATACGTGCCCACGGCAGCGGCAACGCGGGGGCGACCAACACGCTCCGCGTGCTCGGGCTCGGGCCCGCCGTCGCGGTGTTTGCCCTGGACACGCTGAAAGGCGTCATCGCCGTGTTGCTGGCCCTGCGGCTCGCGCCGGATACGCCGTGGGCGCACGTCGCGGCGGGTCTCGCGGCCGTGGCGGGACACAACTGGCCCGTCTGGTTCCGCTTTCGCGGCGGCAAAGGAATCGCCACCACCATCGGCATCGTGGCGACGCTGATGTTTTTTCCCGGCCTTGCGGCCGGCATTGTCGGCATATTGGCCATCGTGTTCACCCGTTACGTTTCCCTCGGATCCTTGCTGTTCACCGGGCTCTTGCCTTTGTCCGCCCTGCTGTTCAAGCAGCCGGCGGAACTGGTGTGGGGCAGCCTGATCATCGCCGTGTTTGCCTGGTACCGTCACCGCAACAACCTGGTGAAGCTGATCAAGGGCGAAGAAAACAAGCTCGGAGACAGGCGGGCGAAACTCGCCGCCCCGGGCGGGAGCGAGGCGAGGGGAGCCGGGTCGGATTCCGGTCGGGCGTCCGTCGGGACCGCCGGGGCCGAACCGGCACATCCGCCCGGCGGACCGAATGTTGCGGACTCCGCCGCCGGGGCCGAACCGGCGGGTCCGGCACAACCTGGGAAAGGGGATAACCGGCTGTGAGCGGAATGAAAGCGGCCGTCATGGTGGCCGGAAGCTGGGGAACGGCTTTGGCCAACGTGCTGGCGGACAACGGCCACCGGGTTTGTTTGTGGACGCGCAATCCGGACCAGGCGGAAGAAATCAACCGGGAACACCGCAATGCGCGGTATCTCGGCGATGCGGCCCTGAACCCGCGGATTGCGGCCACGGTTTCCGTGGAAGAGGCTTTGGAAGAGGCGTCCCTCGTCCTTGTCGCCGCTCCCACGAATGCCATGCGGGAAGTGGCGGGCAGGATGCGGCCGCATCTGAAGGAAAACACCCTCGTCATCCATGCGGCCAAAGGATTGGAAGAGCGGACGCTCAAAACGATGAGCGAAGTGCTCGCCGATGAATTGCCGCAAATTGATCCCCTGGGCATCGGCGTGTTGTCCGGGCCAAGCCATGCGGAGGAAGTGGTCATCCGCTGTCCGACCACCATCGTGGTTGCCGCCCGGCGGATCGCCGCCGCCGAGGATGCCCAGGATGCGCTGAGCAACGGGTATTTCCGGGTGTACACGAACCCGGATGTCGTCGGCGCGGAAATTGCCGGATCGCTCAAGAACGTCATTGCCCTGGCGGCCGGGTTGTCCGACGGCCTCGGGTTTGGGGATAATGCGAAGGCGGCGCTGATCACGCGGGGGCTCGCGGAAATCGCCCGCATCGGCAAGGTGCTCGGGGCCAATCCCCTCACCTTCGCCGGGTTGTCCGGCGTCGGCGATCTGGTGGTTACTTGCACGAGCCGGCACAGCCGGAATTATCGGGCGGGTTATGCCGTCGGGCAAGGGAAGACGCTGGAGGCGGTTTTGGCCGACATGGGCATGGTGGTGGAAGGCGTCAAGACGACCCGCGCCGCCGTCAACCTGTCCGAACGCCACAACGTCGACATGCCGATTGCCCGCCAGCTGTACAGTGTGCTGTTCGAGGGCAAATCGCCGCGCGCCGCCGTGGAATCCCTGATGGGCCGGGTGCCGACCCACGAACTCGAGGAGATCGCCCGCACGAGCAGCGGGAAATGGATCGATTAGCCCTCACCATGCGGGCCGCCGTCTCATACGATAGTCCAGCACCATCGATGAGGAGGCGGCACATGGCAAATCCGATTTCCAAAGACGTGCTGAATGCGGTTAACCGTAAGACGGGCAAACATATCTCGCCGAAAGACATCCAGAAAGTGGCCCGCACGGTCGGCCCGTCCACCGTCAAAAGCGAGCAGCAGCTTCGCGCGCTGATCAAACAGGTGGCCAAAATGGCGGGCGTGCCGGTATCGGAGTCGACGATCAAGGAACTCGTCGCCGCCATCAAAAAAAGCGGCATGAACCCCGGCAGCCTGGAAACGATGATCAAATCGATGATCGGAAAAAAATAGGATCCGTTTGGCACCATCCCCGGCCGCAAGTTCCGGGGAGTTTGTTTTTTTCGGAAGATGTTCGCAGACGGCGGAGCGGGGCAACTTGTTTTTTTTGCGCCAAATCGCTATGATTTGCCTTGGATGTCGAGAGAAGCGCAAAGGAGAATACGATCATGAGCAGCATGGACAAGATGTGGGCCTCCCTGATCGCCATCGGGCTGATGTTCGTGGCTACGGCACTCATCACGTTTGCCCGCGCCAAGACGAAGGGAATTGTGCGTTTTTTGTTGTCATTGGCGGCCTTTCTTCTGATCATTCCGATCCTCTTCCTGAGCATCGTTTCGATCTTTTGACCGGGACGGCCGGCGGGCGGTTCGCCGCGCCCCTCGTCCGGCCGGATGGGCGTCCCGGCGGAATGAAAGGCCGCACGGAAAAACGACCGATCCGAAAGGGGAGCGATCGCATGCAGAAACGATCGGCGGGATTGCCGGCGCGTGCGTCGTCCCGGCACGGAGCGTGCCGGTTCATGAACTCCGGTTTCGGAGCCATGTCACATCCGGGAAGGCGGTTGGCGGCCATCGTGATGACCGTTTGCCTGACGGTTGTTTTGACCGCCGGCTGCCTGTACCGGGGAGAAGGGAAAGAACAGACGGAAGTAGCGGCGATCCGTTCGCTGGCGGCCGTCGAACAGGCCGTGCTTGCCTACCGGACGACCCACGGCAAATTCCCGCTTTTGGAAGGCGATCCGGATGCATTTCCCCATGAACGCAACCGGATCGATTTCCGTTCGCTGCGGGATCAGGGGTTCGTGCAGCAAATCCCTTCCTCCGCCTTTGAAAGCGGCGGATACTACTATTACGTGATCGCGGATGCGGAAAGCCCGCCTTCCGTCAAACTGCTGGACGTCCGGGTGACGCAGGCGACGGCGGATCTGCAGCGGGAAGTGGACGGTTATTACGCCCGGACCGGCGAATGGCCGTTCGGCGAACCGGCGGCTCCCGGTTTTTACGCCGTCGATTTCGACCGGCTGGGCATGTCGGCCAGGCAGGCGAAGAGCGTCTTTTCCGCCCATTACCTGCCGTACGTGCTGCATGAATCCGGCCGCGTGGCGATCCATTATGCGCTGGATTTGATGCTGTTCGTCCAGCAGAGCGGGCTGTCGCCGGAGGAAGGCGGCGAGCTGTGGCCGCTGCTCGTGGAGAAGTCCCCCTTCGTGCCGCCTGCGGCTTTCCCGTATGAATGGAGGGGCGGCGAGCCGGTTCCCGTCGGGCCGGCAGACGGGGAATGAACGAACACGCCCGCGGCGGGCGGAGGAAACGAATCATTTGGCATGCGGAAGAACCGGGTGTGGCCCGGTTCTTTTTTTGTGCACCCCCGGACAGCCCGCTTCCGGCCAAGCGCAAACATTCGGAGCGTCACGGGGCATGCAGGCCGATCGGGGAGGCCGTTTGCCGCCCGTTCGGGACGCTCCCCCGATCCCGGTCCGGACGGACCGCGAAACGGACGGTCTTGCAGACGGAGCGATGAACCTTTTTATCGGGACCGAAAGATTCATAGCTTTCAACCGGGCGTCCGCCCGATTTCCGGGCCGGATCCGTCGGCACCATCGCGCGCAAGTTTGCGCATAATTGCGGGAAAAAAGGCATAAACCCATAGCGGGTACATATATTGGTTACCAGTCAGTGGATGTACGAGCGTATAGGAGGGATCGCGTTGGAGAAAGTGGATATTTTCAGGGACATTGCCGAACGCACCGGCGGCGACATCTATCTCGGCGTCGTCGGCGCCGTGCGCACCGGCAAGTCCACCTTCATCAAACGGTTCATGGAGGCGGTGGTGCTTCCCAATATTCACAGCGAGGCGGAGCGGGCCAGGGCCACCGATGAAATGCCGCAAAGTGCAGCCGGCCGGACGATCATGACGACGGAGCCGAAATTTGTCCCGAACCAGGCGGTGCAAATCCGCGTGGCGGAAGGGCTGGAAGTGAACGTGCGGCTGGTGGATTGCGTCGGCTACGCGGTGGAAGGGGCGAAGGGATACGAAGATGAAAACGGCCCCCGCATGGTGAACACGCCCTGGTTTGAGGAAGCGATCCCGTTCCAGGAAGCGGCGGAAATCGGAACGCGCAAAGTGGTCCAGGAACATTCCACCCTCGGCGTCGTGGTGACCACCGACGGCAGCATCGCCGAAATTCCGCGGGAAAGTTACGTGGCGGCGGAGGAGCGGGTGGTGGAAGAGCTGCGCGAGGTCGGCAAGCCGTTCATCATGGTGCTCAATTCCACCAATCCGCAGGGCGAATACGCCCGCCATCTGCGCGATGAACTGCAGCAAAAATACGACATTCCGGTGGTCGCCCTGAGCGTGGCGACGATGGGCGAGGCGGACGTGCTGCACGTGCTCCGGGAAGTGCTGTACGAATTCCCCGTGCACGAAGTGAACGTCAACCTGCCCGGCTGGGTCATGGTGCTGCCGGAAAACCATTGGCTGCGCAGCAGTTTCGAACAGTCCGTCCGTGACACGGTCAAGGACATCCGCCGTCTGCGGGACGTGGACCGCGTGGTTGAACAGTTCAGGTCGTACGATTTCGTGGAGCGGGCCGGCCTGTCGGGCATGAGCATGGGCCAGGGCGTGGCGGAAATCGACCTGTACGCGCCGGACAGCCTGTACGATCAGGTGCTGATGGAAGTGGTCGGGGTGGAAATCCGCGGCAAGGACCACCTGTTGCAGCTGATGCAGGAATTTACCCATGCCAAGCGCGAATATGACCGGTTCGCGGAAGCGCTGGAAATGGTCAAGACGACGGGTTACGGCATCGCGTCGCCTTCCCTCGAGGAAATGAAGCTGGACGAACCGGAGTTGATCCGCCACGGGTCCCGCTTCGGCGTAAGGCTGAAGGCGACGGCGCCATCCATTCACATGATCCGGGTCGACGTGGAATCGGAATTCGCGCCCATCATCGGCACCGAGAAGCAAAGTGAAGAGCTGGTTCGCTACCTGATGCAGGACTTTGAGGAAAACCCGATCAAAATTTGGGAATCCGACATTTTCGGGCGTTCCCTGCACAGCATCGTGCGCGAAGGCATCCAGGGCAAAATCGCCATGATGCCGGACAACGCCCGCTACAAGCTGCAGGAAACCCTCGGCCGCATCATCAACGAAGGATCCGGAGGCCTGATCGCCATCATCCTGTAAAACTCCCGATGTATAAAATGCCGAAAAACGGTAAACACAGTAGATAGACAGGTTTGCTGCGGCAAAGGGAGGTGACCTGCAATCGATGAACAAGGCGGATCTGGTTTCCAGGGTGGCAGAGAAGACGGACTTGTCCAAAAAAGATGTCACGAAGGCGGTGGACGCCGTGTTTGACGCCATCGCCGAAGCGTTGCGCAACGGAGAGAAAGTTCAGCTGGTCGGTTTCGGCAATTTTGAAATTCGCGAGCGTTCCGCCCGCAAGGGGCGAAACCCGCAGACCGGCGAAGAAATCGATATCCCCGCCAGCCGCGTGCCGGCGTTCAAACCGGGCAAGGCGCTCAGGGAAGGCATCCAGTGAGTGTAAATATGTGACAGGGTTGCAAGGCAATATCCAAGTTGCGCCGGTTCCGAAATTCATGTATACTGTGATTTGGTTTCGGGTATTGGCGCAGCTTGGTAGCGCGCTTCCTTGGGGTGGAAGAGGTCGTCGGTTCAAATCCGGCATACCCGATTGTTTTTCCAACACGCCAGTGATGGTGCCGAGGTGGACGCGACATGTCGGTGTCAGAGTTTAGTGGTGATTACGTCGTCATTCATGCCAGGGACAACGGCGTCCAGGTTTTCGGGTTGACCCGGGGACAGGATACGAGATTTCATCATACCGAAAAGCTCGACAAGGGTGAATTGATGATCGCCCAGTTCACCGAACATACTTCCGCGGTCAAAATCCGCGGCAAAGCGACCGTCTACACCCGCTACGGGGTCGTGGACACGGAGAAAGTGTGAATACCCGGCATTGCCTGAGCGTTGAACGAACGCCCGCCGACGCCGCCGGTGAACAACCGGCAGGCGTCGGCGGTCTTTTTTGCGGCAAACGGCGGTCTAGTCCCCTTCTTTCCGTTGTAAGATAGAGTAACGGTACAAGGAGAAGGAGGAGAGGCCATTGGGCAAGCGGCTTGCCGGGGCATTGCTGCCCCTCGCGCTGTCCGCCGCCATCATCTGGGCCGTCGGCCTCGTTCCGCGCATGGAGCAAAGGGGATTCGGCCAGCGGGACGGCGTTGCCGTTTTTTCGGGCGACAAGCCGGCGGTGCTGTCCGATGCGAATCTGGTCGACTGGCTGTCCGCGCTTCCCGGACAGCTGGAGCTGAAGCACGCGGAATGGGACGGCAACACGCTGCTTCTGGATTATCGGGCGGATGCGAAGGAGATGCCGGAGGACCGGCTGTACGGGGCCGTGACCGAGCTGGTGATCGCCGGGCTTGCCGGGACGGAAAACGTGAACCGGCTCAGGATTCGGGTGTTTGATCCTTACGCGGCGCCCGGTGACCGGCGCATGCTCGTCCTGGCGTTGGAAGCCGGACGGGAAGCCTTCGAAGCGGGCGCGTACGAAGCTTGGCTGGACGGGGTGTGGACGCCGGAACGGTGGCTGTTCCGCCACTTCCGGATGACCGGGCCGAAGCGGTGACAAATCACGCACGCTTGTCGGGACATTATGCGAAATGCAGACGGTTGTGCTATAATGCAAGGTATGGTTGGACAGCCGCGCTGGACGGCTGCCGAGCTGATTTTGGACCCATGGCGAGGAAGCGGACGAATGACATTGTGGAACTTGGCGGAAACGGCGAGAACGTTTACAAGACACGACATGATTGAAGCATACTCGGAATTGCCACCATTCCCGGAAAATCGCGCCCGTCTGTTGTACTGTTTTCTGGCGAGGAGCGGACGGCCGAACCGGCAGGATGTGGTGGCGCTGGCCGTTTCGCTGGCCCAGTTCGGCCTGGAAACCCACGACCTGGTCGGTGAACCGGCGGGGGACGAGCCGCTCCGGAACGTGAGAAACCGGCAACTGCAGGTGCTGGCCGGTGATTATTTCAACGGCCGTTTTTACGAATTGCTGTCCCAGACGGGCGGCCTGGATCTCGTTCGTCTCGTCTCGCGATCCATCTGCGAAGTGAACCGGCTGAAAGCCGGCCTGTACGAAAAGTTGCGCAACCTGTGCATAACGGCGGAAGAGTATTTGGAACATCTGGTGCAAATCCGCAGCGAATTGTTCCTTCCGTTCACGGAGTTCATGACCGCGGGAGACGCCGAACGATTCCCGGCCCTTTTTCGCTCGCTCGTCCGCTGCGAAATCCTGAGCGACGAACTGAAGGCGGGCGGCGCGGACGAAACCCGGCGCGGCTTTGCCTACTGGCACCTGTTGCAGCACGGCACCCCGGCCGACCGGGAAACGTTGCTGACCGGACAAAGCGGCTCGTTGGCGGCGCTCATCGGCAAATACAAAGTGGCCGGATTGCTGGAACAAATGCTGGAAGCCCAGCTGCAGGCGGTACGGCGCCTCGCCGAAAGTTTCGGTTCGGAGTCGCTGCTCGCGGAAATCAGCCGCATGCTCGATTCCTTGTCCGTCCGCATGCCTGTCATGAATACGGCGGAAGACTTGTGAGGTGACGCATGGAAAACCAAACGGCGAAAGAACAACACGTGCATGCGGTGTTCCAAAGCATCGCCCGCCACTACGACCGGATGAACGACATTTTGAGTTTTCGCCGTCACAAGGCGTGGCGGCGTTTTGCCATGGTCAAACTGGACATGGCGGAGGGGGAAACCGCCATCGATCTGTGCTGCGGCACGTGCGACTGGACGATCAGCCTGGCCCGCGCCAGCAAGACCGGCCGCATCGTCGGCCTCGATTTCAGCGAAAACATGCTGCGGATCGGACGGGAGAAGGTGGAGCGGGAAGGGCTGTCCGGGCAAATCGAGCTCGTAAACGGCAACGCGATGGAGCTGCCTTTTGCCGACAACAGCTTCGATCATGCCACCATCGGTTTCGGTTTGCGCAACGTGCCGGATTATTTGCGGGTGCTCCAGGAAATGCACCGGGTGGTCAAGCCCGGGGGGAAAGTGGTCTGCCTGGAATTGTCCAAGCCGACCTGGCAGCCGTTCAAATCCGTCTATTATTTTTACTTCCAGCGGATTTTGCCGCTGATCGCCAAGTGGGTTGCCCGCAAATACGAACAATACAAATGGTTGCCGGAATCGCTGGCGGACTTTCCCGGGCGCGCCGAGCTGGCGGATTTGTTCCGCGAAGCGGGCCTCGAGAACGTGGAAGCCCATCCCCTCACCGGCGGCATCGCGGCGTTGCACATCGGCGTGAAAGGCAGCGGATGATACGATGAAATTGCCGGATTTGATCGCGGACTTGCGTTCCGATCTCGCATACGTGGAAGACGAGCTGGAAAGAAGCATCGAGATCGATGACGGGCTGCTCAACGAAGCGGCGGCGCATTTGCTGAAGGCCGGCGGCAAACGAATCCGACCCGTATTTGTGCTGCTTTCCGGCCGTTTCGGCGACTACTCCCTGGAACGCCTGAAACACGCGGCGGTGGCCCTGGAACTGATCCACATGGGCAGCCTTGTGCACGATGACGTCATCGACGACGCGGACATTCGCCGCGGCCGGCTGACGGTCAAGTCCAAATGGGACAACCGGGTGGCCATGTACACGGGCGATTACATCTTTGCCAGGGCGCTCATGACGATCAGCGAACTGGAACATCCGGACATCCATCGCATCCTGTCCCGGGCGATGGTGCAAATGTGCCTTGGCGAGATGGAGCAAATCCGGCATCTGTTTGATGCCGGCCAGTCGGTGCGGGATTACCTCCGGCGCATCCGGCGCAAAACGGCGCTTCTGATTGCCGTCAGCTGCCAGCTCGGTGCACTGGCCGCGGGCGCGCCGCGGCAGGCGGCCGCGCAGCTGTACCGCTACGGCTACAACACCGGCATGGCTTTCCAAATCCGGGACGACATACTGGATATAACGGGTTCGGCGGAACGGCTCGGCAAACCGCCGGGCAGCGACATCCGGCAAGGCAACATCACGCTGCCCTATCTGTATGCGCTGCAGGATGCAACGTACCGCGATCGCATGCTGGAGACGATCGCCCGCCTGCGGGATGCCGAAGGGCAGGGAGACGCTTCCGGATTGATTGCGCTCGTCCGCGAAAGCGGCGGCATCGGCCGGGCCGAAGCGCTGTCCGCCCGATATATCGCCAAGGCGACGGATGCCTTGGCCAAACTGCCGGATGTGCCGGCCCGCCGCCATCTGGCGGAAATCACGGCGCTTCTGGCGCAGCGGGATCATTGATCGGACATACGGGGAGGATGACACAAAACATGGAAAGAACGTTCTTGATGGTCAAACCGGACGGCGTCCAGCGCGGACTCGTCGGGGAAATCATCGGCCGCTTCGAGCGAAAGGGCTTTCAAATGATCGGCTGCAAAATGTTGCAGATCTCGCGCGAACAGGCCGAACGCCATTATGCGGAACATGCCGGAAAACCGTTTTTCGAAGAACTCATCTCGTTCATCACGTCGGGACCGGTGGTGGCCATGGTTTGGCAGGGTGACGACATCATCGCCCTCTCCCGCGCCATGATGGGCAAGACGAAACCGGTCGATGCCGCTCCGGGCACCATTCGCGGAGACTTCGCCGTCCATACGAGCTACAACATCATCCACGGTTCGGATTCGCCGGCCAGCGCCGACCGGGAAATCCGCAACTTCTTCCGGGAAGACGAGCTGACCGACTACCGGAAGGCCGTCAACGACTGGATCTGAACGGGCTGACGGGGACATGGAAGACATGGACTACGCGCTGTTCGTCCGCAAGGTGAAGGAGCATTTGGCGCTGGATTTGTCCAGCTACAAGGAAACGCAGATGAAACGCCGTCTTACGTCTCTTCGGGACAAGCGGGGGTTTTCCTCCTTCGCGGCCTATTTCAAGGCGATCATGCAGGATGAACGGCTGCTGAACGAGTTCAAGGACCGGGTAACGATCAACGTCTCCGAATTTTGGCGCAACCAGAGCCGCTGGGAAGTGTTGGAGAAGGTGTTATTGCCGGAGCTTGCGGCGAGCGCCCGCTCCCGCCGCCTGAAGTGTTGGAGCGCGGCTTGTTCCAGCGGGGAAGAACCGTACACGCTGGCCATGATATTGGACCGGCACGGCTTTGCGGACTTGGAAATCCGGGCGACGGACATCGACGCGGGCGTACTGGAGAAGGCGAGGGCGGGCCGCTACGCCGAACGATCGGTAAGGGAAGTGCCGAAAACGTACCTGGATCAATACTTTGTCCGGGACGGTCAAGATTACCTCGTTATCGACCGCCTGAAGCGCATGGTCCGGTTCGAGCAGGGCAACCTGCTCCTGGACCCGTTCGACCGGGATTACGATCTGATCATTTGCCGCAACGTGATGATCTATTTCACGGAACCGGCGAAGCTGGACTTGTATCAGCGTTTTTCCGATGCGCTCCGGCCGGGCGGCATCCTGTTCGTGGGCAGCACGGAGCAAATTTTCACGCCTTCGCGGTTCGGTCTGGAAAACGCCGAATCCTTTTTCTACCGCAAAAAAGCATAACTTTCCGCCCGGATGCGCAGAATGTACAAAAAACGGAGCAAGGGGCGGCATGAATGGACAAGGCGAAGGTGATTTCCGCCTATTTGAACGGGTATATTACCCTCAGGGAATGCGAACAGATTCTCGGCATGGAGGCCGGATTCATCCTCGGCATGATCCGGGACCGGCTCCGTGCGGACCGGGAGCGGGAAACGTATCCGCGCTCGGCTCCGTGACCGGGTGATGACCCGTACGCTTGCCGATTGGAACGTTGACCCGCCGCAGGACGACCGTCTGTCCGGCGGGCTTTTTTTTCGGCGGAGCCCGTTTAGGCGGATGCCGGGCTTTCTTGTCAAACGGGTTCGCGCTGTACTATAATGGGCACAGCATTTTCTTTTTTCGACTCCAACTTTATCGCTTTAACGCAAAGAATTTACAGAGACGGGACCGGGAAGGGGAGGACCGACTTGCGTTATTTGACGGCTGGCGAAACACACGGCCCCCAGTTGACGGCGATCATCGAAGGGATGCCGAGCAATCTGGAATTCGACTTTGACCTCGTGAACGAACAGCTTGCGAGGCGGCAAAAAGGGTACGGCCGCGGCCGCAGAATGCAGATCGAAAAGGATACGGCGAAAGTGGTCGGCGGCGTTCGCCACGGCCGCACCACGGGCGCCCCGATCGCCCTGGTGATCGAAAACAAAGACTGGACTCATTGGACGACCGTCATGAGCGTCGAACCAATCGAGGGCGGCGACGAGGAGAAGCGCCGGGTTCATCGCCCGCGCCCCGGACATGCCGATCTCACCGGCGGGTTGAAGTACAATCTGAAAGATTTGCGGAACGTGCTGGAACGGTCCAGCGCCCGGGAAACGGCCGCCCGCGTCGCCTGCGGAGCGGTGGCCCGGATGCTGCTGCGCGAATTCGGCATCAAGGTGGCCGGACAGGTGCTGCGCATCGGGGACGTGGAGGCGCGCCGCGTCGATCTGCCGATCGACGAACTGATCCGCGTCACGGAGGAATCGCCCGTGCGTGTCGTCGACAAAGAGGCCGAAGCGAAGATGACGGCGTTGATCGACAAGGCCAAGAAAGAGGGCGATTCCCTCGGCGGCATCGTGGAATGCGTCGTGGAAGGCGTGCCGCCCGGACTCGGCAGCCACGTGCAATGGGACCGCAAGCTGGACGGCCGGATCGCTCAGGCGGTGGTTTCCATCAACGCCTTCAAGGGCGTGGAGTTCGGCATCGGCTTCGAAGCCGCGGAAAGGCCGGGTTCGCAGGTGCACGACGAGATCATGTATGCGAAGGAACGCGGATTTTACCGGGCAAGCAACCGGCTTGGCGGTTTTGAAGGGGGCATGACGAACGGCATGCCGATCGTCGTGCGCGGGGTGATGAAGCCGATCCCGACGCTGTACAAGCCGCTCGCCAGCGTCGACATCGACACGAAGAAACCGTATGAGGCCCAGCTCGAGCGGTCCGACGCCTGCGCCGTACCCGCGGCCAGCGTCGTGATGGAGAACGTCGTCGCCTGGGAAGTGGCGGTGGCGTTCCTTGAAAAGTTCGGCGGCGATTCGATCGAAGAAATCCGTGCCAACTACGACAACTACATGAAACAAGTGGGGCAATATTGATGAGAACGCTGCATGTCAACCTCGGCGAACGTTCCTACCCGATCCACATCGGCGAGGGGCTCGCCGGAAAGTTGGCCGGCTGGTTCGCCGAGCGCAAGTTGTCGGACAAGTCCCCGCTCATGATCGTCAGCGACGAGGCCGTGGCCGGGCGGCATTTGCCCGGCGTGAAGGCGGCGTTGGAACAAGCCGGCTATCGCGTGGCGGTTTCCGTCGTGCCGTCGGGAGAGACGAGCAAATCGCTGGCCATGTTGGAGAAACTGGTCGGGGAAGCGCTGGAAGCCGGGCTGGACCGGCGGAGCGCCATCGTGGCGCTTGGCGGCGGCGTCGTCGGCGACCTGGCCGGATTCGTCGCCGCGAGCTACATGCGCGGCATCCGTTTCGTCCAGATGCCCACGACGATATTGGCCCACGATTCCAGCGTGGGAGGGAAGGTGGCCGTCAACCACCCGCTTGCCAAAAACATCATCGGCGCGTTCCATCAGCCGGAGATGGTCGTGTTCGACCTGACCTTCCTGCGTACGCTGCCGGAGCGGGAAATCCGCGCCGGCTATGCGGAAGTGGTCAAACATGCGCTGATCGCCGACGCCGGATTTTTCCGCTGGGTGGATGAGCAAGCCGAACGGCTGCTCAAGTTGGAACCCGACGCGGTGGAGCACGCGCTCCATGAAGGATGCCGCATCAAGGCGGAAGTCGTTTCCGCCGACGAGCGGGAGAACGGCCTGCGCGCCATCCTGAACTACGGTCACACGATCGGCCATGCCATCGAGGCGGTGGCCGGGTACGGCGAACTGCTGCACGGCGAGGCGATTTCCATCGGCATGGTCGGCGAGTCGCTGCTTGCCGTCCATTACGGATGCCCGGAGGACGTGCACCGGGAGACGAAACGGGTGCTGGCGAAATTCGGCCTTCCGGTTTCCCTGCACGCCCATCTGGATCCGGACAAGATCATGCGCGCCATGAGCCATGACAAAAAATTCCGGGAAGGAAAGACGGTCTTCGCCCTGCCCGATTCCATCGGAAACGTCGTCGTCCGCGAAGGCGTTTCTCCCGATCTCGTAAGGGACATTCTCGTACAACTGAAGCAGGAGGATTGAACGATGAAAGTGAGGGGCATCCGCGGCGCCACCACGATCGAAGCGAACGACGCCGGACAGATGCAGCGGGCGACGCTGGAACTGATGGAGCGGCTGATCGAGGAGAACGGCCTTGTGCCCGGCGATATTGCCGGCGTTTTCATCACCGTCACGCAGGATTTGAATGCCATGTTTCCGGCCAGCGCAATCCGCTCGCTGCCCGGCTTTGAACTTGTTCCGCTCATGTGCTCCCTGGAGATCGACGTTCCCGGCGGACTGGAGCGCTGCATCCGGGTGATGGTGCTGTACAACACGGAGAAAGACCAGTCGGAAATCCGTCACGTCTATCTGAACGATGCCCGGCGGCTGAGGCCGGATTTGCAACGGTGACGCCCGGGGCAGCGACGCCCCCGGCAGCCGGCTTGCAACGACCTTGCGACGACGCCCCGGCATCCGCCTTGCAGCCCCGAGGCGCGGAATCGGACGTAACGCCGGAGATGTTGTGCAAAAAGGATTGACGGATCTTCGCCGGATCATGTATCATGAAACCAGTTTAGCCTGAGTTGAGCAAGAACCAGAGTTGAGCGGAGTCGAGTCGAGCGCATGCGGACACGGGCCGAAAACCCGTTTGTTTCGGGTTTCTTCGTGCATGTTCCGTCGTCCGGACATGAATCCGACCCCAAATCAACCCTTTCTTCCTCTGCACAGGTGCAGGGGATTTTTATTTTTCACGAGGAGGAAATCGCATGGCCCGTTCAGCGGAGTTTGCCGAAGTGCTGGAACTTGCCCGTTCCTACAACCTGGTCCCCGTGGTCCGCACGTTGATGGCCGACATGGAGACGCCGATTCGCGTGTTCCGCCATTTTTACCGGGACGACAACGCGTTCCTGCTGGAAAGCGTGGAAGGGGGCGCCAAATGGGGACGCTACTCCTACATCGGAACCGATCCGTTTCTCATCGTGCGGGGCAAGAAGGGCCGCATGGTGATGGAAATGGGCGGCCGGGTGACGGAAATCGCCGGCAAACCGGTAGAACTGATCAAATCGGTCATGCAGTCGTACCGCAGTCCGCAGCTGGCCGGTTTGCCGCCTTTCACCGGAGGAGCGATCGGCTATTTCGGCTATGATCTCGTGCAAATGTACGAAAACTTGCCGCCCCACGCCAGCGACGACCTGGGCATGGATGATGTGCATTTCCTGTTTTGCGACCAGGTGATCGTGTTCGACCATTTCAAACAGCAAATCCACGTGATCGCCAACGTGCACGCCGAACCCGGCGCGGATGAAGCCGCCATCCGGCGAAATTACGAAAAGGCGCTGGGAAAAATCAGGGCGTTGACCGACCGGTTGCGCCAGCCGCTTCCGCCCGATCCGGCCATAGCCGGCAGCATGCCGGAAGACGCGGATATTGGCGACTTTGCGTCCAACATGACCCGCGAAGCGTTCATCGGCAAAGTGGAGAAGGCGAAGGAATATATCCGGGCCGGGGACATTTTCCAGGTGGTGTTGTCCCAGCGGTTTCATCTGGAAACCGACGTCTCGCCCCTCGACGTGTACCGGGTGTTGCGCACGCTGAATCCGTCCCCGTACCTGTACTGCCTGAAAATGGGCGAGGAAACGATCGTCGGCGCTTCGCCGGAACTGCTGGTCAAAGTGGACGGCGACCGCGTGGAGACGCGGCCGATCGCCGGCACCCGGCCGCGGGGCGCGACGCCGGAAGAAGACGTCAGGCTGGAGCGGGAGCTGCTGGCGGACGAGAAGGAACTGGCCGAGCATCTGATGCTGGTCGACCTCGGCCGCAACGACATCGGCCGGGTCGCCGAGTACGGCAGCGTGCAGTGCGACTCCTTCATGGAGATCGAACGATACTCCCACGTGATGCATATCGTTTCCAACGTATCGGGCAAGCTTCGGGGTGACCGGGATTTCTTCGACGCGCTGCTCGCCTGCCTGCCTGCCGGCACCGTTTCCGGGGCGCCGAAAATTCGCGCGATGGAAATCATCGCGGAACTGGAACCCGAGGCACGGGGCGTGTACGCGGGCGCCATCGGGTACCTCGGCTTCGCCGGAACGCTGAACACGTGCATCACGATCCGCACCGCCGTGTTCAAGGACGGCAAAGCTTACGTCCAGGCCGGGGCCGGCATCGTGTTCGATTCCGTGCCTGAGAACGAATATGCGGAAACGGTCAACAAAGCGAAAGGTATGCTGAAAGCGATCCGCATCGCCGAATCGATGTTTCGCCCGCAGACCGGTCCGGTCCGGGATGCGATCAATCACGATTACGTGACGAAGCGCTAGAGGAGAGTGGAAATGTTGGAAAGACGGGATCCCGTGAAAGAAGCGATCCGCAAAGTGACGGAAGGGCGGCACCTGGACCGCGGCGAAGCCCGACTGGTCATGGATGCCATCATGGAAGGGCAGGCGACGGGCGCCCAAATCGGCAGCCTGGTGACGGCGCTCCGGATGAAAGGGGAGACGGTGGACGAAATCACCGGATTCGCGGAATCGATGCGGAGCAAGTCCCGCCGGGTGGAAACGGAACGCAGCGGCCTGCTGGACACGTGCGGCACCGGAGGTGACGGCGCGCGCACGTTCAACATCTCCACTGCGGCGGCCATCATCGCGGCGGCGGGGGGCGTGCGCACCGCCAAACACGGCAACCGGGCCATGTCCAGCAAGAGCGGCAGCGCCGACGTGCTGGAAGCCCTCGGCGTCAACATCGCGCTGAACAGCGTGCAGGCGGCTCAATGCCTGAGACACGTGGGCATCTGCTTTCTGTTTGCCCAGGAATATCACCAGTCGATGAAATATGCGGCGGGACCGCGGAGGGAAATCGGCATCCGCACCGTTTTCAATCTGCTCGGGCCGCTGACGAATCCGGCCGGCGCCGACCGGCAGCTGCTTGGCGTGTACGAGCGGAGCAGGACGGAAACGATTGCCGCAGTGCTGCGCAACCTCGGGCTGAAACGCGGCCTCGTCGTCTCCAGCCATGACGGGCTTGACGAGATCAGCATTTCCGCTCCGACGCAGGTGACGGAACTGTCCGGCGGCGAAATCCGCACCTTCGACCTCACGCCGGAGGATCTCGGGCTTGCCCGCCGGCCGATTGAAGAAGTGGCCGGCGGTGACGCCGCGGAAAACGCGGACATCATTCGCCGGGTGCTTTCCGGCGAGCGGGGGGCCGCCCGGGACATCGTGCTGGCCAACGCCGGGGCCTGTTTTTTCGTGGCGGACAAATGCGGCACGCTCGCCGACGGCGTCAAAATGGCGGCCGACATCATCGACGGCGGCCTGGCCGCCCGGAAGCTGGATGAACTGATTTCGTATACGGAGGCAATCAAAGATGTATCTTGACCGGATCGCAGCAACGAAAAAGCAGGAAGTGGAGGCGCTCAGACGGGAGAAGGGACTCGCGCTTCTGGAGAAGGAAGCGGCGGAGGCGCCCGCGCCCCGCGGGTTTGCGGAAGCGCTCCGCAACCGGCGCCGCGCGTCCGTCGGCTGGATTGCGGAAGTGAAGAAAGCTTCTCCGAGCAAAGGCATCATTCGCCCCGACTTCGATCCGCGGGCCATCGCGTTGTCCTATGAACGGGCAGGTGCCGATTGCCTGTCGGTATTGACGGACCGGGACTACTTCCAGGGCGGCAACGACGTGCTGAAGCTGGTGCGCGAAACGGCGCCGATGCCGATTTTGCGCAAAGATTTCCTCATTGACGAACTGCAGGTGTACGAAGCGAGGGCGATCGGCGCAGACGCGGTGCTGCTCATCGCGGCCATTCTGCCCCGGGAGCGGCTTCATGCCCTGCATGCCGAAGCGAAGGCGCTCGGCATGGACGTGCTGGTGGAAGTGCACGATCAGGCCGAGTTGGAAACGGTGCTGGAATTGGACGCGGACATGATCGGCATCAACAACCGCAACCTGCGCACGTTCGTCACCGATTTGGCGGTAACCGAATCGCTCATCGGGCGCATCCCCGACCGGTTGCTCAAGGTGAGCGAGTCGGGCATCGGCACGCCGGATGACATTGCCCGCGTCAAAGCGGCCGGGGCCGATGCGGTGCTGATCGGCGAACACTTTATGCGCCAGGCATCCATCGAGCGGGCGGCGGACGAACTGCTCGGGCCGCTGCCGGCAGCGGGGGAGAGGACGCCTTGATCGCGCCGGTGCGGGAAGGAAGCCGGACCTTGGTGAAAATATGCGGCCTGTCGACGGCGGAAGCGGCTTTGGCCGCGGCGGAATGCGGGGCCGACCTGATCGGGTTCGTCTTTGCGGAGAGCCGGCGCAGGGTGACGGCGGAGCAAGCCGGCGCCATCGCCGAAGCGTTGGCCGCGTATCCGGACGTGGTGGTCACGGGCGTGTTTGTCAATCCCGACATGGCGGATCTGGAGCGGATCGTGCCGGCGGCCCGGCTCGATGCCGTCCAGCTGCACGGGGATGAACCGGCGGCATTTTTGCGGGACATCAAACGCCGGATGCCCCGCGTGAAAATCATCAAGGCATTCAGTGCATCCGGGGAGAAGGCCGCCGGCCGGGAAACGGCAAGCGGATCGACGGCGGGCGGGGGCGTGGCGGCGGAGCGTCTTCTGCCCTACGCCGGCATCGCCGACGCGTTTTTGGTCGATTCGGCGCAAGGCGGTACGGGCAAGCGTTTCGCCTGGGAGATCATTCCCGATTACATGTCGGCCGCCGCGGCCATCGGCGTGCCGCTGTTTGTGGCCGGCGGCCTCGATCCCGGGAACGTCGCCGATCTGGTCAACCGGTACAGCCCCGGCGGCGTGGACGTGTCGAGCGGCGTGGAAACGGATGGCGCCAAAGACGTTGCCAAAATTGCGGCATTCATCGAAAGGGTGAGAACAATTGATCAACAGCGTGCCTGACCAACATGGAAAGTTCGGCCGTTTCGGAGGAAAATTTGTGCCCGAAACGCTGATGAACGCCCTGCTTGAGCTGGAAGAAGCCTACTTGCGATACAAGGACGATCCCGATTTCGTCGCGGAAGTCGGCGATTTGCTCCGCCAGTACTCCGGCCGCCCGACGCCCCTGTACCGGGCCGACAGGCTGACCGAAGCGCTTGGAGGCGCCACCATCTATCTGAAACGGGAAGATTTGAACCACACCGGCGCCCACAAAATCAACAACGCCATCGGGCAGGCGGTGCTGGCCAAACGGATGGGCAAGCGGAAAGTCATCGCCGAGACCGGCGCCGGTCAGCACGGGGTGGCGACGGCCACGGTGGCCGCCCTGCTCGGCCTGGAGTGCAAGGTGTTCATGGGCGAAGAGGACACGATCCGGCAAAAATTGAACGTGTTCCGGATGAATTTGCTCGGCGCGGAAGTGGTGCCGGTGACGAGCGGCACCCGCACGCTGAAGGACGCCTGCAACGAGACGCTTCGCTATTGGGTCAGCAACGTGGAGGACACGTACTACATCCTCGGTTCCGTGACGGGCCCCCATCCGTATCCGATGATGGTGCGCGATTTTCAGCGGGTGATCGGCGACGAAACGAAACGACAGATCCTCGAGGCGGAAAACCGGCTGCCCGACGTGATCATCGCCTGCGTCGGCGGAGGCAGCAACGCCGCCGGCATGTTTTATCCGTTCGTGGAAGACGAGTCCGTCCGGCTGGTCGGCGCGGAAGCCGCCGGGCGGGGCATTGACACCGGGGAACATGCGGCCACGATGACAAAAGGGCGGCCGGGCGTTTTTCAAGGCTCGTTCAGCTACGTGCTGCAGGACGAATTCGGCCAGGTGCTGCCCGCCCACTCCATTTCGGCGGGATTGGACTACCCCGGCATCGGGCCGGAGCACGCTTACCTGAAAGATACGGGCCGGGCGGAATATTATCCGGTCACCGACCGGGAGGCGCTCGAGGCGCTGAAGCTGCTCAGCCGGACGGAAGGAATCATCCCGGCGCTGGAAAGCGCCCATGCCGTCGCCCAGGCGATCAAAATGGCGCCGGAGATGGGCCGCGACCGGATCATCGTCATCAACCTGTCCGGCCGGGGCGACAAAGACGTGGAATCGATCATGGGATACTTGGGGGAAGAGCCGAATGAACGCCATTGACGAATTGTTCGGACGCATCCGCGCGAAGGGCGGTACGGCGCTGATGCCGTTCATCACGATGGGGGATCCGCATCTGGACGCGACGGTCGACATCATTCTGCAGCTGGAACGAAGCGGTGCCGATCTGCTCGAACTCGGCGTCCCGTATTCGGATCCCCTGGCCGACGGTCCGGTCATCCAGCGGGCGAGCGAACGCGCCCTCCGAAACCGCATCACCATCCTCGACTGCATCGAAGCGGGGGGCCGCGCCCGTGAAGCGGGGGCGAAACTGCCCTTCGTGCTGTTCACCTATTTCAATCCCCTGCTGCAGTTCGGCATCGACCGCGGGTTTGAGCTGATGGCGGAGAAAGGATTTTCCGGCGCCATCATTCCCGACCTGCCGCTGGAGGAAGACGGCGAAGTGCGGGAAGCGGCGCGCCGCCACGGGCTTCATCTCATCCCCCTTTTGGCGCCGACGTCGAAAGAAAGGATCAAGCGCATCGTTTCCCGGGCGAGCGGATTCGTCTATTGCGTGTCCTCCCTGGGCGTCACCGGCGAGCGGCAGCAGTTTCACGAACGGGTGGATGAATTTCTTGACACGGTGCGAAGCGCGACCGATCTTCCGATCGCCGTCGGCTTCGGCATTTCGAACAACGAACAGTTCCGCTCCTTCGCGGCGCGCTGCGACGGCGTCATCGTCGGCAGCGCCTTCGTGCGGCGGATCGAAGCGCTCGGGGAACGCATCGCGGACCCCGCGGCCAGACCGGCCGCATTGGCAGAGCTGGGCCGGTTCGCCGCCGAACTGAAAGGCTGACGCGAAAATAAAGCCCGGTTCGCATCGCCTGCGGAACCAACGGGATTGATCCCGGCCGGCCAACGTACTAAGCGTGAGGCCGGTCTTTGTTGTCCGCGTTTCATGAATCGGCCATCCACGAAGCAAAACCGTCCCGTTTCATGGGCCGTCCGCTGCCAAATCCGCCAAATGAGGCACATGAAATGCTCCTCAAGCCAAAGACGCTATCCACTTCATGTACCTCATTTGGCCGTCTCGATGGTGGACTTATGTCAAGAAAGTAGACACACCTTTTATGCAGCCTGGAGTTGCTCGTAGTACCTTTTCTCGTACTTATGTGGTGACAAGTACCCAATCGAGGAATGGAGTCGCATACGGTTGTATTCAAT
>Ga0310829_1000667_pt1 | contig 25258 bp, 34 predicted proteins | sample WT_ome_4_FD_202244 | JGI IMG/M metagenome (GOLD analysis project Ga0310829, IMG submission 202244) | Sorghum-adapted microbial communities enriched on wild type (WT) sorghum from Joint BioEnergy Institute, Emeryville, California, United... ... | reverse complement strand
CGCAATGCACGCGTTCATGCGGGCGCACCCGAACGTTCAGGTGCGGATCCACTGCCATTCGTCGAAGGAGCTCGCCCGGCTCATGAAAATGAAGCAATTCCGCATCAGCCTCACGCGGTATGCCGTCGCGAGCGACCGCGTCATCACCTACCGTTGCCTGTTCACCGAGCCGATCCGGGCCATCGTGCCGCGCGGCCACCCGCTGGCGGAAGCCGGGCACGCGACGCTGGACGACATCCTGCGGTATCCGATCATGGCCTATCCGAAGGACACGTCCACCCGGAGCGTGTTCGAGATGATTCTGAACCACTGCAACATCCCGCACCGGATCCGCTTCGAGACGAACAACCTCCGGCTGCTCCGCGACATGCTGCTGTGGGGGGAGGGGGTGCTGCTGTTCGCGTCGTCCTTTTTCCATCGCGATCTGGAATCCGGCGCCCTCGCCGCGGTGAGCATCACCGACAATCCGTTCCCGCCGAGCAGCATCTTCGTCGCGTTCCGGAGCGGCGAATTGAACGGGCTCGAGCTGAAGTTCGTCGAGCACATGGAAGCCTGGCTGAAAGGCCGGTTCGCCGTGTGGAGCTTGAAGGCGAAGGAGCCGGGCGCGCGCGGCGGGCAGCCGGCGGACGGTCCGAGGTCTGACAAGGTGATCGACTTGACACGCCGCGCGCCGTAGGGTATGATGATGAAGCTGGCTTTTGGTGTCAGGGTTTTGTCCTTGACAGGAAAGGAGGGTTCGCTTCGGCGATGCGCGAGACGGGAGCCCTCGAGAAGACGAACCGGATCAACCTGTTGTTCGACTTTTACGAACCGCTGCTTACCGAGAAGCAGCGGCTCTTTCTGAAATACTATTTCCACGACGATTACTCGCTCGGCGAGATCGCGGCGGAATTCGGCATCAGCCGGCAGGCCGTCTACGAGCATATCCGGCGGGCGGAAGAGGCGCTGGAAGGCTACGAGGACAGGCTGGGGCTGCTCGCCCGGCACGAGCGGCTGACGGCGCTGGTCGCGGAGCTGGAGCGCGCGGCGACGGCCCTGCCTGATTCGGCGGGCGCGGAAGCCGTCCGGTCGGCGGCGGCGCGGCTGCGCCAGGCCGTCGAGAACGGCTGAGACTTTACGGCGGGGGGCGAAGCGGATGGCCGCATTCGAGAGTTTGACAAGCCGGCTCCAGAGCGTGTTCGGCAAGCTGCGGGGCAAGGGCAAGGTAACCGAAGACGACGTGAACGAGGCGATGCGCGAAGTCCGGCTCGCGCTGCTCGAAGCGGACGTCAACTTCAAGGTGGTCAAGGACTTCATCGCCCGGGTGCGGGAGCGCGCGATCGGCCAGGAGGTCGTCAAGAGCTTCACGCCGGGCATGGTCATCATCGATATCGTCAACAAGGAACTGACCGAGCTGATGGGCGGCACCCAGGCGAAGCTCGCGAAGGCCGCGAAGCCTCCGACCGTCATCATGATGGTCGGCCTGCAGGGCGCCGGCAAGACGACGGCGAGCGCGAAGCTCGCGCTGATGCTGCAGAAGGGCGGGCACAAGCCGCTGCTCGCGGCGTGTGACATCTACCGTCCCGCCGCGATCAAGCAGCTGCAGGTGCTGGGCGGCCAGATCGGCGCGCCGGTGTTCTCGCTCGGCGATCGTGTCAGCCCGGTGGAAATCGCGCGGCAGGCCTTGCAGCAGGCGAAGGACGAAGGGCGCGACTATCTGATCATCGACACGGCCGGCCGGCTCCATATCGACGAGGCGCTGATGGACGAGCTGAAGCAGATCCACGAGGCGGTGAAGCCCGATGAAGTGCTGCTCGTCGTCGACGCGATGATCGGGCAGGAAGCGGTCAATGTCGCGCAGAGCTTCCACGAGCAGCTCGAGCTGACGGGCGTCGTGCTGACGAAGCTCGACGGCGACACGCGCGGCGGCGCGGCGATCTCGGTCAAGGCCGTCACCGGCTGTCCGATCAAATTCGTCGGGATGGGCGAGAAGATCGAGCCGCTCGAACCGTTCCATCCGGACCGGATGGCGTCGCGCATCCTCGGCATGGGGGACATGCTGTCGCTCATCGAGAAGGCGCAGGCGGCGATCGATGCCGAGAAGGCGGCCGAGATGGAGCGCAAGATGCGCGCCGCGGAGTTCACGTTCGAGGATTTCCTCGAGCAGATGGCGCAGGTGCGCAAGCTCGGTCCGCTCGAGCAGCTGTTCGACCTGCTGCCCGGCATGGGCAAGCTGAAGGAACTGAAGAACATCCAGATCGACGAGAAGCAGATCGCCCGCGTCGAGGCGATCGTGAAGTCGATGACGACCGAGGAGAAGCGCAACCCGGAGATTCTGAACCACAGCCGGAGGAAGCGCATCGCGGCGGGCAGCGGCACCACGGTCGCGGACGTGAACCGGCTGATCAAGCAGTTCGAGGACATGCGCCGCATGATGAAGCAGTTCTCGACGATGATGGGCCCGAAGGGCGGCAAAGGCCCGAAGGGCATGAAAGGCATGAAGGGCATGAAGGGAATGCTCGGGCGCGGGCCGCGTTTTCCGTTCGGTTGACGCTCCGCGCGCAGGCTTTTGAAGGAGGTGATTCCGCATGGCAGTCCGCATTCGTCTGAAGCGCATGGGCGCGCACAAGAAGCCGTTCTATCGCGTCGTCGTTTCCGATTCCCGTTCGCCGCGGGACGGCCGTTTCATCGATGAGATCGGGTATTACAACCCGGTGGCCCAACCGGCCCAGCTGAAAATCGATGAGGAAAAGGCGCTGAAATGGCTGCAGAACGGCGCGCAGGCGTCCGACACGGCGCGCAGCCTGCTCAGCAAGGCCGGCGTGCTGAAGAAGTTCCACGAACTGAAGCAGGGCAAACAAGCCTGAGCTTCGGCGGAAGGAGGCCGACGATGCAGGAATTGATCCAGGTGATTGCCAGGAACCTGACGGACCATCCCGACGACGTGCGGGTGACCGTCCGGGAGGAAGACCGCGGCACGGTGTACACGTTGTCCGTCCATCCCGACGACATCGGGAAGGTGATCGGGAAGCAGGGCCGAATCGCGAAGGCGATCCGCACGGTCGTCTCGTCGGCCTCCGCGAAGGACAAGCGCCGCGTCATTGTGGATATCGAATCGTAAGAACCGTTCGGCCCGTCTGGCGCCGGATCGGCCGGGGGCCGGGACGCATCAAGTCCCGGCCCTTGCTCGCGCCGGCGGCGGATCGCGGGCCGACCGCGCGAAAGGAGCGGCCCCACGCGTGTCAGAAAGATGGCTTGTGGTCGGCAGGCTGGTCAACACCCACGGGATCCGGGGCGAGGTGAAGGTGCTGCCGTCGACCGATTTTCCCGAAGAGCGGTTCGCTCCCGGCAGCCGCCTGACGCTGCACGCCCCCGACGCATCCGCCGCCGTGGAAGTCGAGGTCGCGTCGGCGCGGGAGCACAAGGGCGCGTACCTCGTGAAGTTCAAAGGGTATGACAACATCAACCAGGTGCTCCCGTACAAGGGGTGGACGGTCAAGGTGCCGGCGTCGCGCCGCGTTCCGCTCGCGGAAGGGGAATACTATTTCCATGACATCATCGGCTGTACGGTCGTGACCGAAGAGGGCGAGGAGATCGGCCGGATCAGCGAGATTCTGCGGCCGGGCGCGAACGACGTCTGGGTCGTCGAGCGGCCGAAGGGAAGACAGGCGCTCATTCCGTATATCGCCGATGTGGTGCGGGACGTCGATGTCGAGGCGCGCAGGGTGACGATCCGGCTGATGGAAGGGTTGATATGACCGATGCGGATCGATGTGCTGACCCTTTTTCCCGAGATGTTCGAAGGCGTGTTCGGCGCGAGCATCATCGGCAAGGCGCGGGAGAAGGGCATCGTCGAGCTGAACGCCGTCAATTTCCGCGACTACGCGAACAACAAGCACAACACGGTGGACGATTACCCGTACGGCGGCGGCAGCGGCATGGTGCTCAAGCCCGAGCCGCTCTTCGCCGCGGTCGAGGATCTTGTCCGGCCGGACGAGCCGCGCCCGCGCGTCATCCTGATGTGCCCCCAGGGCGAGCCGTTCACGCAGCGCAAGGCGGAGGAGCTCGCGAAGGAGCCGCGCCTCGTGTTCATCTGCGGGCATTACGAAGGCTACGACGAGCGGATCCGCGAGCATCTCGCGACGGACGAGCTGTCGATCGGCGACTACGTGCTGACCGGCGGCGAGCTGCCCGCGATGGTCGTCATCGACGCGGTCGTGCGGCTGCTGCCGGGCGTGCTCGGCAACGAGTCGTCCGCGGCGACGGATTCGTTCCAGTCCGGCCTGCTCGAATATCCGCAGTACACGCGGCCTGCGTCGTTCCGCGGATGGGACGTGCCGGAGGTGCTGCTGTCCGGCCATCACGGCCGGATCGCGGCGTGGCGGCGCGAGCAGTCGCTGCTGCGCACGCTGCGGCGCCGTCCCGACCTGCTCGGGCAGGCGGAGCTTACGCCCGAGGAGCGCCGGTTCGTCGAGGAAGCGCGGCGGCGGATGGCGGAAGAGCGCGCGGACGACGGAGCGCCGGAGCGGGGTTGATTTTGCCGAAAAACTTGTTGTATTTGCGGGTGCGCTGTGGTAAAATTTCTACTGTTGTTTGCGATATCAGGACGGTCCGCTGCCAGCCGGGACCCGGCATGACGGAAATGCCGGCGAGCTTGCATGAACGTCCTTGGGGAAGGAGGTACGTCCGATGAATCTCGTACAAGCGATTACGCAGGAGCAGCTCCGCAAGGATATTCCGGATTTCCGCCCGGGCGACACCCTGAAGGTCTACGTGAAGGTCATCGAAGGTTCGCGCGAGCGGATCCAGCTGTTCGAAGGCGTGGTCATCAAGCGCCGGGGCGGAGGCATCAGCGAAACGTTCACGGTCCGCAAGATTTCGTACGGGGTCGGCGTCGAAAGAACGTTCCCGCTGCACACTCCGAGGATCGACAGGATCGAGGTCGTGCGCCGCGGCAAAGTACGCCGTGCCAAACTGTACTACCTGCGCGACCTGCGCGGCAAGGCAGCGAGAATCAAAGAGCGTTAAACGCGTCTCGACACGGAGGGGGCTTGCTTTCGACAAGTCCCTTTTCTGTTGGTTGACGGAAATGACGGACAATTCGGGCGCCGAAAGGTGGTGGGCGGATGGACCGCACCGAGACGCATGGGTCGGAATCGCCGGAAGTCGGGCGGACGGACGGCGAACAGCCGAAGAACGAACGGGACGAGGCCGAACCGCAGGGAGAAAACCGGTTGTACAAGGAAATCGTGGAATGGATCAAGGCGCTGGCGATTGCCGGGCTGCTGGTGTTCGTCATCCGCTGGTTCCTTTTCGCGCCGTTCATCGTGGACGGTCCATCGATGCAGCCGAACTTCGAGACCGGAGAGCGGCTGATCGTGAACAAGATTCTGTACGACATCCGGGAACCGAGGCGCGGCGAAGTCGTCGTGTTCCACGTGCCGGAGGAGAACCGCGATTTCATCAAGCGGGTCATCGGCGTGCCCGGCGACACCGTAAGACTGGAAGGCGACGACCTGTACATAAACGGCGTCAAATTCGAGGAGCCTTATATCAGGGAAGCGATCGAACGGGCGCGGGCGGTCGGCGAGCCGGCGTACAACCTGGGGGACGACTTCCCGAACGCGATCGTCCGGGAGAACACGGTGCCCGAAGGCATGATCCTCGCGTTCGGCGACAACCGTCGCAACAGCAAGGACAGCCGGATGATCGGCTTCGTGCCGCTCGATAATGTGATCGGGCGGGCGGACGTCGTGTTCTGGCCGATCGGCAAGTTCGGGCTTGTCAAACATTCGGCTCCGGTTCCGGCCGGAGAGTAGGACGGCGGCGCGTTCGCGGCGCCGCTTTTCTTCACCGGCGCGGAAGAAAGGGGGCAGCATGACGATCCAATGGTTTCCGGGGCACATGACCCGGGCGAGGAGACAGATCGAGGAGAAGCTCCGGCTGGTCGACGCGGCGATCGAGCTGCTCGACGCGCGCGTGCCGCATTCGAGCCGCAATCCGATGATCGGCCGGATTCTGCGCGGCAAGCCGCGGCTCGTCGTGCTGAACAAGGCCGACCTGGCGGACCCGCGGTCGACGGAGCGGTGGATCGCCGCGTTCCGCGACGAGGGGCACGACTGCATCGCCGTCGACGCGGCCGGCGGCCGGGGCGTCAAGGAGATCACCGCGCGGGTGCGGGAGCTTGTCGCCCCGCAGCGGGAGCGCATGGCGGCGCGGGGCGTCGTGAAGCCCCGGGCGGTGCGCGCGCTGATCGTCGGCATCCCGAACGTCGGCAAGTCGACGCTGATCAACCGGCTGGCCGGGCGCGGCGCGGCGGCGACCGGCGACCGTCCCGGCGTGACGAAGGGCCAGCAGTGGATCAAGGTCGGCGGGGAGATGGAATTGCTCGACACGCCGGGCATCCTGTGGCCGAAATTCGAGGATCAGGCGGTCGGGATGCGGCTCGCGGTGATCGGGTCGATCCGGGAGGAAATTTTGAACCTGGAGGAAGTCGCGTTCTTCGCCGTGAAGACGCTGGCCGTGAAATATTGGGACGCGTTCGCGCAGCGGTTCGGCCTGGAAGGAGGACCGCCGGAGGATGTCGAAGATCCTGAACAGGTCGTCGATGTGCTGGAGCGGATCGGCCGGAAGCGCGGATGTCTGATCAGCGGCGGGCGCGTCGATCTGGAGAAGGCGTCCGGCGTGCTGCTGCGCGATCTGCGCGCGGGGAAGCTCGGCCGGATCACGCTCGAGGAGCCGGACGACAGCCGGTAAGCGGCGGTCCGGTCTTGCGGGCGGCGGCGCGGGAAGGGATTCGCGGTCCGGCCGCCCGGCGTGTTCGCGGTTTACGGCTGCGGGAGAGGAGAAGCGCTGTCCATGGAACAGACGGATATGCTGGCGCAGGAGCGGGAGCTTCAGCGGCGGGGATTTCGGGCGATCGCCGGCGTCGACGAGGTCGGCCGGGGCTGCCTGTTCGGCGACGTGGTGGCTGCGGCCGTCATTTTGCCGCCGGATCTGCTTTTACCGGATGTGAACGATTCGAAGAAGCTGACCGCAAGGCAGCGCGAGCGGTGCTACGACCTGATCGTCGAGCGGGCGGTGGCCTGGGCGGTGGCCCGCGTCGGGCCGGAGGAGATCGACCGGATCAACATCCGGCAGGCGTCCCGGCTCGCGATGAAGCTGGCGGTGGAGGCGCTGGCCGTGCGGCCCGACCATCTGCTCGTCGACGCCGAGACGATCGATCTGGACGTGCCGCAGCTCGCCGTCGTCCACGGCGACGCGCGCTGCCAGGCGATCGCGGCCGCGTCGATCGTCGCGAAGGTGACGCGCGACCGGCTCTGCACGGACGAGTGGGACCGGATGTATCCGGAGTACGGCATTGCGATACATAAAGGCTACGCGACGAAGCTGCACCGCGAGCGGCTGCTGGCGTTCGGACCGAGTCCGATGCACCGGCGCTCGTTCCTCGGCAAGCTGCTGGACGAGCAGCTCACGTTGTTCTGACGGCCGGCTGTCCGCCGGCCGTCCCGCGAAAACCGCCCGCCGGGCGGTTTTCGCGTTCTTCAGCGCGAGGCCGGTTCAGCCGATATAGATTCCATGAGGATGAAAGGGGCGGATGGCGATGTGGGTCGGCCAACTGATGCGCGGCATGCTCGGCGAGCCGCAGCCGGAGCAGGCGAAGGCGCTGGAGCTGCGGGTCGGCCAGATCGTGCGCGGCGTCGTGCTGCAACTGCTGGACGGGAAGGACGCGCTGGTGTCGCTCGCCGGCGTGCAGGTGCGCGCGCGGCTGGAGACGCCGCTCGCGCCCGGCCAGTCGGCGCTGCTGCAGGTGATGCCGGAATCGACGGCCGGCACGATCGTGCTCCGGCAGGCCGACGCCCGGGGCGCGCAGCCGTCGGAGGCGACGCTGCGCGAGCTGATGCGGCTGCTCGGTCTGCCGGACAAGCGGTGGGCCGCGGAGCTTGCGCTTGATCTGCGCCGCGGCGGCTATCCGGTCACCCGCGAGACGGGGGAGGCGCTCCGGCAGGCGGCGGCCGTCCGCCCGGCGGATGTGCCGGAAGCGGAGTGGATGCAGGCGGCCGCGACGGCATGGAAACGCGGGCTCCCCGTGACGGAGACGACGGTCGCCGCGCTCCGGCAGGCGATGTTCGGCAAGCCGGCAGGCGAGCTGTTGGACGCGCTCCGGGGGCAGCTGGCCGCGCTGGCCGGACAGGGCGGAGCGGGCGCCGGCGGCGCGTCCGGCGGAAGCGGTCAAGTCGCGAACGGCGAGCTGTCCGGGGCGGCGGCGCGCGTGCTCGCGCTGCTCGCCGAAGGGGAAGCGCTGCTCGCCTTCCCCGCGGGCCGGGCGGGAGCGCAGGCCGGCGCGGCCGGACCGGCCGCCTCCGGCGGGACGGCCGGATCTTCGCCCGGCGCGGCGGCGGGGCAGCCCGGGACGGCGGGCCAGGCGGCTTCGGCGGGCGCGGCGGTTTCAGGTCCCGCGGGGACGGCCGCGTCGGCCGCATCGGGACAGCCGCAACCCGGGCAGGCGGCCGCGCAGCCGACGCCGGGGGCGACATCGCAAGCCGGCACGGCAGTCGGCGCCGCAAGCCCGCCGACTTTGGGGCAGCCTTCGGCCCTTGCCGGGGCGCAGACGGCGTCTGTGTCCGGGAATGACGGGCGGCCGGATGCCGCTTTCTCCGCGGCGCAGACCGGAGCGGGCGCGGCGCAAGCCGGGCAAGCGGCCGCGCCGCAGGGCGGCAACTGGATCCACAGCCTGCTGAAGTGGCTCGGCGTCGATTACGAGAAGCAGCTGGCGCAGCAGGCCGCTTCGCGCGACGGCGCGCAGGAGGCGGCGCGGTCGTCGTCCGGGGACGCCCCGGCAGCCGGGCGGGAAGCGGCCGCCGGAATGGTTCCGGGCGGCGGAGCGTCCGGCGCGGCGGAGCGCATGGCGTTCCAGACCGGGCGGGGCATCGTCCCGTTCCCGCCGGCCGCCGAAGCGCAGCCGGGCCAGACCGGCGGCGCCGGCATGGCCGCGGGCGAATCGCTGAAGCAGGCGCTGCTCCAGCTGGCGGCGTCCGAAGAAACGCCGGCCGCGCTGCGCGAGACCGCGCAGCAGCTCGTGCAGCAGATCACCGGGCAGCAGCTCTTGCTTGCGCCCGAACGGAGCGGCGCGCTGTTTTCCCACCTGACGCTGTTTATCCCGTTCCAAGGGGAAGACGGCGGCACGACCGCCCAGATCACGATCCAGTCGCGGCGCGGCCGGAAGGGCGAATTGGATCCCGAGAACTGCCGGCTGCTGTTCGATCTGCGCATGAAGCATCTCGGCGACACGGTCGTCGACGTGCAGGTGGTGGACCGGTTCGTCAGCCTGAACGTCTGGAACGATCATCCGGAGACGGTCCGGCTGATCGAGTCGACGCGGGATGAAGCGGTCGAGGCGCTGGGACGCGCCGGATACCAGCTGTCTTCGATGCGCGTGAAGCCGTTCCCGGATACGGCCTCGCATGGCGCGGCGAAGAAGGAACCGGAAGCGCCTTTGCCGCCGACGGATCCGGCGATCTACGCCGGGAAGCCGTACAGAGGGGTGGACTACCGCGCATGAACGAGCGCAAGCCCCCGGGCGAATCTCAACGGCAGTCTCAACCGCAACCGCTTCGCAAGGCGGTGGCGCTGAAATACAATCCGGGCGAACACGCGGCCCCCGTCGTGGCCGCGAAGGGACAGGGGCACATCGCGGAGCGCATCCTGGAACTGGCGCGCGAGAACGGCGTTCCGATCCAGGAGGAGCCCTCCCTTGTCGAAGTGCTCTCCAAGCTTGACATCGACCAGGAAATTCCCCCGGAACTTTACGCGCTCGTCGCGGAAGTGCTCAGCTACATCTATCGGGCCGACCGCCGGCTGAAAGAGTGGGTCGGAGATGGATAAGCGGAGGGAAACCGGCAGGCGCGGCGAGGAAGCGGCCGCGCATTACCTGGCCGCGAGGGGCTGCCGCATCCTGCACCGGAACTGGCGCTGCCGGCTCGGCGAGCTCGATATCGTGGCCGAGGATCGGGGAACGATCGTCTTCGTCGAAGTCCGGACGCGCGCGGCGCACGGCCGGTTCGGCACGGCCGCCGAGTCGGTCGACGCCCGGAAACGGCGCAAACTGACTTCGCTTGCGCAGGTTTATCTGGCGATGACCGGAAGGCAGAACGTCCCGGTCCGCTTCGATGTCATCGCCTGCACGGCGGGGCCGGGCGGGGAACTCGATATCGAACATATTCCGGGCGCCATCTAGCCGCCGGTCCGAATGCGGACCGGCGGCTGTCGTGTTTTGATGGGCTGACCGGTGAACTTGACGAATGGAAAATGCCGTTATATTTTGGTTGGCAAATGGATATCGGGTGGTCTGCCGTGAGGAAGGAAGCCTTATCCCGTCTGTCTTTGCTTGCTTTCGGTGTTGCGCTGTTTGCGATATTCGCTGTTGGAACGCTTCGCTTGATCGGCGACAAACGATTCCCCGCGGAAGAACCGTCGGAAACAGAGTTCACTTCGGAAAGAGAGAGCACTGCGGCGTATGGCGGGGAAACAGAGGTCGCAAACGGGAAGATTCAAGACTCGGTTGATGTCAAGCCGCCGACGGAAGATCAAGCATCGGTACCGGACAGGGAAGAGCCGTCGGAAGAACCTGTCGTTTCGGTGAATGGTGAGGAAATTTGGGTCATAAACGGGAAGAACGACAAAATCGCCGTGGTCCGAAAAGACGGGGGCCGCATCTGGCTGGACATCAAGTGAGGGCCAATGCAAGCCGCCGGTCCGCATGCGGACCGGCGGCTTGTCTCGTCAAAACTCCGCCTTCCGGTCGAGGAAGCGGTAATGGATCGCTTCGGCGACATGATCCGCGCCGACGGCGTCCTGGTCGTCGAGATCCGCGATCGTTCGCGCGAGCCGGAGGACGCGCTCGTGGGCGCGCATGCTGAATGCGAGGACAATACCATTATTTTCAGGGATTAAGAGCCGTTCATCTAAAAAACATCTAACCTTTAGCGCGTTAAAGTGAACGAACGTTCTCGTTTTGGATGCTTGTGATGGAGTTTCCGAGGCCGTTAAGAACAGCCTGTTGAAGGTTGGGGAGCACGTGCGAATATGTGTCGAGCGTCATTGTGATTGATGAATGCCCCAATCGTTCCTGGACGATTTTTGGATGTACACCTTTTTTGAGCAGTAAAGTCGCATGCGTGTGTCGAAGATCGTGAAATCGAATGATTGGAACATGAACGGGTAAAGAGCCGTTTGTCCACTTCACTTGAAGTCGTTTTAGGATGCGCTGGAATACTCGCCTGACGTGTTGTGGAACAATGGGCTTTCCGGTAGATGTCTGAAACACCAACCCACGATCTTTATATAATTCTCCCGCCTGCTGCTTTTGTATTAATTGCTGGTCATAGTGTTGCTTCAGCAGTTCGACGGTATCAGGAAACAAAGCAATGGAACGTTCGCTGGACACGCTTTTGGTATTGTTGATGGAATAACCGCCGCCTTCATCGAGGGTTAGAGCTTGGCGAACGGAAATTGTTTTGTTTTCAAAATCAACGTCAGACCACTTAAGTCCGAGCAACTCGCTTTGTCGCATACCTGTATTGGCGGCGACATGGAACAACACGTAATATATGCTGTCTTTTGCTTCTGCAAGAAAGGTGTCAAGTTGTTGCTCGTTCCAGACCTCGAATGTGGTTCGTTTTTTCTTTGGCAATTCGACAACGGCAGCGACATTGCGTGAAATCTTGCCCCATGTAACAGCGCGATTGAGGGCGTTAACAACAATGGTATGCAACTTTCGAATGGAAGTCGAAGACAATTTATCGCTCAGAATTTCATGATACAATTCATGGAAATGTGCTGGTTTGAGCTTGTCTGGCTTAATATTCCCTAAATATGGTATCAAGTATAAATTGACCAACCATGCGTATGATTTCCACGTGTTGTAGCGAACGGTTGATCTCTTGTCCTGCAGCCACTTCGTCATCAAATCGCCAAATGTCTCGCCGGACGATGAAGCAAATGTTCCGGCCATAATCGACGCCAGAATCTCCGGCATCTCGCGCTCGGCATCCTTCTTGCGGTCGAACCCCTTCCCGTTCTTCCCGGACAGCCACTTGACTTTCCGCTTGCCGGTCACTTCGTCTTTGAGGCTGATGACGATGTAATACTTGTTGCCTTTTTTCGCGATGTGGCCCCTCACACGGCATTCTCCTTGTCCAGTCGCTTTTTCCGGTCAATGACGAGCTGGCGCACAACGAAGATCAGCATCCACAACAGTAGGAATGGAATGTCCATAATGACATTCGCCAACCCCAATTCAAGCCCCATGGTGACAAACATCATGAAAGGCCAAGCGATGATCGCGTAGATCGGATACTGCAGAAAGATCGCTGTCATTGGCTTGACTTTGAAAAATTTCATGAGTCCCCTTCCGATGGCAAACGGGAATGCCAATGTACGAAGAGCAATACCAATCAACGCTCCGGCTGTTGCTGCATCCACCTCTTCCACCTCCTCCCTTCCTCGTCGATGTTTACGAGCGGGTAGCCGCAACTCGTGCATAAGTCCTCGACCTCTGTAAACGATCCACGATACACTACCGCGCAGCGGGTGCAGTACCGCTCGGAAACTTTCCTGAATTTCCACAGCTTGTCCAGTTGATCCACAACAGTTGTGTCGCGTCGCCGGCCGTCATTGAAACCGGCAATGATCCTGTCCCTGATCCGATCATTCAGACCGGAGATTCGTTTCTGGGCCGCAGAAAAATTGACCTGGCATTTCTCAGCCAGGTATAAAGCATCGAGATCTTCGATCGAAGAGAATACGTAATCGGGCATGAGGAGCCGGGAAGCCAGCCAGTTGGCCTCGACCTCCATAATGTCTTTGATACGTTGCGGCAAGTGGAAGGAATGAGCGGATTCGAGCTCAAAATCGGCGTGCATGATGATATGTCCGATCTCATGCGCCAACGTGTAGTATTGACGCCGGCGAATCACTTCCTCGTTGTATTCGGACATTTCCATGTCAGACGCAATAAAGATGACAAAGTGGTTCGATCCGGCATGCGGGACCTTCATGAGCTGGCCGTCCGAACCAAAAAGCTCGGTATGAACAACCTTCCAACCGTTCAAATCACAAAGCCGATCCAATGGGATTGGCGGGTTGGGGTTGCCGATAGACCGGAGCAGTTCAGCGGCTTTGGCGTTCGCCATCGCGAAGCGCGGCTTGATCGGATACCTTTTATTTGCCGTTCTGGTTGTCCTTTGATGTCTCATTCACGACCATATCCTTTGCCAGCTTGGTGAGTTCCATCAGCTTCCGGAAAGCCTCCGGGCTCATTTCCTGCTTCGATCGCGCGATGAATTGCACGTCCGGGTCGTATAGGAGATCTTCAGTTCCTTTGATTATCCACTCATTTTTTTGTGGTGGGGCATAGACAATATCGTTCCGAGAATCGCTTCTTCCCATAAGCCAGTCTACTGAAACATGAAAATAATCAGCAAATTCCCTCACTTGCTCAAACGAGGGCTCTCGTTGATTACGTTCATACATGCTGACCGCGCTCTCGCTCATTTTAAATATTTCAGCAATATCCTTTTGCATCAGGTTTCGTTCTTTTCTCAGGCGACGCAATCGGTCTCCGAACTTCTCCATTCTGATCACCCATTCCGAGAATAACACAAATCGTGTTAAGAATTCGACATATTACACAAAATGTGTTGACTATTTACGAAACGTGTGTTAACCTCTCTATCAGAAACACGTAACGTGTATTTTGAGGAAGGTGGTGTAAACATTGGATAAGGCTGTCGCTGAGAAGCTCATCATGCTGCGAGGTGAACGCTCCCGTGAAGAAGTAGCGAAGGCTGTTGGCATTAGCGTCAGCGCACTTCAAATGTACGAAAACGGGCAACGAATCCCGAAGGATGACATCAAGGTAAGGCTATCCCAGTATTACAACGTCTCGGTCCAGTATCTTTTTTTTGACCATAAACTTCACGATTCGTGCAGTCAGGCGCACGTCAGCTAGAGGTGATACACATGACGGCAACCGAACAACTCGCCCGCTCGCTCGAAGATATGGTCCGCCAGATGGTTGGGAACGCCGCTCCGGTGATCATCCAACTGCCGCCCGAGGAAGTGCTGTCGATCCCGCAAATGATGAAGCGGCTCGGTATCGGGAAGGAAACGGCCTACGAATGGGCAAGTCGACCGGATTTCCCGGTGTACGACTTGGGCGAGCGGCAGAAGCGTGTGGTCTGGAGCGAGGTTGTTGCCTGGGTTCGCAAGCACCGGAAGGAAATGGATGTGACCTATTTCTGAGCATAAGCGAACCAACCATCACATCGAAACCCGATTCGTGTGCGCCTTCTGCACTTTGAAAGGGGGTGAGGAAACCAATGCGGACGGATCGGGAAATCCGGGTTGTGTTGCGGGCGGCACGAAAACGCGCTGGGCTCAAACAGGGGGAACTTGCGGCAATGCTGTTCGTGGACCGATCCACGATCTCCAAGGTTGAAACCGGCGACATCACACCCAGTTACGCGCTGGTGAAAGAGTGGGCTCGTGCTTGCCACGCGGAGGATTTAATCAATCTGGACCTGACCGGCGGCGCGAACGGATGGCGGAAACTACTTGATTTGGAATCGCTGGTGCGGGAACTCAAAGAGAAGATGGATTTGGTGAAGCTGCTGAAGCGAAGAAAGACGCGGACGATTACGCGGGAAAGCGAGGTGTGACGATGCTGGGAAGGGCCAGCGAGATAAGCGTGATAACCATCCGCGACAACGCAAACTATGATTTGGGAGAAGAAATTGAGCGGTGGTTGAAAAAGCATCCAGATGCAGAAATCCTGCAAATCCATTTCACCGTCGTTTACTCCGCTGATGAATACGGAGGCAGGAACAACTACTCTGAAGCCCTGATCATCTATAGGATTCCGGAGGAAGGATGATGCCCGTTGCTGAGGACGAAGGACAAGCAGGCGGCCGAGGCGCGGAAATGGCAGGAGCGGAACCAGCGGGTACGGGAATGGCTGCTCACCCATCCGAGACGCGTCCCGGACAACGAACTGCGGCGGGCCGCGATCAACTACACGGAGGTCGCGGAGGCCGAGCTGATCCGTGAAATGAAAAACAGCCGCTCTGCCAAGCGGCTGCCGTTGAGGGACCGTCTGAAGTACCTCGTTATGCTCATTTTAGCACAAAGAACCTGATGCGTGAAGTCGCGAAAGGCTGGTGTGGACGATGAAATCCACGTTCGCCATCGATCTTGACGGCATGGAGGCCGAGATGATCGCTCTTGCCCTCGACGAGAAGGCAATCCGTTGCGCGAGCGCGCTGATGAAGTCCCATTACCGGGTGTTGGCCGGAAAGATCCGGAAAGCCAAACATCAGTTCCACAGCGAGGCCGCCCGTCATTTGGAGGAGCGGTACGGATGAAAGGCATCACGATCTCGTTCAGCAAGGACCGGTTCGATCAATGGCGGCTGTCGCAGGCTGGAGGCAGCATCACGTTCGATCGGCGCGGACAACCGGTGTTCAGCTTCCCGAACCAACAGAGTTTCGACCAGTACCTGAGCCTTAACGAAAGGAGGAGAGATTTTGGCGACGGCGCTCCATCTTCCCCGCCTCAATTACATTGACGGCCGCATTGCGCTGCGCTGTCCATTCCAGGACAAGGACTTGGCCAAGTCGATCGCCGGTGCACGCTGGAACCCGGACGCGAAATGCTGGACATACCCGGTCCGCCCCGAAGTCCTCGCTGATCTGCGGCGTCTGTTCCCGCACATGATCGTCGAGGCCGATGCGGAGCAAGCGCTCCAGCACGTCATCGAGCGCGAGCGGGAAGCTCGCAGAATCAAGGACATCGAGGATGACAGCGAGCTGGAGAACCTGCAATTGCCGGTCAAAGTCAAACCGTTCCTGCACCAGAAGAAGGCGTTCAAGATCGGCATCACGCTGCCGAATTTTGCGGCGCTGATGGAAATGGGAACGGGCAAGACGCTTACCAGCATCGCGATCGCGGGTCATCGGTTCCTGTATGACGGCGTCCGCCGGTTGCTCGTTGTCGCGCCGCTTTCCGTCGTTCCGGTCTGGCCGAAGGAGTTCACGGAATTTGCCGCCTACCCAACGCGGGTCGTGGCGCTGAGTGGCACGAGTTCGCAGAAGGCCGAACAGCTCCGCCGCTTCCCGAAGATCGGTGACGAGCTGCAAGTCGCGGTGGTCAATTACGAGTCGGCATGGCGGATTGAAGAGAACTTGAAAATCTGGCTGCGCGCGGCCGGCGCCGGCGGGTCCATGATTATCGCGGACGAGTCGCAGCGGATCAAGACGCCGAGCGCGACGCAGTCGAAGGCGATGCACCGGCTCGGTGCGATCGCCTCGTACAAGATCATTCTGACCGGCACGCCGGTGACGCAGAGCCCGCTGGATTTCTTCTCGCAGTACAAGTTCCTCGATCCGTCGATTTTCGGCACGAACTACACGGCCTTCAAGGCACGGTACGCGATCATGGGCGGCTTCGAAAACCGGCAGATCATCGGATACCAGATGATGCACGAGCTCGTCGCGAAGGCGCACAGCATCGCGTACCGGGTCACGAAGGCCGAGGCGATCGACTTACCGGAAGAGACGACGCGGGTGATCCCCATCACGCTCGGCAGCCGCTCGCTGGCTGTCTACAACGAGATCAAGCGGGACAAGATCGCGGAGCTGTCCGGCGGCACGGTGACGGCGGCCAACGTTCTGACGGCGCTGCTCAGGCTGTCGCAAGTCGCCGGCGGGTACGTTACGGACGAGAACGGCCGCGTCCATCAGGTCGGCAGCGAGAAGCTCGACGTATTCGACGACCTGATGACCGACCTGATAGACGCCGGCAAGAAGGTTGTCGTGTTCGCCCGGTTCATCCCGGAAATCCGCGCGATCTGCGATCTGCTGGAGAAGCGCGGCATCCAGCACCGGTATATCACGGGCGAAGTTTCCCAGGCGGACCGCGGCGCCGCGGTGCAGACGTTCCAAATGGATCCGGATGTGAAGGTGTTCGTGGCGCAGATCCAGACCGCCGGCCTCGGCATCACGCTGACGGCCGCGGACACGGCGATCTTCTACAGCATGGACTTTTCCCTCGCCAACCACGAGCAGGCGAAGGCCCGGGTCCACCGGATCGGGCAGAAGTTCCCCGTGACGTACATCTATCTGCTGGCTGCCGGCACGGTGGACGAGCAGATCTATCAGGCGCTTCAGGACAAGAAGAACATCGCCGACACGGTCGTGGACCGGTGGCGGGAATTTATCAAATGAGGAGGGATGCCCCATGGCAGTAGCAGTACAGCAAGGCGCGCCGAACCCGATGCTGGTTCTGGCCGGAGAAATCCTGCAATCGAGGCAGGAGATCGACGAGCTCGAAGAGCGGCTGAAAGAGCTGAAGAAGCTCAACGAGCAGCAGGAAAGCCAACTTATCGAAATGATGCTGGCGGAGGAAGTCGACAAGTTCGTCTTCGCCGGGCGGACGTTCTACCCGTCCACACGCCTCTGGGCCAGCATCAAAGCGGAGCACAAGGACGAGGCGATCGAATGGCTGGAGAACAGCGACTTCGCGGATCTCGTGAAGAAGCAGGTCAACAGTCAGTCGCTGTCATCGCTGGTCAAGGAGCTGCGCGAGAACGACGAAATGCCGGAGGAGTTCGAGCGGTACTTAAACATCAGCGAGCGCGTCACGCTGACCGTGCGGAAGGGCGCGAAGGGCTGATGTTCGAGGCCGCCAAGATCACGGTTTACCGCAGAAAGAACATACGGTGCGGGCACTCGTTCTACGAGACCGACGGCAACGAGCAAACGTGGTGCCCGCATTGCCACAAGTCCATCATGCCGGAAGACGTTGTCGACGTTGAGACAATCCAGCACGAAGTCTTGATCGACCCGGCGACGGGCGAAATCGACCTTTACTGAATCCCATTCAAAGGAGCGATCCACATGACCAATCACAATCTCCCCGCAATTACCAACCCGACGGTGAATCTGCCGATCCTGACGCAGCCGGACGAGGTGCGCGAGATCCTCGAAGAGAACCTCGACGGCATCGTGCCGGAGTTCCCGCGCATCAAGTTCCCGAGCGGCGGCGGTCTTGCCTTCGAGATCCCGGGCGAGGAAGAAACGGCCGTCGAGACCACGCTCGTCGGCGTTGTCGTCGATCAGCACCGCATGAACGCCTATTGGTCCGCCAAGTACGACGGCACCAAAAACGCTCCGGATTGCGTCTCGCTGGACGGCAAAGTCGGCATGGCGCGACCGGACGCCAACGTGGCGTGGAAAGGCGGGTGCCAGGACTGTGCGAGTTGCCCGCTGAACCAGTTCGGATCGGCCGAAGACGGCCGCGGCAAGGCGTGCAAGAACATGCGCCGCGTGGCGATGCTGCGCGAAGGCGAGATCCTGCCGATCCTGATCACGATCCCGCCCACCAGCATCAAGGAATGGGATGCCTACATCGTCGGCCTGACGAGCAAGCTCAAGCGACCGTACGGCGTGGTCACGAAGATCAAGCTCAAGAAAGCGACCAACAGCGGCGGCATCGAGTACAGCAAGGGAGTGTTTACGAAGGCCGGCGACCTGACGCCGGAAGAAACGAAGCACATGCAGGCGTATGCAGCAGGGCTCAAGCCGGTACTGCGGAACGTGACGATCGACGTGACGGACGTTGCGGAAGTGGACGACGGGCGGCCGCGAGACATCTCGGACCCGGGCGAAGACATCGCATGAAGACGGCGGCGGATAGCCGCCTTCTTCAACGGAGGGGAAACGGGTGAACACACTTGAATGGGCAATCGAATATGTGCGTCGCGGGTGGTCCGTCATTCCGCTCCGTGCCAACGGTAAGGAGCCTGCCATCCCGTGGGATCGGTATAAAGCCGAACGGCCTACCGAGCAGATGATTACGGCATGGTTCAGGGGAAATAACCGCAACATTGGGATCGTCACGGGCGCTGTCAGTAGCATCGTCGTTCTGGACGTAGACGCTCCATCAAAAACGGACGAACCCGATGGACGGGAATCGCTGGATAAGCTGATCGCCCGGTTCGGCCCACTGCCGGAGACGGCCGTCAGCCTGACCGGCAGCGGTGGCCGGCACATCATCTTCAAGCATCCGGGATTCGAGCTGCGAAACTTCTCGAAGAAGAAGCGGACCGGTCTGGACTTTCGCGGCGACGGCGGGTACATCGTCAGCCCGCCCTCCATCCATCCCAACGGAAACGCGTACGAATGGCTGGACGATGTCGAGCCGGCGGAAATGCCCGAATGGCTGAAAGAATTGTGCGCGGACGGTCCGGAGCCGGAATGGTTCACCGAACTTTTCCCTCCCCCGCAGAAGAAAGCGAGCAACCAGAAGAAGGCCAAAGCAGAAGTTGTCGCCGGCGCCGGGCCGGCCGAGACGATCCTTGAAAACTGCGCATTCTGCCAGCATTGCCGCGACAACGCCGCCACGCTGTCCGAGCCGGAATGGTACGCCATGATCACGAACATCGGCCGGGCAGCGGGCGGCCGCGAGCTGGTCCATGAGCTGTCCCGCCCCTACCCCGGCTATTCTCCGCACGAGACGGACCGGAAGCTCGATCACGCGCTACAGGACGGCGAGCCGCACACCTGCGCGTACATCCAGGACAATTTGGGGTTCACGGGATGCCCCGCCGGCGGCTGCGGCGTCAAGGCGCCGATCGGGTTCGTGACGGACAGCCTGCTGGTGGCAAAGGTCACGGTGGACAGCGCGATCCGGAAACTGAGGAAGGAGCCGCGCCGCGAGGTGGTGTACGACGAGGAGGTCGTCGGCGCGCTGGCGGTGCTCAGGAACCGGGACGCGGCGGAATACGCCAAGGTGAAAGGCGAGATCCGTGACATCTGCGGCAAGCTGATCAACTTCAACGATCTGGAGCGCGCCGTCCGCCAGAAGCAGGCCGAGCTGAAGAACTTGCGGATCGCGCAGCCTGGTGAGCAGCAACCGCCAATTCAGGCGGACTGGCTGCGAAACCGGCCGTTCGATTTCGAGATCCGCCGGTTCGGCGACTGGAACATCTCCGAGGATGGCATCGCCAAGGTGGTGTTCGACGAGAACGGCAGTCGGTTGATCGAGGTCTGCAGCGCGCCGGTGTTCATCAGCCGCCGCCTCAAGCGTGTGGACAGCGGTCTCGACGAGGCCCGCGTCGAGCTCGCGTGGTGGCGGGACGGCGAGTGGCAGCGGACGATCGTCGACGCCGACGTGGCGTTCACGGCCTCGAAGGCGACGATCCTGCGGAAGCAGGACGTGCCGATCAACAGCGAGACGGCGAAGCTCTTCGTCACGTACCTGGCCGAGTTCGAGCGCGCATACATTCGCGAGATCCCGCTGGTGAAGACGGTCAGCCGCATGGGCTGGTACGGCAGCAAGCACTTCTTCCCCGGCCTCGAGGGCGACTACATCGTGGACAACGCCGACATGGTCAGGCAGCTCAGCGGGTTTCATCCTTCCGGCGAGCTGGAGGATTGGGTGAAGTTCATCGCACCGGTACGCCAGTACCCGATCGCCCGGTTCATGCTCGCCTGCGCGTTCGCTGCGCCGCTCATGCGGCTCGTGAATCAGCGGATTTTCATCTTCCACGCCTACGGCCGCAGCCGCGGCGGGAAGACGGCTGCGCTGGTCGCTGCGCTGTCCGTGTGGGGGCGTCCGGAGGACATCATCGCCAACTTCAACACGACGAAGGTCGGGCTGGAGACCATCGCCGGGTTCTACAACGACTTGCCGCTTGGGCTGGACGAGCAGCAGATTGCATCCCGGAACCAGAGCTTCATCGAGAGCCTCGTCTACATGCTCTCGATGGGCAAAGGCCGGACGCGCGGATCGAAGGGAGGCGGCCTGCGGGAGTACCAGCAATGGAAGACGATCGTGCTGACGACCGGCGAGGACCCGCTCTCCACGGACGCCAGCACGGCCGGCGTGAAGTCCCGGGCGCTCGAGGTCTACGGCGCGCCGATCCCGGACGAGCTGGCCGCGCAGCGCGTGCACCGTGGCATCAGTGCGAACTACGGCACGGCCGGACCGGCCTTCATCCGGAGACTGATGGACGAGCTCGAGAAGAATCCGCGCATGGTGCTGGAGGATTATGAGCGGCTGCTCGACATGCTGCAGGAGAAGTTCAGCGAGAACCTCAGCAGTCACGTCTCGGCCGTCACGATCGGCATGCTGGCCGACTTCTACGCGAGCCAGTGGATCTTCGGCCAGGGCGAGGAGAAAAGCTTCGTCGAGGCCGTGCAGATGGGCGAGGAGATTCTGGCGCAGCTCGAACGGTCGGCGGAAACCGACGACAGCCTGCGCGCCTACGACTACCTCATGAGCTGGTGCGACACGAACGCCGCGGCGTTCAGCGATCGCGTTCAGTCCATCTGGTACGGATTCGCGACACAGGACTACTACTACATCTTCCCGGTCGTGTTCGATAAGGCGCTCCGGGACGGCGGGTTCAGCCCGAAACGGATTCTCAAGGATTGGGCGCAAATGGGAGTGATCAAGACCGAGACTCGCGGGAACGAAGGGACGGTCCGGTATAAGGTGCGGGAATACGTCAGCATGACGTATGACGACCATCACCCGCGCCGGGATTTGAAATACTTTATCGCAGTAAAACGTCCATCCCAATACGAAATGAACTGATCCATGTCCACTATGTCCACTCCATGTCCATTAAAAAATGAACTACTGGACATAAGAAAAAACCAATAACTACGCGGGTTTCCGCCTACTTTATGTCCACTATGTCCATAAAAAACAATTCATACATTCGTGACGCGCGAGGACGTTTTTGCGCGAATCGGGATCAATGCAAATGGTGGTATCTCCTATACGATTGTGTTTCGAAAAAGTAGTGGACATGGACATAAATCGGGCTCCAGCCCTTGATATACAAGGGTTTTTCCCATGTCCACTACTTCGTGAATGTAGTGGACATGTGGACACAAAATGCGAGGTGAATGAGCGTGAGCATCGGAAATTTGGTCGATCGTTACCGGTCCGGCGGACTGCAGGGCGACCTGCTGACGGGCGATCCGATCCCGCTGCCTGACCCTCCGCCCCCGCCGCGGGATGGGCTTCCGACCGAGCAGCCGGAGCCGCCGGCATCGCGCGATCCGCGCCCGGATCTCAAAGAGGATTCGGCGCTCTGGGACGCGCTGCTGCGGATCGCTGAGACGCGCAACGAACAGTTCGCCGGCGTGCTGAACGGCTTCCGCTGCGGCGGGACGCGAATCAAGCGGGGCAAGCTCGGCTGGGTGCTGCGCCCGGACATCGACCCGACCGGGCGGGCCGCGTGGGAATCTCAGGACGAGTATGACGAGTTCAAGGAGCGGTTCCTGAAGCCGTACATTGAGAACGGCTGGCTGCTCTGGGCGCTGCGCGAGCTGGCGAAGAAGGTTCCGCCGGAGGCCAATCATGCGCAAGCCTAAACCTAAAGAATCATCCATCCAGACGGCGATCCTGAAATACCTGAACAGTCTTCCCGGCTGCCGGGCCCGCAACAACCACGGGAGCGCGTTCAGCGGCGCCGGGACGCCGGACATCACGGCGTGTTACCGCGGGCGTCACATCGAGATCGAGGTTAAGAAGCCGGGCGAAAAACCGACGAAGCTGCAGCAATATGAACTGGCGAAGTGGGCGGAAGCCGGCGCTGTGACGATGGTTGCAACGAGCGTTGAGGATGTGCGGAAGATGATCGAGGAGATTGGAAGTCATGATGTGGGGGTTTGCGGAGAATGAACTGGAGACAGGCCACGCTCGGCCAGCTCTACGAGATCGCATATAACGACGCCGGAGCGCCGCTGCAGTACAAACAGGCCGCGCTGGAAGAGATCCGGCGGCGCATGCAAAAGCGCCACGCAAGGGTGAATTACAAGGAACGGAAGGGGTATCCGCGGTGAGTGCCAACACGAAAATTGAATGGGCGACGAAGACGTGGAACCCGCTGCGGGGCTGCTCAAAGGTGAGCGAGGGCTGCCGCAACTGCTACGCGATCCGGCAGGCGCACCGGTTCAGCGGGCCGGGCAAGCCATATGAGGGGCTGACGGAGCGGATGGCCGCCGGTGTGAACTGGACTGGGAAGATCCGCCTCGTTCCGGAAGCTTTGGACGAGCCGCTGCGTTGGCGGAGACCGGAGCGTGTGTTCGTTAACTCGATGAGCGATCTGTTCCACCCGACGGTGGTCGGAGTGGCAAGCCAATACGGACTGTGGCAGAGGAGGCGATCGGGATGAGCGAAAAGTACATCGAGTTTCTGAAATCGAAAATCGTCGTCGCCAAAGAGTCCGGATTCGAGGTGTCTCCGGATGCCGTCCATCCGATTCTGAAACCGCACCAGCGTGATGCGGTTTTGTGGGCGGTCCGCGGCGGGCGCCGGGCGTTGTTCGAGTCGTTCGGACTCGGGAAGACGCTGCAACAGATCGAATGGTGCCGCATCGTTACGGAGCATATCGGCGGAAAGGCGCTGATCGTGCTTCCCCTGGGCGTCATGCAGGAGTTTAAGCGAGATGCCGTCGAGTTGCTCGGGATGGACGAGCCGCAATATGTTCGGACGATGGCCGAGGTTCGGGCGTCGACGTCGACGATCATGCTGACCAACTATGAACGGGTTCGGGACGGGGACATCGACCCGACATACTTCACGGCCACGTCGCTCGACGAGGCGTCAGTCCTGCGGAGCTTCGGCAGTAAAACGTACCAGACGTTCCTGGACAAGTTCCGCGGGGTGCCGTACAAACTTGTCTGCACGGCGACGCCAAGTCCGAACCGGTACAAGGAACTGATCCATTACGCCGGATACCTCGAGGTCATGGACACCGGGCAGGCCCTGACGCGGTTCTTCCAGCGGGATTCGACCAAGGCAAACAACCTGACACTTTACCCGCACAAAGAGGACGAGTTCTGGTTGTGGGTGGCTACCTGGGCGCTGTTCATCACGCGCCCGAGCGACCTGGGATACTCCGACGAGGGGTACGAACTGCCGCCGCTCGAAATCCGGTACCACAAGCTGCCGGTCAACCATGAGGAAGCCGGCGCCGAACGCGATGGCCAACTGCTCATCATCCGTGACGCCGCTGTCGGCCTGACGGAAGCAGCGCGTGAGAAGCGCGAATCGATCGCCGCGCGCGTCGCAAAGGCGGCGGAGATCGTTGCGGAGAGTCCGGACGACCACTTCATTCTCTGGCATGACCTCGAGGCGGAACGACACGCGATCATGTCGACGATCCCGGACGTGGTGGACATCTACGGAAACCTCGATCTGGAGATTCGCGAGCAGCGCGTTGCGGATTTTTCAAACGGCAAGATCAAACGGTTTGCGACGAAGAAAGAGCTCTCCGGATCCGGTTGCAACTTCCAGCGGCATTGCCACCGAGCGATCTTCGTCGGGATCGACTACGAGTTCAACGATTTCATCCAGGCCATCCACCGGATTTACCGGTTCTTGCAGACGAAGAAAGTCATCATCGACATCATCTATACGGAGAGCGAGGAGCAGATCCTGCAGACGCTCCTCAAGAAGTGGGAGCAACACAATCACATGGTCCAGAAGATGACGGAGATCATCCGAAAATACGGCTTGTCCGGAGGGACTTCGGTCATCAACAAGCTGGCCAGAACGATCGGGGTGGAGCGTGTGAAGATCGAGACGGAGTGGTATACGGCCGTAAATAACGACTGCGTTCTGGAAACGGAGCAAATGCCGGACAACAGCATCGATCTGATCCATACGTCGATTCCGTTTTCAAATCACTACGAATATACGCCGAGCTACAACGACTTCGGACACAACGAGGACACGGCGCGATTCTTCGAGCAGATGGACTTCCTGACGCCGCAGCTCCTCCGGATCCTGAAGCCCGGCCGGATCGCAGCGATCCACGTCAAGGACCGTGTCCTCTATGGAAATGCGACCGGGACTGGCATGCCGACGATTGAACCCTTCCATGCGATGTGCATCGATCATTACATGCGGCACGGGTTCCAGTATTGCGGCATGATCACGGTCGTGACGGACGTCGTCCGCGAGAACAACCAGACATATCGGTTAGGCTGGACGGAACAGTGCAAGGACGGCTCGAAGATGGGAGTCGGATGCCCGGAATACATCCTGCTGTTCCGCAAGCTGCCGACGGACACAAGCCGCGCATACGCGGATGTTCCGGTGGTCAAGACGAAGGAGCAATACACGCGGGCGCAATGGCAAATCGACGCGCATGCGTTCTGGCGGTCTAGCGGCGACCGGCTGCTGACGAAGGATGAGCTTG
>Ga0310829_1000664_pt1 | contig 25351 bp, 18 predicted proteins | sample WT_ome_4_FD_202244 | JGI IMG/M metagenome (GOLD analysis project Ga0310829, IMG submission 202244) | Sorghum-adapted microbial communities enriched on wild type (WT) sorghum from Joint BioEnergy Institute, Emeryville, California, United... ... | reverse complement strand
TCTCGTACGACATCCAATCGTACTTTTTCATACAGTTTGTTCGAACGTTTCATTTGGTCCAACCCCTTCTTAGATTACAGTAATATATTGTGGGCTTGGACTCCAGTTTAATTAGGGGGCCGTAGAGCGATCACAGTCATAACGAAGGAAGTTGATGGAATTTGTCGAATACGTTTGGCATAAGATTGTTATTAATGTTGCAATTTGTACATACCAGCATTCATTGTTTTAATTTTGCAAGAAAGAGGGAAATGGGCGTGAAGACACTTATGAAAAAGCTACAGCATTTTTGGATTCATGCATTGCAAACGGCATATTCATTCTTGATCGAAAGCCCAATCCACGAAAGGGAAACAAACTTCAAAAAGTATTGATTTTGAATCAAGAAAATAAGAAAGTGCAAAAAGTAATGAATGATCAATCAAAAAACAAGAAGCATCAGCCCAATATTGACTAACAATACAAAAAGTGCAATAATGTGAATACACACAGTGATACTACATACAATTAAGTATCGCTGAACAACTCTCAACAATCTCTTGACAACTCTCAACTTTCCTTAAACAAGGCAGGGAGTGATCCGCTTTCGGATTACTCCCTGCTGTTTTTACAAATACAATATATGTGTTCATCGGATTGTCGTTTGGATCCGCTTGTTTACAAACCAAACCGATACAAAACAGCGAATTCAGTCGGGAATCCATTGAAACAAACCAACAAATCAGAATCCAATCATTGAAGCACGGGAATTTTCAACGCATGCCCGGCAGTCAGTTGGCTCGTCTCCATCCCGTTGAACAGGCGAATGTCATGAATGAACGCCGACAGTTCCGTTCCCTCGGGCAGATGGCGCTTGGCGATCTCCCAAAGCGTATCGCCCGGTTCGACGGTGTGAAGGACGTAAGGTTGGTCAGCACCATGCGCCGTTGCCGCGGACGCTTCGTCGGCAGCGTTGACCCGGATTTGCGCACCGAGCCACAAGCTGGCGGCCAGCATGCCGATCAACGCGATCGTCCGGAATAACCGTTTGCCCGCGTTCCCCTCGTTCGACCTTGTCTTGCGGACAGCTCCCGGCGCAACGTTCCGACGGACGGCAATACTCATGTACACGACGCTCAACCCCCAAACAACCGTTCCCGGGAACTTGTGTTCCCCTTATTGATTTTCATCATAATGCGAACACGAGTTCCTGTCAACCCCTTTTTTCGAACTTATGTTTGTACAAACGGTTGTTCTGTGCTAAAATAAAAAGCAATGATTCCCATGCCGAGGTGATCTGATCGTGAGCAAACTTTCCAACCGCCAGAAGGCAATCCTTGATTACATCAAGCAGGAAGTCCGCGAAAGGGGCTATCCGCCTTCCGTACGCGAAATCGGCGAAGCGGTCGGGCTGGCGTCCAGTTCCACCGTGCACGGCCATCTGGAGCGGTTGGAGAAGAAAGGGTACATCCGCCGCGATCCGACCAAACCGAGGGCCATCGAAATTACCGACGGCGACGATTCCGCCGCCAACTTCCACCTGTCGGTCTCCCGCATCCCCCTCGTGGGCAAGGTGACCGCCGGTGAACCGATTCTCGCCACCGAGAACATCGAAGATTATTTCCCGCTGCCCAGCCATTTTGCCGAAGAGGGCGAAACGTTCATGCTGAAGGTTTCCGGCGACAGCATGATCGAAGCGGGCATCCTCGACGGTGATTACGTCATCGTCCGTTCTCAGCCGACCGCCAACAACGGCGACATCGTCGTCGCGATGAACGAAGAGAACGAAGCGACGGTCAAAACGTTTTACAAGGAGAAGGATCACGTCCGTCTGCAACCGGAAAACCCCTCGATGGAACCGATCATCCTGAAAAACGTCACCATCCTCGGCAAAGTGATCGGCCTGTTCCGCGATTTGCACTAATGCGGCGGCTGTTTGGCGCCGCCCGGATCCGCTTGCCTGCCAGGACGCCTTCCCGGCGTCTTTTTTGTTTCGTCTGCCCCTGCAACACGAAACCTGCAGCTGTTCCCCAAAACGAAAAACCGGGCCGCCGCACGCGACCCGGTTTCGGAATGACTTGGCTTTATCCCTTGATCCCGCCCTGGATGATTCCTTCCATAAACAGCCTCTGACAGGAGAAAAACAGAAGGACGACGGGAATAACGGACAATACCGCCCCGGCAAACAGCAGATTGTAATTGTTGCCGTAAGGGGACAAATAAGTCTGGATGCCGACCGGAAGGGTGAAGTTTTCGCTTTTGGACATCACGATCAGCGGCCACAGAAAATCGTTCCACGAATGGGTGGCTTGCAAAATGATCATCGCCGCGTACGCCGGCTTCATGAGCGGGGCCATGACCGTAACGAAAATCCGAAGCTCGCCGCATCCGTCGATGCGGGCCGCCTCCATGAATTCTTTCGACAAGGTCGACGCATATTGCATGAAAAAGAAAATGGTAAAGGGAGCAACCACGAAAGGCAAGACGACACCGAAATAGCTGTTGGTCAGATGGAAAACCCGGATGATGTTGTACAACGGGATGATGAGCATTTCCACCGGAATCATCATCGTGCTCATGACGAGGATGAATATGATCCGCTTCCCTTTGAAATCGTACATGGAAATGCCGTATCCCACCATGGAGCAAAGAACGATGGAAATCCCGGTGTACAGCAAGGCGATGATCAAGCTGTTCTTGAACCAGAAGAAATATTTCCCCCCGTCGGCCGCAAACAGCATCCGGTAACTTTCCAGGCTCAACATGTCCATGTTGATTTTCAGGGCGATCCCGTTTTTGAACACCTGACTCATGTCGGTGACGAAGGAAACGACCAGCAAATAAACGAACGGACCGAGCGTGGCGACGGCCAAGAGCAGCAGGATGAACAACGCACTGATTTGATAGGCGGTTTTGTGCCGGACCCCTGTCATCTTCCACTCCCCCCTTTGAGGAATCCCATGGCCCTGATGTAAATCACGTTCAGGATCATCAGGAACAGGAAGAAGACGACCGAAATGGCCGAGGCGTAACCCATGTCAAAATGCGTGAAGGCGGTGCGATAAATGTACAAAACGATAGTCAATCCGATATCCCCGGGCGTCGACCCGTTCCACAACACGTAGCTTTCACCGAACATGCGCAGTCCGCCGTACGTGAGCAGCGTGGTGACAAAAATGAGGATCGGTTTGATGCCCGGCAACGTAATCTTGAAAAACCGCTGCACCGCATTGGCTCCGTCCACTTGTGCGGCTTCGTACAATTCCCGGGGGATCGTCTGCAGGGCGGACAGAAAATACAGAATGTTGAGGCCGAGCCAACGCCAGGTGGACGTCAGCACCAGGGCGATGATGCCCGTCAACTTGGTATCGAACAGCCACTCCCTGGCTTCACCGCCAAAAAGCCGCACGAGCCAATTGAGCGGCGTATCCGGATTGCCGGCGAGAAACAGCCGGAAATAAATGCCGGCAACCACGACGGACGTGAGCGCGGGAATGTAAAAAGCCCCTCTGAAGATGTTTCGGAAAGGCGTCAGCTTATGGTTCAGCAAGACGGCCAGCAACAGCGGCACAACGAGATTGACGACGACGATGCCCGCGGTAAATCCGAAGGTCGTAAAAATCGCATTGTTGATATGGGGATCCGAAAGGAAGTTTTCGTAATTTTTCAATCCCACAAAACGGTACGTGCTGATTCCTTCCAGTTTGTAAAAACTGCGCACGAACATGTCGATCATCGGATAAATGACAAATACCGCAAACGCTATGACAAAGGGCAGGCAAAAAAAATAGGGCGCCGTTCGTTTCGTCATGTCCCGTCCTTCTCCCTCCTTTTTCCAGCCCAATGGAACAAGATGCCACAACAAGAAGTTGTGGCAACCTGTTCCATGGAATTGGCCAGTTTACTTGGACAGTTGCTCAGCGATGCTCTTCAGCCCTTCGGCAGGGGTCGCGCTCTTCTCTCCCAACACCCTGAACAAGAGCTCGTTCTCGACCAGGGAATTGGCCAGCGAGAACTTCGGTGAAGCGGTAATGTTGGTCGGATGGAACCGGTCTTTCATTTCCAGGACGACGTCAAAAATGTCGTTGCCGAAATATTGGGTGAATTTGTTGTCCTGCTTCATGGCATCGGTTTCCCAAATGTCCCATCTGAGCGGATCGAAGCCGAGAACGTTCCAGATTCTCGCCGCACCCTCTGCGCTGATTTTGGCGTGGGCCAGAAACCGGACGGCCAGATCCTGGTGCTTGGATTGTTTCGTTACGCTTGTCGCGGTTCCGCCGAATACCGGGTAAACGCTGTTTTCGTCCCAAAGGGGAGGCGGAGCCAAACGGATTTTTCCGGCCAATTCCGGCATGTAATCGGTGAACCTTCCCATGTACCACATCGCTTCCAGCATGGAAGCGGCGCCGTCCTTCGCCATGAACCCGTAATACTCTTCCGCGTGGAACCAGCCGCCGGGCGTGGTGATGGCCGTTCCGTCTTCCAGCATGCCCAGGATGAATTCCAGCGTTTTTTCGTTTTCTTCGCTGTCAATGATGACATTGCCCTGCTTGTCGAAGAAATCGCCGCCTCTTTGGCTCACCATGATGTAATAGCTCCAGGTGTCGTTCACTTCGAAGGTGATGATCGGCTTGCCGGTCGCCTGCAACACTTTCTTGCCGGCTTCATGCAAGTCGTCCCAGGTGACGATGTCTTCCACCTTCACGCCGGCCTGGTCCAAAATTTCCGTATTGTAGAACATCATCGGCGCACCGACGTGATACTCGATGCCGTAATAGTTGCCGTTGTACTTGTAGATGTCCAGCACGGCTTCAAGGAAACTGTTTTTCTCCGGTTCGATCACGTCATTGAGCGGAACAAACACTTCTTCGCCGCCTACCATGAAATCGCTGAACTTGGCCACATTGACGTCCACGATGTCCGGAGCTCCGTCGCCGGATTGCAGGGAGATCAGCAATTTGCTGTGCATGTCTTCCACGGGATACGTTTCCGCCTTGATTTCGATCGGCTCATCCGGATACAGCTGGTTCCAGCTGTCTGCCGCATCCATGAAAAATTCCGCATGCTGTGCCACATACGTCCAGAACGTCAGCGTTGTGGGCTCTCCCCGGCTTTGCGCTCCTGTCTGATTCGTTCCGGGGGATGCGCTGTTGCCGGCCGATCCCCCCGAACTGCCGGACGAAGCACCGCAGCCCGCCAGAATGACCGACGCGAGCAGCAAGCCCATCAGCAACAATACGGTTGTTTTTCTGATCATAACACCCTCCTACGCATGGTTGTAATCGCTTACACTTCTAAATTCTAGTTATTGGAAGGCGAATGTACATTAAAGGAGTGCACCGGTTTTCTTGCTATTTTGTCTTTTTTTCTTGTTCTTCCTGATCGATTCGTTTCAAAAAATCGGAGGGCGTAATGCCGTACGTCTCCTTGAACAGAATGTAAAAGTAATTGTAATTGATGATGCCGACCTCATAAGCGATATCCTGCAACGACATTTTTCTTTGCAGGATCAATTCCCGCGCATGTTTCATTTTGACCCGGTTGACGTACGTGATCAGGTTGATCCCGGTGCTTTTTTTGAACGTTCTGCTCAGGTACGGGGGGCTGACGAACAAGGCATCCGCCACGTCGCGCAACGTCAGTTTGTCCCTGAAATGCTCCTCCACGTAGCGCATGGCCCTTTCGGTCAGCGAATGTTTGGCGAACGACTTTTTCAGTTCTTTTTGCGCCTCGGTAAAAACGTCAACAAGATACGCTTTCATGTCTTCGTAGGTGTAGAAGGACAACCAGACGTCACCCGGCTGCCCGTTGCGAAAAATTTTGTGTTCGTCCAGCTGCTTGGACTTGATCGTCCGTTTCAGGAACATGATGATTTCCAAGTAAAGAAGGCGTATCCACTCTTTGGTCAAATACTTTTCGGCCAAATCGGCAAACATCCCGTCAAAAAAATCCCTGATGTGTTGTTCTTCCAGATACAAAATGTCGCCAAGCTGCATGAATTGGGCTTCGTTCAGGATGACGTCCGGTTGCCCCAACCCTTCATGGCGGACGATAAACTGTTTGTTCCCTTTGAAGTAATGTTCCAGCAGGATCGTCTTGTGGATTTCTTTCCGCATTTTGATGTTTTCCATGCCGCGAAACCGTTCCGACACGGAAAAGGACAGGGGAACGCCGCAAAACCGGAACAGCGTGGCCTGAATCTGTTTGACCACATCCTCGATTTCTTCGCCGGTAATTTCTTTGGCACTGAACGTGAGCAGAAAGAGGCCCGGTTCCAGAGGCATCAAAAAGTAGTTCCGGAAATACTTGATGGCCTCGTCGATCATGATGCGCACCGTTTGTTCATCCGTCCGGCCGGACTGACCTTCGCTGAAATGGGCATCCACCCCGCCGATCACGAGCAGCAGTTCGTCCTTCAGCCAGGACAGCTTCTCCCGTTCCAACCGTTCATCCAGGCGCTCAACGTCCGCATGGCCCTCCACAATGCGGGCGAGCAAATCGGTTCGGTTGTCCGCGATTGCAGCAGCATGCTTCCGGGACTGTTCGGCATCGATTTCCCGAATGAGCGACCGGATCAACTCGTTGATGCCGTCTTCTGTAATCCGGTGCTTCAGCAAGTAATCCTTGGCGCCGCTTTTCAGGCTGCCCCTGACATAATCGAAATCATCATAGGCGCTCAGCGCCACGACTTTCATGTTCCCTTCCGTCTCGTTGATGTGGTTGATCAATTCCACGCCCGACACGTGGGGCATGCTGATGTCGGTAAACACGATATCCGGCTTGCATTCTTTCAACAACTCAATGGCGGACTTGCCGCTCTTGGCCTCCGCAATGAGCTTGCAGCCCAATTCATCCCAATTGATCATCGCTTTCAATTTCACCAGCGCGATCGGATCATCGTCCACCAGCATGATGTTGTACACGGTTTTCCTCCCTCTTCTTTACGGGCAGTTTGATGATGACCGTCGTATATTCCTTTTCCTCGCTGTCCAGCTCCAACCCGTACTGATCTCCGAAAAGCAGCTTGATTCTGCTGTTCACGTTTCCGATTCCGATGCCGGTAAACCGTCCTTTCCCTTCATTTTTGCGCTCCTGCATGATTTTCGGGAATTCGCTCCGGTTGATGCCCACGCCGTTGTCCGTGATCTCGAAAACCATCATCCCGTTGAGCTGATACCCGCGAATGGCAATCCGCCCCCTCCGGTCGGACGGTTCGATGCCGTGGATGATGGCATTTTCCACGATGGGCTGCAGCACGAACCGCGGAATCAGATGGTTTTCGATTTCCGGATCGACGTCGAAGACCACGTCAAATTTGCTCATCAGCCGGTAGTCCTGAATGGTGATGTAGTTTTTCAGCAAGGCGATCTCTTCCGAAACCTTATGCAGATGGGCGTCGTTTTTCATGCTGCCCCGGAGCAATTCGATGATGGCGTTGACCAGGGTGACGATGGCGTTTTCGTTTTTCATCCCGGCGATGAACGAAATCATGTTCAGCGTATTGGCCAAAAAATGGGGATTGATTTGCGCCTGAAGCGCCTGGATCTCCAGCGTCCGTTTCTGCCGTTCCGCCTGTCTCACGTTTTCGAGAAGCCCGTTGATTTCCGTGGCCATCTTGTTGAATTGCCTGGCCAATACGGTCACTTCGTCGTTGCCGTCCACCTTCAGGCGCGCATCCAGGTTGCCGGACTCGAACCGCCGGATGCCGACGATCGTCCGCTTGATCGGCGAAATGATGCTGTAGGATACGATGGCCGTGATGGCGATCCCGAAGGCGATTCCGATCAGGCCGATGAAAATGAAATGGTTCATGACGGGTTCCGCATCGGCGCGCAAATAGGCGATCGGAATGATGCTCACGAGCACCCAGTTGTTGTTGATTTTCCGGTTGTAGACCATTTTGTCTCCGCTCGCGGCATGGAGCACGTACCGTTCATCCGCCAGCCGGTCCAAAATGTCTTTCTCCGTGAAGGGCTCGCCGACCTTGACGGATTCGTTGACGGAAGATACGACGATATTGTTGTGGTCAAGCACGAACATGTCGGCGGACATATTGGTGGACAGTTCCCGGTATATGCTCCGGATTTTTTCTTCGTCAATGGTCATCTGCATGTAACCGATGATGTTGCCGTCGGTTTACTTTTTGATCGCTTTGCCCAAAACGATGCTTTCGCGCTTCATGTTCACCCCGGAAGCGATTCGTTCCTCGTAGTTTTCATTCATCGCTCTCAAAATGAATCTGCCGTTTGCTGCCCGGCATTCCTCGATGAACTGCTGCAAATGTTCCGGCGTCATGTTCAGGCGGAAGGCGTCGTTCCCGTAAACGTTCACCGCTTCGCCGTCAAGCGTATACAGCGTGATTTCCGAAACGATGTTGTCAAACACGTATTTGGTGCTCATTCGAGCGGTGATGATTTCTTTCGTCGCATTTTTCATCCGGTCCGTGTAGGAATCGTAGTGGATCAAGATGTCCTGAATTTCATCCATATAGCTGATTTCAATGCTGTCGTTGCGAACTTTCTCGATTTTTTCCCCGATGCCGGAGCTGATTTGGATAAGCAGGGACTCCAGCGAGTGGCTGATGCCTTCCTGGATGACCTGGCTGCTCTTGTTGTACGACAACGTGCCGTAGATGACGATCGGCAGCAACGATGCGAAAATGAACATGATGAGCAGGCGGTTGAAAATTTTCGTTCTTCTCAACGAAAAAACAGTGACCAGCTGTTTCGCAAACACGTTTCCCGATCTCCTTCCCCCGCTGATCCGTGACGAATGATTCGCCCGGGTGCGGGAAGCTTGTTTCGCCCGGGAGCCGGGCATTCGGCCAACGCAATTGTAATCGCTTCCAATATAATGGACAAAGGCCGCTGCGCGGGCAAATCCCCGTCACAGCGGCACAAAAATCAATCCGTATTCCGAAACGACTGTTCCCGTCAATACAGCGTCATGTACTGCTCCCGCTCCCAGGCGTGCACCTGCGTGCGGTAAATGTCCCACTCGATTTCCTTCATTTCCGTGAAGTTCGTCAGGGCGTGGGGGCCCAGGGCGTTGCAGATCACTTCGTTGCTGAGCAGCTCGTTCAACGCTTCCTTGAGGTTCATCGGCAAGTTGGTGATGCCTTCCTCCACCCGCTCTTCGTCGGACATGACATAAATGTTGCGGTCGATCGGCGGGGGAAGTTCCCGCTTCTTCTCGATGCCGTCCAGCCCGGCCGCCAAAATGACCGACAGCGCCAAATACGGGTTGGCCGCCGGATCCGGGTTGCGCACCTCGATGCGGGTGGACAATCCCCGCGAAGACGGGATGCGGATCATCGGGCTGCGGTTGCTTGCCGACCATGCCACGTAGCAGGGCGCTTCGTACCCCGGCACGAGGCGCTTGTACGAATTCACCGTCGGATTGGTGATGGCCGTAAAGCCCGTCGCGTGGTGCAGGACACCGGCCATGAAATACCTGGCCGTATCGCTCAACCCGAGCGGATCTTCCGGGTCGTAGAAGGCGTTCGCGTCGCCGCGGAACAGCGACACGTGCGCATGCATGCCGGAACCGCTCATCCCGAACAGCGGCTTCGGCATGAACGTGGCATGCAGGCCGTGCTGCCGGGCAATCGTCTTGACGACCAGCTTGAACGTCTGGATTTGGTCCGCCGCCTTGACCGCGTCGGCGTATTTGAAGTCGATTTCGTGTTGGCCGGGAGCCACCTCATGGTGCGACGCCTCGATCTCGAAGCCCATTTGCTCCAACGTGAGCACGATTTCCCGCCGGCAGTTTTCGCCCAGGTCGGTCGGCGCCAGGTCGAAATATCCGCCATTGTCGTTCAGCTCCATCGTCGGATTTCCTTTTTCGTCGGTTTTGAACAGGAAAAATTCCGGCTCCGGCCCGACGTTCATCGTCGTGAATCCCATCTCCATCGCTTTCTGCAAATTTCGCTTCAGGATGCCGCGGGGATCGCCGGGAAACGGCCGGCCGTCCGGCAAGTACACGTCACAGATGAGCCTGGCGACCCGGTTTTCCGTAAACCACGGGTAGATGAGCCACGTGTCGAGATCCGGATACAAATACATGTCGCTTTCCTCGATCCGCACGTACCCTTCGATGGAGGAACCGTCGAACATAATCTTGTTGTCCAATGCTTTCTCCAGCTGGCTCAATGGAATTTCCACATTTTTGATTGTGCCCAGCAGATCGGAAAATTGCAGTCGGATGAATCTGACGTCATTTTCTTTCGCCTGGCGGATGATGTCTTCTCTGGTAAGGCCCAACGCGCTTTCCTCCTCCGTGTCCGTGCCACGCAAAATGTGCGTCGACGATCGGCAATCGGCGCACCAATCCGAATCGCGTCCGCAAAAATAACGAGATTATTTTAGGGAAATCCGCTTATTTTTTCAAGATGGAATCCCCAAAAAACTGCGCCAGTTCGCCCCTGTTCATCAAAAAAAGCCCCTTGTTCCGTTCCCTGAGCTGCAAGCGGATCCGCTTGCGGATTTCCGCCAGTTCCTTCTCCGACATTTCCCCGTGTGCCCCATCTTTCCGGGCTGATCCGGCTTTCCCCGCGGACTTCGCGCCGTCGCCGTCACCGGTTTTCCCCGCGGAAGCCTCCGCGCCCCCGTCCGCCCCGGTTTCCGCCGCCGCAGCGCCTTCCGCATCCTGCCGCTGCCCGGCGATTTTCGGTCCGAGCATCTGCTTGATGCCGGCGAGATTGATCCCCTTTTCGATCAGCGACTTGATTTCCAACAGCGTTTCCACGTCATTGAACGAAAAAAGCCGTTGGTTCCCCTCCGTCCGCTCCGGCGAAACGAGTCCGTGCTGCTCATAGTAGCGGATTTGTCTGGCTGTCAAATCGGTCAACTTCATCACGCTGCCCATCGAAAACAAGGGCATGTTGCGCCGAATCTCGTTGTTCACGTCCATCAACCTCCCGCACCGCCTCGAACAGCGATCGAAGCTTTTCTTTGATTTCACTGTAATCTTTTCTGCCAGGAAAGTCAACGGATGAGGCGTTCTCTCCCCTTGTAATGTCAACTATCTTTACATGAAATCTTCAGGTTTTCAACGGCTTTCAACAAACCGAGCTTCGCGTGGGCATACGTCAGCCCGCCCTGCCAATAGGCGATGTAAGGTTCCCGAATGGGCGCATCCGCCGACAGTTCCAGGCTGCCGCCCTGCACGAACGTGCCCGCCGCCATGATGACCGGATGATCGTACCCCGGCATGTCCGACGGTTCCGGCACGGCATAGGCATCCACCGCCGCGGCCGCCTGCACGCCCTGCACGAACGCGATCAGCTGATCCGCCCCGTCAAACCGCACCGCCTGGATGATGTCCGTCCGCGGGTCCTGCCAGCGGGGATTCGTCTCAAACCCGAGCCGTTCAAAAAGCGCCGAAGCCAGCACCGCGCCCTTGAGCGCCTGGCCGACCGCGTGGGGGGCAAGGAACAAGCCCTGAAAAAGAGACCGCATCGTCCCCAGCATCGCCCCGACCTCAAGCCCGATTCCCGGTGCAAACAGCCGGTTCGCGGCCAGCTCCACCAGATCGGCGCGCCCCGCGATGTATCCGCCCGTCGGCGCCAGGCCGCCGCCCGGATTTTTGATCAGGCTTCCGGCGATGAGATCCGCGCCGGCCTCCGTCGGCTCCCGCTCCTCCGTGAATTCGCCGTAACAGTTGTCCACGAACACGATCGCATCGGGCAGCACCTTCTTCACGCGCGCCGCCATCTCTCCGATGTCCGCCACGGAAAACGATCGCCGCCAGGCGTAACCGCGGGACCGCTGGATGCCGACCACCTTCACGTCGGGCGTCAGCGCCCGCTCCGCCGCGGCCCAGTCGACGGTTCCGTCCGGCAGGAGCGGCACCGCCTCGTACGAGACGCCCCAGTCGGCGAGGGACCCCGTCCCGTCCCCCGGCTTGCCGATCACCCCGTGCAGCGTGTCGTACGGCTGCCCGGTCAAATACAGCAGCTTGTCCCCCGGCCGAAGCACGCCGTAAAGCGCCGCGGCGATCGTATGGGTGCCCGAGGCAAAATGGGGCCGCACGAGGGCCGCCTCCGCACCGAACACGTCCGCATACACTTCGTCGAGCACTTCCCGGCCCCGGTCGTTGTACCCGTAACCCGTCGACCCCGCGAAGTGGTAATCCCCAACCCGATGGCGCTGAAACGCCGCGATCACTTTCCATTGGTTGCGTTCCGCCGTCCGGTCCAGTTCACGGAACCGGCCGGCCAGCTCCTCCTCCAGCAATTCCAGCCGCTTCAGCCATGCTTCGTCCAGTTTCATGCCCGCTCCATTCCTTCCTTGACTATTTCTGTTGATATCCGCAACTTCCGCATGCTCGGCGTTTATCATGCTTCGGCGTACAAGTGCTGCGCCGCCCTGTCGCGTTTTCAGGGTTTCCGTTCAAACGGTTTCAGCCGGTGTCCCGACGTTTCGTACGCCCTATTGTCCAACCTGACCGTATAGACCATCGTCTCGCCGTCCGCCTCTTCCTCCGTCACCGTCCCGATCCGGTGGACAAGCGCAATCAGATCGCCGCGGTCGGCCGGAATCCGGTAGACGGCCGTGCCGCCGGAAAGCTCGTCTTCGATCCGCTCCAGGAGGACGACCAGCGACGTTTCGTCGAACGCCGAAACGCGCACGTAAGGATGATGCGGATCGGCCAGCCAGGCGGCTTCTTCCGGTTCGCAGGCGTCGATTTTGTTGAATACGGTGATCCGATCTTTGCCGCCGGCGCCGAGTTCCTCCAGCACGCGGTCGACGACCGCCATCTGTTCGAGCCGCACGGGGGACGTGGCGTCCACGACGTGCAGCAGCAAATCCACTTCGTTCACCTCTTCCAGCGTGGAGCGGAAGGCGGCCACCAGATCGTGGGGCAGGTTGCGGATGAATCCGACCGTGTCCGTCAGCACGACTTCCCGGCCGCCGGGGAGCCTGAGGGCGCGGGACAGCGGATCGAGGGTGGCAAACAGCTTGTTTTCCGCCAGCGATTCCGCCTGCGTCAGCCGGTTGAGAAGCGTCGATTTGCCCGCGTTCGTGTAGCCGACGAGCGCCACCTGGACGGCGCCGCTCTTTTTGCGGCGGTCCCTTAGCAGGGTGCGGTGGCTTTTCACTTCCGCCAGCAGCTCCTTCAGCTCGGCAATTCTCCGGCGGATGTGGCGCCGGTCCGTCTCCAGCTTCGTTTCCCCGGGACCCCGGGTGCCGATGCCGCCGCCGAGCCGGGACAAGTTTTTGCCCTGGCCGGACAGGCGGGGAAGCAAATACGAAAGCTGGGCCAGCTCCACCTGCAGGATGCCTTCCCGCGTCCGCGCCCGCTGGGCGAAAATGTCCAGGATCAACTGCGTCCGGTCGATGATTTTGGCGTCCAGCGCCTCTTCCAGGTTGCGCACCTGGGCGCCGGACAGCTCCCGGTCGAAAATGACCGTCGTTGCCCCGGTCTCGTGCAGCAAATCGAGCAGTTCCTTCACTTTGCCCTTGCCAATCAGCCATTTCGGGTCGGGCGCCTCCCGCGTTTGCCTGACGGCCCCCGCCACGACGACGCCGGCCGTCTCCGCCAGTTTCTCCAGCTCGGCGAAACTCATGTCCTGCTCCGCCTTGCTCTCCCGCGAGTCGTGCAAACCGACGAGAAGCGCTTGCTCTGCGCCGCCTTCGACGGTTTCATGGAACGTTTTGGCCATTTGCCTCCCCTTTCTGTCGCTGTCGCCGCTTCGTTTCGGAATTCCGTTGCGCCGCGTTGCCGCCCCGATTCGGGCCGCCTGCCGCCGCTTCGCGGTTCCTTCCCGGCCGTACCGTCCGGTCACCGGTGCCGTTCCGGAACGGCTGCCGCTCAGTCCTTCCCGTCTCCGGCGGAACGAAGCACCGATTTCCGGTATTCGCTCGGCGAAAGCCCGTAAACTTTCCTGAACTGTTTGGAAAAATAGAGCGCGTCCTGATAGCCGACGGAACAGGCGATCTGCTCCACGCTCAAATCCGGCCGCTCGCGGAGCATCTGCCTCGCCTTTCCGGTGCGCAGGCTCGTCAAAAATTCGACGGGCGTGACGCGGTTGACTTTTTTGAACATTTTCGAAAAGTAGGACCGGCTGTAGCCGAACTGTTCCGCCAGCCGGTCGATGCGGATCGGCTCGGCGAATTGGGCCGTCAGCCGCTCCGCCGCCTGCCTCATGTGCCTTTCGATGCGGGTGAGCCCGCGCACCTCCCGGCTCCGGTTCGGCTTGAGCACCGCCGCGAACCCGGCCAGCAGCATGTGGAAACAGCCCGTCGCCTCCAGCGCGCCGCCCGGCTCCCGGGCCCGGAACGTTTCCTCCGTCCGTTCGATCCAGCATGCCGGTAACAGCCGTTCGTCTCCTGCCGGGCAGCCGGCTTCGTCTGCCGCATGTCCGTTTTCGGCCGCGGTTTTCCGCCGTCCCGCACGAACTTCGACACCCGCCGCCCCCCAGCTTTTCCCGCCCTCCGTCCGCGCCGGCGGCAATTCCGGCCCGCACCCGCACACCACCGGTTTCGCCCAATCGATGCCGCAACGGGTCAGCAATTGTCCCGCCCGCGCGCCTTTCACGGCAATCCAGCGGTAAAACCAGGGATCTTGCGGATCGGCCCGGTAGGTGACCAGTTTTCCCGGTTCGATGACGAAACTGTCGCCCGCCGCGAGATGGAACCGCTCCCCGTCACACTCGAACGTCCCCCGGCCGGACAGCACCACGTGAATCAAATAATAGTCGAACACCCGCGGCCCGTTCTGGTGGCCGGGTTTCGTCTGGCTGTGGCCGGCAAACAAAATGTACAGGTCGTCTTCTTCCCCTTTTTCCGGCAAAAAAGGATTGGACACCACGTCGTAAGTCGGTCTTTTTTCCATTTCCGAACGCCTCCGCTCGTCGCATGCCCGTTTACCAGTATAGCCGAATCGCCGCCGATTGTCCCGCAAGAAAAGACACATTTCTCCATATTCAGCGAACAACCTTCCATGGAAACCGGACGGCTGCGGATGTATACTGGTAACAAATGGCCAACCGGCACCCGAATTCCCGAACCAAAGGAGAAGAATGATCCATGGCGGATTTGCAAGCGTTGAAACGCAGATTTTTGGACCGTTTCGGCGGCGGCGAAGCGGGCATTCGCGCCTTCCACGCGCCGGGGCGGGTCAACCTGATCGGCGAACATACGGACTACAACGGCGGATACGTGTTTCCGGCGGCGCTCACCTTCGGCACCACGATGCTGATCCGGCCGCGAAGCGACCGGAAACTGGCCCTCGCCTCGGAAAACTTGCCGAAGACCGGCAGCTTCGACATCGACGATTTGGCGCACGGCCCGGCGGACGACTGGATGAACTATCCGAAGGGCGTGGCCTTCCACTTGGCGAAACACGGATACCTCTTGAACAGAGGTTATGACATCCTTTATTATGGCGAAATTCCCAACGGATCCGGCTTGTCCTCCTCCGCTTCCATCGAAGTGGTGACCGGTTACGGGCTGCTCGCCATGGAAGGCCGCGACCGGGTGGACACGGTGCAGCTGGCCCTGATTTCCCAGGAAGCCGAAAACCGCTACATCGGCGTCAACTCCGGCATCATGGACCAGTTTGCGGTGGCGAACGGCCGGAAAGATCATGCCATCCTGCTCCGCTGCGACACGCTGGAACACCGGCTCGTCCCCTTCAACAGCGGGGATTACCGGATCGTCATCGGCCACACCAACAAGCGGCGCGGGCTGGTGGACACGGAGTACAACGCGCGGCGCGCCCAGTGCAAGAAAGCCGTGGAATACCTGAAGGCGGCTTTTCCGGATTTGCAGCAGCTCGGCGAGCTGACGCCGGACCAGCTGGAGGCGAATGCCGGTCTGATCCCCGACGAAACGATCCTGAAGCGCGCCCGCCATGTTGTCGAAGAAAACGCCCGGGTGCTGGAAGCGGTGGACGTGCTGGAGAAGAACGATTTGGCCGCCTTCGGCAGGCTGATGACCGATTCCCACCGTTCGTTGCAGCACCTGTACGAAGTGACCGGCCTCGAGCTTGACACGATGGTGAACGCCGCCCTGGAGACGGACGGCGTGCTCGGCTCCCGCATGACCGGCGCGGGGTTCGGCGGCTGCACCGTCTCCCTCGTGCATGAAAATCAGGTGGAGGCGTTCAAGAAACATGTCGGCGAAATCTATACGGCAAAAACCGGGCTCACGCCGGCGTTCTACGTTTGCGACATCGGCGACGGCGTGAGGGAGGTGGAATGACATGGCGGTTTTGGTGACGGGAGGAGCCGGCTACATCGGCTCCCACTGCGTGGCGGCGCTGCTCGAACGGGGCGAGGACGTTGTCGTCGTCGACAACCTGCAGCAGGGGCATCGGAAAGCGGTGCTTGGCGGCAAACTGATGGTCGGCGACATCCGCGACGGTGAATTCCTGGAGCAGGTGTTCCGGGATCACGACATCGAATCGGTCATCCATTTTGCCGCCAACTCGCTCGTCGGGGTAAGCATGAAGGATCCGTTTTCGTATTACCACAACAATGTGTACGGCACCCTGTGCCTGCTGGAACGGATGAACAAGTACGGCGTGAAACGGATGGTGTTCTCCTCCACCGCCGCCACGTACGGCGAGCCGGGGCGGGTGCCGATCACGGAAAACGACCCGACGCGCCCGACGAACACGTACGGGGAAACGAAACGGGCGATGGAAAACATGATGCATTGGTTCGACGTCGCCCACGGCATCAAGTCGGTGGCGCTCCGCTACTTCAACGCGGCGGGCGCCCACGAAAGCGGCAAAATCGGCGAAGACCACCGGCCGGAAACGCATCTCGTGCCGATCATCCTGCAGGCGGCCCTCGGCGTGCGGGAAGAAATCGCCATTTTCGGCGACGATTACGACACCCCGGACGGCACCTGCATCCGCGACTACGTGCATGTCATGGATTTGGCGGACGCCCATTTGCTGGCGTTGGACAAACTGCGTGCGGGCGGCGGCAGCGACGTGTACAACCTGGGCAGCGGCACCGGCTTCTCGGTGAAGGAAATGGTGAACGTCGCCCGCCGGGTAACCGGCCGCCCGATCCCGGCGAGGGTGGTGGAGCGACGCGCCGGCGACCCGGCCGTGTTGATCGCCTCCTCGGACAAGATCAAACGGGAGCTCGGCTGGCAGCCGAAGAAGGACAACGTGGAAGCGATCATCGCCGACGCCTGGAAGTGGCACCAAAGCCATCCGAACGGCTACGCGGACTGATCGACGCCCACCGGGCGGTACCGGGGCAATGGCAGATTTTTGAACCTTCGGAACCGTTTCGCGGCGGCGCAATCTCCGGGGTACCCGCAGAGAACTTCCGGAACAGGGAGTGACATCATGAACGAAGCGGCAAACCGCATGACGGACAAAAACAAGGCCATCGACGCAGCCGTCCGGGCCCGCCTCGCCTTTGAGCTGGAGCGGCTGCTCGCCTTCGCGCTGAAAACCGGACTAGTGGAGAAGGAAGACATCATCCCGGCGCGCAACGCCCTGCTTGACCTGTTCGGCCTGGCGGAACCGGCGGAAGCGGACACGGAAGCGCTCATGGCGGAAGTGCCGGACGACAGCCCGGCGCCGATCCTGGAACGGATTTTGGACCTTGCGTTTGAGATCGGGCTTTTGCCGGAAAACAACGGCACGTACCGGGATTTGCTCGACGCGCGGATCATGGGGCTTCTCATGCCGCGGGCGTCCGAAACGAACCGGACGTTTTGGCGGCTCGCCCGGGAGCAGTCGATGGAAGCGGCCACCGACTATTTCTACCGGCAGTCCATCGCGGCCAACTACATCATGATGGACCGGGTGGCGAAAAACGAATACTGGCTGGCGGACACGGATTACGGCCCGATCGAAATCACCGTCAACCTGTCCAAACCGGAGAAGGATCCGAAGGAAATCGCCCTGCTGAAAAACGCGCCGTCCTCCTCCTACCCGAAATGCCTGCTCTGCGCCGAAAACGCCGGGTATGCGGGCAGGATCAACCATCCCGCGCGGCAAAACCACCGCATCATTCCGCTGGAGTTGTGCGGGGAACCGTGGTATTTCCAGTATTCGCCGTACGTGTATTACAACGAGCACAGCATCGTGCTGCACCGGGATCACATCCCGATGAAGATCACGCCGCTGACGTTCCGGCGGCTGCTTGCCTTCATCGATCAATTCCCCCACTACTTCATCGGTTCCAACGCCGATTTGCCCATCGTCGGCGGATCCATCCTGAACCATGAACACTACCAGGCGGGGCGGCACCGGTTTCCGATGGAGAAGGCGCCCGTGGAAGCGGAGTTTGTCCATGCGGATTTCGCCGGCGTGAAAGCGGGCATCGTCCGCTGGCCGCTGTCGGTGCTCAGGCTCCGGTGCGCCCCCGGCGACCGGGAGCGGCTCCTGGCGGCGGCGGACCGCGTGCTGGCGCTGTGGCGGGCATACAGCGATCCCGCGGTCCGGGTGCTGGCGTCGAGCGGCAGCGTGCCCCACAACACGATCACGCCGATTGCGCGGATCAACGGGGCCGGCGAGCTGGAGCTCGATTTGGTGCTCCGCAACAACCGGACCGACGGGGAGCACCCTGACGGGATTTTCCATCCGAGCCGGCGCCTGCATCACATCAAGAAGGAAAACATCGGCCTGATCGAAGTGATGGGCCTCGCCGTGCTGCCCGGCCGGCTGAAAACGGAACTCGCCGGCGTGCAGCGCATCCTGACCGGCGAAGACCGGTACGACGCGGCGGAACTGGCGGAGGAGCGCCATCCGCTCGCCAAACACGCCGCCTGGATCGCCGAGCTCGTCGCCGCTCGCGGCACGGCCATGCATCCGGCGGACGCGGAAGCGCTGCTTCGGACGGAAGTCGGCCGCAAATTCGCCGACGTGCTCGCCGACTGCGGCGTGTTCAAGCGCGACGAAGCCGGACATGCGGCGTTCCGCCGGTTTCTGGCGCATGCCGGATTCACCCGAAACGGCTGACTGAACAGGGCGAGCCGCCTGATTTGACCGGCCGCTCATCTGCCGGTTGTGCCTGCACAGGCCGGGAACTCGCCCGCTGCTTGTATCCGCCCAGGCCGGAACTCGCCCGCAGGTTGTGCCTGTCCAAACCCTCGTCTTCCGATTAAGTCCGTATTGCCGGCGGCCGCAGTTATGTCATGCAAAAATGCAGCATATTTTCACCCCGGAAGCCAAAAAACGAAAATATCGTGCAGAAATGCAGCATATTTTTGGAGAAAACGAGAATCCCCGAAAATATGCTGCATTTTCGCAATCTATTTGGCCAAAAATGCAAAACTCCAAAAAATATGCTGTATTTTTGCATGATAGTTGATTCATCCCACCTGGCAATGCATCGGCTACCGGCCGCCAAGGGAACACAACGACACGATTTGGATGAAAAAAAGGCCAGTTTCAAAATGGCAAGGGAACGGAGAGACACAATTTCAACAGGCTGAAGGTGGTTAAAAACCGCGAAATCGCGTCTCCTGGTTCCCTTAGTGCCGATCCGTTTGGGACATTGATGCAATGCCGTGCGATAACCGAAAATATGTTGCATGTTGGCATGACATTTGGCTCAAGTACGCGAGGATCCGAAACCTGTGCCGCCCAGCACACGACATCCCGAAAAATGTTGCATGCGAAAAATGCTGCATGATTGAACCGCTCGTTGCCCGGTACACGAATAATCCGAACAACATGCTGCATTTTACTCGCCATTTGGGCGTACCCGGCAAATCGGCCCCTTTCAACCCACGTGTTCCCCGGACTCTCCCCGACCTTCATGCCCCCCGGCGCCGCCGCCCCGGCGTTTCGCCCGGCCCGCGGGCGCCAGCGGCAGGCTCATGGACACTTTCGTGCCGATGCCGGGTTCGCTCTCGATCGTCAAATCCGTGCCGTACATGAATTTGAGCCGTTTGCGGATGTTCAGCAGACCGACGCCGGAACGGGAATCCCGCTGCGCCATCGGGCGCGTGCCGAGCACTTCGGACAGGCGCACGTCGGTCATGCCGATCCCGTCATCCTCGACTTCGATCATGAGCCGACCGCCCGCCAGATTGGCCCGGATCGTCACCGTGCCGCCTTCAATCCGGTTGGCAATGCCGTGCCGGATCGCGTTTTCCGCCAGCGGCTGCACGAGCAAAGGCGGGACGGGCACGCTGAGCGCAGCTTCGTCGATTTCGAAATGGACGGAGACGCGGTCTTTGTACCTGGCCTTTTCGATTTCCGCGTACGACCGGATGAACGCCAGTTCCCGCGAGAACAGCACGTCCTTTTCCGTATTTTCGAAAGCCAGGCTTCCCCGCAAATAATCCGCCAGATTGGCCGTCAGTTCCCGCGATTTCTCCGGATTCGTATAGCTCAGCGCAATGATGTTGTTCAGCACGTTGAACAGGAAATGCGGATTCATTTGCGACTGGAGGAACGCCACTTCCAGGTCGATGGCGTTTTCGGCCAAATCCTTCATCGTCAGCAGGCTGATCACCCGGGCGCGCAGCTCCGCCGTGTCGACGGGCTTCGTCAAAAAATCGTTGGCGCCCGCGCGGAAGGCCGTCAGTTTGTCGTCGGGATGGATCGACGCCGTCACCATCAGGATCGGCAGCTCCAGCTGGCTGTACTCCCGCCGGATTTTGCGGAACAGCTCGAACCCGTTCAAACCGGGCATCAGCAAATCGAGAATGACGAGATCGATGCCGGGAACGGAAGCGAGCTGCTCCAGCGCCTCTTCCCCGTTTTTGACACCGATGACCTGATACTCCTGCGCCTCCAGCATGTCGATCAGCACTTTCAGGCTGGAATACTGGTCGTCCACGACCAGCACGGTAAACGCGCCTTGGCCATCCGTCACGTAAGGCGTCGGAAACGAATATTCCGGCAGCGACTGCACCCGCATTTCATCGAGCAGGGATACGTCCGTCTGCCCCCGGACCGGTTTCGGTGCAACGTCCCGGTTGTCTTTCAGGCGCGCCAGCGGCAACCCGACCGTAAACCGGGAACCTTGCCCGATCTTCGACTCCACCCGGACATAGCCGCCGTGCAGTTCCACAAGCTGCTTCACGATGGGCAATCCGAGTCCGAAGCTGTTGTGCAAATTCGCATGCAACGATTGATACGGCTCAAAAATGACGTCCATCTCGCGCTCGTCCATCCCGATCCCGGTGTCCCGGACCGCGATTTCCGCCATGTTCCCCCGCACGTCCGCCGAAATTTCCACGAACCCCCTGTCGGTATACTTCACCGCGTTGTCCAGCAAATTGCCGATCACCTGGAAAAACCGGTTTTCGTCCGCCAGCACCGGCGGAAAACCGGCCTGAACCCGGTTCACCAGCCGGATGTCTTTCCCTTCGGCCATCGTCGCGTAAACTTCAAGAATCGTCTCCACCGAGGAACAGACGTCTACCGGCACCGGCCGGATTTTCATTTCGCCCTGTTTCATGCGGCTCAGGTCCATGATATCGTAGACGAGCTGGTTCAGGCGGCCGGCGGTTTTTTGGATCAAACCGAGTCGTTCGCTCTGCTCCCGGCTCAATGTGCCGTTCGCGTCGCTCGTGATCGATTTCGCCATGTGCAAAATGCCGTGCAGCGGCGCCTTGAATTCGTGGGCCGTTTTCGTCAAAAACTCGTCCTTCAGCCGGTCCGCCATGATCAACTGCCCGGTCAGCCGCTCAATCTGTTTGAACGCGTCGGAAAAATTGAGCGACATGAGCAACGAAAGAAACAGCGGGAAGAGAAACGCTTCGAACGGCGGAAACGTAAACATCGGAACGGCAAAATACACGTTCAAGTTCTGGATGTAAATGTGCCAATTGAGGGCCAGGGCGGACAAGGTGAACAGCAGGCTCTCCCTCACCCGGTGCATGGCGGCGTAAAGAAACACGTAAGTGACATAAAGGAAGGGAACGGAAATGTAAACGGAATGGATCACCAAAAACCACGAACGGTAGACGACGTCAAAGAAACCGAGAATCGCGACCAAAAAGAGGATCCCGACGGCAATCATGGCGCGGCACACGAAAGCGGAACTGTAATCGCGGAACGCCTGGCGCAAATAGGCAAACATCGCCAGACCGGCGCAAACCGTCGAAGCCATCTGGATGCGCAGGAACAGCCAGGCCGGAACGTCGCCGAACAGGTCAAACACAAGCCGTTCGCCGCGGGTCATCGCGTAAGCCGCGATGCAAAGACACAGGATGCCGAAGGCGAGCAAAAACGGATCTTTCCTGCGCAACGAATAAATGCCGACATAAAACAACCCCACGATGCCGAAGGACACGACGGAAATCCAGTCATGCGCCAGCGCCTTGGACTGGAGCCTGCTGATGGCATCCTGGGGACCGAAGTAGACGGGATGGTTGACGCCGCTCGAGCCCGGAAAATCAAAATTGGCGGCGTGAATGATGATTTCGTTCCAGCCTTCGCGGATCGGAAAATAGACGGCAAACGGTTTGTTCTTCGCTTCGTAATCCGCGCCGGCGGAAGGGTTGCCGCTTGCGCCGACCTGTTCGCCGTTCACGTAAATGCGTGACGCCATCTGGATGGACAGCGTCTTGAGACCGTAGAAGCCGTCCGGATTCGGAACATGAACGCGAAGCCGGTAAGTCGCCGCTCCGAACGTCGGCATGTGCGACTCCCATGAACCGGGAAGGCGGATCGTCTCCCCCTCCCTGACAAGCTGCGGAGAGGCGGCGAAATCCCCGCTTTCAAGCAGGCGACCGGCATAAAATTCCCATTCGCCGTCCAGCCGGACGACCCCCTGATCGGCAAAAGACCAGCCGGACAAATCCATCGCACCGCCGATCGCCCGGATTTCATCCTGCTCGAGGCGATCCAGCGTGATCGGCAGCACGATGCCGTAGACGGCGACCACGATTGCCGCCGTGATGGCGGCAGCCAGCATGCTCCGCTTCAATCCGCATTCTCCGTTCCGCTCTGCATGTCCGTAATTTCTCTGTACAACGCCGTCGTTTCCGGCTCCGGCTCCAGATCCAGCAACTCGCGCACGGATTGCTTCAGCAGGCGGTAGGTCTTGATCGCTTCCGTGCGATTTCCCGCCCGCATGTGCAGCCGCATCAATTCGCGGCCGTCGGCTTCCGAATCCGGTGCGAGCCGCAAAATGCGGTGCAAACAATCCGCGGCGGCCGCGTCCAGGCCCCTCTCGCGGAAATACCGGGCGTACGCGCGCAAGGCGTACACGTATTTGTCCTCCAGCACGACCCGCTTCGCCATGGCCCAGGCATAGTCGCAGTGCTGCATGTATTCGCCGGCATACAGGGCGTTGATCCGATCCAGGCGCGGCAGGCTCAAATCCCCTCCGCGCATCGTCTGGTCAAGCAGTTCCTCCAGTTCGGCAACGTCCGGCCGGACGTCGCCGAAAGAAAGCCGGTAGCCGTCGTCATTTCTGAGCAACGAGAAGGGTAGTTGGTGGTTTTCAAACGTTTTGCGCATGTAGGAGACGCAGGTGTACATGTACATGCGCGCCGTGTTCGGTTCGGAATCCGGCCAAAGCGCTTCGATGATGGCCGACGGATCCACGAACTGGCCGCCGTGGTGGACAAACAGCGCGCAAAGCTCCTTTTCCTTGTTCGTTCGCCAGGAAACCGGCTTGTCTTCCGCGCCCCCGGTCTTGATTGAAAATCCGCCCATGCAGGAAATCCGCGGCAAGCGGGTGCCGTTGACCGAAGCGGACTGCATCGTCCTGACGATCCGGTCAACCGCTTTCCGGAGCCGTTCCTTGCGGATCGGCTTGAGCAGGTAATCCAGTGAATCGATCTCGAACGCCTCAAGGGCATACTGCGAATACGCGGTCGTGAAAATCACCTGAATGTCCGGATCGATTTCCCGGATCGTTCGGGCAAGTTCCATACCGTCCATGCCCGGCATGTCGACATCGAGAAAAACGGCGTCGCATTGGCCGGGATTGATCGCGCGAATCGCGTCCAGCGGATGGGTGAATCTTCCGATGATCGCGAACTGGCCGATTTCACCGAGGAGAATCTCCAGGACATCAAGCGCGTTTTCTTCATCGTCGACAAGGATGACGCGAATCATGGCGGTTTCCCCCGTTTTGTGGCGGGTCTAGGGCAAAGGCAACGTACGGGACGCCCTCCGCGACGACAATCGAAGGATTGTCGGAGTTGCCCGAAGAAACGGGTTCGCCCACTTGCACCCAGGAAGATCCGGTGAATTTCATCACCGCGGCCCGGTTTCCGTTTTCCGCATCCTCATAGACCACATAGGGATCGCCGTCCGCCACGAACAGATCAATGCCGTACACTTGACCCGCGGAGAAGGATGTGCCCACGGGCACCCATTCGCCCGCAAGCTCGTCGAACATCATCAATTCGGCTTCGTAATCATCGTTTTTGTAAGCCGCGAACAAGGTTCTGTCTCCGTCGGCAAACAGGCGGGTCTCGAAGGCGAAGCCCGGCGTAAACCCGCGCTCGCCCACCGGATTCCAGGCATTTGCGTCGCTGTCGTATTGCATGACGGTTGCGCCGAATCCGTAGGTGTACATGTAATCCTGATAGGCAACGTAAAGCTTGCCTTCATGGATTTGCAGGGACGGCCAGTAACCAACGTCCTCCGACACCGGCAGGTTGCCGACGCTCTTCCATCCGGCAATCGCATCGTACGTTTTGACGATGACCTGATTGTCATTGGCCGCATCCTCGTAGGCAACATACGGCTTGCCGTTGTGCACGGCGAGCGAGGGGGCGTCGATCACGCCTTCCGACAGTCCCGCCGAACCGACAACGATCCATTCGCCGGTTTCGTCATCGTATTTCATGACCGTCGCCTTTCTGCTTTGGCTGCCGTCCATGAAGACCGCATACGGGATGCCGCCTTCCACGTACAGCGACGGTTGTTCCGCCTTGCCGGCGGTAAAGCCCGGCGTTCCGACCGGTTGCCACGCGCGGCCGGCGTTGTCCAGCTTCATCACCGTCAGTTTGCCGTCATGATCCTTGTCCGAGTAGGCGACGTACACCGCATCGCCGTCCGCAAACAGCGACGGTTGCCCGCCTTTGGCGTCCGTCAGCCCGTTTGCCGCATCGATCCATTGCTTATCGGCATCGACGCCCGTCTCGAACCGCCATTCGTTCGATCCGGTGACGGCCGGGGACAGGTTGTTGGCTGCATCCCGGAAGGCGCCGGCTTCCACTTGCACGTAATACACCGTGCTGTCGGACAGGCCGGTCTCCGGATTGACGGTGACCTGCGCGCCCGAAACGGTCACCTTGGCCGCGTCGGTCACCGAAATGGTCTCCACCGCCTTGCCGCCGAACAACTTGCGGATCGTGATCGTCTTGCCCGCCACGGGCGTGACCGCGCTGCTGAACGTCAGCGTCAGATTCGTTGCGGCCGGGACGTTTTTCGCCCCGTTGGCCGGGGACACGGATTGGATTGCCAGCGAGGAAGT
>Ga0310829_1000660_pt1 | contig 25439 bp, 22 predicted proteins | sample WT_ome_4_FD_202244 | JGI IMG/M metagenome (GOLD analysis project Ga0310829, IMG submission 202244) | Sorghum-adapted microbial communities enriched on wild type (WT) sorghum from Joint BioEnergy Institute, Emeryville, California, United... ... | reverse complement strand
CAGCTCATCGCAGCACGTGCCGAACTTGCCTGTTGCGTTGTCTGCTTCGGCCATGGACAGTCCCCTGCCGCTTTAAGCGGCTGCTGCAAGTTGCTCGGCCTTCGCGATGGCTTCCTCGATGGTGCCAACCATGTAGAACGCCTGCTCCGGCAAATGATCGTAGTCGCCGTTGCAGAGGCCCTTGAAGCCCTTGATGGTGTCCTGCAGGCTCACGAGCTTGCCGGGTGAGCCGGTGAACACCTCGGCAACGTGGAACGGCTGCGAAAGGAAGCGCTCGATCTTGCGCGCACGCGCAACGATCAATTTGTCCTCTTCACTCAGCTCGTCCATGCCGAGAATGGCGATGATGTCCTGGAGCGACTTGTAGCGCTGCAGGATCGCCTGGACCTGGCGCGCGACCGCGTAGTGCTCCTCGCCGACGATGCGCGGATCGAGCATGCGCGAGGTCGAGTCGAGCGGGTCGACGGCCGGGTAGATGCCCTTTTCGGCGATGGCGCGCGACAGCACCGTCGTGGCGTCGAGGTGGGCGAACGAGGTCGCCGGCGCTGGGTCGGTCAGATCGTCAGCCGGCACGTAAATGGCCTGGACCGAGGTGATCGAGCCCTTCTGCGTCGTCGTAATGCGCTCCTGCAGGGCCCCCATGTCGGTGGCGAGCGTCGGCTGATAACCGACGGCCGAGGGAATGCGGCCCAGAAGCGCCGACACCTCGGAGCCGGCCTGCGTGAAGCGGAAGATGTTGTCGACGAAGAACAGCACGTCCTGGCCCTGGTCGCGGAAGTACTCGGCGACCGTCAGGCCGGTCAGGCCGACGCGGGCACGGGCACCCGGCGGCTCGTTCATCTGACCGTAGACCAGGGCGCACTTGGAGCCGGCCGCAGAGCCGTGCTTGCGGGGGTCCTTGTTGACGCCCGACTCGATCATCTCGTGATAGAGGTCGTTGCCTTCGCGCGTGCGCTCACCGACACCGGCGAACACGGAATAGCCGCCGTGCGCCTTGGCGACGTTGTTGATGAGCTCCATGATGAGAACGGTCTTGCCGACGCCGGCGCCGCCGAACAAGCCGATCTTGCCGCCCTTGGCGTATGGCGCGAGCAGGTCGACAACCTTGATGCCCGTGACGAGGATCTGCGCTTCCGTCGACTGCTCGACGTACTCGGGAGCCGGCTGGTGAATGGGTCGGGCCTCGACGCCTACGATCGGACCGGCCTCGTCCACGGGCTCGCCGATCACGTTCATGATCCGGCCGAGAGTGGCCTCGCCGACTGGGACGGCGATCGGTCGACCCGTGTCGGTGACCTCCTGGCCGCGGACCAGGCCGTCGGTCGAGTCCATGGCGATGGTGCGGACCGTGTTCTCACCCAGATGCTGGGCGACCTCGAGCACGAGGCGGTTGCCGTGATTGTTCGTTTCCAGCGCGTTGAGGATGTCGGGCAGCTCGTCCTCGAATTGCACGTCGACGACGGCGCCCATCACCTGGCGGATGCGACCCACTTTGTTGCTAGCCATTGGCATTCCCTGTGCGTGCGGCGGTTTCAGTCTGCTTTGACCAGATCGAGACGGTGCTCGATCGTCGAAATTCCTTCATTCAGCCTATCCATGCTGATCTAGTCACTACAGCGCCTCGGCACCCGAGATGATCTCGATCAGCTCCTTGGTGATCATGGCCTGGCGCGTGCGGTTGTACGTCAGGGTCAGCTTGTCGATCATCTCGCCGGCATTGCGCGAGGCATTGTCCATGGCGGTCATGCGCGCGCCCTGCTCGGAGGCTGCGTTCTCGAGCAGACCGCGGAAGACCTGCGTCGAGAGATTGCGCATCAGCAGGTATTCGAGGATTTCCTCCTCGCCAGGCTCATACTCGTGAACAGCCACAGCCCCGGTGTGTGCTTCGCTCGATTCCTCGTCAGGCAGCTTGGCTGGGATCAGCTGCAAGGCCGTCGGCTTTTGCGTGATGACGGACTTGAACTCGCTGAAGTAGAGCGTGCAGACGTCGAACTCTCCCGCCTCGAAGAGGGCGAGAATCTTGTTTGCGATCTCCTGGGCATGTGCATAGCCGATCTGCCGCACGCTCCGGAGATCGACCCTGTCGACAACCAGGTTGCCGTAGTCCCGGCGCAGGATGTCATAGCCTTTCCGGCCGACGCTGAGAATCTTGACCGTCTTCCCTTCCTGCTGCAGGCGCTGGATGTCCTGCCGGGCCAGTCGGGCGATGTTGGCGTTGAAGCCACCGCAAAGGCCGCGCTCGGCCGTCATAACAACGAGCAGATGGGTTTGGTCGCGACCCGTGCCGACGAGGAGCGGGGAAAGGCCTTCGCGGCTGGTAATCCGCCGGTTGAGGTTGGCCAGAATGCTGTCCATGCGCTCAGCATAGGGGCGTGCTGCGGTCGCTGCATCTTGCGCCCGGCGCAACTTGGCCGCGGCGACCATCTGCATGGCCTTGGTGATCTTACGCGTCGCCTTAACCGACGCGATCCGATTTCTCAGGTCCTTCAAGCTGGCCATCGCGCCGTGTCTTCCTTCTTAGTCAGTCGCCTTTGGAACAGCGGGTCAAAGGCGAGCGGAAATTCGAGACCTAGAGACCTAGAAGAACTCTGCCGAAGGCGTCGGCTTACACTTGAGCCAAGAAGCCTTCGGCACTTCCCTTCGCTGGCCTCGGATCTGCGATCGATTCTCGCTCTCCCGGGCCAGAACGACACGAAGGCTAAGGCGTGAACGCCTTGGCGAACTTGTCGATCGCCTCGACGAGCTTCTTCTCCGTCTCGGAGGAAATCTCCTTCTCGGTCCGGATGGTCTCGAGGATATCCGCGTGCTGGTCGCGCATGATACGCAGCAGCTCCTGCTCAAAGCGGCCGACTGCGTTAACGGGTAGCGGGTCGAGGTAGCCGCGGGTACCGGCAAAGATCACGACCACCTGCTCTTCCATCTTGAGCGGTGAGAACTGCGGCTGCTTCAGCAGCTCGGTCAAACGGGCACCGCGGGCAAGAAGGCGCTGCGTGGTGGCGTCGAGGTCGGAGCCGAACTGAGCAAAGGCGGCCATCTCGCGGTACTGGGCGAGCTCACCTTTGATGCGTCCCGCAACCTGCTTCATGGCCTTCGTCTGCGCGGCCGAGCCGACGCGCGAGACTGAAAGACCGACGTTCACCGCAGGACGGATGCCCTGATAGAACAGGTCCGTCTCAAGGAAGATCTGCCCGTCGGTGATGGAAATCACGTTCGTCGGAATGTAGGCCGACACGTCGTTGGCCTGCGTCTCGATGACGGGCAGGGCGGTCAGCGAGCCCAAACCGTGCTCTTCGTTGAGCTTCGCCGCGCGCTCCAGCAGGCGCGAGTGCAGGTAGAAGACGTCACCCGGATAGGCCTCGCGTCCTGGCGGACGGCGCAGCAGAAGCGACATCTGACGGTAGGCCACGGCCTGCTTCGAGAGGTCGTCATACGCGATCACGGCGTGCATGCCGTTGTCGCGGAAGAACTCACCCATCGTGCAGCCGGCGAACGGCGCCAGATACTGCATCGGCGCCGGGTCGGAGGCCGTTGCAGCCACGATGATCGAGTACTCGAGCGCGCCCCGCTCCTCCAGGACCTTAACGAACTGAGCGACCGTCGAGCGCTTCTGACCGACGGCAACGTAGATGCAGTAGAGCTTCTGCGATTCGTCGTCGCCTTGGTTCAGCGGCTTCTGGTTCAGGAAGGTGTCGAGAATGATGGCGGTCTTGCCGGTCTGACGGTCGCCGATGATGAGCTCGCGCTGGCCGCGGCCGATGGGAATGAGCGCGTCAATGGCCTTGAGGCCCGTGGCCATCGGCTCGTGCACGGACTTGCGAGGGAGAATGCCAGGCGCTTTCACGTCCACACGCCGGCGCTCCGTGGCCTTGATCGGCCCTTTGCCGTCGATGGGGTTACCTAGCGCATCAACCACACGGCCAAGCAGCTCCTTGCCCACGGGCACGTCGACGATAGCGCCGGTCCGCTTGACCGTGTCGCCCTCTCTGATGCCGGTGTCCGGGCCGAAAATAACGACACCGACGTTGTCGGTCTCAAGGTTGAGCGCCATGCCCCGAACGCCATTCGGGAACTCGACCATCTCACCGGCTTGCACGGTGTCGAGGCCGTAAACGCGCGCGATGCCGTCGCCGACCGAAAGCACCTGCCCGATTTCCGAGACCTCGGCCTCTTTGCCGAAGTTTTTGATCTGCTCCTTGAGGATTGCGGAGATCTCAGCGGCCCGGATGTCCATCAGCCAACCTCTTTCATGCGAATCTTGAGTGAATTGAGTTTCGTGCGCAGCGACGAGTCGATCATCCGGCTGCCGATTTTCACGACGAGCCCGCCGAGAAGCTTGGGATCCACCTTCAGGTGCACCTTGACGTCCTTGCCTACGGATCCCTTCAGAGCGTTCTTCAGCTCTTGCATCTGCTCGTCTTTCAGCGGGAAGGCAGATATGACGTCGGCCTCGACCTCGCCGCGAGCCCTGGCGCACATTGCGTGGAATGCCTTGATCATGTCCGGCAAGGCGAACAGGCGACGGTTACGCGCCGCGAGCTTAAGGAAATTGCCTGCGAGCCCACCGATTCCCACTCGGTCGAGCACGGCGGAGATAGCCGCCAACTGCTCGTCGCTCGAGAAGACCGGACTGCGTACGAGGCGCCTTAAATCCTCGCTTTCATTCAGGAGTTGTTGGAAGGTCGTGAGATCCTGCTCTACCTGCTCGAGCTGCCGTTCCTCCTGGGCCAGCTCGAAAAGTGCCGATGCGTAGCGCCCTGCTACGCCTGCCAATATCGGTTCGTCGGTCGCCACGTCGAACGGCCTCGTCGCGTTGAGGAAATAGAAAGCAGTGGCCGCGCGGCGGTCACCCGCGGGCGAAGGCAGATCTGTAAAGGGCACGCCGCACCGCTTCGTACCCCTCCCAGAAGCCGGGTCCCCTCTAACACGGCAGGCGCAGGCCATCAACCGCCGGAATGGGCTCTCAATGCCGCATTTCGTCTCTGTCCGGCTCGCGCGCGGATAGGCCCAATGCGAGCTTCTTCTAAAGGAAATTGTAAGGATCGATATCGACCGTCAACCGGAGATCTCCCTTCGGATCCGGCACCGCCGACAGCCACGCCCGCAAGTACGTTTGAAGATCCACGTCTCGGGGTGATTTGACCAGGATGCGCCAGCGATGCCGTCCGCGGATGACGGCGAGTGGAGCTTCCGCCGGCCCCAGCACCTCAATCCTTTCCGCGCGCGGTGCCTGGCGAACGACCTGGCGAGCGTAGGCTTCAGCCACCTCTTTCTGGCGCGCAGATATAATGAGTGCTGCCAACCGGCCGAATGGGGGCAGGGTGGCTGCCTGCCGCTGGCTGACCTCGCGGTCTAGAAAGGCCTCGCGATCGCCGGAGATGATTGCCTGCATCACCGGATGATCGGGCATGTGGGTTTGGACCAGCCCGCGGCCCTGCGCGAAGGAGCGTCCGGCACGGCCCGTCACCTGATGCAGGAGCTGGAAGGTGCGTTCGGCCGCCCGCGGGTCCGCTTGGCCGAGACCAAGGTCTCCGTCGACGACGCCGACCGTAGCAAGATCGGGAAAGTGGTGGCCCTTTGCGACGATCTGCGTCCCAATGATGATGTCGGCTTCGCGGTTTTCGATTGCGGCGATCACCTTGCGCATCTCGGTGAGGCTTGGGATCAAGTCGCTCGAGAGCAAGGCCAGGCGGGCCGAAGGGAACCGCTCCATCACTTCCTCGGCGATCCGCTCGACGCCGGGACCGCAGGCGACGAGCGAGTCCGCATCGCCGCACTTCGGGCACTTTTCGGGCACCGGCAGTGCAAATCCGCAATGGTGGCAGGTGAGCTTGCGCCGGAAACGGTGCTCCACGAGCCACGCCGAACATTGCGGGCACTCGATGCGCGTGCCGCAAGTCCGGCAGAGCGTCAGCGGAGCGTAGCCGCGCCGGTTGAGGAATAGGAGTGTTTGCTGCCCTTTGGCGGCCGTTTCATTGATCGCCTCGACCAGAACAGGCGATAGCCAGCGGCCTCTTTCGGGAGGATGCTTGCGTAAGTCGATCGCCTCGATCTCCGGCAGCTCGGTGCCGGAATAGCGGCTCGGCAACACGAGATGGCGATAGCGCCCTGTGCGGGCATTGACGTAGGTCTCGATCGAGGGCGTCGCAGAAGCGAGCACCACTGGGCAATGCCCCAGGCTGCCGCGCACTACGGCCATGTCGCGGGCTTGGTAATGCACCCGGTCGTCCTGTTTGTAGCCTTGGTCGTGCTCCTCGTCGACGATGATGAGGCCCAGCTCACGGTAGGGCAGGAACAGGGCCGAGCGCGCTCCGACGACGACCCGCGCCTCGCCTGTTGCCGCGGCCCGCCAGACCCTTCCACGTTCCGCTGAGGCAAGCGCCGAATGCCACTCGACGGGCTTGCAGCCAAAGCGTCGTTCGAAGCGGCTGAGGAACTGGCTCGTCAGTGCGATTTCCGGCAGCATGATCAGCACTTGCCGGTTCCGCTCCAGCGCCCTGGCGACGGCCTCGAAGTAGACCTCGGTTTTGCCTGAACCCGTAACGCCGTCGAGCAGCGTCACTGAGAAGTTTCCCGCATCGACGGCGGACCGTAGGGCGTGGACTGCCCGCTCCTGCTCCGGTCCGAACTGGACCGTGCTGTGCGACGGCCGCGGCACCGGATAGCGCTTTTCGGGGATAGCAACCTCGACGAGAACTCCCGCCTCGACAAGCCCATCGATCACGCCAGTGCTGCATCCCGCCTCTGCCGCCAGGGTGGCTTTCGAGCGCGCCAGCCCATCGCTCGCGATTTCGATGGCCCGCTTCCGGGCCGGCGTCATTCGGGGCGGCTCGGGTGCGCCCTCGACGATGCGGACGCCAAAGCGGGGCTTGGCCGGCTCGAACACCGCCTGCGCGCCCATCATCATCCGTACCACCATGCCGAGTGGGGCCAGTGTGTAGCGCGCAATCCATTCGGCGAACCGCAGCGATACGGTCGGCAAAGCAGGGACGTCCAGCACCTCCATGACCGGCTTCAGCTTGGAGGCGGGGACCTCCCGTTCTGAATCCGTCGCCCGGTCCCAGACCACGCCGATGCGATGCTGCGGGCCGAAGGGCACGAGCACGAACGAGCCCGGCTCGACCGTCGCGCTTCGCGGCACGAGGTAATCGTAAGTCTGGTCCAGAGCGACAGGAATAACGACGGGCAGACGCCGCAAAGCGCCGCAAGTCCCTCCATCAAGTTCCAGCAGACTGGTCAAAGGGGCACGCTGCAGATTAGAACCGACCGAAACCGGCTAACCTTGACCGAGCCCTGCGGCGGGCCAAGGGCAACAGGAGTTGATCTATGAAATTCTTCGTCGACACAGCGGACGTGGCTGTCATCAAGGAACTCGCGGCGACCGGACTGCTCGACGGCGTTACCACCAATCCCTCGCTGGTGGCAAAGGTGGGGCGGGACTTCAAAACGGTCATCCGCGAAATCTGTGAGACCGTTCCCGGCCCGGTCAGCGCGGAGGTGGCCGCGACTGACTACGACGGCATGGTCGCGGAAGGTCGTGTGCTTGCCGGCATTGCGAAGAATGTCTGCATCAAGGTGCCCCTCACTTGGGATGGCCTGAAGGCGTGCCGCACGCTCAGGTCGGAAGGGCACATGGTCAATGTCACGTTGTGCTTCTCGGCGAACCAGGCGCTGCTTGCCGCGAAGGCGGGTGCGACGTTCGTTTCGCCCTTCATCGGTCGCCTCGACGATATCGGCCTCGACGGCATCGAGCTCGTGCGCGAAATCCGCGCCATCTTCGATAACTACACCGAGTTGACAACGGAAATTCTCGCCGCCTCTATCCGCACGGTGAATCACGTCAAGCACGCGGCCATGATTGGCGCGGACGTGGTCACCGTCCCGCCTGCCGTTCTCCAGTCACTCGTCAAACACCCGCTGACGGACATTGGTCTTCGCCAGTTCGTTGCTGACTGGGAGAAAACGGGGCAGAAAATCATCTAGCTATCGGAGTCCAAGGTGTCCGGATTTCTGCCAGGTGTCGGACACCGAAGAAGTCAAGAAGCTTTGCCGCACGACTTCCCGTCTTCGCGACGAGACGTGCTTCGAGGTGAGGATATGGGGGATTTCCAGCCACTCAGAGGTATTCGCGTTGTCGAAATGAGCCACATGATCATGGGTCCATCATGTGGCATGTTCCTTGGCTTTCTTGGCGCTGAGGTCATCAAGATCGAGCCGCCCCAGGGCGACAAGACCCGCTATCTCTCTGGTATGGGAAGCCCATTCTTTCCGCTCTTCAATCGTGGCAAGAAATCAGTGCAGCTCGATACGCGGACCGAAGCGGGCCGGGAGGCGCTGCACAAGCTGCTCGCGACTGCAGACGTTTTCGTCGAGAATTTCCGGGACGATTCTTTGGCCAAGATGGGCGCGGACCTCGAGGAGCTGCGCGCGCGCTATCCCAAGCTCATCATTGCCTCCCACAAAGGTTTTCTGACAGGCCCTTATCAGCACCGTACCGCGCTTGACGAAGTGGTGCAGATGATGACTGGTCTCGCCTATATGACCGGCCCGACCGGGCGACCGCTGCGCGTCGGCTCCTCCGCCAACGACATCATGGGAGGGCTCTTCGGCGCGCTCTCGGTCGTCTCAGCGCTGCTGGAGCGGCAGTCGACGGATAAGGGCCGGGATATTCGTGTCGGCCTTTTTGAAAACTGCCTCCTGCTGGTGGCACAGCACATGGTGCAGTACGAGCTGGAAGGCGTTAACCCGCCGCCCATGCCGGAGCGCGACTTCTCCTGGCCGGTCTACGACATCTTCACCACCGCGGACGGAAAGCAGTTGTTCGTCGGCGCCGTTACCGAGGGGCAGTGGGCGACCCTTTGCGATATCCTCGGCCTCGCGGAGCTGAAGTCGGATCCGCGATTGAAGACGAAGATGGACATGATCAACGCGCGCTCCTGGACCTTGCCAATTGTGGAGCGTGCGATCGCAGGACGTCAGTCTGCCGATCTCATCAGTGCCTTTGAGGAAGCGGGAATACCCTTCGCGCCCATTGCCAAGCCGTCGGACATGTTCCAAGACCCGCACGTCATGCGGCCGGGTGGCCTTGCGACGTCGCGCTTACCGGACGGAAAAGCGTTCCGCGCCCCTTCGCTTCCGTTCGAGATCGACGGGCAAATGATGACCGGCGGCGGCGATGTTGCAGGTCTGGGTCAGCATACGGAGGAAATTTTGGGGCAGCTTGGCCTTGATGCCGAAGCAATCGCAGCGGCTCGCGGTGCGGCATCGGATAAATCATAGAAGGTATAGTTTTCCGCTGAAACGGCCAGGAATAGGCACTCGCTCACGGGAAGGAGGCGTAATGTCCAAGTTCAAAGGTTTGATAGCTGCCCTCGCAATTGCGATGGCAGGCGTACCGGGCGTCGCCGAGGCCGCAACGAAGATGCGCTGCTCGCATCAGCTACCGCCCGCGCACCACGTCGCGCAGGTGATCGAGCGTTGGGCGGAGGAGGTGCGCACGGCTTCCGAGGGCGAGCTGGATGTGCAGGTGTTCGGCTCGGACAGCCTCGTCAAGGCCAATCAGAACATCACCGCCGTTGCCAAGGGCGATATCGAGTGCGCCTTCTCCCTGAATTTCCAGTGGGGCCGGACGCTGCCGATTATGAACGTGACGGTCGCGCCTTTCGCGTTCGGCGACCTGGAAATCTGGCGCAAGTGGCCGGATTCAGAAGCGGCGAAGTTCCTCGAGGAAAAGCTGCTTGAAAAGGGCGTTCGCAATATCGCGTGGCTGTTCCAGACCAATACATCCGTATTCACGTCCAAGGGGCGTTTTCTGGTGAAGCCAGAGGATTTCAAGGGCGTGAAGCTGCGTGGGCTGAACGCGGCCTTCGATGCTGCACTAGCTGCACTTGGAGCGACGCCGACGTCGTTGCCGGGCTCCGAGGTGTATCAGGCGCTCGCCACGGGCGTGCTCGATGCAGGTCTGACCGACGTAGCAGCCGCCGTTTCGAGAAAATACTATGAGGTTCAGGACCACTTCACGGTCGTGCCGGTCATCAGTGCCTACCTGCACGGATACGTGAACCCGAAGTGGTACGACGGGCTCTCGGACAAGTCGAAGGCAGCGCTGGAAAGCGCAGGTAAGAAGGCGGCGCTTTGGGCCGTGGAGGCTTCCGAGAAGGCTGGCGCTGCGGCTCCTGATCAGCTTCGCGAGAAAGGAGTGAAGGTCCACATCGCAACGCCCGAGGAGATCAAGGCGCTCGAGGCGATCATGCGGCCAGCTTTCGACGAGAAATTCGCGACCGATCCTGATGCGCAGAAGCTGATCGAGCTCATCGGGAAAATTTGAGATGGAAGGCCTGGAGCAAGGCCAAGACAATCAGCCAACAGCGGAGGAGGTTCAGCCCTCCTCCTTGCTCGCACGTGTGGCTTCCGCTCTCGCCTGGCTCGGGGGAGCACTGAGCGCCTTGCTCGTGCTCATAATACTAGGACTTGTCACCTACGCGGTGGTGCAACGGTACGTTCTTGACCGCCCGCTGGTCTGGTCGGATCCCGTTGCAGGATATCTTGTTGTCGGGTTGATGCTGGGGACCGCTGAAGCTTTGCGGCGTGGAGACCACATCTCAATCGACCTGCTGGTCGGCCGCTTTGGCGCACGCGGCCGCCGAGTTATCGCTTATTTCTCCGATTTCGCAGTGCTGGCATTTGCTGTGGTGCTCGGCTGGAGCTGTTGGGAGCAGATCAGCTTTGCCTACGATTTCGGGTCGTTTACCGCAGATCACCTCGAAATTCCGAGCTGGATCCCGATGGCGCCGCTGCTCGCCGCCTGCGTTCTCCTTGCGCTGATGGCGGCAGCCCGCCTGCTGGATGCATTAGCGCGAGGAGCGCAGCGTTGACGGTTATTCTCGTCTTTGCGGGCTTACTTGCGCTGCTGCTCTCAGGCGTTCCGATATTCGCTGCGCTGGGACTGACGGCGACGGTCATCCTGTTGCTTTCTGAGGGCAGTGTCTCGAGCCTCGCCGAGACGACCTACAGCCATCTCGCCAACCCCGTTCTGACGACGATTCCGCTGTTCGTCTTCATGGCGCAGGTCATGATCCGCGCCAAGGTGATCGACGACCTTTACGAGACGGCGCACACTCTCGTCGGTCATATCCGCGGGGGCCTTGGCATCGCCACCGTGATGGCCTGCACGGTGTTCGCCTCGATCTCCGGCTCTTCAGTTGCGACGGCGCTTTCCATCGGCTCAACCGCCATTCCGCAGATGAAACGGTTCGGTCATTCGGAGCGGAGCGCATTGGGTGTCGTTGCCGCCGGTGGGACGCTTGGCATTCTCATTCCGCCGTCCGGGCCAATGATCCTATATGCCATCGTCTCTGAAGCTTCGATCGGCGCTCTTTTCCTCGCCGGCATCATCCCGGGGTTGCTGCTGGCTGCGCTGTTCTCGCTTTACTGTCTCATTGAGGCGGCCTTGGCCGGGCGTGCAGACAAGCCGGCCTGGGCAGGATGGCCCACCGTCTGGTCGGCTGTCCGGAGGTCGATCTGGGCGCTCATGGCTCCGCCTGTGGTGATGGGTGGCATCTACTTCGGCGTCTTTACCGCAACCGAGGCCGCCGCCGCGGGCGCGATCTACGCGCTCCTGGTTGCGGTGCTCGTGTACCGCAACTTCGGATTGGTCGACCTGTGGGCGTGTGCCTACTCCACCATGCGCACGACCATGATGGTGTTCATGATCATCGCTGCCGCCGCGATGTTCGGTTACGCAATCACCATCATCCGATTGCCTGTGGGAGTGACCGAAACGGTTGCGCAGATGGATCTCGGGCCGCTGGGCTTCATCATCGCCGTCATGGCACTGATTTTCGTGCTGGGCATGTTCCTCGAGTCCATCGCGATCATCCTCATCACGACGCCAATTCTATTGCCGACGCTGCATACGCTCGGGATCGATCCGATCTGGTATGGCGTGTTGTTGATGGTCAATCTCGAGCTGGCGATGATCACCCCTCCGGTCGGCATGAACCTCTTCGCAATCAAGGGGATTACCGGCGCACCGCTCTCCGAGATCGTGAAGGGCGCAGCGCCTTACGTGGCCATCATGATCATTGGCATGGCCATTCTCATCGCATTTCCAGAGCTTGCGACCTGGCTGCCGTTTCGCGCCGGCTTCGGGCGCTAAACACAGCCTTCCGGGCTTGCCAGCCCATTGACTTCGTTGAGCGTCCTCTTTGCGAGCGAACAAATCGCTAACTTAGCTGTCGGAGTATGGCTCGCGGCCGGACGCCTCATTGAGGAACCGCAACGTCGGCCTCGTGTTGGAGGATTATGAAGTCCGAACGCTGGAGTTGGGAGGTACGGTGAGATGGCGAAGAGGCGAAGGGACCCTGTGCGGCCGACGCAGGCTCACGAAATCAATGAGGTCGATCTTGCCCAGGACATGATGGGAAGGAATTCGCTCCAAGGCGATGACCAGGCGAACGTTCACAATCAGCGTTATGTCGAGCCAGGGGTGAACCCGGAGCCGGACAACTTGATTGAAACCTTCGAAAAAGCCGACAAGGACGTACGCGCGCGACGGGATCTCGGTAAGGGTCGGCGACACTCACCGAAGCATCCCTACAACCAGCCCCCCGAGGAATGAACGCTCATTCTCGCGCCATTTTGGCAACAGTTTTGAGGCGAACGCGCCGTTCATAGGAGCGTCCCCTTCTCAACATATTGGAAGAATATCGTGTCAGCCTTCGGATCAACTCTGGAGGATGCACGATGAATAGTCGAACGCTGATTTTAGCGGCGGTGCTCGTCATCGTGGCAATTGCCGGATACCTCTACATGATGCCGGAAGTGGAAGTAATGCAGTCAGAGCCGGCGGCGACGACCAGCGAACCGGCAACGGCAAGCGAGCCGACCACTACGGCCCCGAGCAGTGGCTCGCAGTAACGATTTCCTTGCAGTAACGATTTCCAGGAAATTATCGACCGGCACCGGAGTCTGCAGCTCGAGGCGGCTTGGTGCCGGTTGATTCATCTGGCTGCCGCAGGACCGCAGCGATGCAGGATCGGGTGCGAAGTTTGCGGCAGGTCCACGAAAACACGCGTTCGTATCAGGAAAGGGGCGATCAAGCCCTGGTGCTTGCAACTGCTGCTAGGCAGAGAGGCGGTCTAGCCGCGACTGCGGCAGGTCGCCGGTGGATTTCTGCGATTCGAGCAGGCGCTTTCCCCCATCGACATACTTGATTCGGTGCTCATTCTGTCCCACAAGCAGCACCAATCGAGGCAAGAGGGCAGGACAAGCGCAGTAATGGCCATCCTCGTCGACAAGAGCACCAAAGTCATTTGTCAGGGCATCACTGGTAGCCAGGGCACCTTCCACACCAAACAGGCCAAGGCTTACGGAACGCAGATCGTTGCCGGTGTCACACCCGGGAAGGGCGGCACCAAGCATCCTGATCCGGAGCTGGCGGACGTACCACTTTTCAATACGGTAGCGGAGGCCAAGGAGAAAACCGGCGCGACCGCCACCTCTATCTATGTGCCGCCGCCGTTCGCGGCCGATGCCATCCTCGAAGCAATTGACGCTGAAATCCCGCTCATCGTGTGCATCACGGAGGGCATTCCAGTGATGGACATGGTGAAGGTGAAGCGGGCGCTGGAAGGGTCGTCGTCGCGGCTCATCGGCCCCAACTGCCCCGGCGTGCTCACTCCGGACGAATGTAAGATCGGCATCATGCCCGGCAACATTTTCAAGCGCGGGCATGTCGGCATCGTATCGCGCTCGGGCACGCTCACCTATGAGGCCGTGAAGCAGACCTCGGATGCTGGCCTCGGCCAGTCGACGGCCGTCGGCATCGGTGGCGATCCCGTAAAGGGAACCGAGTTCATCGATGTGCTCGAGATGTTCCTCGCCGATCCGGACACGCATTCGATCATCATGATCGGTGAGATCGGAGGCTCGGCCGAGGAAGAGGCAGCCGAGTTCATCAAGAGTGAAGCCGCCAAGGGACGCAAGAAGCCGATGGCCGGGTTCATCGCCGGCGTCACGGCACCGCCGGGCCGGCGCATGGGGCATGCGGGTGCGATCATCTCCGGAGGCAAGGGCAAGGCCGAGGACAAGCTCGAAGCAATGCGGTCAGCCGGAATTGCCATTGCCGACAGCCCGGCCGCCCTTGGCACGACATTGGCAAAAGTCCTCAACGGCTGAGTAACCGGTCGGGTGGTAAGGAGTACAACCTGAGACCTCGCTCCGAGGGCCTTAAATGGACGGCGTGCCTTCACTAAATCAGGCGGTGTAATGCAGGTGCCCCAACGGGTGCGTCGCTGCGTTCGCAGCCTGCGAACGCGTAATCCGGACCAAGTGAAACGATGTCACGACAAGCTCTAAACGAGGCCTTCGCGCGAACTTCCTTCCTGCACGGTATCAATGCAGCCTACATCGAGGAGATGCAGGCGCTTTACGAGCAGAACCCTGGTGCCGTCAGCGACGAATGGCGGCTGTTCTTCCAAAGCTTGCAAGAAGAGCGGGGCGCGGTCGAAGCCGAGGTGCACGGGCCTTCATGGGCCCAGCCGCTTGAGGAGCTCACCCAGGATGGGCGGTCGGACCTCGTCGCAGCCTTGACCGGAGATTACGTGGGTGCCGAGAGGCAAATCCGCGATTGGCTTCAGGCGCGAGCGTACGCTGCGGGTTTCGACCTGTCCATGGCCGCGTTGCTCCGGGCCACTCAGGACTCCATTCGCGCCCTGATGCTGATCCGGGCCTATCGTGTGATGGGCCACCTGATTGCGGATCTTGATCCGCTCGGTCTCAGCGAGCGGAGCGTCCATCGCGAGCTGAAGCCGGAGACCTATGGCTTCACGGAGGCGGATCTCGACCGTCCGATCTTCATCGACAAGGTCCTCGGGCTCGAAACGGCGACCATTCGCCAAATCCTGAAAATCCTGCGCCGGACTTATTGCGGGCGGATCGGCGTCGAGTTCATGCACATCACCTCGCCGGCCCAGAAGGCCTGGATCCAGGAGCGGATCGAAGGCGAGGGCAAGGGCATCAAGTTCACGCCCGAAGGCCGTCGAGCGATCCTGAACAAGCTGATCGAGGCGGAGACCTTCGAGAAGTTCTGCGAGGTGAAATATACGGGCACCAAGCGTTTCGGCCTCGAAGGTGGTGAATCGATGGTGCCGGCGCTCGAGCAGATCATCAAGCGCGGCGGCCAGCTCGGCGTGAAGGAGATCGTGCTCGGGATGGCCCACCGCGGCCGGCTCAACGTGCTCGCCAATGTCATGGGCAAGCCCTATCGGGCCATCTTCCACGAATTCAAGGGTGGCTCCTTCAAGCCGGATGACGTCGAGGGTTCGGGCGACGTGAAGTACCACCTCGGTGCTTCGTCGGATCGTATCTTCGATGGTATCTCCGTGCACTTGTCACTGACGGCAAACCCGTCGCACCTGGAGAGCGTCGACCCCGTGGTGCTGGGCAAAGTCAGGGCCAAGCAGGATCAATACGGCTGCCGACCTGACGACCGCACCGCCGTGATGCCTCTTCTCATTCACGGTGACGCCGCGTTCGCCGGTCAGGGAATCGTGGCGGAATGCTTCGGCCTGTCGGGCCTCAAGGGGCATCGCACGGGCGGCTCCGTCCACTTCGTCATCAACAACCAGATCGGGTTCACGACCAACCCGCGTTACTCGCGGTCATCGCCGTACTGCACGGATGTGGCGAAGATGGTCGAGGCGCCGATCTTCCACGTCAACGGCGATCACCCGGAAGCCGTGGTGCACGTCGCCAAAATTGCGACGGAGTTCCGCCAGCGGTTCCAGAAGCCGGTCGTGATCGACATGATCTGCTACCGGCGGCACGGGCATAACGAGGCGGACGAGCCGGCCTTCACGCAGCCGGTGATGTACAAGGCCATCAAGTCGCATCCCACGACGCTCGAGCTCTACTCGAAGCGGCTGATCGAGGAAGGCGTGGTTACGGCGGACGAGGTCGAAGAGACGCGCGCTCGATTCCGCGCCAAGCTCGAAGAGGAATACAAGGCCGCCGAAAACTATCGTCCGAACAAAGCCGATTGGTTGGACGGCCGCTGGGCGGGTTTGGATCCGAATGAAAAAGGGGATTGGCGCGGCAACACCGGCGTCGATCTCGACATGCTGCGGGACGTGGGCCGCCAGATCACGACCATTCCCGCCGACTTCAACGCGCACAGGACGGTCCGTCGGCTGCTCGAGCGGCGCCGCGAGATGATCGAGACCGGCGAGGGTATCGACTGGGCGATGGCCGAGCACTTGGCCTTCGGCACATTGCTCAAGGAAGGCTTCCCGGTGCGGCTGTCGGGCCAAGACGTGGAGCGCGGCACCTTCTCGCAACGTCACGCCGTGCTCTTCGATCAGGAGACTGCCCGGCGGTATACGCCGCTGAAGCACATCTCTCCTGACCAGGCGAGATTCGAGGTCATCAACTCGATGCTGTCAGAGCTGGCCGTGCTCGGGTTCGAGTACGGCTACAGCCTCGCCGAGCCGCACGCGCTGGTCATTTGGGAGGCGCAGTTCGGTGATTTCGCCAACGGTGCACAGGTCATTATCGACCAGTTCATCTCGTCCGGCGAACGCAAGTGGCTCAGGATGTCGGGCCTGGTAATGCTGCTGCCCCACGGCTACGAGGGGCAGGGGCCGGAGCACTCCTCCGCCCGCCTCGAGCGCTATCTGCAGCTTTCGGCTGAGGACAACTGGCAGGTCGCGAATTGCACAACCCCTGCCAACTACTTCCACATCTTGCGCCGGCAGCTTCATCGCAACTTCCGCAAGCCGCTGGTGCTGATGACGCCGAAATCGCTGCTGAGGCATAAGCGGGTTGTTTCGCACCTCGACGAGTTCGGGCCAGGCACGAGCTTCCATCGCGTGCTTTGGGACGGCGCCGACCGGAGCCATGAGCACTTCGACGCGTCTACGGTGGAGCTGAAGCCGGATAACGAGATTCGGCGTGTCGTGCTGTGCACCGGAAAGGTCTACTACGACCTTTACGAGCTGCGGGATCAGCTCGGCATCGACGACGTCTACCTGATGCGCATCGAGCAGCTCTATCCATTCCCGGCGCGCGCGCTTATGGCCGAGCTCGGGCGTTTTGTGAACGCAGAGTTCGTCTGGTGCCAGGAGGAGCCCCGGAACATGGGTGCCTGGACCTACATCGAGCCGAACCTGGAATGGGTGCTGCAACACATCCGGGCGAAGCATCTGCGGCCGCGGTACGTCGGCCGGGCTGCTGCCGCCGCGACGGCAACGGGGCAGCTTTCGCGGCATCTGCAGGAGCAGCAAACATTGGTCGAGGAAGCGCTCAAGCCATGAGCCGCGAACTCGTAAGCGATCGATAGCAAGGGCTTGAAACAGGTATGGCAGTCGAAATCCGAGTGCCGGCGCTTGGTGAGAGCGTCACCGAGGCAACGGTCGGGAAGTGGTTCAAGAAGCCGGGCGAGCCCGTCCAGGCGGATGAGGCTATCTGCGAGCTGGAAACGGAGAAGGTCACCGTAGAGGTGCCTGCGCCGGCAAGCGGTGTCTTGAGCGACATCAAGGTTCAGGAGGGCGAGACCGTTGCCGTAGGTACGGTGCTCGGGAGCATCGAGGAAGGGGCCGCGCCGGCAAAGGCCGCCCCGGCCAAGGAAAAGGCCGAAGCTGCGGCCCAACCCGCAGCGAAGCCGGCTCCTGCTCCTGCCAAAGCGGGCGAGGTGCTCGAGAAGGCTGTTGCTGAAGCCGGGGCTCCGATGCCTCCCTCGCCGGCGGCTCGCAAGATTATGGAGGAGAAGGGACTCACGGCCGAGCAGATCAGTGGCTCAGGCCGGCGTGGTCAAATTCTCAAGGAGGATGTCCTGCGGGCAGCACCGGAAGCCGAGGCCGCTCCGCCGAGGCCATCTGCGGAGACGATCGCGTTTCCGGTCTCGCGTGCCGCGCCAGCACCGGCACCGCAGATGCGTGCACCGTCGCCGCCTAGCGACGCCGCGCGCGAGGAGCGCGTGCGGATGACGCGGTTGCGCCAGACCATCGCCCGTCGCCTCAAGGAAGCGCAGAACACGGCCGCCATGCTGACGACGTTCAACGACGTCGACATGAGCGCCGTGATGAGCCTACGCGCTCAGTACAGGGACTTGTTCGAAAAGCGCCATGGCGTCCGCCTCGGCTTCATGGGCTTCTTCGTGAAGGCCTGCGTCCAGGCCCTGCGCGAAATTCCTGCGGTCAACGCCGAGATCGACGGCACGGATATCATCTACAAGAATTACTATCACATCGGCGTTGCGGTGAGCACGGACAAAGGCCTTGTCGTGCCGGTCGTGCGAGAGGCTGATCGTCTGTCCTTGGCCGAGATCGAGGCGCAGATCGCCGATTTCAGCCGCCGCGCGCGCGATGGGCGCCTCGGCATCGAGGAGATGCAGGGCGGCACGTTCTCGATTACGAATGGCGGCGTATTCGGATCCCTGCTTTCGACACCGATCCTGAACGCGCCTCAGTCCGGCATTCTCGGCATGCACCGCATCGAGGAACGGCCGGTTGTGCGCGACGGCCAGATCATCGTGCGGCCGATGATGTACCTCGCCCTCAGCTACGATCACCGGATCGTCGACGGCAAGGAGGCCGTCACATTTTTGGTGCGCGTGAAGGAATTGCTGGAGGACCCACAGCGGCTGGTGCTGGAGCTATAAATTTGGTCCCGGTGGATGCCCACAGTCGCGATCGTTGAAGGGGTGCGAATTATCTTCTATGCCGACGAGCATCCACCTCCACATTTCCACGCGAGATTTGCGGAGTATACGGCGCAGGTCAAGATTGACCCAGTAGAGATACTGAAGGGCTCACTGCCGCCGAATAAAGAAGCTGTGGTGATGAACTAGGCCAGAGCGCACCGAGATGAGCTGATCGTCGCGTGGCTCGATATGGAGGCAGGCCGAAAACCTGCAAAGATCGAATGACCGAGATCATTCGCATGAAGGCCGTGGAGCCCATCCTGTATGGAGTGCTGAAGATCACCTGGCAGGATGGATACGAGGCGATCGTCGATTTGCGCTTGGTTATTGCAGAAGGTGAGGTCTTCGAGTTCCTCCGCAAGTCTCCCGCTCGTTTCAATGACGTGAAGCTGGAGGATTACGGGCATTCCATTTTTTGGCTGGATGATGATGGCGACGAGATCGATTTCGGAAGTGACTCGCTTCGCCGTCGCGCTATTCGGCAGGCTGAAATCCTTCGCTTGGCAAGCTGAGAAAGACAACTGAGCAGATAGAGAATGACTTACGATCTCATCGTCATCGGCACCGGCCCCGGGGGATACGTGTGCGCTATCCGCGCCGCGCAGCTCGGCATGAAGGTGGCCGTGGTCGAGAAGCGGTCCACGTATGGTGGCACCTGCCTCAATATAGGGTGCATGCCGTCCAAGGCGCTCCTGCATGCATCGGAGGCCTACGCGGAGGCCAGCAACGGCTTTGCGGCAATGGGCATCAAGGTCAAGCCGGAGCTGGATCTTGCGCGCATGCACGCCTTCAAGGACGAAGGCGTGAAAGGCAACGTTGATGGCGTCGCCTTCCTGCTGAAGAAGAACAAGATTGAAGCTCATCACGGCACGGGGCGCATTCTGGCCCCCGGCAAAGTCGAAGTAACGGCCGACGACGGCGCCAAGAAAGTCATCGAGGGCAAGTCCATCGTCATCGCCACGGGCTCGGATGTAGCGAGGCTGCCTGGCATCGAGATCGACGAGAAGACCATCGTGTCTTCTACAGGTGCCCTTTCACTGCCAAAGGTGCCGAAGAGGCTGCTCGTGATCGGCGCCGGCGTCATCGGCCTCGAGCTCGGCTCCGTCTGGCGCAGGTTGGGGAGCGAGGTGCTGGTGGTCGAATATCTCGACCGCATCGTTCCCGGCATTGATGGCGAGATCGCACGTAACTTCCAGCGCATCCTCACCAAGCAGGGTTTCAAGTTCAAGCTCTCGAGCAAGGTGACGGGCGTGAAGAAGGCCAACGGCGCGCATCAGGTCACGATCGAACCGGCTGCGGGCGGTAAGGCGGAAACGGTCGAGACGGACGTCGTGCTGGTCAGCGTTGGGCGTGTTCCATACACGGAGGGGCTGGGTCTCGAGGACGTCGGCGTTCAGCTCGACAACAAGCGACGGATCGTCGTCGATGAGCGCTACCAGACGAACGTGCCGGGGATTTACGCCATCGGCGACGTGATCGCTGGCCCGATGCTGGCCCACAAGGCCGAGGAGGAAGGGGTTGCCGTCGCGGAGCTTCTGGCCGGTCAGGCTGGTCACGTGAACTACGACGTGATCCCGAACGTGATCTACACGTTCCCGGAAGTCGCATCGGTTGGCCGTTCCGAAGAGGAGCTGAAAGAGGCTGCCATCCCTTACAAGGTCGGCAAGTTCCCTTACACGGCAAATGGCCGCGCCAAGATCAATCGGACGACGGACGGTCTGGTGAAAGTGCTGGCGCATTCAGAGACGGACCGCGTCCTCGGCGTCCACATCATCGGTCCGAACGCAGGCGAGATGATAGCGGAAGCTGCCGTCCTGATGGAGTTCGGCGGGTCGGCTGAGGACCTGGCGCGCACCTGTCACGCGCATCCGACGTTGTCCGAGGCCGTCAAAGAAGCAGCCCTGGCCGTCGACAAGCGCGCCATTCACATGTGACCGCGTCTGCCGCGGGTACGATTAGCCGCGGGCCCGGGGATGCGCTGCATCGTAAACCGCGAGCAGTCGCTCCCGGTCGACCTCCGTATAAATCTGCGTGGTCGACAGAGACGCATGCCCAAGCAGCTCCTGGATCTGACGCAAGTCGGCGCCAGCGGAGAGCAAATGTGTCGCGAAGGAGTGGCGAAGTGCGTGCGGGGTGGCGGTCTCCGGCAATCCTAGCGCGGACCGCACTCGGGCAATTGCCAGCTGGATGATACGGGGCGACAGCGGCCCGCCTTTGGCACCCAGAAACAGCGGACCGTCAGGTTCGAGCGGATACGGACAGAGCTGCCGATATCGCTCGATTGCAGCGATTGCAATAGGCAGCACTGGCACGACCCGTTCCTTTCCGCCTTTGCCTATGATGCGTAGCACATCACGATCTGGCGTGGGCGCCTCTCCCGCTTTGAGGCCCAGAGCCTCGGATATGCGCAGCCCGGAGCCATAGAGTAGGAGCAACACGGCTGTATCGCGGGCCGTGATCCAGTCGAGCTCCGCCGCCATGCCTCCATCGACCAGCGCGAGCGCCTTCGGGATGGTCAAAGGCTTTGGCACGCCGTGCGGCACCTTGGGGCGGGCCACAGAATGAACGGCACGGCTCTTGATGCCAGCCTCGCTCTCCAGCCAGCGGAAGAATGAGCGCAGGGCCGACAGCGTGCGTGCGAGCGAACGGTTTGAGACCTTCTCGCGCCGGCGGCTCGCCAGAAACCCTCGAAAGGTGCGGGTATCGAGCTGCTGCAGATCAGCCACGCTTGGCGTGCGATCAAGCTGCCCGCACCAGTAGGCCAGAAACTGCCGCAAGTCACGCCCATAGGCCTCGCAGGTGAGCTGTGAATAGCCACGCTCCGCGTTCAGATGGGCTATCCAGTCGGTGACAACCTTCTCGAGGGCATTCGAGAGCGGCAGCTCATCCTGTTCGGTCGGGCTGGCCTGCATGTGCGTCGCTCCCGGACTATCATGCAGCTTGCAATCGGATGTTCGCGGTTAAGGAAGGCTTAACACGAACCACTACCGGGGATTTGCAAAGCAGAAGCAGGATAGGTTTCGCACAACTGTGCATGGGTAACCAAGCTCTGCCATGACTTCGCTTTGCGGATGCGCTACTTGATCGTACGCGCGGGCGGCGAGCGTGTTGGTATGTCGCTTTACGAGTCATTGGAGGTGTTCGTCGGAGCAGGGGTGCTTTCCCTTATGCCTGCTCTCGACTGCCCTGTCCCACCCGGTGCTGTGCAGGCCGGGGGCGATTTCTCCGTGTTCCTCCGGAAGCGCGGCGAAGGCGGGCCGATTGGCGATGTGTTGGACCGGCTGGCGCACCAAATCTGGCTCAGTCAGGACACCCGAGGCATCCAAATGCACGTCGCCGAGGAGCATGCCCGCAAGCTGGCTCCGGTGCTCGATGCCTGCCGGCCAGAAGCGGAACTCGTAAAGGCGGTTCTTGGGGGGCAGTATCCTGGTGGACCGGCTGGGGCCGCACAACAGCTCACAGCTGGGATCATCGGCCGGGCCAAGACTAGCGGGCTGCAACTGCTCGATGCGCTGTCCGAGGAGGTATGCAGTTTTCTGCTCGAGCAGCTTTTCATTCAAATTCTCGCCGATCCGCGTCTGCTTCGCGACCTGGCGCCAGCCGCGGGCGAGTTTCTGGCTGAGCGGCAAGGCTTGCCAGCACCGGCTGCGGTCGAGCCCGAATCCACGAGTAAGGAGCTTTCGGTTGCGACGCAGCCCGATGACGAGCTGGCGGAGCTAAAGAAGCGATACGGATTGTCCGACCGTGCGCTGCAGCGCTTCTCTGCCATCGCGGAGAAACAGCGCACATTATCTGCCCGCGAGGCTTGGCAGATTGCCGAGCTGGCGCAATGGCTGCAGGAGACGCGTAATCAGCTCCTGCGGCCGACGAACGAGCCGGCCGAGGTTCGCCAGCTCAAGGCCAAAGCGGCCGAGGCGTTGTTCGCCGGGGATTTCGAAGGCGCCATGGAGCTTCTGAAGGAGGTGCGCCGCAGCTTCCGGAAGGCGCGCCAGCGAACCGAGCAGCAGCTCCAGGAGCAGCTGGAGCAGCTTCGTGCAGAGCAGCATCAAGAGGCGATGGCGACGGCCGACGTCGCCGAGGTCGCCATGGCGCGCATGGATTTTCAGACCGCGGCAGAGCTCTTCGACGAGGCCGCAGAAAGCATCGGGCGCTCCGATCCGGCCGCGCGGCTCCGCTTTATGCTGCGCCGGGCCGACGCTCTCTATTACTCGGGCGAGGAAACGGGCAGCACACCTCTCCTGCGGCAGGCCGTGAATGCGTATGCCGCTGCTGCAGAATTTGCGGGCTCGAGTGGCGACGCGAAAGGTTTGGCTTCGGCCTCCCAAGGCCTAGGTAACTCCCTGCTCGCGATTGCGGACCACGAGCCCTCCAAGGCGCTCTTCGAACAGGCCAGCATCGCGTTCCGCACGGCGCTGGATGTCCTGAGCCGCGAAACAGACCCGCGTGTCTGGGCGCTGGCCCGCATTGGGCTCGGCAATGCGCTGGCTTCGATGTGTGAGGTCGGTCAGGCTTCGGCTCTAACGCTCGAGCAGGCGGCCGTGGCTTATCGTGGTGCGCTCGAGGTGTTCACGCGAGAGAACGAGCCCATGCGATGGGCCGTCACGCGGCTGAACATGTCCACCGTGCTCATCCGCCTCGGTGAGCTGAAGGACCGCCGTGAGAACTGGCTTGCGGCGGCAGCTGCCATCGTACCGGCGCTCGAGGTTTTCGAGGCTCACGGCGCCACGGCGCAGGCAGAGGCGGCACGGCGGGCGCTGAAGATGCTCCATAGCCGCTGGGACCTGCTGGAGCCGCCCACAGCGGCTGAATAAGCTTTCGGAATTAGGTCTCTTACACTTTCATTGCCGTCGAAGCACTTGCATCGAGCGAGGATCGTCTTGACCCGCTCGATGCAGTTTAATTGCGGGTGCCGCAGCTGCAGCTCAGATTTCTAGCCGGAATGCCCGCTTGAGAAAGTCCTCGCTCATGACGGTATCATCAGCGCCGCCCATGAGGCGTTGACTAAAGAGAAGCGCCACCGTCTCGGTTTTTGGATCAACGAAAAATGTCGTTCCGAAGCCGCCCCACCAACCGAATCGTCCCGGTACTGACGAAATGTCATCAGGCGCCGTAGTGATCGCGATCCCGAGGCCCCAGCCGTAGGTATCCCAAAAATTCGGGAAGAACGGCGAAACTGCTTTCTGTTCGGGCGTGATCTGGTCGCGCACCATAACCGCGACGCTTTCCTCGGAAATGATCCGCCGCCCCCGATATTCACCCTTTCCGAGCAACATGCGACCGAAAGCGAGAAAATCATCGACGGTCGAGACATGGCCACCGCCGCCGGCCTCGAACGGAGGCGGTTCGGTGAAACTCGCGCCCGAGGCAGGGTTCCAGACTGCCAGCTCGTTCGTTTCTGAATTGCGTGCGTAGCATGTCGCGAGCCTGGCAGCTTTCTCCGGCGGCACGTAGAATCCAGTATCGACCATGCCGAGCGGTTCGAAAATGCGCTCGCGCTGAAACTCGCCCAAGCTCTTTCCGCTCGCCCGCTCGACGAGCACACCCGCAACGTCCAGGCCCGTGTGATAAAGCCATCGCTCTCCTGGCTGATGGACGAGAGGAAGCGAGCCGATTCTGCGCATGAACTCGTCGGCACTGTGCCCGAACAGCTTCGGTCCGGGGCTGACTTGCAGCTCGTTCATTCGCTGCAGAAGCGGCGATCCAGTAGGGTCCGCAAATACGGCTCCGAGGCCCATCCGTAGCGTCAGGAGATCACGGACGGTAATTGGCCGGTTCGCGGGGACCGTGTCGTCAAGATCACTTTCGAGGCTGCGGATAACGCGCCGATCGGCTAATTCGGGCAGCCACTTGTCGACCGGGTCATCCAAGCCCAGCACACCTTCCTCGACCAGAATTAGCACCGACACCGCGGTGATCGGTTTTCCGATCGAGGCGACGGCGAAAATGGTGTCGCGCTGCATAGGCGCGCGCGTCTCCAGGCTCTGCATGCCGGCGACGTGGACGTGTACCTTGTCACCTTTGGCGACGAGGGCCACCAGCCCTGGCACCGAGCCGCTGGTAACATGGCGGTCGAGATCTGAATTGAGGGCACTTGGCGATTCGGAACTGCCGGTTGCGGAACTACCTCCGGGCATGGCTGCCAATGCTGCGGCGCCTGTCAAACCGGCATTGAACGCTCGTCTTGTCATCGTTGGGCCTCTTGGTCCGCCGAGGTCTGTGCTGGCATCAGGGGCATCTGTTCGATTCATCCCGCAATCCTTGCGATTGTCATTTGCCTTTTCGGCTTTGGAGCTTCAGGTCATGACAAGCTGGAACGTTGATATCAACGTAACTGGGTCTTGTCAAACATGGCACGTCGGAGGGGTTCACCTTGACGGTGGGGCCATGCGCTACCGCGAATGGGCTGCGTGGCTTGAGGGAGAGGGATGATAGGCAGCTTGGGCCGCCTATCAATGGCTGATCTGACGGGATCTGAATGTCTGGTGCGGAGGCTTTAGACTCTTTCCTGGATCACAGCCTGGAAAAGCGGCAGGGCGTGAAAGTTGCCTGCCCCGAGGAAATCGCGTTCGACCGTGGGTGGATCAACGCAGACCAGCTTGTAGCGGAGGCTCATCGATTGGGGAAAGAGCTCGTATGGGCGCTATCTTTCCCTCTCAGCAAACCTTTGCCAGTGAGAGCACCGTATGGAGGAGAACGTTGGCGCCGGCGGCACAGTCTTCCGGCGTCGCGTCCTCGAGCTCAT
>Ga0310829_1000659_pt1 | contig 25480 bp, 18 predicted proteins | sample WT_ome_4_FD_202244 | JGI IMG/M metagenome (GOLD analysis project Ga0310829, IMG submission 202244) | Sorghum-adapted microbial communities enriched on wild type (WT) sorghum from Joint BioEnergy Institute, Emeryville, California, United... ... | reverse complement strand
AACAGCCCCCGCACCGCCAGCCCGAGATCCTCCATGCGGGACAGGGCGGCAAGATGCAGTTCCCAGCCGTACGGCGAGAACGCCTGCACCACGTTGCGGGTCAACACGCCAAATACGCGCATCAGATGCCCGGTCCAGGCCAGCACGGATCGCTCGACGGCGTCGCTCCGGGCTTCGGCGGCTCCGTTCCGCGCTTCGGCAACGCCATCCCGGGTTTCCGCAACCCCGCCCCGTACCGCACCGGTTCCCCGCCTGCCGGCCAGATCGGCAACCGCATACCAGCGGCCGAGCCCCGATCGGTATTTGCCCCGGCCTTGCGGCTCCGTTTTCCATCCATGCAGTCGCAGGGGGGCGAACTGGTCGTTGGCGACAAGCCCCTGCCAGGCCATTTCCAGCAATTTCGCCGTCAGTTGCGACGGCGGTTCGCCCGTATCCGCGGCAAGCGCCGTCAGGAAGCTGGCCCCCCGCTCCCGCAACCGTTCATGCAATTCCGGATACAGCGGCTGCACGTCCTCCTGCGGCAGGAACGGCGCATACAAATCGGGCCTGTCCGCGCGGAAAAAGGCGATTTTCCCTTCCTGTGCCCCTTCGTCCCGGCGGCCGAGCCAGAACAGTTCGCCGGAGGCGCAAAGCAAATCCAGGTCTTCCTTCCGGTAATCCGCGACCCGCGCCGGCAGGATGATGTTTTCCCACCAGGACACGGGCAAAAACAGTCCCTGAAGCAGTTCCATCGCCTGCAGCACGCCTTCCGGGCCGGACAGCCGCCGCTCCGGTTCGAGGTGATGGCGCTCCTGCAACAGACGGAGTAACGTCTCCGGCGGAGCCTGGCGGGCCCGGTTGCGCATCGCTACGTTGCGCTCGATCCGTTCCTGCAGGCGGGCGCTGATCCAGCGTTGCCCGGCTGGCGGAGAGGCAAGTTGCCCGATCCCCTCACCCGCCGACGACGACGGAACTCCTGATCCTCCGCCTTCGGAAAAAGGCACAATGCGCCCTTCCTTTGCCCATTCTTCCACAAAACGGTCCGCCTCTTCCCGGGACAAACCGTATCGCCGCATCAAATCTTCCGCACCAAACGATGCCCGCGTTTCCACAAAACGCCCCAGCACGAACGCGCGGGCATGCGGCGCCTCCGGAAATTGCCCGTAAATGTCCGTTTCGTCTCCGCAAATGTATCTCCGTTCCCCCGCCACCGCCGTTTCCCGGATCCTTCCTGCGGACAGGAGCTCCGCGAACCAGGTCCGAACCTTCTCACCGCCGTCCGTCAGTTCCCGGAGTTCCGTCTCGTCCAGGTCGCCCCGCTCTTTGACCAGTTGCCACAGGGCGTCCGGGGATTCGGGCACCCGGTTCAGCCGCTCCGCCAGTTTGCCGCTTTCTTCGCGCCAGGCTTCCGTCCATTCATCGGCCAGCCGCTGCCGTCCGAGTTCGAGGTTCCCTTCCTCCCTGCCGAACACTTCCTCCGCCAGCTCGCGGCTGATGCGGAGCATGCCCTGCCGGAGATCGCGGGTAAGGGCGTCGGACTCGTAGATTGCAACGTTCAGGTAATCGAAGAAAAATTGCGCGGCGAGCGGCGAAGGGCGTTCGCATCTGGCGACGGTCCGCACGATTTCGCCCTTTTCGATGCGGGCGAGCACGTCGCGCACGTTCGGCACATCCAGCAGGTGTTCCATGCAGTCCCGCATCGTTTCCTTGACCAAAGGAAACTTGGCCGCCACGGGCATCGCGTCCCGCAGCAGTTCCTGGCCGCGCAGCCTTTTGAGCCAAGAGGGGGTGCGGCGGAAACTGCGGGAAAGCAGCAGGCTCGTCTCCGCCAGTTGCCTAAACCGAGCCGCGTAAAGCGGCGAGGCGGGTAGCGCTTCGGCCACGAGCTGCTCCACCGTGCCCGAATGGACCCCGTTCAGGATGCGGTCCAGGAGCGCGGGATCCCAGACGCGGAACACCAGCTCGATGCCGTTGTCCTTCGCGACGGAATGGAACTCGTGCGGGTACGAACGTTCCAGCAGGTGTTCGATCGCCATCAGCCAGGTGCGGTTGAAGCGGCGGCCAAACCAACTGTGGATGACCACGTGGGTCAGGCCGGAATCGTCCGTGTACCATTCGACGGGAATGCGCCGGTGGGTCGGCCATGCGGAGAACGCCTTCTGCGCCCTGTACAGGTTGATCAAACTGCCCGCCGCTTCCGCCGTAAAATGATGTTCCCGGCACAGCCACTCCACCGCCCGGGTTTCGCCGGGAGCGGCGCGCCGCTCGCAGGGGTCGCCCCCCGCGCCAATCCATTCCTCGGATGGTCCGGCTGTGGTACTTACCGCTCCCTGCTCCGGCCCGCCCGCTGAACCCGAATCGTCCACAGCTTCTTCGTCGTCAACGATGCCTCCGGTTATCACCGCCTCCAACCGTTCCATCAACTGGCCGACCGCGATGCCCAGTTCAACCGTTCTGCCCGGCCCCTCGGCCCGCCAGAACGGAATTTCTCCGAGCGACGCGCCCGATTCGACCACTTCCACCCGGTCCGGCCGGATGGAGCGGATGCGCCAGTTCGACGCGCCAAGTTGGAACGTGTCGCCAACCCGCGACTCGAACACGAACTCCTCGTCCAGTTCGCCCAGGTGCAGCCGGCTTTCCGCATGGTAGACCGGGTAATTGGAGCTCGACGGGATCGTGCCCGAGCCGGTGATCGCGGCCATTGCCGCGGCGGGCCGGCCGGACACGCGCCCGCTTGCCCGGTCCCAATCGATGAGCGGCCGGACAAAAGGATACAACCCCGCCAGCATCTCCAGCGTTTCGTCGAACCGCTCCCGCGGCAACCCATGATACGAATCGCTCTGGCAGACGAGCCGGTACAGCCTGTCGGCGTGCCAATCCTCCACCGCCGCCATCGCTACAATCTGCTGGGCCAGCACGGCCAGCAAGTGGCGGGGCGGCTCGATCGGCTCCGTCTCCTTGCGCCGGATGCGGTCGGCCAGCACCGCCACCTCCGGCAGCAAGCCGCGGGTGCGGACGATGACGGTGCCCCGGCTCGTGCCGCCCACGGCATGGCCGGAACGGCCGAACCGCTGGATGCCGGAGGCGGCGGTTTGCGGCGAATCGATCTGCAGCACGCGGTCGATGTCACCGATATCGATGCCGAGCTCCAGGGAAGAGGTGGCCACGAGGCAACGCAATTTCCCTTCCCGCAGCAGCTGCTCCGTCTCCAGCCGCCGCTCCCGCGACACGCTGCCGTGGTGGCTGCGGCAAAACCCGTCGCCCATCGTCTCGTTGAGCCGGGCGGACAGCCGTTCGCACAAGCGGCGGTTGCCGACGAAAATGAGCGTCGTGCCCCCGTCGCCGATGTGCCGCATAATTTCGGCGATGAGCGGCGTCCAGACATCCTCCCGTTTGTTGCGCAGCAGCCCGGCGAAGTCCGGCACCGTGACCTGCACGGTCAGTTCCCGCTCCATCCGGCTTTCGACCACCGCCACATCCCGCGGCACATACCGTATCGTTTGTTCGGCTCCGATCCCGGCGACTGATTCGTGGACCCGGCTTCCGGCAGCCGATTCATCGATTGCTGTACCGGCACATGTTCCGACACCTGTTCCGGCGCCTGCATCGGCTTCCCCGCCGGCATCGGACAACCCCAGAAACCGTTCGCCCTCTCCACCCCCGTCCGCCGCTTCCCATCCGCCGAGAAACCGCGCGATCCGCTCCGGCGGATTTTGCGTCGCCGACACGCCGATTCGCTGGGGCGTCCGTCCGCACAGCGCCGTCAATCGCTCCAGCGACAGGGACAGATGCACGCCCCGCTCCCCCGCCGCCAAATCGTGGATTTCGTCCACGACGACGGTTTCCACCGTCCGCAACGTCTCCCGCGCCTTGTGCGACGTCAGCAGCATGTACAGCGATTCCGGCGTCGTCACGAGCAGGTCGGGCGGCCTGCGGATCATCGACGCCCGCGTGCTCTGGGTCGTGTCCCCCGTCCGCACGCCGACGGTCAGACCCGGCCACGCTTCGCCCAGCTTCACCGCCGTCCGCGCCCATTCTTCCTGGAAATCGAACAGATGCCTGCGAATGTCATTGTTCAGTGCCTTGAGCGGAGTGACGTACAAGATGCGGACGCCTTTGCCGGACGGTGCACGGCCCGACGAAACTTTGCCCGACGATGCATCTCCGACATTTCCGGACAATGCCCCGCCGCCCGCCAGTTTTGCGCGGATCACCCGGTCCACGGGCACGAACAGGGCCGCCAGCGTCTTGCCGGAACCGGTCGGCGCCGAGATGAGCACGTGGCGTCCCGCCCGGATGAGCGGCCACGCCTGCTGCTGCACCGGAGTCGGCTCCCCGAACGCCCCGGCAAACCAATCCGCCAGCACCCGGTGAAAAGGCAACTGCCCGTCCATCCTCCCGTCCATCGCAACATCCCGTTGTTCATGCATCATCCATCACTCCCTCCGATTGCCACCATTATAGCAAAAAAATAACCGGAAACTTCCAACGGACAGGTCGCTCCTCCGGCGGCCACATCCGCAAACATGCCACGGACATGTCTCGTCCATTCAAACGGGGCATCCGAAATTTGCCAGTCCTGCACCAGCGCCGCCAACCGCAACAATCCGGCAAGGTTTTGCGTAAGTAGACATGAACCGATACAATGAATACGGCCATATTTTCCGCGACAGACGCACGGCCCGGTGCCGGACAGGCGGTTTGCGACGACGCTGGCCGGCACCCGACATATCCGGGAACGACGCACAAAGAGAAAAGGGAGAGGAAACCGCATGGAGCAAACGTATCAAACGAAATCCGAATTGCGGCGGTCGAACCAGTACGTCCGGACCCGCTCCGGACGGGCTCCGCTGTGGGTGAAAATCATGAGCCTCGCGGTGATCTGGGGAGCCGTCGCCCTCGGTTGCTATTTTCTGGCGCAAACCTACATCAGCGACATCCTGGGCAAATTGGACGCCATCGCCGCCAACAACGCCGCGCAAATCGACCAGCTCAACGCCAAACTGACCGATCTGCAAAATGCGATGACCGCCCACCAGGCCAGCGTCGAACAGCTGCAAGAACAGTTTCTGGCCGTGGAAGCCGAACTGGCGGCCGTCAAGGAGGAAATGTCGCTCGCCGGCAGCTCCCTGTCCACCGCCGCCGAGACGAAACAGGCGCTCAACGACCGCATCGATCTGCTCGGCAAAGAGTTGACGGAACTGCGCAAACTGATCAAACAACTGGAGGAAGCGGCACGTGTTTACTAAGGGAATCATGCCCGCGCTCCTCGTGCTGGCGATGATCGCCGGCCTCGCTTTGGGCCTGGATCGCCACCAGCCCGCCCTGGAGCCGCAATACGCAGCCAACCTCCTGTCCCTCGACGCGCAAACCGGCTCATCCGGCGATGCCCTGGCGACGCTGGAGCTGGCCGAATCCCATTACGGCCGGATATCCGAGTCTGCCGGCACGGCGATCGGGGAGCTGGGCGAAATCCGCGAAATATTGGCCGCCCTGGCCGAAGAAGCCGAACGGGAAGCCCGGCAAGCCGCGGAACAGGCCGCGCAGGTGGGCGCTGCCGCCGAACTGAGCGGACAGCACAAGAAGGAAACCGGCGACGTCCTGGACAACGTCCTCTCCACGAAACTGGGCAAACCGATCGGACAGACGTTCGGCGAGAAAGCCAACATCAAAGTGTTCACCCTGCAGGAAGCCGGCCTGCGCGGCTACATGGCGAAGGTGAAGCTGCACGATCCGAGCGCGGTGCGGCTGGTGCTCGCCGGTGACACCATCGGCCACAGAGGGGAAACCACGAGCGCGGCAGCCAAGCGCACCGGCGCCGAACTCGCCATCAACGCCGGCGGATTCGCCCGCGAGAACGGCCTGTTGTACCCGATGGGCATCACCGTCGTGGACGGCGAAATCAAAACGTTTTACAGCACGGACCTCAGCTTCATCGGCATCAACAAAAAAGGAGAGCTGGTAGGCGGCGAAATCAAAAGCCGGGAGGAAATCGAAGAGCTGGAAGTCGTGCATGGCGCGTCCTTCATCCCGACCCTTCTGAAAGACGGCAAAAAGGTGACGATCCCCTCCAAATACCGCAACAAAAAGGAACCGCGCACGATGATCGGCCATTTTTCCAACGGTGACCTGTTGCTCATCGTCATCGACGGCCGTTCGAAGGACAGCTCCGGCATTACCCTCGAGGAAGCGCAGGACAAGCTGCTCGAATGGAACGTGCGCGACGCCTACAACTTCGACGGCGGCGGTTCCAGCACGTTCGTCTACCAGGGCAAAGTGTTGAACAAACCGTCCGACGGCCAGGAGCGCAGGGTCGTGTCCAATTTCGTGGTCATGCCGTGACCGGACCCGCGCGCAGCGGATTCCCCCCGGGCTCCGGGGGACTCGCAAACCGCGCACAACCGTGCAGAAACCAAATACGGACCAGACGGCTCCGTCGCAACGACGGAGCCGCTTTTTTCGCGTATTGGTTGAAATTTTTTTACAAAAGTGATATTATACAAATATCAAATTAATATGACGGGAGTGTTGACCATGCGAGAAAAAAATGCCTGGCACCTGAACGGATTTGTGGCCGTGTTGTTGTTCCTGCTTCTGCTCGCCGGAGGGGTCGTTTCCCTGGTCCGCGGAGTGGAAACAGAGTGGCCCCTGATCGCATTGGCCGTTGTGCTCCTTGTCCTTGCCATCATCATTTTGTCTTCCCTCGTCATCGTCAAACCGAACGAAGGGAAAGTGGTGACTTTCTTCGGACGGTACATGGGCACGATTCGCTCGGACGGGTTTTGGATGATCGTGCCTTTTTCCGAACGGAAATCCATTTCCCTGCGCGTGCGCAACTTCAACAGCCAGAAGCTGAAGGTCAACGACGCCGAAGGCAATCCGGTGGAAATCGCCGCCGTCGTCGTGTTCCGGGTGACGGACACCGCCAAAGCCATGTTCGACGTGGACAATTACGAAACGTTCGTCGAAATCCAGAGCGAGACGGCCATCCGGCACATCGCCGCCAAGTACCCGTACGATTCGTTCGACGAGGAAATGAACGGCATTACCCTGCGCGGCAATGCGGATGAAGTGGCCGCCGAACTGCTCGCCGAGCTGCAGCAACGCCTTGTCGTGGCCGGGGTGGAAGTGTTGGAGGCGCGGCTCACCCACCTGGCGTATTCGCCGGAAATCGCCGGCGCGATGCTGCAGCGGCAACAGGCGCTGGCCATCGTGTCCGCACGGCGCAAAGTGGTGGAAGGGGCCGTCGGCATGGTGGAGCTGGCGCTCAACCAGCTGCAGGAGAAGGGGATCGAACTCGACGACGAACGCCGGGCAGCCATGGTCAACAACCTGATGGTGGCCATCGTGTCCGACCGGGCCGCGACGCCGGTCATCAACGCGGGAACGCTGTACACTTGAGGACGCATGAACGATGCCGACCAACAAAAAGTCGTTCCCCCTCCGCCTTGACCCCGACATCTATCGTGCCGTCGAGCAATGGGCGGGTGACGAGTTCCGCAGCGTCAACGCGCACATCGAGTACCTGCTCAGGGAAGCGTTGAAGAAAGCCGGCCGCCTGCCGCCGCCGAAACCGCGGAATCCGGACGCGCAAAATCCGCCGAAGGGGAAACGGAACAGACAAAGCCCTCCCAACGGGGAAGCGGTCGAATCGTCGGACCCCCCATCGGGTTGACCCGAGCGGACAGAACGTTTTCGAAGAACGCAACGTGCCCGTGCTTCAAAGTCGCACCATTCGCCGGCGCAAAGACGCCTTCACCGCCAACCGGCGGGAAGGCGTCTTTTTCGCACTCACAGCATGTCCGGACTCAAATCGGTTCCCAAATACTCATATCCGTAAATCTTCCCCGACTGTCCGGCAGGAATCGCCCTCAATTTCCCCTTGTCCACCAAACGACGGCAATATTTGATGACCGTTTGCTTGTGCATTTCCAAATCTTTGGCCGCTTTTGCCGGTTGAATGACGCGGTTGTGCAAAATCGCCCACCTCATCAATTCCCTCTCGATTTTGTCATACGGGTGCCGGATCGCTTCGTTGTGCCAATGGGCCGCATGCAAGTAGGGACCGAGAATGCTCCTGAGCATGGATTGGATGAACCCCGGATTTTCTTTCATTTCATCGAGTGAAACTTCCATGTAGCCGTATCCGAGTGATTGAAGGAACAGGGCACGGTTGAGATCTTTGCGGTACGTGCTCCTGTCCTTGCCGTGGGAACCGTAATCCATGATCTCGATGACCCAACCGTGGCGCCCCGCCAACCACATGAAGTCCACAAAGTAGGAGCGCTGTCGCCAATCCATGACCTCATACTCCGGGTGCAGACCATCAAAATGCCCCAACAACGGCCACCAAACTTTTTCCACGAACAATCGGTTCCCGTAACGATGTCCCCTGATCAAAGCATCCCTGCGTTCACCCCATCGTTTTGCAAGATGGCGCTGCAGCCATTTCTCATGTTCTTCCTGGAATCCCAAATCACATCCCTCCCCGAACGTGAAAAAAGAAACGCCCCGATTTTCCCTTTTCGCGGGAATCCGGGGCGTGCTTCGCCACTTTTTTTCGTTTACCTATATTTTAATGCATTCCGTCGCAACTTCAACACCGATTTCGAATCACGAACCCATTCCCGATGAAGCATTCGGAGCCATTTTGAACGATATTTCATACAAAAAGTCCGAAACACCCCTCGAATATTGGTGTTTTGTACGAAATTTCATACAAATGCAGGCCGCGTGAACACCTTGAGCAGGCATTTTGTATGATTTTTCATACAAAACGCCCATTTTCTAGCCTCAAGGAATGGGTTTTGTGTGAAATTTCATACAAAATGTCGTTATCATCGTGCCGGGACCGGTCACAAGTGCGGGACATTGTCTTGTTCGACGCATAGCCGGGAAGATACCGGGGTCATCCCGTCGCCGGCTCCGACCGGCCGCATAACCGGAACCCGCCGGACGATGCCGGAACCCGGCCACCCCGGAGTCGGACGGCGTTACCGGATCCGGTCATCCTTCCGCCAACGGCCCGATGCCGGTCCGGCGGCGGTGCCGAATGCGGGGCACCATCATACGGGCACCCTCCTACTTCCCCAGCACCCATTTGTCCTTGCGGAACATGAACGCCGCCACCGCGTACATGACCGCCACCGTCGCCGCCGTGCTGAGCAGCGTAAGCGCCAGGTTGACGGGACTCAGCACGCCGTACATGAGCTCCTTCAGGAAGGCGAACGTGTTCATGACCGGAATCAGGAAATGGTATGCCTGCAATTCGTTCACCCCCACTCCCATCAGGAGGAAATAGGGAAGGAGGGCGATGAACATGATCGGTCCGAAATACGTCTGCGCTTCCTTGAAGTTGTTGGCGAACAGGCTGAAAATGATCTGGATCGCCGCAATGAGCATCGCGAAGAGCAGGACGCTGGCCAGCGCGGATGCCACGAGATTCAGCGCCTGGTCGCCGAAATTGAGCGCCAGCTTCATGTGCTCGGTCATCGTGTTCACGATGACGATGAATCCGACGATGGCGACAATGCCGCTGATGAAGCCGAGGGTGGCGATGGCGAGCCATTTGGCCAGAATGAGCGCGCTCCGGCTGACCGGCGTCATGAGCAGCGCCTCCATCGTTTTGCGTTCTTTCTCCCCGGCAAACAGGTCCACCGCCGACGACTGGCCGCCGACCATCACCGCCATGATGACCAGGAACGGCAAAACCATGGACGTCAGATGCAGCGACTGCCCGTCCGCTGCCGTCAGCTCTTCTTCCACAATCCGGATCGGATGGGTCGGCCCGATCGAGACGCTCAGCACGACCAACCGTTCGAACACCACGTGTTCCCGCAATTCGCCGAGGCCGCTTTTGATCGTTTCCAGCGCGCTGACGCCCTTCATGCTGCCCCGGTCGGCAAGCAGCCGGATTTCCATGATGTCCTGCATGCGCCATACGCTATCCAGGAAACCGGGCTCCGCCTTGACGCTGACGACGGCGTTGCCGTCCCTCACTTCCTGATCGGGATCGTCCGCCCGGTACGGATCGATTTTCGCCAACGACGCAAACCATTCCAACGTCCGGTCATCCACGTCCGCGTTGATCGCCACCGCGTACGTTTCGTCCGTTTTCGGATCGATCAGCAGGTTTTCGAACACGAGCACCATGGCCAGCATCATCGCAATCGGAATGAACATGCTGAGCAAAATCGTCTTGCGGTCGCGGAACGAATCCGTCAGTTCCTTTTTGTACACGTGCCAAATCATCGCCTCACGCCCCCCTTGCCAGCCTGGACATGAAAATGTAGTTCAAATCGCGGCTGTCTTCCTGTTCGTACAACGCCTCCAGCGACCCGTGGTACACCAGTTCCCCTTTGTGGATCAAAATCGCCGAATGGCACAGCATCTGCACTTCCTCCATGATGTGGCTGGAAAAAATGATCGTCTTCCCCTCCCGGTTCAACTGCCGCACCAGCTGGCGGAACATGTTCGCCGACGTAATGTCCAGCCCCGTGGTCGGTTCGTCAAAAAGGATCAGGTCCGGATCGTGGATCAGCGTGCGGGCGATGGCCACCTTCTGGCGCATCCCTTTGGAAAACCCGCCGACTTTGCGGTCCAGGTACTCCTTCATCCCGAACTGCGAAGCCAGCTGCTTGATGCGCTCCTGCGACTCGTGCCTGCCGATGCCGTACAGCCGGGCGAAATACTCCAGGTTTTCCCGTGCCGTCAGCCGGTCGTAAAGCCCCGTTTCCCCTCCAAAAAGGACGCCGATCCGACTTCTCACCTTGCGCGTGTTTTTCCGGACGTCTTCCCCGAGCACCGCAAGCTCGCCGGATGTCGGTTCGAGCAGGGTGGCGATCATGCGGAGCGTCGTCGTTTTGCCGGCGCCGTTCTCGCCGATGAGGCCGACCACCTCCCCCGGGGCGATGTGGAAGGAAACGAGGCTCACCGCCGTGACGGTGCCGTTTTTGCCGCTGAAGGTGCGGGTCAAGTCCTGTGCGCGAATCATGATTGCGGTCTCCTTTCATTTTTTGCTTTCCCGATGATTCCTTTGCCGATGGCTGCCGTTGTTTTCTGGCATCAGTGTACCGTGAACGTTCGAACCCTTCATCCTTTTTGTCGCGAAAATGGAATTTTGTGTCGTGAATCGGGTGGCAAATCTGCTAAAATGGTAGCCGAAACGGATGATCATGACCTCAAGCGGAGGGAATGTTGTTGATCAGGATCGGAATGGTGGACGACCGGGCCTACGATCTGGAAAAGCTGAACGCCATCCTGCAGACGGAGCCGGACGCGGACATCGTGTTTGCCGTGCAGGACGCGGAAGAAGCGTATTCCCTCGTGAAAACGACGAAACCGGACATCCTGTTCGCCGACATCGAAATGCCGCATTTGTCCGGGTACGAGCTGGCCGACCTGATGCACACCCACGCGATGGACACCGCGGTCGTATTCGTCACCGCCAACAGCGGCTACGCCGTCCACGCCTACGAGCTGAACGTGCTGGACTACATCATGAAACCGTTCAAAAAGGAAAGGCTGCTCAAGGCGCTGGACCGTTACCGGGAACGCCGCCGGGTGCGGCAAGGCCGGGACGTGCTGATGGTGCGGCACCAATCGGACATTCACTTCATCCGCAAGGAAGACATCATTTTCATCGAGCGGACGGGCCGCTCCACGACGATCATTACGCCGGACAGGCACTACGAAACGTACCAGACGCTGAACGAGCTGGAGGAGCAGCTGGCCGGCGGCGACTTCATCCGGGCGCACCGCAGCTACCTGATCCACATCCGGCACGTGAAGCATTTTTCGCTGTTCGGGAAGACGAGTTACCGGGTGACGTTTCACCATACGAATTTGAAGGCAACGATCACGAAAGAGAAGCTGGACGAGCTGAAAAGGCATTTCTTCTGATGCGTCCCGGAATGCAAAACCGGCCGCAAAGTCTCGTCCATCCTTATTCTCGGGGGGAGAAACGGATTTGCGGTTGATCGGACAATGGGTGCGGAAGCGGCGCATGGAGCGCCGGTTGGCCGCCCCTGAACATCGCCGCGCGGCAGCGGCCGTAGCGGCTTGCCAGACCGGGCTTGCCGCGCTGGGGGCCGGCCTCGTGTGGGCCGCGGCGGCCGGGCGGATCGGATTCGCGTTGGCGGCGTTCGGCCTGCTGGTTGTCGCGGCAAACATCGCCGTGCTGGAAATCGGATTCATCCGGTTTCTGGCAAGCGGGCGGGAGCGCCGGGAAGAACGGGAGCGGATCGCGGCGGAACGGGAGGAAACGGAAGCCGCTTTCCGGGAAATTCGCGCCCAGCGCCACGATTTTCTGGCCCACGCGGGTGCGCTGCAGCACATGCTGGAGGAAGGCCGGACGGCGGAAGCGCGGGATTACCTGGACCGCCTGCTGGACGATTACGACCGGGTCAATACCGGCATCCGCGGGGAGAAGGCGCATATCGCCGCACTCCTGCTGCGGGCGCGGCAACGGGCGGATGCCGCGGGCATCCGGCTTACGCTGGAGTTGGGCCGGCCGCTGTCCGACCTCCCCTTGTCGCCGACGGACCAGGGCAAACTCGTGTCCAACATTCTGGCCAACGCCCTCGAAGCGGCGGAAACAAGCGGAGCGGAGGAACCGTGGGTGAAGGTGACGACCCTCTCCGGAGGCGGCTTGTACGTGCTGGAAGCGGCCAACAGCAGCGCGCCTCTGCCGCCGCACATCGCCGACCGGCTGTTCAGCACCTGGGGCCTGTCCACCAAAGGCGGCCACCGGGGCATCGGCACCTACATCATCGCCTCCCTCGTGCAGGCGCACCGGGGACTGCTGGAGTATTCGGCTTTCGGCGACCGGTTCCATCTGAAGATCAAACTGCCGGTCATCAAGTGACCGGCGTTTTTGTGATACAATGGACATTGGAATCCGTACGACGGATGAGGGGGTGGCATGCGTGCCCCACGAAAAATGGATCCAATACGGACTCGGGAAACCGTGGACGTCGCTCCGGGAGCCTTTTGGCCCGGGGGTCCGGGTCCTTTTTGTCGCGAGCAAAATGTTCGCCCTGTTTTCCGTGTTGCGGGGAAGGCCGTACGTCAACCTGAAAACCGATCCCGAGGAAGGACATTTGCTCAGGATGCAATATCCGAACCGCATCGTTCAAGGCTATCACATGAACAAGCAGCATTGGATCACGGTGTTCCTGGACGGCGGCGTACCGGAGGAAGAAATCCGGAACCTGATGGACGCCTCCTACGGATTGGTGCTCGGAAAGCTGAGCCGCAAGGCGAGGGAACGACTCGCACAAACCGGGACGGCGGAGACGGCGGAAAACGGGCGGACGGACGGCGATTCGTCCGGTTGAGTCCGGCAGCTGTTCACCGGGTTAGCCTGACGAACCGATTGTACATCGAGAAAACGATCACCATACGGGAGGAACGAGCATGAGCAGACTGGCAGAACCTTTTCGCATCAAAAACCTGGAATTGAAAAACCGCATCGTCATGCCGCCGATGTGCCAATATTCCGTGGAGAAGAAAGACGGCATTCCGACGGACTGGCATTACGTGCATTACGTGTCCCGCGCCGTGGGCGGCACCGGGTTCATCATCATCGAGATGACCAACGTGTCGCCGGAAGGCCGCATCACCGACAACTGCCTCGGGCTTTGGTCCGACGAGGCGATCCCCGCGTTCAAGCGCATCATCGATGAAGTGCATCGCCACGGCGCGAAGGTGGCCATCCAGATCGCCCACGCGGGCCGCAAGGCGCAGGACGCCCCCGTGCCGGTCGCCCCGACGGACGAACCTTATGACGAAACGTTCCGTAAACCCCACGCCCTGACGACGGAAGAAGCGGACGCCATGGTGCTGAAATACCGCGACGCCGTCGTCCGCGCGCTGAAAGCCGGGGTGGACGCCATCGAACTGCACGGCGCCCACGGGTATTTGATCCATCAGTTCCACTCCCCGAAGATCAACAAACGGGATGACGAATACGGCAAGGATCCCGCGCTGTTCGGCGAGCGGATCGTGCGTGAAGCGCGCGCCGTCATGCCGGACGACATGCCGCTCATCATGCGGATTTCGGCGGTGGAGTTTTCGGAAGGCGGCTACGACCTCGATCACAGCCTGGCCATCGCCAAACGGTACAAGGCGGCCGGCGCAGACGTCTTCCACGTGTCCGCCGGCGGCGAAGCCCACGCCAGTCCGGCCCGCATGCCGAAAGTCGAACCGGGCTACATGGTGCCGTATGCCGACGCGTTCCGCAAGGAGCTCGGCGTTCCGGTCATCGCCGTCGGCCTGCTGGACGATCCGCGAAAGGCGGAGGAAACGTTGGCATCGGGAGCCGCCGATCTCGTCGCCGTCGGCCGCGGCATGCTGCGCGACCCGTACTGGGCGCTGCACGCGCTGCGCGAACTGGGCGACGACGTGGCCGTGCCGAAACAGTATGAACGCGGGTTTTAAGCACGCGTGAAGCACTGCATGTCCTGCGCGAACCGTGAAGACCGGAATGTTTGACAGAGCAAAGAGACGGGAATGGCATCCGGCCGGCCCGTCTCTTTTATTGCCCCGTGAACGGCATTCGGATGCCCATTTTGTACGATTTTTCATACAAAACGCACCGCGAACGGCCCTCGGATGCCCGTTTTGTACGATTTTTCATACAAAACGCCCCGTGAACGGCCCTCGGATGCCCGTTTTGTACGATTTTTCATACAAAACGCCCTGTGAACGGCTCTCGGATGCCCGTTTTGTACGATTTTTCACACAAAACGCCCTGTGAACGGCTCTCGGATGCCCGTTTTGTGCGATTTTTCATACAAAACGCCCTGAAAACGGCCTCCCGACGCCTGTTTTGTATGAATATTCATGCAAAATCACACGACGGTTTCATATGAAACTTTGTCCAAAATGCGCCAAAAACGCATCCTCCGGCAACCGCGATGCAGCAGGACTTGCCATGCAACCCGTCCAACCCATGGAAGCAGTGCGAAAAACAAAACGGCCGACCGTTCCGCATCGGGAACCGTCGGCCCTCTGAAATGACAAGACGGCCGGCCGGCTACAGCTTCACCCAGTCCGCCATCGATTCCGCCCAAACCCGGCCCGGGGAGGCCGGCACGAAGGCCGTTTCCCCGTCCGAACGGGCGAAAAACCGGACGATTTTCGTTTCACCGGGCAGCAGGTCGAAGTCGTTGTCGGAGAAGATGCCCTCCGCTTCGGCGAACAGTCGTACATGGCGGGCGAATTTGTCCGCCGTCACGGCGAATGCGTAGCCCGGACCGGCGCCTTCATCACAAGGCGCAACGCGTTCGGCAGTGCTGCCGCCATTCGCGGCACCGCCGCCTCGTGCGGCGCCCGGCCTCCGCACAGAGTCATCGCCGCGTGAAAGGCCGTCTTTTCGGATACCGCCATGGTTTTGGGCACCCTCGCCGCCTTGTGCGCCGCCCGGGTTTTGCGCGCCCCCCTCTCCCTGCACCGGCTCGACCCGGATCGTGACGGGCTCAAGCGGCAACGACTTGCCGTCCACAAAGTACACCCGTTTCTCGTCCCGCCACGAACCGTCAACCGTCAAATCCGCGATCAACACCGCCTGTTCCCTCGCGAGGCCGCCCAGCACATCCGCTTCCGTGGCGACGTGCACCACGGCCCGTTCTCCTGCGGCCATGATCACCGGAATCGTCCACGACTTGTGCTCCTTGCCGGCATAATCGGCCAGCCGAATCCGGAGCTCCCCGCAGGCCGGCACGTTCCGGTCATGGATCACATGGAACCGCAGCACCCCGTCCGCCTGCTCGACGGCAACCGCCGTGTCGCGGTAAAGCCGCTTCGCCGCATAATGCAGCGCCTTCCAGCGGCCGTGGTAATCCATGCTCGACCAGGAGGCGACGGGCCAGCAATCGTTGATTTGCCAATAGAGCGACCCCATGCAGTACGGCTTGTTGCGCCGGTGCACCTCCATCGCCCGGCCGACGCCTTCTGCCTGCAGCGCCTGGCTCATCAGCAGAAACGACCGGAAATCTTTCGGTTCCCGCATGTAACGGTCCATGTATGACTTGATCAGCCGGTTGCCGTGCCCGTTCTTCTGGTGGGCCAGCATCACGTCCGATTCCAGCGCCATCTGCTCTTCCGGCGCGTACCCTTCCACGGTGCGCGGTTCGGGGAACGACTGAAACCCGTACTCGCTCATGAACCGGCCGACGTTGTCGTCGTAATGTTCAAAAGGCTCCGCATTGTGCCACACGTTCCAGTAATGGACGTCGCCATGCCGCTGGACGCCGACGGCGTGCTGGCGTTCGTCTTCCGTCCACATCGCCATGGGCGAACTCGGCCAGTAGGCGGCACCCGGCGCGTGCTTCGCCACTTCCTCCGGCAGGATCCGGTGAAAAAGGGCCCCGTACCCTTCCCATAGCATCTCTTCCTGCTCTTTCGTATACAAGTCCTTCCATCCCCAGCCGGGATGCTCGCCGTAGTGGACCCATGCCACGTCGATCTCATTGTTGCCGCACCAGAGCACGATGCTCGGATGGTTGCGCAGCCGCTTCAGGTTGTCCACTGCTTCCCGCCGGACATTTTCGAGGAACGCCTCGTCCCCCGGATAAATGCTGCAGGCAAACATGAAATCCTGCCACACCATGATGCCGTATTCGTCACACAGTTCGTAAAAAACATCCTGCTCGTAAATGCCCCCGCCCCAGACGCGGAGCATGTTCATGTTCGCATCCGCCGCGCTGGCGATCTCATGGCGGTAACGCTGCCGGGTCACTTCCGTCAGGAAGCTGTCGTTCGGGATGTGATTGGCGCCTTTGGCGAAGACGGGCACTCCGTTCAGCTCGAACCGGAACGAAGAGCCTTGCCCGTCCGCATCGGGTTCGATGGCGAGCCGGACGAAGCGCAGACCGGTGCGCACGTGCCGTTCGGCGAGCACGTTCCCGTTCCGGTCTTCCAGTGACACGCGGAACGTGTACAAATTCGGTTCGCCGAGCCCGCGGCACCACCACAGCCTCGGCTGCGGCACGGCAAAATCCAGCCCGAACGATACGGTGCCGGCCGCGGCGGGTGCGGATTCGTACGCGGATGAAGTCTCGCACGCAAATGCACGGCCGGGCTCCAAACCGCGTCCGACCGCCGCAAGTTCGCCAACCGCACAAGCATGTTCGGCCGTGAACGGCTTCCCGCCCCCGGCCGCTCCCGCGCCTGTCTGCCGCAGCGGCCACTCCCGGCACGCCTCGCCGTAATCCCAGCGGACGCGCACTTTCGCCGGCATCACGCTCCCGTCCAGTTCCGCTTCGATGTCCGCGGTGAGCAGCGCATGCTGCGCGGTCACTTCGTTTTGCCGGATGAACACGTCCGAAATCCGCACGCCGGAAAACCCTTCCAGCCGCACTTCCCGCCAGATGCCGCTGGTGACGAAGCGCGGCCCCCAATCCCAACCGTAATGGTACGGCGCCTTGCGGGCGAACATGCTGATTTTCCGGTCGCCAAGCCCGCCGAGTGCCGAGTCGTCATTGCCGGCGGGCAAGGAAAGTCCCAGCTTCTCCAGCTTCGGCAAGTCTTCCTTCACCGGGGAGCGAAACCGGATAAACAGCTCGTTGTCTTCTTTCCGCAGAAAACCTTTCACGTCCGCCCGCCACGTGCGAAACATGTTGTCCGCCCGCACGATCAGCCGGCCGTTCAGATAAACATCCGCATAAGTATCCAATCCGTCGAACACGATGTCCGTCCGGTTGCAGCTCGAAAGCGAATCATCCAGGTCAAAGAAGGTGCGATATTCCCAGTCCTTTTTGTCAATCCATTGCAGGTCCTTCTCGTTCGTCCCGTAGAACGGATTCGGAATGATGCCGTTTCGCAGCAGATCCCCGTGCACCGTGCCCGGCACCTTGGCGGGAAACCAGGTCTCCTCATCCGACGCTTTGAACGTCCAGCCTTCCAACAGCAGCTGCGTGTGCATGCATGCCAACCTCCAGGATGATCGTTTGGACAATGGGAAAAAAGCCGCTCATTCAGAGTATACGATGCCGCATCCGGGAAAGCCAATTGTCCGGGCATTGCGGCGCCGCGACGCCGCGGCGGGGCGTCAATGCACCGGCGTCCGGATTCGGCCTGGCCGTTGGCGGCCGCTCGACAAAGAAAAGGCGAACTTCCGTCACCAAACCGCCGGGCATTGTCGCACCGGCATTCCGGTCATGCGGAAGCCCGCCATGTTCTGTCGCATGCGCGGCCGGCCAGGCCGGATTCCGCCGTGCGAAAGCCGCAATTCATGCTCATTTCGGTTTGGCGGCGAGGCGCAGGATGCGCCCGTCGTACAGGCAGGCGTACAGTTCGCCCGCTTCGTCGAGGCCGAAGGACGTGATGCCGGGCATCCGCAGATTTTCGTGTTCCACCGCATCCCGCGCGCCGCCGTCCGCATCAAGCGTCCAAACCCGGCCGTCTATGAAATCGGCAAACACGTAATGGCCGACAAGGCCGGGAATCGCTCGGCCGCGGTATACGTATCCGCCCGTGACGGAAGCGCCTTCCGACTGAGGCTCGTATTCGAAAACGGGCGCGATGTAGGCATCCGGGTCACAGCTGCGGGAACGGTAGCATTCCGTCCCCTCCATGACGTTCCAGCCGTAGTTGCCGCCTTTTTCGATCCGATCGATTTCCTCCCGCCGGTTTTGCCCGACGTCCGCCGCCCACAGGTCGCCCGTCACCGGGTCGAAGCTGAACCGCCACGGGTTGCGCAAGCCGTACGCGTAGATCTCCTCCAGCGCACCTTCCGCATTCCCGTAAAACGGATTGTCCGGCGGCACGGCGTAAGGCTTGCCGCCCGACCTTCCGTCCACGTCGATGCGCAAGATTTTGCCCAGCCAGGATCCGGTGTCTTGCCCGTTGCCCTGCGGATCGCCGGCGGATCCGCCGTCGCCTGTTGCGATGTACAGGTAACCGTCGGGGCCGAAGGCCAGTTCCCCGCCGTTATGGTTTTGATAGGGCTGCCCGAATTCCAGCAAGACGCACGCGCTGCTTGGATCAGCCTTCAGCGGATCGGATTCGCTCCGCCGGTATTCGGCAATCACCGTCGTGCTGCGGGTGGTGTAGTTGACGTAAAATTTGCCGTTGTCCGCATAGTCGGGATGGAATGCCAGGCCGAGCAGCCCCTGCTCCCAGCCCCGGTCGTACACGACATCCGTCAAATCGAGAAACAGCCGTTTATCCGCCCGGCCTTGCCCGGGGTCCACCGCCTGGATGCGACCCGGTTGTTCGACCACATAGAGGCGGCCGCTTCCGTCTCCGGCATGGCGGATGCCGACGGGGGTGTCGAAGGTGAGGCCGAAGGCGTCTTCCCAGTAAAGCGCCGCATCATCCCGCGATGCCCGGGACGGAGCGGACGGTTCCTTCCCTCCCGTCTCATCTCCGCTCCCGCCATCGGGCGTTGCCCGTTCCCCTGCGGCAGGGGGGGTAACCGCAGGTTTGGCGCCCGCTTCGTTCGCCGCGCCGGGCTCCCGGTCCCGTGAGGAGCAGGCGGCAAGCGCCGCGATGACCGCAATCGCCAGCGTCAGGACGAACAATCGGACCAAGGCGGGGCGCCGTGCTCGCCCGCCGCCGTCACGCCGGTGCAGGATCATCTTCATCCCTCCGATCCATGGTGCAGCGGTTGCCGATCTGCCGATTCGCCGGCCGCTTCGGCCAAAAACGGGTGGCCCGCCGGAATCGCCAGACCGGCTTTCACCTTCCGGTCGTCCAGTTCCAATTCGGTTGATGCGTAGAAGACGCCGATGACACGGCCGTCCCCGGCGATGACCGGACTGCCGCTGTTGCCCGGATGGATCGGCGCTTCAACGAGAAGCACCGGAAACGGCTTGCCCGCGTTCGCCCATCCGAGCACCGTTCCGCGTCCGGCAAGATGCCGGAAAAACAGCGGATTTCCGATATAATACACTTCGTCGTCCGGTGACCACGTCCCTGCGGGATCCAGCTCCAGCGTCGGAAAACGTTCGTCCTGCTCCACATCGGGCACGAGCAGGGCCAGATCGGCTTCCCCGTCCTCCGCCGCGACGCGGGCATGGAGCACCCGCCCGTCCCCGAAACCGACCACCACGTCGCGGCTTCCCTCGATGACGTGGCGGTTGGTCACCACCAGTCCGTGCTCACTGATGTTGAACCCGGTGCCCTTGCGATCGCCGGCTTCCACCACGACGATGGCCGCTTTGTACGCCTGCACCCGCTCGTCCTGCGACAAATGCCGGGTTTCGACAAGCAGCCGGATGACGTCCACATTGTATATGCGCGGCAGGATGGCGGCCGCCTGCGTCACCAGGGCGAGGGCAATGACGGCAACGACCATCCTGCTTACCCATGCCGGAAAGCGGGGCCGGCCGGCATCATCGCCGTCTCCGTCATCCCCGCTTTCCTCTTCTTCCATCCACCACGCATCGTCTTCCGCTTCCGGAACATCCTCCCTGCCGGATGGTCCGGCGGGACGGAAGGGGATCACGTTCGATCCGCCTCCCCCCGGCTTCGTCTCTTCCGCCGTCACCGGCTCCTTCCTGTCTTCACCATCGGGTTTTTCGCCGTCCGGCACCGTCGTCTCCTCCGTCCGTCAAATGTTCAATCCATGGCTCCATCCGTCCGCCGCCGTACGCAGTTGGATTTCCACCGTCGTTCCTTTTCCTTTTTCGCTTTTGATGACCATTTTCCCGTTGTGGGCTTCAATGATCCGGTAGCAGACCATCAGGCCGAGGCCCGTCCCTGTCTTTTTCGTCGTGAAGAACGGTTCTCCGAGCCTGGACAGCACTTCCGCCGGCATGCCGGGCCCTTCGTCGACGATCTGCACGCTCGTGTAACCTCCCCCGTGGGAACTGAAGCGGATCCGGATCGTGCCGCCGTCCGGCATCGCTTCGATGGCGTTTTTCAGCACGTTCATGAAAACTTGCTTGATCTGGTTTTTGTCGCACACCACGGGTTTCAGCGGCGTTTTCCAATCCATGTTGATGGTCACGTTGTGGATGATCGCCTGGGTTTCGATGATGGGCAGCATGCTGCTGATCAGTTCCCGCATATCGTGGTGGTCCAGTTGTTGCATCTGTTGCGGCCGGGACAGCAGCATGAACTCCCCGACGATGTAGTTGATGCGATCCAGCTCATTTAGCATGATATCATAAAATTCGCTGTTTTGGTCACCCGCGGATCGCGCCTTGAGCAATTGCGTGAATCCCCGCAGGCTGGTGAGCGGATTGCGGATCTCGTGGGCCACCCCCGCCGCCAGCTGCCCGACGACCGACAGCTTTTCGGAACGGATGACCATCTCTTCGGCCAATTTGCGTTCCGTGATGTCCAGGAGCGTCCCGGTAATGATCACGTCCCCCTGTTGCACGGTACGGGTCACCTGCACTTCCAGATGGACGTTGGTGCCGTCCCGCCGGATGCCCTGGACGCCGATGCTGGGCGTAAACCCGTGATTCATCGCCAGGCGCGAAATTTCCACCGCCAGCTTTTCCCGGTCGTCGGTGCTGAAATAGTGCATGAAGCTCGTGCCAACCATTTCTTCCGGTACGTAACCGAACGTTTCGGCGAAATAGCGGTTGACGTAGGTCAGCTTCCCGTATTGCGCAGAAAACACGCCGACCTGGGAATTTTCCACGAGGTTGCGGTACTTTTCCTCGGCCTCGGACAGCGCCCGTTCCGCCAGCCGGGAAGCGCGTTTGCCGACATACAGCCGCATCAGCAGCAGATGGATGACCAGCACGGCGCCGATCATCAGCATGTCCGGTTCCCGGATCCCGTACGTGAATCCGGCCAGCAGTGCACAGAAGACGATGAGGGGAACGTAACGGCTGATTCCGGGCATGCGGCGTGAAACCCGTTCTTCCCCGATCCTTCGCATCTCGTCCCATTCCTTCAGGACGGCGGCGAGACCGAGCAGCAGAAATGCCGTGACCATGATCAGATCGGCCACCTGCGACTCCCACGCGCTGCCGCCCAGCACTTCCAGATGCAAGTGCATGTAGCAGGCAAACGTTTTCAGACCGAAGGACAAAACGAGCATGCCCGAGATGCGCCCGTTTTCCGACATCCTCCCGTTCAGCACGAGATGCAGCAGGCCGACCAGCACGGATGTCCCCATGGCGGTTGCCACGAACGAAAACAGCATGTCCGCATCCCGGTAAATCGGCACGTCCATATGCGGCTCCAAAAAGTAGTGCCAATACAGGGTGACAAAACCGACGGAAATGATCGAGACGTCCAGATAGAAGCGGAACAACGGAATCCGGTTGTCCGGCTTGAAATCCCTGCCCATATACCGGAGGGCGATCAGGAAAAACACGAATTGGCCCAAAATCAACACGCCCGGCAATCCGGCCATACGGATGGATTCCCCGTGAAAAATGAGAGAAAGGGCGACGTACATTCTCGCCGAAAGGAACAGAAAAGCGCCGAGCGCGTAAAAGAGCCACGCACTGCGGGCCACGGTGCCGCTGAAAAACCGCGATATCCGCAAGCAGCAAACCAGCGCAAACAAAACGGCTCCGCTCAAGATCAAACCGGAACCGATACGGCCGAGGTACTCATCCTCACCCGAAGTCAACATCCACCACACGCAACCCGCAAAGATCGCCGCTGCGACCGTTGCCGCCCACATGTTTGCACGCAACGGCATACATGCACTCCCATCACGACATCCTTCAAATTTTCGGTTCCTTATATATTACTACAAGGAATGTCAATTTCCTCCATAAACATGTGGAGCCAACGAAAAATGACATCTCTCGAGCTGAAAAGGGCAGCAAAAAAGCGCCGCGTGGGCGCTGTCGGAACATGAACATCATGAATGTGACAAAAAAAGAATAATGGCCGCGATTCCGAATGCAGGCGATTCAAAACATCCAGCGGAGCGCCATCGTGCAGGCTACGCCCGCCACGACGGTGCCGAGCAGGCTGCGGGTTTTGACGGCCACCCAGAACGAGACGAGAGCGGCGGCCATTTCCAGCGTCGGCCCGGTCACCGGTTTCTCATCCGCGAGAAAAAGGGACTGTGCGATCAAGGCGGACATGACCGCCACCGGCACGTGTTTGAGCCAATCGGCGACAGCCTGCGGCAATTGGAACCGGCTCAGCACCATGAGGGGGAGCACCCGGGGAAGCAGGGTCACGACGCCGGAGGCGAGGATGACGATCAGGATTTCCGGGCGGATTTCCATCGTTCCACCCCCAATCCGAAGGTTGCCGCCGCCACGGTGGCGAGAATGACGCCAACGCTTGACGAAACAAGCAGGCTGAACAACACGGCGGCGACGGCCGCGACGACGGACACGGTGATGTCCGTGGCCAGCTCCTTGCGGCTTTGCATCTGCATGACGAGCAGTCCGATGAACATGGCCGGCAGCGCGAAGTCCATGCCCCAGGCCGCCGGACTTTCGATGTACTGGCCGACCAGGGCGCCGGTCATGTTGGCGGCAAACCAGCCCAGATAAGCGGTTACGTTCAGCCCGTGCATCCATTTTTCGTTGATCGCCCCGTGGCGGGAAGCATAATCCGAGGCGACGCCGAAACTTTCATCCGTCAGCAGCGCGCCGATGGTGAAGTTTTCAGCGGGTTTCGTTTTGCGAAAATAGGGAGCGAGGGCAGCGCTGAACAACAGGTGGCGCAGGTTGACGAAGAAAATCGTCACCGCAACGGCCACGGCAGAAAACGCCGTCTGCACCATTCCCGCCAAAATGAACTGTGCCGATCCCGCATACAGAAGCAGGCAAAGCAGGGCGATTTCCAGCAGGCTCAGGCCGGCCGTCTTTTCCACAATGCCCGCGGCGAAACCGATGCTGAAATAGCCAAAAAGGGTCGGCAAACACGCTTTAACGCCCTCGAGAAACAAGTTCTTTTCTTTTGCAATGCCGATGTTGCCGTTCACAAGATGTCCGTCCTTTTTTGAATGGTATGGAACGTGATATTTCCTATTGTAATCTTCCGGTTCAAGGTGTAAAGTTCCTGCTTGGCGGTCACCGGGTCCGAAGCGGCTTTGGACGGAGCCCGCCCGACGCCTGGCACGCTTTGGCACGTTTTGGTGCGCTTTGGTACGTGGCGCTTCTGGTGCTATAATGCCAATATAACCCTTTCGAGGAGGCATTCGATGATGGCTGCGCTTGATCAAAAGTTGGAGAAATACGCCGCGCTGGCGGTTGAAGTGGGCGTGAATGTCCAGCCGGGACAGATGCTGGTGGTGACTGCGCCCCTTTTTGCTGCCGACCTGGTGCGTAAAATCGTGAAACGCGCTTACGAGGTCGGTGCCCGGTACGTTCACGTGGAATGGAATGACGACGTGGTGACGCGCACCCGGTACGAGCTCGCGCCCGCCGAATCGTTCAAGGAATATCCGATTCCTTTCCGCGCCCGCGGTTGGGAGGAAATGGCCGAACAGGGAGCCGCGTTTTTGTCCGTCATCGGCACCGACCCCGACCTCCTGGCCGGCATCGACCCGCAGCGCATCCAGGACGCCAGCCGGGCGCAAAACACGGCGCTGAAGGGATACCGCCAATACACGATGTCCGACAAGGTAAGCTGGTCCATCGTGGCCGTGCCTTCCCAGGCATGGGCGAACAAGGTATTCCCGGATTTGCCGGCGGAACGGCGGGTTGACGCTTTGTGGGACGCCATTTTCAAAGCGACGCGCATAGACAGGGACGACCCGGTGCAGGCATGGCGGGAACATTCCGCAAACCTGAACCGGAAGGCGGATTTCCTGAATGAACGGAAATACAAGGCGCTCCACTACAAGGCGCCGGGCACCGATTTGACGATCGAGCTGCCGGAGAAGCATTTCTGGGTGAGCGCGGAAAGCCACAATGCCAAAGGAGACGCCTTCATGGCCAACATGCCGACGGAGGAAGTGTTCACCGCCCCGCTGAAAACCGGCGTGAACGGCACCGTGAGAAGCACGAAGCCGCTCAGCTACGGAGGAAATCTGATTGACAACTTCTCCATCACCTTCAAAGACGGGCGGATCGTCGATTTCAAGGCGGAAAAAGGGTACGAAACGCTGAAAAAGCTGATCGAGACGGACGAAGGCTCCCACTACCTGGGCGAAGTGGCCCTCGTGCCGCACACGTCGCCGATTTCCCAGTCCAACCTCATTTTCTACAACACGCTGTTTGACGAAAACGCCTCGAACCATCTGGCCATCGGCAAAGGGTACGCTTTCTGCCTGGTGGGGGGCAAAGAGATGAACGAGGAAGAACTGGCCGCGAGCGGCCTGAACGACAGCCTCACCCACGTCGATTTCATGATCGGCTCCGCAGACATGGACATCGACGGCATCCTGCCCGACGGCACCCGCGAGCCGGTGTTCCGCAAGGGGAACTGGGCGTTCTGAGGAGTGGGCATGACGGCCCCGGTTCGGGGGAATAACGGAAGCCCGCCGGACCGGGATGACGTACAATTGTTTGTGTAGCAAAATTTGGAGTCTTAACAGATTACAAAAAAGTAGGGTACCTTTGTTGGGATTGACGAGATCACCAGAAAGGAAGTTACCCTACTCATGTTTAATGTACAC
>Ga0310829_1000651_pt1 | contig 25704 bp, 19 predicted proteins | sample WT_ome_4_FD_202244 | JGI IMG/M metagenome (GOLD analysis project Ga0310829, IMG submission 202244) | Sorghum-adapted microbial communities enriched on wild type (WT) sorghum from Joint BioEnergy Institute, Emeryville, California, United... ... | reverse complement strand
ATCGAGCTGCCGGAAGAGTTTGAAGGCTTGACCGACCGGATCCACTCGACCCGGACGCTGCCGCGGACGCGCCTGTCGGATGCGAACTTCGAAACGCCGGACGGCGATGAAGTCGTGCTCGACTCCGATTTCCTGGGCAACAAGAAGCCGGAACGGGTCGTAGCCGGCCCCATCAGCGCACTGAAAAAAGGCGCGAACCGCATCAAGGTTTGGGGCTGACGGCGCATTCGGGTCAGGGAGGAAAGCGGGATGGGAAAACCGGCGGCATGGCTCTGCATCATCGGCGGAATGCTGTGGGGATTGAAACCCGTTGCCGATGTCATGGTTCACGGAAGGCGATTCAATCAGGGGTATGTGCCGTCCAATCCGGCTGACTATCTGTATTTTCTGTGCCCGCTCCTGTGCATCGGCGCGCTGGCTTTCCTGCATGCCCGCTTCCGGAAAGGCGTGCGGATGCCGGCGTTCCTGCTGCTCGTATCCCTGCTCCTGACCAGCGCATTTCAATTTTCCGAAGTGTACTTTTTCGGATCCGGCATTCCGTTTGGCCTGCTGTTCCAGTTCACCGGAACGGTGATCATGGCAGCCGGCGCGGCGTGGCTGCTGGCCCGATTGCGCAAACGGGAGAAAACCGGCTGGCTTGCATGGCCGGTTTTCTCCCTGTTCCTGGTCAATGCCTTGCTGGTGGTGTTCGCTTTCGCATCGGAAGCCATGCCGGCATCCGTCCTGTCCCCGGTCATGGCGGGACTGATCATCGCCGTCGGGTTCCTGTGGGCGGCCGTCGGCCTGTCGGTGCTGCGGATGGGCGCGAATCCCGGCCGGATTTCCTGAGCGGCGCGATGGAAGCGATCGGCCGGATCGGCGGCCGGGTTCACGGCCAGCCGTTGCCGGACGCGCTGCGGTTGTGATGAAAGTGATGAAAACCGAACGGACCATGCAGGCTTCCTGCCCGTTTCAATCGGGCGGGAAGCTTTTTTGTTCAGCCGGCTCCGCCGGTTATTTTTGTTCACAGAAAAGATCATCGGAAGATGTTATACTGGTAAAATGCACGTCAAATCGGATGGGAGAAACAAAAGGAGAAACCACACAACATGATTCCGCAAGACAGCATTCCTTCGTGGAAAAAACTGGGCCTCTTCGCAGTCACCTGGCCGATCCTCGTCGACTCCGTCCTCCGCATCATGCTGGGCACGGTGGACGTGTTCATGCTGAGCCGCATATCGGATGAAACCACCGGGGCGGTCGGGCTGGCGAACGAAATCATCTTTTTCTGCATTCTCATGTTCGGGTTTGTGGCCATCGGCACGAGCGTGGCCGTCGCCCAGTACATCGGAGCGGGACGGGAGCGCGAGGCGAGCCGCATTTCGGCGATGGCCATCTCGATGAATTTCCTGTTCGGGCTCGTGGTCAGCGCGGCGCTCCTTGCCTTCGGCGAGCCGCTCCTGCGCCTGCTCAACACGGATCCCGGGCAACTCGCCATTGCCAAAGGGTATTTGAGCATCGTCGGGGGCTTCATCTGGGGCGAAGCGCTCTCCTATGCGATCTCGTCGGTCATCCGCGCCACGGGCAAAACCCGGCAGGTCATGTACGTGACCATCGGCATCAATGTGCTGCACGTGTTCGGCAACTATGTGCTCATTTTCGGGCATTTCGGATTTCCGGAACTGGGCGTGACCGGAGCGGCCATCTCCACGGTGTTCAGCCGGGGCCTCGGAGCCGTCGTGCTGTTCATGCTGCTGTACCGTTCGATCCCCGCGCCGATCGCGAAGCGGGATTACGTGTCGTGGAACAAAACGTATGTCAAACAGGTGCTGGGGATCGGCCTGCCCGCCGCCGGCGAACATATTGCCTACCAGTCCCAGTATCTGATGATTCTCGGCTTCGTCAACATGATCGGCGTCACCGCGCTCAACACCCACGTGTACGTCATGAACATTTCCAACTACTTTATGGTGCTGGCTGCGGCGATCGGCACGGGAACGGAGATCATCATCGGGCAGATGGTCGGTGCCGGGGCGATGAAGGAAGCGTACCGGCGTCTGCTCAGAAGCCTTCGCATCAGCTTCGCCCTGACGTTCGCGATCGTCGCGGCGGCTTCCTTCTTCCGTCGCGGGTTGATCGGCCTGTTTACGGACAATCCGGACATCATCGCCATCGGGGCGGGTATCCTGCTGCTGTCGCTTGTGCTGGAACCCGGCCGGACGTTCAACATGGTCGTCATCAATTCGCTGCGCGCCGCCGGCGATGCCCGTTTTCCCGTGCTGATGGGCGTTGTGTCGATGTGGGGCATCGCCGTTCCGCTGGCCTATCTGCTTGGCATCCACTGGGGCATCGGGCTCATCGGCATCTGGATCGCCTTCGCCGTCGATGAATGGGTGCGGGGAATCCTGATGCTGCTTCGCTGGAGAAGCCGGGCATGGGAAAAGAAAGCGCTGGTGAAACCGTCCTCCTCTGTCGAAGCGGGCGCAGGCGTCTAATTTTCCGCCTGCAAGGCTGTCGTACAAACTTCCCCTTCTTCGGTTCCGTATGCTGGAACCGGAGGAGGTGAAGGAAAGGTTGAAGGTCACCATCTCGCAACAAGTCGTCTATCCGAGGCTCAGGCTGTGGACGGATGAAAACTTCCGCGGCCGCCGGTTTACGTGGCGCGGCAACGTGGGGCTCCGCAATCTGGACCGGCTTTATGACGGCATCGAAAGTTTGCGTTTCTTCTCCCCGAGCAGCAATGCGACCCTGGTGCTGTTTTCCCGGACCAATTTCCGGGGCAACTTCCGGGTGTTTCGGGGAACGACCAACCTGGCCGACCTGGACGACATCATCAACGGCAGCGATCCCGAGTCCCTGATCATTTCCAACCGGCGCCTGACCCTGGACCAAATCCGGGAAATCCGCCGGACCGGCAATCTGCCTTCCGGATTCCGTTCCGTTTGACGACGGGTGTCATGCACGCAGACGGGCTTTCCCATGCGGGGAGAGCCCGTTTTTTCGCGAAGGAGGCGGCTGGCGGAGCCGGCCGATCGCGCCGCCGCCGGACCGGTGCCGATGAAGGAGGTGGCGTGTCCGAACTCGAAAGCCGCGCTGCCGCGAACCTGCCTGCAACTGCTTGTTCAAAACGAGGGGCAATCATGATAAACTGGCATTAACGACAAAATTCATTGACAGAATAAAAAACGGGGACGAGGAGATCATGGACAGTACGATCAAAAAAACGGACGTCATCCTGATCGGCGCCGGCATCATGAGCGCCACGCTCGGCGTGTTGCTGAAAGAACTGGCTCCGGATTGGGAAATCACCGTATTTGAACGGCGCTCCAAAGCGGGCGAGGAGAGCTCCAACGAGTGGAACAACGCGGGAACGGGGCACTCTTCCCTTTGCGAGCTGAACTATACGGTGGAGAAAGCGGACGGCACCATCGACATCAGCAAAGCCGTCAAAGTGAACGAGGAATTTCAGGTATCGCGTCAGTTTTGGTCGTATCTGGTCAGACGCAACCTGATCCAGGACCCGCGATCGTTCATCATGCGGGTGCCGCATATGAGTTTCGTGCAAGGCGAGCAGGATGTCGCCTTCCTTCGCAAACGGTATGAAGCGTTGCGGGACAACCCGCTGTTTGCGGGCATGGAATTTTCCGACGATCCGGACAAGCTGGCGGAATGGATTCCGCTCATGATGAAGGAACGGGCGGTGGACAAGCCCATCGCCGCCACCCGGATCGAAACCGGCACCGACGTCAATTTCGGTGCGTTGACCCGCTTGCTGTTCGATCATCTGCAAAACCGCCAGGTGGACATCCGCTTCAACCATCACGTCGAGGATATCCGCCGCGACGCGGACGGTTCGTGGCGCCTGAAAGTGCGGGACGGGGAAAGCGGCGCCGTCCGGACGCATGCCGCCCGATTCGTGTTCATCGGCGCCGGCGGCGGCAGTTTGCATCTGCTGCAGAAATCCGGCATTCCGGAAGGGAAGGGCATCGGCGGCTTCCCGGTCAGCGGTTTGTTCATGGTGTGCAAAAATCCGGAAATCGTGGAACAGCACTACGCCAAAGTGTACGGCAAGGCGAAGGTTGGCGCTCCGCCGATGTCCGTGCCGCACCTGGACACCCGGTTCATCGACAACCGCCAGTCGCTGCTGTTCGGGCCTTTTGCCGGCTTTTCGCCGAAATTCCTGAAATTCGGGTCCATGTTCGACCTGCTCGCGTCGGTCAAGTCCCACAACCTGACCACCATGGTGGCGGCGGGTGTGAACAACATGTCGCTCACGAAATATTTGATCGGGCAAGTGATGCTGTCCAAGGAACAGCGGCTGGAAGAGCTGCGCGAATTCGTGCCGACCGCCCGGCTGGAGGATTGGGAACTGCTCGTGGCCGGCCAGCGTGTGCAAATCATCAAGGACACGCCGCAATCGAAGGGCACGCTGCAATTCGGCACGGAAGTGATCAGCGCCGCGGACGGCTCCATCGCCGCCCTGCTCGGCGCATCCCCCGGCGCTTCCACGGCGGTATCCGTCATGCTGGAAGTGATCCGGCGTTGCTTCAGGAACGAACTGCCTTCCTGGGAGCCGAAAATTTGCGAAATGATTCCTTCCTACGGCAAAACGCTGCTTGAACATCCGGACCTTCTCCATCGGGTGCAGGCCGAAACGTCCGAAACGCTCGGGCTGTCGGCGGAGGAACGGGCCATTACGGCGTAAACCGGAAGTTCGCGGCTGAACGGGACATGAAGAAAATGAAGCCCGTTGCGTCCCTGTCGGGATTGCAGCGGCTTCATTTTTTGTCTGCATGTCTTTTTCTCGGGATGCACCATTGACTTTTCAAGCCCGATGTAATATTATCATTATCGATAATGATAAAAGAAATGCAATACACGTGAGAGGGGAGGAGCCGTTCCATGAAAAAGGCGGAAATCATTTTGCACCCGATCCGGATGCGCATCATCCAGACGCTCATCCGCGGCGAACGGATGACCGCGCAGGCATTGCAACAGCAGCTGGATGACGTGCCGCAGGCAACGTTGTACCGGCATCTGAAGAAATTGACGGATGCCGGCGTGCTGAAGGTGGCCGAGGAGATTCCGGTGCGCGGCACGTTGGAGAAAGTGTACGCACTGTCCGCCGGGGGCGCCGAAATATCGGCGGAAGAATTGCGGCAAGCGTCCGGCGAGGAGCATATGGCCCTGTTCATGCAGTTTGCCGCCAACCTGATCAGCGAATACGGCCGTTACGTACAAAGCGCAACTCCCGCTGCACCGGATCTGGAGAAAGACGGCGTTTCCCTCCGCCAATATTCGGCCTGGTTGACGGACGAGGAAAACCTGCAGCTGTTGCGGGACATTCGCTCCCTTCTTCAGAAGGCCATGCAGAACGAGCCGGTGGAAGGGCGCAAGCGTCGGCTGCTGGCGATCCTCGATTTTCCGGAACCGTAAACAGGCGCGGGCGTCCGGCATGCTTCGCCCGGACAGGCGTCAACGGGCCGCCGGTCTTCCCGGGGCCTGCAGCAACCTCCGGATTTCCGCCATTTTGTTATCAATTTTGATAATAATAAAATCAAAAAAGAAACGGGGATGCCTCATGAACATTCAAAAGCGGAATTCGCACGTCGATGAAGAAGCGTTTCGCAAAGCTGCCGGGCGGGGCATCCGCTTCCTGCCGCTGTATCTGTTCGTGCCCGTCCTGTTTTGGCTCGGCTTCGGTTGGGCCGGGTATTGGGCCGATTGGCGGGCATTCGGGCTCGGCGCCTTGGGTTGGGTGATCGCCCTGGTGCTCCGCGGACCCGTCTCCGTATTGGTGCACAAATTGCCGAAGGACAAGGGAGGAGCCATCGCCGTGATCAGCTCCGGTGTGCTGGAGGAACCGACCCGGCTTGTCCTGCTCCTCATCACTTCCCAATCCGCCGGATGGGCGATTTCGCTTGGCCAGGGATGGGCGGCGGTGGAAGTCGCCTTCACCATGATCAACATCCTGGTGATCGCCAGCCTGGCCGGCAAAACCGATGAAAAAAGCATGCAAGCGAAGCAAATGCTGGCTGCGCAGGGCAACCTGACGGCAAGTCCGCTGTACGGCATTGTGGAGCGGATTTCCGCGTCGGCGTTTCACATCGGGGCGACCTTGATCGCAGCCGCCGTGCCGTGGATGATCGTGGTGCTCGTTCCGCTGCACAGCGGGCTGAACTGGGGAGCCGTGAAACTCGCCGGAACGTCCGTGAAGCGAACCGAAGCCTTCGTCGCCGCAGTCGGCTTGATCACCCTCGCGGCGGGCATTTTGCTCATCTGACACCGGGGTTCGCGGCAATCGAAGGTCGAACCTTCCGGCCGGACGAATCTCCGCCGTGCCGCTCAAGCAAAGTTTTGGGCGAAAAGTGAAAAAAGTCGCTTGATGAGGGGGAAGGAGCCGATACAATGGAAACGGCGCCGCAATCGGGATGCGGCGCCGAAGCGATGCAGCAGGAGAGGAGCATGCCGGACATGGAAGCCGTTCTTGACCCGCAACAAATCGCCGCCGCTGCGGCAAAGAAAGGAACCGTCAAAGCCCGGCTTCCGGTCTCCCGCACGCTGGTGCTCGGTTTTCTCGCCGGCGCCTTCATCGCCCTCGGGTATTTGCTGGCGATCCGCGTGACCTCCGGCCTGCCGGAATCGTGGGGGAGCCTGCCGAACCTGATCGCCGCATCCGTCTTTCCGCTCGGGCTTGTGCTTGTGCTGCTGGCCGGCGGCGAGCTGCTGACCGGAAACATGATGGCGGTGTCCGTCGCCCGCCTGACGGGCGGCGTCACTACCCGCGCCCTGCTCAAAAACATGCTTTTGGTCACCGTCGGCAATTTCGCCGGCGCGGTGTTTGTCGCCTTTTTCTTCAGCCATGCGCTCGGCCTGCTGACGGAAGGGATCTATCTGGCCCGCATGACGGAGATGGCCCGTCACAAGCTGTCCGACGGCTTCGCCCAGGCGTTTCTGTCGGGCATCGGCTGCAACTGGCTGGTCGGCCTGGCTGTCTGGCTGGCGTACGGTTCCGCCTCGTTCAGCGGCAAAGTGCTCGGCATCTGGTTTCCGACGATGGCCTTCGTCGCCATCGGCTTTCAGCACGTGGTGGCCAACATGTTTCTGCTTCCCGCCGCCGTCTTCGAAGGGGCGGCCGGCTGGGGCGAGACGTTCGCCAATCTCGTGCCCGTCTGGCTCGGCAATTTCACCGGCGGCGCCCTGTTCGTGGCATGCGCCTACTGGTTCGCCTATTTGCGCAACGTGTGACCGGCGGCATCGGCTTTGCCGAAAGAACAAGGAGCGCAGCGGTGCATCATTCATTCGGAAAGTCGGATAGGGCACAAAACGGCACGATGGATGGCCGCCGTGGATGCATAAATGCACCCTGCTTTCACGAAAAGAGCCGAATCGTGAAAACAGGGTGCATTTTTTCAGCAATGGATTTCGGACACCCGGCAGCCGGCGCAAATCAGCGGTACGCCGACGAGAACGGCGAAGCCGGCAACCCTTCCCGGTTGTACAGGTTGGCGTCCGCCGGATGGTTGCGCCACGCGTAGCGCACATGGACGGGCTCCGGCACCTCCGGACTCGAGACGATGACGCCATCCCCGTCGATGACGGCACGAGCCGGCGCGTATCGGCCGTCCTCCCCGCACACTTCAAAACCGCCCAATTCGCCGCCGCGTGCCACGAGGCCGCTGCCGGTGTGTTCGAACCGTACGCGCAACGCCCCGTCCAGCCGTTCGACGCCGCCGTACAGCGGCCCGCTGTACGTCACGTCCTCGCCGTAGGCCAGCCTGCGGGCGCAAAGCGCCAACCGTTCGCCGACGGTTTTCTTGTCCTGCGGATGCAGGTCGTTCCACTCCCCGACATCGATGGCGACGGCCATCGCCGTATTCGGCACGGACAGGCACTGCCGCTGTTCTTCGCGGATCGGCGCCCACGAGGCGGGATCGTCATCCCCGGGATCGAAGTTGGCCAGCTGCACATAAAGGAACGGAAACGCCCCGATTCCCCACGTTTCGCGCCAATCCCGCACCATCTCCCGGAAAAGGTTCCGGTAACCCGCCGGACGGCCGGCGTTCGATTCGCCCTGGTACCACAGCGCGCCGGTGACGGCAACGTCCTTGAGCGGGGCGATCATGCCGTTGTACAGACCGGCCGGCTTGTACTGGAAGAAGGTCTGCATTTCCAGCCGCTCCGTCCGTGCGCCGATCCGGCAGCGCCACGTGCCCGCCAGGCCGATTTCCGCGCCGCCAACCATCAGTTTGTACGGCATGTCCGGCACAAACTCTCCGGTATTGTGCGTCGTCAGCACGCGCACGGCGATCGTGTTGCGCCCGGCTTTCAGCACGCCCGCCGGCACGGAGTAGCGCCGCGGCGGATAACGGTATGCCGTTGATCCGACATGGACGCCGTTGATCCAGGTGTCGTCCGCGTCGACGATGGTGCCCAGCATCAATTTGGCTTCCATGCCGGCAAATTCGTCGGGCAAATCAAATGCCCGGCGGAACCAGACAGCCCCGTGCAGGCCGTCCAAATCGCCGCCTCGCCATGAACCGGGAATGTCCCGCGTTTCCCAGTCCGCGTCGTCCGTCTCTTCCCGGTGCCAACCGTGTTTCATCCCCTCATCCCGTTCGTTCAGGGTCCGGTACCAATCCTCGTTCCTGCGCGCATCCTGTGCCTGCACCGACGCCACCCAGGCGTCGTCTTTCAAAAGATCCAGTTCTTCATCGTATCCGCCGATCCGCCGCAGCGTCTCTTCCCGCATCCATGCCTCGACCGGCGTGCCGCCCACCGCGGCCTGGATGAGGCCGACGGGGACACCGTATCGCTCATGAAGGCTGCGGGCGAAGAAAAAGCCGACGGCGCTGAAATCGAGCACATCATCGCCCGTTGCCGCCGTCCAGCGGCCGCCCGCCACATCGCGTTGCGGGCCGTGGAAGTTGTACACTTGCGGCACGGCAAATTGGCGGATGTGCGGCAGATGGACCCCGCGCACGTCTTCCGCCAGCCTGTCCAGCGTTCGCCGCACCGGCAGCTCCATGTTCGACTGGCCGCCGAGCACCCACACGTCGCCGACCAGCACGTCGCGGATGACCCGTTCTTCATCCGCCGCGATCACCATGTCGTATGGGCCGCCCGCCTGCAAGCCGTCCAGCGTCACGCACCACGCGCCGTCTTCGCCGGCGACGGTCCCGGCGGAAACGTCCCCGATCGTGACGCGCACCGGCTCGCCCGGCGCCGTCGTGCCGCCGAGCCTGATTTTGGCGTTGCGCTGCAAAACCATGCCGTCTGAAACCAAAGGAGACAACTTCATCGGAATTCGCCCTTCCGTCCCGATTGTGTGCAAAGCACCGCTTCTATTGTAAAGGATGCCGCCCCATTTTATCACCTTTTTTGCGCTTTCTCCCGTGCCAAACGTCACCGCGGCCGTCCGGCAGCCCAAAGACCCGGGGGCAAGGCCCGTCCCCATCGTGTATAATGGAGAAGTGTTGCATCAAGACCCGGACACCGGCAAGGGAGAGGAGACATCGCATGATCGGCTTCAACACGGTACTCCCGCTTTCGACGGATACGACCGTCGAGCAATTTTTGAACTTGTGCCGCAAATGGCAGGAAGGCAGCCCGTTCCGCACGCTGCCGCTCGACGATCGGGAAATTTGCGACGGATTGCGTTACACCAGCGACCGGGAGTCGCTGGACTTTGTTTTGGTGGAGTCGGAAAGCGGCACCCACTGCGGTGTCCGCCACGTGCGCAAGGATGAGGACGGCGAATGGTGGACCGACGTGATCGGCTGCAAGACCGATGGCGCGTTTACGGTGGCCGTCGTTTCCTCGCGCTCCCACTTCGATCTCGCCACGGACGCCGAATTGCCGAAAACCCCCTACATAGTCGGCATGCTCATCCGGGAAACCGGCCCCATGTTCGACGGCGGGGTGCGCATCGAAACGGCGGCGAAGGAAGTGACGGAGGACAACCTGCCGCTCATTGCCCAATTGCTGAATTGCGAACGGCAATACCGGCTGCCCGTCGTGTACGTGAGCAAACCGTTTTTCGGCGACGACTATCTCGTCGACCCGATCCGGCTCGGCCAAAGGCTCGGCGGCCTCGCCCACGTGTTCTATGAAACGGACAGCGACGTGTCCAAAACGCTCCGGGACCTCACCGGCGGCAAAAACGCCTACAACGGTTCCATCGGCATTTACTGGCCGAACCGCAACTACAAGCGGTTTTTCGTGCGCGAAGAAAGCGAAGTGATCGACCGGAAAATCCAGAATTACATCAAAAGGGTGCTCAACACCCGCCGCACGCCGGACGAATGCCGCTGGTCCCACGTGCAGCAGCTGAAGTTCCAGCAGAAGGTGGAGCGGCACCGCGCGGGCGCCGAAGAAGCGGAAATTTTGCTGGAGTACGCCCTGCAGGACAACGAAAAGATGCGTGAGCAGATCAAGCATCTGGAAGCGGAAAACTTGTACTTGCGGGAACAGGCCCAAATGTTCTACTCCGGCGACTTGGACGCCAAAGCCGCCATCGTCTTCAAAGGCAACGAGCCGGAGCTGTTCGCCAACGAACAGGCGGAACTCGTGCTGGACGTGCTGGAGGAAAAACTGAGGACGGGCAATTGCTCCGTCCGCATCCGCAACATGCTCGCCTCCATCCTCGATGCCAACGAGCGCACCAACAACAAGGACGCGTTCCTGGCCCAACTGAAAGCGGTGCTGACGGAATCGGGCGGCTTGTCCGCCAAAGGCAAGAGGGAGCTGGTCCGCATGGGCTTCGAGTTGACCGAGGACGGCAAACACTACAAGCTGGCCATCAAAAGCGACGGCCGGTACGCCCATCCGATCTCCAAAACCCCGAGCGAGTACCGTTCCCAGGAGAACAACTTCTCGCAGCTGAAAAAACGGTTTTTCTGAACCCGGCCCGGCACGGACCGGAACAACAAAGGCGCTTCCCTCCCGCCGCCAATGCGGACGGGGAAGCGCCGTTCTTGTGTTCATCCGGACCATGCCGGGCTTTGCGCCAACCGCTTTCCGGAACGGTCCGGCACGGCATGCAATCCTGTTCCCGCTTTGGGACAGCTTCTGTTTCGGCCGGCCCGGTCGGCCGGCCAACCGTCATTTATGGGCCGCAACCGCATCCCGCGGCCGCTCCAATTCGCTGAGCAGCCTTCTGGCGGCTTCCCGCGCACTGGAGAACGCCCGCTCCGCCAGCTCGCCCTTGCCTTCACAGCCGTCCCCGCAAAAATAGAAGGGGACGCTTTCAAGCTGAACGGGCAGCATCCGGTTGCCTTCCACATGTTTGACGCTTTGGACCATCGCCCGCTTGGACACCCGCTTCACCTCCGCCGCTTCCCGCCAACCCGGATAATAGCGGTCGAACAGCGACTCCATGTCGGCAAGCCGATCATCGAGATAAGCTTTGCGCTCCTCTTCATCGGCAAAACCTTCGCTTTGCAAATAGGCAATTCCCTGAAGCAACTGGCCATGCGACGGAATCAGGGTTTCGTCCGTTGCGGATACATCGGTGATGAACATTTTCCTGTCCATGTCGCTGATGTAGCTGAAAGGCCTTGCGACCACGCGGTTCAACCCGACGTCGTACACCATCACTTCCGTGGCCGTATTGGTTTCATAGGGCGCGAGAAACGGCTCCCAGGGCGTCCCCTTGAGCAATTTGGCCACCTGCTGGACCGGCATGGCAAAGACGACCCGGTCGAAGGTTTCTTCCCCTTCCTTCGTCGCGAGCACATATTGTCCGTTTTCGTAGCGGACCGACTCCACCGCCTGTTTCAGCCGAATGGCAAAGCGGCCGCTGTCTTCGATTTTTTGCCGCAACTGGTTGGTGATGACCGCCCAGCTGCCGAGAATGTAGTTGACCGGCTTGCCGGACACGAACAGATTCTGGTAGTAGTCGCTGATCACCGCGCCGGGCACCTTGCGCGCATCCTCCGGTGCGATAAAAAAGTTGGTGCACACCAGATGTTCCCACAGCTCTTTCACTTCTTCGTCGGCATCGGATTCGGCCAAATAGTCGCCCAGCGTCGGATACTTTCGCACATGGTGGATCTGCGCGATGATCGCGGCGATTTCTCCGGCAAATCTCATTTTTTGGCGGGTATTCAGCAAATCGGTTTTGACCAGGTTGACAAAATCCAGCGGCGCTTCGGCAATCCGGCCGTTCTTGGCATACATGACGCCGCGTTTGTCCACCGGTTTGCTGGCGAAGGACAAGTTCAACTCCCGCTCCACCCGGGAGATGGCATGCCTGTCGATGCCGTAGATGGCATGGGCGCCGTAATTCAGCGTAAACCCCGACCGCTCGTACGTAAATGCCCGGCCGCCAAGCTGCGGGCTGCGCTCGTAAAGGACCCCGGTGATTTCGGGAGACGCGCACAAATAGGAGGCCGCCGTCAGTCCCGCCAAACCGCCGCCGATCACCGCAACCCGCATGGTGCGTCCGGCCGGCGCCTCCACGATGAACGGCGATTCCGGCCCGCTGTGGCGGAGGCCGTCCCAAAGGCCCGCAAGCCGGCGGCGCACCAGGTTTTCCAGGTCATCCTTTCCCCCCATCGACCAGACCAGCAGCGCCCCGACATAAACGGAGACGGCCAGCTCCGCTTTTCCTTTGTCCGGCAGCCAGCGGAGCAGGCTTTGGTAAAGATGGTCAAACCATTCCTTCTGTTTTTCGCGTATGCGCGGCTGCTGGGCTGCAAGGGCGAACAGGCTGCGAACGAGTTCCCGGTAGGGAACCAAATTGGACGCCAAGTCCAAAAACAGCCGGTTCACATGGCCCTCCAGCGACTTGACCGCCATGGGCTTCCTGTCGTTCCACGCATCGATGACCGCCTTTTGCTCTTCCGCCAATGCCAGCACAATCTCGTCCTTGCCGGAAAAATAATGATAGAATGTCCCTTTGGAAATGCCCGATTCACGGATAATGTCATCGACGGATACCTGGTCGAACCCTTTTTCCGCAAACATCCTGAGCGCCGTTTGGACAACCCGGTTTCGCTTGGCGCGCGTAACTTCCCGCATGGACATGCCCATCCGCCCCCAACAACTGGAATTCGATTCCATCCTACCACAAAATTAGACCGACAGTCTAGATTAAAATAGACTAACGGTCTAATATTTGGCCGGTTGTGTCTTTTCAAACATTGAGCCGCCTGCAGCGACGATCCGGATCGGCGGCGACCCGTCGTTTTCCGGCCGTCCGATCCAACGGGTCAGCGGCCGCCGGACATGAACTGTTTCCGGTAAGCCGCGGGGGAGAGGCCGGTTTTTTCCTTGAACCTGCGGGTAAAATAGGGAGCCAGGCGGAAGCCGGCCTGTTCGGCGATGCGGGCGATCGGCCAGTCCGTCTTGACGAGCAGCAGCTTGGCCTGTTCCAGCCGGTAGTCCAGCAGAAATGCCATCGGCGTCAGGCCGCAATGCCGTTTCATGGCGCGGGCGATGTAGTTCGGGTGGTAGTTTAGCGCTTCGGCCAGCGATTGGTTTGTCACTTCGGAGCGGTAATGGGTTTTCAGGAAACGCTCCGCCTGTTCCGCCACCAGCAGCATGGCGGGCTGTCCCGCTTGGCCGTCTTTCCGGGCGATCAGTTCCAGAAGCGACCAGAACAGGCGCTGTTCTTCCCACAGGGCCGCCTCGCGGCTCTCCCGTGCAAGACGGATCAGCCCGTCGAACAGGGCGGCTGCGCGTGCCGGATCGGCGACGGTGCGATGCTTCGGCAGCCGAATGCCGTCGGCGGCCGGCCGGCCTTCCGCCTCCTCCGCCCAGTCTCCCGCCGTCTGGAAGTGAAGCCAATGAAAGACGGTCGGCTCTTCGCATCCCTTCCACGCATAATGGGTCCGGTCCGGACGCAAAATGAGCATCTCGCCCGGACCAAGCGCCCAGCGGCGGTTTTCCTCGCCGATGTACAGCGTGCCTTCCGTGACGAACAGCAGGTCAAAAACGCCGATGCCGGTCCGGTTCGGATGGCGGTCACCGGGTTCGTAGCGGACCAGGCCGCTCTCCAGGTAATGGGGCAAGGGCGGGGCGGAAAGGTAAATGGCGGCGTCCACGGGACAACCTCCCTCGATGCAAATGTGTGAAATCGTATAAAAAAGGGTTGGGATCGTGCGTCGTTTTCCTTTATTTTATCGGGTATCATGGATTTCGGGGAAGAACCAAAACGTGAAAAGACGGAGGGATCGCTCCATGAAACTGCAGGACATCCGGATCACGGACGCCTTCTGGTCATCCTTCACCAGGCTCGTCCGCGAAACGGTCATTCCGTATCAGTGGGAGGCGCTGAACGACCGGGTGCCGGAAGCCGAGCCGAGCCATGCCATCCGCAATTTCCGCATTGCGGCGGGTTTGGAGCAGGGGGAATTCGGCGGCATGGTGTTCCAGGACAGCGATGTGGCCAAATGGCTGGAAGCGGTCGGCCATTCGCTGGCCGCCCATCCGGATCCGGAGCTGGAACGGACCGCGGACGGGGTGATCGACCTGATCGTGGCTGCCCAGCATGAAGACGGCTATCTGAACACGTACTTTACCGTCAAGGAACCGGGCCGGCGCTGGACCAACCTGACCGACTGCCACGAGCTGTATTGCGCGGGGCACATGATCGAGGCGGCGGTTGCCTATTACGAAGCGACGGGCAAACGGAAACTGCTGGACGCCATGTGCCGCTTCGCCGACCACATCGATTCGGTGTTCGGGCCGGAAGAAGGAAAGCTGCAAGGCTACGACGGCCACCAGGAGATCGAACTGGCGCTGGTGAAGCTGTACCGGGTGACGGGGAACGAGCGGTATTTGCGGCTCAGCCGCTTTTTCATCGAGGAGCGGGGGAAGGAGCCGAACTTTTTCCTGCAGGAGTTCGAACGGCCGGGGTACGAGCGGCACTGGGAAGGGGTGAAAGGGAAGAAGCCGGATCTTTCCTACCACCAGGCGCACGTGCCGGTGCGGGAGCAGGATGCGGCCGTCGGACATGCGGTGCGCGCCGTCTACATGTACACGGCGATGGCGGATTTGGCCCGGGAATCGGGTGACGGATCGCTGGCGGAAGCGTGCCGCCGCCTGTGGCATAACGTCACCCGCCGGCAGATGTACATTACCGGCGGGATCGGATCGACCCATCACGGCGAGGCGTTCACCTTCGATTATGATTTGCCGAACGATACCGTCTATGCGGAGACGTGCGCGTCCATCGGCCTGATTCTCTTTGCGAACCGGATGCTCCGGCTGGAGCCGAAGGCCGAATACGCCGACGTGATGGAGCGTGCGCTGTACAACATCGTCATCGGCAGCATGGCGGCGGACGGGAAACACTACTTCTATGTCAATCCCCTGGAAGTGTGGCCGGACGCCTGCCGCCTAAATCCGGGCAAACACCACGTGAAGCCCGTCCGCCAGCGGTGGTTCGGCTGCGCCTGCTGCCCGCCGAACCTGGCGCGGCTGATCGCATCCCTCGGCGGCTACATCTGGACGCGGGAAGAGCATACGCTGTATGCGCACCTTTATGTCGGCAACGAAACATCGGTCACCTTCGGCGGACGGAACGTCCATGTCCGCATGACATCCGGCTTGCCCTGGGAAGGCGCGGCGAGCCTGAGCGTGCAGCCCGAGTCGCCGGTGCGGTTCCGGCTTGCGCTCCGGCTGCCGGCATGGATGAACGGGGAAGCGTGCATTCGCCTGAACGGCGACGTCGTTCGCAACGCCCCCGTGAAGGACGGTTACCTGATGATCGACCGGGAATGGCGCAGCGGGGATACGGTGGATCTGTTGTTCCCGATGGAAGCGGAATGGATGGAGGCCCGCCCGGAAGTGCGCGCCGACCGCGGCAAAGTGGCCCTTGTTCGCGGGCCGCTTGTCTACTGCTTCGAAGAGGCCGACAACGGCCCGCTCATCGCCGCGCTGTCCGTCTCTCCGGATGCGAAGCCGGAGGTGCGGATGGAAGACACGCCGTGGGGACGGATCGCCGTTCTCCGGGCCGCCGGATGGCGGGACGATCCGCAGCCGTTCGGTGACGAGCTGTACCGGCGGGCGGGGAAGGCCAAACGTCCGGTTTCCCTGACGGCGATTCCCTATTATCTGTGGGGCAATCGCGGTGAGGGCGAGATGGCGGTCTGGATCCGGTCGGCGGATTGAGGCGAGGCAATACAAAGGGCTGTTCTCCGGTGTCGAGGTTCCGGAGAACAGCCCTTATTGCGGTGATTTCCTTCCCGTTTATCCTTCCATGCGCTCGATTTCTTTCCGCACGAGAGGAGCCACTTTCGTGCCGAGCAGTTCAATGGCCCGCAGGGTTTCCTTGTGGGGCATCGAGCCGATGTCGATGTGCAGGAAGAACCGGTCGACGCCGAGGTTTTTGCGCAGGAGGACGATTTTCTCCGCCACGTATTCCGGATCGCCGACGTAGAGGCAGCCGCGCAGGCTTTTGTTGGCGTCGTACGTGTCCCGGGTGTACGGCGGCCATCCCCGCTCGCGGCCGATGACGTTCATCTGGGCCGCCGTCGGCGGGAAATACAGTTCGTCCGCCCGCTCCGCCGTATCGGCGATGAACCCGTGGGAGTGGGTGGCCACTTTCAGCTTGGCGGGATCGTGGCCGGCTTTGATGCCGGCTTCCTTGTACAGTTCGACCAGGGGACGGAATCGTTCCGGCATGCCGCCGATGATGGCGAAGCAGACCGGCAGGCCGAGGACGCCGGCGCGGATGGCGGATTCCGGATTGCCGCCGGTGGCGATCCAGACCGGCAACGGATCCTGGACCGGCCTTGGATAGACGCCGAGATTGCGGATGGACGGGCGGTGTTTGCCCGACCAGGTCACCTTCTCGGAAGCGCAGATGCGAAGCAGCAAATCCAGTTTTTCACTGAACAGCTCGTCATAATCGTGGAGGCTGTACCCGAACAGCGGGAACGATTCGATGAACGAGCCGCGCCCGGCCATGATTTCCGCCCGGCCGTCCGACAGTCCGTCCAGCGTGGCGAAATCCTGATACACCCGAACCGGATCGTCCGAACTGAGGACGCTGACGGCGCTCGTCAGGCGGATGCGCTTCGTGCGGCTCGCCGCCGCCGCCAGCACCACCGCCGGGGCGGAACAGGCGTAATCCGGCCGGTGATGTTCGCCCACGCCGTACACGTCCAGTCCGACTTCGTCGGCCAGCACGATTTCTTCCACCGCATTGCGCAACCGTTCGGCATGGCTGATCCGCCGGCCCGTCGCCGGGTCCGGCGCCGCCTCCAGAAACGTGCTGATGCCGATTTCGATCGGTCTTGCCGCTGTTGCCATGATTGTCCAACTCCTTTTTTCCACGGGTCACGGGCATTGCCTGTGATGGAAAGCATACCCCATTTCGCGCCGGCCGGCAACATTTCCCCCTTTTTGACAAAGGAAGACGCCTTTATCCGGTTGCCCACATATGATGCCACCGTTTGCCTGCCGTGCAAAAAATTTAGCTTGAGCGATGGATTCTTTTTTTGATATAGTATCAGTTTGTAACATTCAAAATAAAACATGGATTGGCCTGGCCGGCATTCGCCGCAGATCGCAACACGGAGACGAAACGACGGCGCGAAACGACCGACGGATCCAGTTTGGAGGAATTTCCGTGCAACAGGAAGCAACACAGGAAATCAAGCCGCAATATGGCATACTGGCCGTTTTGATGATCGGCGCGTTTATCGCTTTTTTGAACAACACGTTGCTCAACGTCGCTTTGCCGTCCATCATGGACGATCTCCATGTCGGCACGGCCACCGTGCAGTGGCTGACGACGGGATTCATGCTGGTCAACGGGATCCTGATCCCGGCGACCGCTTTTTTGATCGAAAATTTTTCGGTGCGCCGCCTCTTTCTCGCGGCGATGTCGCTTTTTGTCCTGGGGACATTCGTGTCCGGCAATTCGCATTTGCTTCCGGTTGACATCGCGTTCCCGTTCCTGCTCGCGGGACGCATGGTTCAGGCTTCGGGCAGCGCGATCATGATGCCGCTTCTGATGAACGTCATGCTCGTCAGCTTTCCGGTGGAAAAACGGGGCGCCGCCATGGGCGTCTTCGGCCTGATCCTCATGTTTGCGCCGGCCATCGGGCCGACGCTGTCGGGCTGGATTTTGCAATACCATCACTGGAGAATGCTGTTTGACATGCTGGTGCCGGTGTCCGTGCTGATTTTGCTGGCCGGCTTCTTCCTTCTCAAGGACAAGAAGACCCACACCGGCGATAAGCTGGACAAGGTTTCGCTCCTCATGTCCACCCTCGGATTCGGCGGCCTGTTGTACGGGTTCAGCATGGCCGGCAACAAGGGATGGTCGAGCCCGCACGTGTGGGTGACGCTGCCGATCGGCGTCATCATGCTGACGCTGTTCATCCTGCGGCAAAACCGGCAAGACCGGCCGATGCTCAATTTCAACGTGTTTCGCCGCCCGATGTTCGCGCTGGCTTCGGCCATCACGATCATCCTGAACATGGCGATGTTTTCGGGCATTTTGCTGATGCCGATCTACATGCAGAAAGTCATCGGAATGTCCCCGCTCATGTCGGGGCTGACGCTGCTTCCCGGCGCGCTGCTGAACGCGGCGATGTCCCCCGTCAACGGCCGGCTGTTCGACAAATATGGCGCCCGCGCGCTGGCCGTCATCGGCCTTGCGATCTCCGCGGTGACGACGTTCATGATGAGCCGGCTCACGCTGGAAACCGGCGTCGTCTGGCTGATGGTCGTGTACGCCTTGCGCATGTTGGGCATTTCCATGGTCATGATGCCCGTCTCGACGAACGGGCTGAACCAGCTTCCCCCGAACCTGTATCCCCACGGCACGGCGATGAACAATACGCTGAACCAGGTGTCCGCGGCGATCGGCACCGCCGTGCTGATGACGGTCATGTCCATCCGGTCGGAAGGCTATGCCAGGGAAATGATGATGGATGCCTCCGCCGGCTTGAGCCAGCAGGAAATTGGCCTCCGCGCCATGCTGGGCGGCATCAACGACACGTTCCTCGTGTCCGGTTACCTGATTGTGGCCGGCATGATTCTCGCCTTTTTCATCAAGCGGGCCAAACCGCCGGGGGCGGCGCCTGCCGGTGCGGCGGGAAAACCGGGTTCCGGCGCGCCCGGCCGTCCGGCGGAGGGACGGCGGGCCTGATTGGCGGCGAGACGGATCTTGAATCGGCATGCGCGTATCGCCAACCCGCCGCATGCCGCGGGAATGGCCGAAAACGGGAGAACCGGGGTTCGAACGTCCGCATGCATCCCGTTTGACCTTTAGACCGAAAGACCGGAGAGACTGGAAAGACTGAAAAGACCGAAAGAACGGGATTGGACGTCCGCGTCAGGGGCTAACGGAACGACAGGGCGCTATTTTGGCAAAATCGGATGTTTTTCCGCGCTAACGGAACCAGAGGGCGCTATTTCGCGATGAAGAGGCCGTTTTTGGGCAAAAATCGCAAAATAGCGCCCTGTCGTTCCGTTACGTTTTTAAAGGCAGCTTTTTTCCCGAAATAACGCCCTGCAGTTCCGTTACAAATCCGAAAGCCGACAGCCCAGTGTCGAGACAGCGGCAAAATGCCGGTAACTCCTCGTGGAAACGGGCCGTTTGGCCCGAGATAACCGAATTTTGCGCGCAACTCCGCGAGGAAGGGGACATTTCGGCCGGAGACAGCGGCAAATTGCCGACAACTTCTCGCAGGAACGGGCCGTTTTGCCCGAGATAACCGAATTTTGCCCGCAACTCCGCGAGTAACCGGCCGTTTTCGGACCGGCAGGCCGCTTCCACAACCTGTCCGGGCGGCAATCTCTGTCCAAAAAACCTAAACATTTCCCGCGCGCAGTGGTATGATAGATTCGAAAACAGTCGAATTTTGGGCATCAAGGGAAAGGCCATCACGTTCAAAAACGGGTTCATAACCAAGGGGCAATGAGCATGATCACGTTTACTCCAACCGGCGTGGACGGCATTGACGACATTTTGCATGGAGGTTTTCCCGCGGGATCTTCCATCATTTTGGAAGGCGCGCCCGGCACGGGCAAAACGACGCTCGGCGTCCAGTTTCTGCACCATGGCGCAACCCGGCTGGGCGAAGCGGGAATCTACGTCACCTTCGAGGAATTTCCGCAACAGATCTACAAGGTGATGCTGGAGTTCGGCTGGGATCTCAAAAAACTGGAAGAAGACGGCCTGCTCAGGGTCGTCAGTGTGCGGCCGGACGTTCTTTTCCGCGAGATGAAAAAGCCCGGCGGCCTGTTCGAACAGCTGATCGGTGAAATCGGCGCCAAACGGGTGGTCGTCGACACGATCAGCCTTTTTCACTATCTGTACAAGGATCGGGCGGAAGCCCGGGAAGTGTTCTACACCCTGTGCAACGTGTTCCGCAAGCACGGGCTGACCGCCCTGCTTCTCAGCGAACAGACCGCGGACGACGCCGGCCACAATACGTTCGAGCACTACGTCGCGGACGGGGTCATCCGCCTGTCGATGTCGAGACATATGGAGACGTTCCGCAAAAGGACGTTGGAAATCACGAAGATGCGGGGCGTGGACTTCACGGAAGGCGAGCACATTTTCCGGATCATGAAGGAGGGCATCCACCTCGTTCCCGCCCTGACCATGGTCGAAGACGGGGTGATCATGGACAAGGGCAAAGTGCCCACGGGCATCCCCGAGCTGGACAGGCTGCTGGCCGGCGGCATCCCGCGGGGTTCGTCCATGATCCTCGACACGAACAGCAAGGCGAACTACAAATACATCACCGCTTCCATTCTCGCCGGACGCATCCGGGCGGGAGAACGCATCGTCGTCGTTTCTTCCCATGCGATGACGGTGGCGGAACAGCGTCATCTGCTCCGGCAGTTCGGCGTGGACACGCTGGAAGTCGCCAAGCGCAAAGGTGTCTACTTCATCGAGCATTACGACCGGAACATTCCGCCCGAACTGGAAGATTGCGTCATCAATGTGAAAGACGTGCGGAACGAGGACTACTTCCCTTACGTGAACGAGAGATTGCAGCCGGTGATGCAGGAAAGCATCGCCCGGGGCGAAAAATGGTTCGTCTACCAGGACTTGAGCGTGTTGTACACGCAACGCGGCGCCGACTTCGTGAAAAACACCTATTCCCGCGATTCGGCGATGATCCGGGCGATGGGCATGACCGCCCTCAGTTTGTGCAACTTTACGGAGATCGGGCCGGAAAACGCCTCCTATCTGGAAAGGGCCACGCAGACGGTGGTCCGGACGTGGGTGGACCGGAACTACCAATATTTGCAGGTGACCAAATCGGTCACCGGCAAGGTGTCCGCCCCGATGATCGTCGAAACCATGCCAGTCGAACCGTTCATCCGGCTCGTTTGAGGAGGAGTCTCCGTGGAAAGAAGTCCGATGGTGCTGCAAGTGGAGTGCACGTACTTTTTTGAGGAAAACCCGTTTGCGCTGGAAACCGGCGAAAGTTTGGCCATGCGGCTCGGCCGATCGGTGGACGACCTCATTCCGGTGCTCGAACGGTTGGTTGAGTTGTCCGTGCTCAGCCGAATCGGCAGCGGAGCGCAGTCGGTTTACCGGTACAATCGTCCCGTAACCGTGTATCGAAATTTGCGCGCATGAGGAGTGGCGGCTGGCCATGACGGAACTGGCAAATCGGGTCATTGAGGCGTTCGCCGGCCATACGGGTCTGGCCCTCTGTGCGCTGGACCGTGACGGACGGCACATTGCATCCGCCGACTTCGGCGCCTCCCGCGGCGAATGGCTGGCAAACCGCGCGCGCGAACGGCTGACCGCCGGCCACCGGGCCGATGCGATCAGCCTGGTGGATGTGTTGCCCGGGCTGAAAATGTTTCTGGCGCCCATCAACGCCGCGGACAAACCGGAGGGCATTCTGGCTGCCGGCATGGTGATGGAAGCGGGAAGCCGCGATGCCGTTGCGGCGTATCTTGCCGCCGGCGGGGAGCGGACGGAGGAGGAGGAAGCGATGTTCGCCGCCGCCCGGGAGATCGACGCCGCGGACAAGCGGGTGCTGACGGAACAGCTCAAGGCGCTGGCCCGGACGCTCGGCCTTGTGGTCGGGCAAGCACGTCAACCCGGCGGGGACTCGGGCTTGCTTGGCGGCATCGAGCGGTTGGCGACCTTGATCAACGACGGCCACGACGTCGGCGAATTGCTTCAATCGTTCATTGATTTGGGCCGGGAAGACCTGAAACACGGGTTTGATTTCGTCGGTTTTGCGGAAATGATCGACGACGAATGCGTGATCACCCACATGGCGGGGAACCCTGAGGCGGGAGCGTTGGTCGGCACGTCCTGCATGATCGGCGAAGGATTCATCGGACAGGCGGTCGCCACGGGAGTGGCCGCCGCCTGGCAGGATGTCCGCCACGACCCGCGGGTTTTGCCGTTTCAACGGGCCGGGCTGGAGGTCGGATCGCTGATCTGCTGCCCGGTGGTGCGCCAGGGGCGCGTGCAGGCCGTTCTGTTCGCCGGCGTGGCGGACGGCGGCATCACCCGGATGCACGCTTCCCTCGCCTCGATCCTCTCGAACATGGCCGACAACCTGCGCATCCGGAACGAGCGGCTGTCGGCGATGACGAAGCAATCCCAGCGGATCTCGGCGCTGAAAGAAATTTTGCATCTGATGACGAAGGCGAAGGACACGGAAATCATCACCTACATGCTGGTGGACATGAGCCTCAACCTGCTCAGCGGGCGATTTTCGGCCATCGCCCTGTTTGATCCGGACGAATCGCCCGATGAAATGCGAATCGTTTCGCGCGGGTTGTCGCGGGAAGAAAGCGAACAATACGGCAAAATGCTGCTGGCGGAATACGGACATTCGGGAGCGGCTGCCGCAGCATGGGACCAGGCGAGATCGTTCGTGCGGGAGACGGAATGGGGCACCGTGCTGGAATGCCCGATCGGCTTCAACCACAAACTGCTCGGCGTGCTGAGCGTGGCCACGGACGCTTCCGACGCGGAAGCCGGCTCTTTCCTCGCCGCATTGGCCGTGACCGGCGCCGTCGCCCTCGACCTGCTCGGCAACCGCGCCCGCCAATTCCGTGACAACGTCCGGGAGTTGCACGAGGCCGCAGCCGCGCTGAATCCGTCCGTCGGAACGTTCTCCGCGAAATTGCGGGAGGAGGCCGAAGCCTTCGCCCGCTACCTGGAACTTCCCGATTCCCTGTGCGGACAGATCGGGGCTGCCGCCCTCGTGATCGGCTATTCCCCCGAACTTTGCCGCCGGGTGTTGCCGACCGATGAGCCGTGGCTGGCCATCCTGAAAGAAGGGCGCCGTCTCATGGAAAGCACGGAGCCGGTCGGGCCGGAAGAGGAACAGTCGCTTTCCGCCGGCGGCAAAATTCTCGGGCTCGCCGTCCGCTATTTGCAGGCGGGCGGCGACGTGGCGAAGATGAACTGGCACCGCGATTCCGACCTGTTTGCCAAATTCGGCATGTACAAGCGGGCGGGTCTCGTCCAGGACCGGCAAATCCGGGCGGACACCCGCACGCAACCCGATTTTGACCAGCTGTCCAAACGGGAGCAGGAAGTGTTTCTGCTGCTCGTCGAAGGGATGAACAACCGGCAAATCGCGGACACCCTGTTTATCAGCGAACACACCGTGAAAAACCACATCACCAACATTTTCGGCAAGTTGGGCATTCGCGACCGGGCGGAAGCGATGGCTTACTACTACCGGATGAATCGTTGACGCGGCCGCGCAGCAAACCGGGCGGGACATCAAGTCCCGTCCGGTTCTTTTTTGCGCCCGGGATCCCGTCCCTTGCATAGGAACAGGTTCCTATTTCCATCTTTGCCGGACAAATAGGAAGGGAGGGTGATGTCCCGGCGGGGTCGTCTGCTGTACAATGCGGGAAAACGAGAATCGGGGGGCAGGAGATGACGATCGGAAACGGGAGCGTGAAGGATTGCCTTTTGTACTTCCTGGAGCATTCATCCGAATGGCATACGGCCCGTCAGGTTTCCCGGCGATTGTCACTCCCCGAACAGTCCGCGGCCGCGATTCTGGAGCGGCTGGTACGGGAAAAATGGCTGAGCAAACGGCATCTGGGAGAAACCGAACAATACCGGTACATGCCCCCGAATGAATGGCTCGTCAGGTGTGACCATGACGGGCCGGATCCGGGAGACCGGGTTTATTCCGGCAACTGAAGCCGCTCATCCGGATCCGGGATGTGCAAAGAAAGGTGTTGAAACATTGTCAGATCAACTCAAATCCGTCAATGCGGAATCGAAAGCAGGCAAACTGGCGCTGATCTATCTGACGGCGGGCTGTGTGTGGATTTTGGCCACCAGCCTTTGGCTGGGTGACTTCTCTCTGGAACGGTTCCGGTATTTCGAAGTCGCCAAGGGGCTTGCGTTCGTCAGCGTCACCGCGCTGCTCATGTATGGATTGCTGAAAAAATGGGAAGGCAACATGAACGCCGCCAACCGGCGGATCCATCAGCTCGCCTATTCGGATGGCATGACAGGGTTGCCGAACGCCCATTCTTTCTGGGAAACGCTGCAACGTGCCGTCACGGAAGGCCGCTCTTTCCTCCTCCTCATCCTGCGCATCAGCCGGTTTGAGGAAATTCAGGACGTGTACGGCAGAAAACAGGGCATGGCGTTCGTTGCCGCGGTCGCCGAACGATTGAAGGGGCTCGTCGACCGGGGTGTTTTCGTGTCGCAAACGGAGAGCGACACGTTCCATTTGATCGTGCGGCTCGAGGGGGATGTCCGCGAGGAAACGATTTTGCGCACTCTGGAACAAAGGTTGCAGCAGCCGTTCCGTTTTGGAGAGGACGAGTTGACGCCGGCCTTCCACATCGGCACAGCCCGGTATCCCGGGGACGGAACCGACGGCGAACTGCTCGTCCATTGCGCTTACCGTTCGCTCGCACGGGCCAGGGAATCCGGCGTGCTCTACATCCGGGAGCAGGCTCCCGACGGCATGGAATCCGCCAGAAGAAGGCTGTTTTTGGAGAAGGAATTGAAAAAGGCGCTTGCCCGCGGGGAGTTCACCCAGCATTTTCAGCCGAAAATCAACATCGAAACCGGCGAGACGGCCGGGTTCGAGGCGCTCATCCGCTGGAACCATCCGGCGCTCGGGCCGATTTCCCCTGCCGAGTTCATTCCGATCGCGGAAGAAAGCGGCGACATCGTGGCCATCGGCAAATGGATGCTGCACGAAGCGTGCAGGCAGGCCAAGCGGCTTCAGGACACGCAGCAATGTTTCGTGCCGGTATCCGTCAACGTGTCCGCCAGGCAATTTTGGCAAAACATCGTCGGTGTCGTGGAATCGGCGCTCGACGATGCCGGGCTCGACCCGGAGTATTTGGTGCTCGAGCTGACCGAAAGCTTGATGATCAACCCCGAATCGGCCGTCCGCATTTTGACCCGGCTCAAAACCCTCGGCGTGAAACTCTCCATCGACGACTTCGGCACCGGCTTCAGTTCCCTCGCCTATCTGAAGCGGCTGCCGATAGACGAACTCAAGGTCGACAAATCCTTCATCGACGAAATTTTGACGGACAGCCCGGACCGCCGGATCGTGCAGTCTTTGATTGTCCTTGCGCATCACCTGAACATGACGGTGGTGGCGGAAGGCGTGGAGAAGAAAGAACAGGTGGACTGTTTGCGGGACCTCGGATGCGATCAGGTGCAAGGTTACTACTACGCCAGGCCGATGACCGGCGAGCAGTTGGCCGCCTTTCTCGCGGACGGCGGGAACGGACAGGCGGACCCCGCCGGATCCGCCGTTCTCGTATGATCAACAT
>Ga0310829_1000641_pt1 | contig 25887 bp, 31 predicted proteins | sample WT_ome_4_FD_202244 | JGI IMG/M metagenome (GOLD analysis project Ga0310829, IMG submission 202244) | Sorghum-adapted microbial communities enriched on wild type (WT) sorghum from Joint BioEnergy Institute, Emeryville, California, United... ... | reverse complement strand
ATCGAGACACCCCTCCTACACCGCGTCCCGACTCTTACGCTCCGTGAGGACGTTGTCCACAGTGGTCACACCGGCAGGCCACCCACACCGCCCCGATCCCCGTACGATGTGGCCCGCGAAGATCTCGAGATCGCTTCCCCGGCTTCGGGGTCATCTGTGGGGGTGGGCATGCAGTGGGATGAGCCGGAGGAGTCATCAGAGACGATCACCGCCACCGATGACACAGGCTGCGTCCAGGTCACGATGGACCCATCGTCCGGGCGGGTCGTCGACTTCCGACTGTCCGCGTTGTGGCGCGACAAGGTCGGTGTCGCCGGGTTCACCGACGCCCTGGCTAGTGCGGTCACCAAAGCACGTCTCAGCTACCTCGAGGCAGTGACGACCAAGCCTGGAGACCGAGACCAGTCAACCCCCTCAGTCCTCTCCGCAGAGGATTGGGAACGACTGCCGCTTGGTCAGCAGCTAGCCGCGTTGGGTCGCCTCACAGACCTCCTCGACGCGGTTACCACTGAGGCCGCACACGTTCTCCAGTGCGGCCAGCCCAACCCGACCGTGGACTATGCGGGCAGCGACCCGCGCCATGTGGTCCGGATCACGCTCAACGTCTCCGGAGCATTGGTGCGGCTTACGATCGCCGAGGACTGGCTCGCTGGCGCCTCGACAGCCCGTGTCGTGCAGGCGGTCAAGGACGCCTTCGAGTCAGCGTACGCGTCTCTCGATTCCGCTCACGAACCCGCGCTGGCCACGGCCACACCAGCCGCCGACCGCGTGCTCGCCCTCGCGAGCAATCCACAAGTCCTACGGGGATGGCTTCGACAGGAGGAACACTGAATTGGCTGGAAACGAGGGCCGTGACATCACATACTCCATCGCCGCCTTGCGAAAGGACGCCAAGATCTGGTCCGAAGCGGCGGAAGTTCTCGAACGCGCCAAGCAAGCCGCCGCCTGCTTGTGCCTCACCGTAGCGCACTTCGGGACCGTAGCCGACGAAGCTTGCCGCGAACCCAGAAGCGTCACGAAGCTCTACGAGGATGTACACCGAAAAATACTGCGCCTACTGGATGAGGGGCAACGTACCCTCGACGATGTCGGCCACCGACTCGTCATCATAGCTAATCGACTCGACGGAACGGAGCAGAAGAACCTCGAAGTACTCCGTCAGCTCGGACGGATGCTGGAGGAGAAGGGATGGTAGCAAGGGAGGAACGCCTCAGCGGGCCGCAGCCCATGGAACGATCCGAAGAATCTAAGGATCTCGAAGAGAAGATCAGGAACGCACTTGGAAAGATCGAAGAATGTTTCGCTCGGCTTCTTGACCTCGACGTAGATGACCTCGTCCTCATCTTCGTGGGGAACGTGTTTGGCGGCCCACTAGGTGGTCTCTGGCTCCGCGAGCTCGCCGAACGTTGCAGGAACAGCCTGCATACAGCTTACCAAGCATATAAGGAAACCTGCGACAAACATATCAATCCCTTCCTGACGAACATCGGCGACCCATGGCAACTTGACGCCGCGGCTTCAGCATGGAGTGCGAAGATAGGCGGACCAGTCAGCAAACAGGCTTCGCTCTTCACCCCGAATTCGATGGAGATCATCGACTACTGGACCGGCGACGCCAAGGAAGCCTACGACGCCTTTCTGCCCACCCAGTACGCAGCCATCGAGTACGTCAGCTCCTTAGCAAACGAACTAAACCCATTGCTCACGCAGTGCGCGTCGGCCATCAATCGGTTCTGGTTCGACATCGAAAGGGCCGCAGCAACAGCCCTCGCCGAGCTCATTATGGTGCTCAACCGTAGCTTTACCCCGGATATTCTGATGGTACCCGGCGAGGCGATCCAGACCTTCGTCAATTCGGTCCTAAATGCCAGAGAAGCCGTGAAGACTGCCGCAAAGGAATACACCCAGACAGCAGCCAACCTAGAGAAGCTCCTCCACTCCAATGTAGCGCTGCCGCGAGGCCACTGGCCAAGACCGAAGAGGGCAATCTACGACATGGAGAGATGGGGGACCGGTGAGGGCCGATGACAAGACCTGACGGACACCTCCGACACCGCTCCTGCCATGGAAGGCGCCACGAAAAGCCTCACCCACCCCATGGCATCCGCAGCTTGATTGCGTCCCGCGCAGGCATCTTGGAAACGCTTATTGTCGGCGGCATCGCTAGCCTCTGCCTCCTCGTCGCTGCGGTGTTTGTCACGTGGAATTCACAGGACGAACAACACGCTCGAACCACCTCAACGCCACATGCAACGAAGTCGTCGCGACTCCCCAAGGATATCTGCTCCGCCGTAGGAACGGAGCGCCTTGACTCCTTGGTTGAGTACCCGGTCACAAGCCATCACGAGGAGGAAGCATTCGGAGTGTCCGATCGGACCTGCGTAGTCAGAACGGACCCCAAACAACCCGACACCTCTGATCTTCTCTATGTCCGCGCCAGCCGGTACGAGCAGACCCTAAAGACCTCTGGCGAAGATCATGCGCAGGAGTTTTTCCGACAGAACTGCAAGAACGTGACATCTATTCGCGACGACCACAATGACACAGCGATACGAGTTCCGGACTTCACCGGACTTGGCGACCAGTACTGCGTCGCCGCCTTCTACAACTCCGTATCGAAAAAAGCCAAGGTAAAACTCATTGTCCAACGTAGGGAAGATTTGCTTGTTATTCGGTACCAAAAGACTGGACCGGATGGCGAGCGACCATTACGTGACGCAGCCCAACTCGCTAGAGACCTCCTTACAAGACTGTGACAAGCCACACAACCGCTGACCACCAGGCTCCGCATACTGCGTATCTGGGTGATACGACCCGCATCTGCAATCGACAGGGTGGAACTCTACGTCCTCAGCGACTCAGGCCACCTGCGGATAAGCTATCTCCGACGAGCGAACAACGGCGAGCAACCACTTCGTGGTGCCGCCACGAGCTCGAGCAGCCCGGTGGCCACGCCGCAATGACGAGCGACCACGCTCATCGTGGGGTGCGAGACTCGACCGCTCGCAGTCAGCTGGACGCGCCTCATCCGCGTCCGGATCCTCACTCGGAGCTGTGGCTCTCTCAGCGCTGAGCGAGCGCCCCCTTCAGCGCTGGCGTGCCGAGCCGGCAGCCGCGGTCGTCATCACGAAGCGGACGCAGCGGCCCGGGGTGAGCAGGCCGACGCGGAAGGGTGTTCGCTGGCTCGGCGCGCCCGTGAACAGCGACCGCTCTCGCGCACCCTGCTCGAGCCGGTCGAACGGCGCCCGATCGAAGTCGTAGATCACCAGCGCGCCACCCGGTCGCAGGACCCGTGCGAGCTCCGCCACCGCCGCCTCCGGGTCCTCCCAGTGGTGCAGGCTGAAGGACGACACGACGAGGTCGAACGACTCGTCGGCGAACGGCAAGGCGGCCACGTCGGCGACCCGCGCCGAGGCCCGGTCGGCCACCTTCGCGAGGTTGCGCTGAGCTAACGCCACCATGTCGGCGGACAGGTCGACGCCGGTGAGCGTGAGGTCAGCGCGCCGCTGCGCGAGCTCGAGGAGCAGCACACCTGGCCCGGTTCCCACATCGAGGACTGCTCCGCGCTCCGGCGCCATGGCCGCGAGGTCCTGCGCGATTCGCCGGTAGACGCCGCGCATCGGCCACCGGGCCAGCACGTTGTAGACGCGGCTGCGCCAACCCTCGAAAGTTCCGGATCCGCCGCCGAGGTGCAGGAAGTGGAAGTGGCGGTGGTGGTGATCGTGACCTGCCCCCATGACCTCTCCTCTGAGTTGTGCGATACAACTGTGCTGAGCGTACCGTGAGACAGTTGTATGGCACAACTCTGATCTAGCGCGAGAGCCGGCGGAGGCTCGTCAGGCGAGAGTGAGGCGGAGGATCGGATGGCGGACGACGAGGTGGCGCGGCTCCATGCGGCGCTCATGGAGCTGGTGCGGCTGGCCGGTGCGTTCCAGCCTGACCGAGCGGTGCCTGGCGAGGAGGTCTCCTTGTCGCAGACCGTCGCCCTCCACGAGCTCGACCTCGCGGGCCCGATGTCCCAACGCGACCTCGCCCAACGCGTCCACTTGGAGAAGAGCACGGTCAGCCGCATGGTCGCCGACATGGAGCGCAAGGGCCTCGTCGAACGCGAGCGCGATCCCGGCAACCGCCGCCTCTACCGGCTGCGCATCACCGACCGTGGCCGCGCCGCCCACGCCCGCATCGCCGCGCACTTCCACGGGCACTACGTCCGCTGGATGGCCGCGATGACAGAGTCCGAGCGTGACGCCCTCATCGTCGGGTTCCCCGCACTCGTCCGCGCCATCCGGCACGACCTCGACCACCTGGCCCAGAGCGAGTGCGACCACGAGCCACCGGCGGAGAGCGGCGGAGCCGCCGAGGTCCCCGACCCCAGGGAGAAGTCAGCTCAGCCGACGCCAGACGAGGCCTCGCCGAACTCGTAGCGCAGGATCATCCCGATCCGTCGCAACGGCGCGACCCTCCGCATGAGGCTCACCAGCACCCGGGTCGGCAGGGTGAACCTCACGGTCTCGGGTACGTCAAGGAGATCGAGGACGGACACGAGCCGCAGACCGGGCACCTCCAGCTCACGTGGATCCGCCAAGCCCCACCCGCCGAGCCTCGCTCGGGTCACCCGAATCGTCCGCTCGAACCGACCGAGCCACGCGCCGAGCGGGCTCCAGGCGTCGAACGCGATCCCACCTCGAGGGAAGCGCACGACGATTCCCTGCAGCAGCCGGATCAGGTCAGCCCGCGCGAGGTACTGGACGACACCCTCCGCCACGACGACGACCGGCTGGCTCGCCGGCACGTCGGCCAACCATCCAGGCGCGGTGACCGAGGTCGCGATCCGGTGGACGCCGGCCCGGTCGGGAAGCAGCAGCCGGCGCAGCTCGACCACCTCGGGGAGATCGACCTCATACCAGCGATGACGAGCCGTCGGATCGACCCGCCAGGGCCGCGTGTCCAGTCCGCAGCCCAGGTGCAGCACCGCTGCGTCGGGCATGCCCGCGAGCAGATCCGACGTCGCGCGGTCGAGGTACAGCCCGCGGATCGCCACGCTGACGACCTCGTCCCGACTCAGCCCAAAGCGATCGAAGTCGGTGTCGATCCGCGCCACAATCGCTCGGGCGAGCGGATCACCCAAGATCGGAGCGGCGGACTCAGCGTCGAGGGCCCGCCCGTAGAGCGTGGCGAGCATGGTCGCGCTGGTGCCGGTGAGCCGCACCCGGACGCGTTCGGTCACACCACTCCCCTGCCCGAATCGCGACCGGCCGAACTCGCACGGCGGTGGGGAGTGAGCTCGGCAGACGGCCGCGGCGGCACGCATCCAGCCGCAACGCCGCGACGCCGACGAACGTCACGCCCTACGCGCCGTCCCAGCGCGCGCGAGCCATGTCGACCCGCTCGCTCGCCAGTCCGGCGAACGGCGTCCCCTCCGCGCGCAGCCGACGGATCGCCTCACCCGCGTGGCAGTCGGCGGGCCGCCCGTCCGCGCGGACGACCCGCCACCACGGCACGGCCCCGCCGAAGTGGGACATCACCCACCCGACCTGGCGGGGCCCGCCCTTGCCGAGGAACTCGGCGACGTCGCCGTAGGTCATCACCCTGCCGGCCGGGATGCGCTCGACGACCGACAGGACCTGCTCGACGTACTCCTCACGCGCGCCGTGAGCCACGGCCGGCCCCCGAGACGTCCCGAACCGGTCAGTACGACGGCTTGTGCGGCTCGATCTGGCTCACCCACGCCGAGATGCCGCCCGCGACGTGCACGGCGTCGGAGAAGCCCGCGCCCTTCACCGCGGCGAGGGCCTCCGCCGAACGACCGCCCACCTTGCAGTGGAGCACGATCTGCTTGTCCTTCGGCAGCTTCTCGAACGCCTCGCCGGTCAGGAACTCGCCCTTCGGGATGAGGATCGAGCCCGGGATGTTGACGATCTCGTACTCGTTGGGCTCCCGGACGTCCACCAGCACGAAGTCGCGCTCACCCCGCTCGCGGGCGTCCAGCCACTCCTTGAGGGTGCGCACGTCGATCGTGGAGTCCTGGATCGCCGCGGCCGCCTCGTCCGAGATCGCGCCGCAGAACGCCTCGTAGTCGATCAGCTCGGTGATCTCCGGGGTGTTCGGGTCCTTGTTGATCTTCAGCTCACGCCAGCTCATCTCCAGCGCGTCGAAGATCAGCAGCCGGCCGATGAGCGGCTCGCCGATACCGGTGATGAGCTTGATCGCCTCGTTGACCATGACCGAGCCGATCGACGCGCAGAGCACGCCGAGCACGCCACCCTCAGCACAGGACGGCACCATGCCTGGCGGCGGGGGCTCCGGGTACAGGTCGCGGTACTGGGGGCCGTACTTGGCCCAGAACACGCTCACCTGGCCCTCGAACCGGAAGATCGAGCCCCACACGTACGGCTTGCCGAGGATGACCGCGGCGTCGTTGACCAGGTAGCGGGTCGCGAAGTTGTCGGTGCCGTCGAGGATCAGGTCGTAGCCGGAGAAGATCTCCAGCGCGTTGGAGGAGTCCAGCCGCTCCTCATGGAGGATGACGTTGACGTGGGGGTTGACCTCGGCGATCGACTCCTTGGCGGAGACGGCCTTGGACTTGCCCACGTCGCTCTGCCCGTGGATCACCTGGCGCTGCAGGTTGGACTCGTCCACGACGTCGAAGTCGACGATGCCGAGCGTGCCCACCCCGGCGGCGGCCAGGTAGAGGAGGGCAGGGCTTCCGAGGCCGCCGGCTCCGATGACCAGGACCTTGGCGTTCTTCAGTCGCTTCTGCCCGGTCATGCCCACTTCGGGAATGATGATGTGCCGGGAGTAGCGGCGAACCTCGTCGACGGTGAGCTCGTCCGCTGGTTCGACGAGAGGCGGCAGGGACACAGGCGACTCCTCACGTGGTCGGATCTCTTCGACACCAACCGGCGCTATGCCTTCCATGTTCCCGCACCGGTGCTCCAGCACCGGTCGGACGGTCCCGCACCCGTCCACCGCCGGCCGTCGTGGCTCCGGCGTCGCGGCAGAACGAGCGGTGCTCGGCCTGGAACGAGCGATGCTCGGCCTGGGGACCGGCCGCCGGCGGGCGTCACGCTCCTGGCGGTGGGACGATCGCGTCGATCTCCGCCAGCTCCTCCGCGGTCGGCTCCCACTCCCCAGCGGCGGCGTTCGCCTTGACCTGCTCCGGGGTCGTCGCGCCGGCGATCACCGAGGCGCAACCGGGCTGGGCCGCGAGGGCGCCGATCGCGATCTCCAGCAACGACCGCCCGTGCCGCTCACCCCAGCTCACCAGCGCCTCGACCCTGTCGAGCTTCTCCTCGGTCACGTAGTCCTCGCGTCCGGCGAGCCGGGAGTTGGCCGGGATGGGCTGGCCACGTCGCACCTTCCCGGTCAGCAACCCGTTGGCGAGCGGGAAGTACGGCAGCACGCCCAAGCCGTAGTGCCGAGCCGCGGGCACGAGGTCGGCCTCGACTCCCCGCTCCAGCAGCGACCAGTGGTTCTGAGCCGACACGAACGGCGTGGTGCCCAGCTCCCGGGCGACGTGCGCGGCCTCCGCGAGGCGCCAGGCGGAGAAGTTGGAGTGGCCGATGTAGCGGACCTTGCCTTCCTTCACCAGCTCGTCCAACGCGGCGAGCGTCTCCGCGATCGGGGTGTGCGGGTCGGGACGGTGGATCTGGTACAGGTCGATGTAGTCGGTCCGCAGCCGCCGCAGCGAGGCTTCGACGGCACGTCGGATGTAGGCGCGACCGCCCGGCGCGCCCGCGGCCGGGCCGTAGCCCATCTCGCTCGCGAACTTGGTGGCCAGCACCACCTGGTCACGCCGGCCCTTGAGCACCTGGCCGAGCAGCTCCTCCGAACCGCCCCGGTTGCCGTAGGAGTCGGCGGTGTCGAAGAACGTGATCCCGGCGTCCAGCGCGGCGTCGACGACCGCGCGGGTGCGATCCAGGTCGAGCCGGCTGCCGAAGTTGTTGCACCCGAGGCCCACGACGGACACGCGCAGGCCGGACGTCCCCAAGAAGCGGTAGCGCATGACGGCGAGCCTATCCACGGCCCCGCGGTCACGCGCGGCACGCCGTTCACCCAGAGATCACCGCGTGGTGTGGCGGCGGGGAGCAGGATGGGCCCATGGGAGTCGACAGCGGCGGGACCGTCCGCGTGCGTGTGGACCGGCACGTCCTGCAGCTGTCCAACCTCGACAAGGTGCTCTATCCGCGCACCGGGTTCACCAAGGGCGAGGTCATCGACTACTACAGCCGGGTTGCCGACGTCCTGCTCCCCCACCTCGAGTCCCGGCCGCTGACGCGTAAACGGTGGCCGGACGGCGTCGAGGGCGAAGCCTTCTTCGAGAAGAACAAGCCTCGCGGCACACCCTCCTGGGTGCGCACGGTGACCATCGACTCCCCGGGCAGCACCCGCGGATCGGAGGTCGTCGAGTACGTCGTCGTGGATCGGCGCGCGACGCTGGTCTGGCTGGCCAACCTCGCGGCACTCGAGCTGCACGTGCCGCAGTGGCGCGTCGGCCCGCGAGGCCGGGTCCACCACCCGGATCTCGTGGTCGTCGACCTCGATCCCGGGCCACCCGCGGACCTGGTGGCGTGCTGTCGAGTCGCGCTCCTGCTCCGTGATCTGCTTGACGCTGACGGCCTGCGCGCGTGGCCGAAGACCTCCGGCTCGAAGGGGATGCAGCTGTACGTGCCCGTGGAGGAGACGCCGGGCGAGACCACCTCGGCCTACACGCGCGAGCTGGCTGAGCGGCTCGCGCGCGACCATCCCGACCTGGTCGTGGCATCGATGACCAAGTCGCTGCGCAAGGGGAAGGTCTTCCTCGACTGGAGTCAGAACAACCCGGCCAAGACCACCGTCGCCCCCTACTCGCTGCGTGGCCTGGAGCGACCGACCGTCTCCACGCCCGTGACGTGGGAGGAGGTGGAGGCGTGCCGGACCGTGGGCGACCTCACCTTCGAGGCGACCGACGTGCTCGACCGCATCCAGGCCATGGGCGACCTGTTCGCGCCGCTGACCACGACCCGGCAACGACTTCCCTGAGCCGGAGGATCCCCGGAGCTCGCGGGCTCAGGCGAACACCGCGAGGTGAGAAGCCGGGAGCAGGTGAGAAGCCGGACAGCGACCCCCTCGCCGGACCGTCCCGGGCGAGAGCCACTTTCGGCGGGTTGGTGGCGCTGCGTGGCGCCTGCCCCGGACGCCGTCCCGCTCGTCGTACCTTCCTGGCCGAATCACCGCTAGTGTCGTGGCTAGGCGGGCGGTCCCGGCCGGCGACGACCGTGGGGTGGTCATTCGTGGCCAACCTCGCAGGTGTCGCCGAAGGGCACCCGTCCGGCTCCCGGCGGTTCGAGTGGGCGACGGGAGTCGCCGACTGCCACAGACTCGGCCGAGCAGAGGAGGCGAGCGCCGTGTCCGACATCGAGGTCCCGTACGAGGACGCGCTGGAGAACACGCCGGTCGACGAGGAGGAGGACGACGAGCAGGTCGAGCTGCGGGCCGACCAGCTCGACCTGGAAGCGCCCGTCGCTGACGTGTTCGAACAGCAGCTCAGGGTCGACATCGACGAAGACGATGAGTACCAGTGAGGCCGCTGAGCCACCACGAGGTGGTCTCGACGAGATCGCCGTGGTGACCTGCCGGGGCCCGGCCTGCCCACGCCGGCGGTGACGAGGGCCGGCAGTGAGGAGGGATCGAGGTGACGATGTCCGACACTCGCCCACGGAGCGGCCGGATGCCCCGGCAGGAGCGGCGCGCGCAGCTCCTTGACGCCGCACGCGAGGTGTTCGTCTCAGTCGGCTACCACGCCGCCTCCATGGACGACATCGCCGAGCGCGCGGGCGTCAGCAAGCCCGTGCTCTACCAGCACTTCCCGAGCAAGCTGGACCTCTACCTCGCGTTGCTGGACGCCTCGTGCGAGGAGCTCGTCGAAGCGGTGCGCTCCGCGCTCGCCTCCACCACCGACAACCAGCAGCGCGTCTGGGCGACCATGGACGCCTACCTCGGCTTCGTGGGCGACGAGAAGGGCGCGTTCCGTCTGGTCTTCGAGTCCGACCTCACCAACGAGCCGGCCGTCCGCGAACGCGTGGATCGGGTCAGCCGCGATTGCGCGGAGGCGATCTCCCAGGTCATCGAGGAGGACACCGGCCTGCCCCGGGAGGAGTCGATGCTTCTCGCCGCTGGGCTGGCCGGGATGGGCCAGGTGACGGCCCGGTGGTGGGTGTCGAGCGGCGGCTCCATCGACCGTGAGGAAGCGGCGCGATTCCTCGCCACGCTCGCCTGGCGCGGCATCCGTGGGTTCCCCCGGGCCGGCACCGAAGGGTGAACCTGGCGCCCGGCGCGGGCTGGCCTGGCGCCCCGGGTCCTCCCAGCAGGCTTCGCCACCCTCGGCGAACCGGGGCGGGCCACCGACTGGTGGTGGTCTGGGCTAGCCTCGACAACGGCGGTCCTGGCTCGTCCCCCAGGGGCACGGACCGATCGCTCGGAACGACCGGGCCTGGCCGAGGCCCACTCGGAAGCGAAAGAGGGTGACCTGTGGAGGTCAAGATCGGCGTCCTGCACGCTCCGCGGGAGATCGTGCTCGAGAGCGACGAGCGGCCCGAGGACATCGAAGCCGCCGTGAGCAAGGCTCTCCAGGCGTCCGACGGCCTGCTCAGCCTGGTCGACGAGAAGGGCCGCCGCGTCTTGGTCCCCGCCGACCGCATCGCCTACATCGAGATCGGGCCGCAGCTGCGCCGCATCGGCTTCGGCGCCATGTGACGCCCCCGGGCCGTGCGGCACAGGGGAGCCCGTTTCGTCCTGGTTTTCCCCCTTCGACGCCACAACACAGCGTCATGTGCCCACCACTCTCCGCCTCTCCGGAGTAGCGTGGCCGGGGAGGGAGGGATGGCCCATGAGCATCATCGGCGTCATCATCGCGGGGATCATCATCGGCCTGCTCGGCAAGTGGGTGGCTCCCAAGCACCGCGACAACATCCCGCTGTGGCTCACCGTCATCTGCGGGATCGCCGGTGTCCTGGTCGGCTACTGGCTGGCTGGGCTCTTCGGGGTCGCCGAGACCTCGGGGGTCGACTGGATTCGGTGGCTGATCAGCATCGCGGTGGCGGCGATCTTCGTCATCATCGCGGCGAGCCTCACCGCGCGCCGCGGTAGCAGGATCTGACCGGCGGTTCGACGAGGGGGCGTCGCCTCGTTCAGGCGTCCAAGCCCAGCGTCGCCATGCGTTGGACGTGCTTCTCGGTGAGTCGGGCGAACATCCGCCCGATCGCCGCGAGGTCCATCCCCGGTCGGTCGACTCCGCCCACGAGGAGGGCGGTCAAGGCGTCTCGTTCGGCCGCGACTCGCTGGGCCTGGGCAAGCGCCTCCCCGACCAGGCGGCGTCCCCACAGTGCGAGCCGGCCGGCGACCCTGGGGTCGTCCGCGATCGCCTTGCGAACCCGGTCGACGACGAAGCTCACCTGCCCGGAGTTCTCGAGCACCTCGAAGACGAGCGCTCGGGTGTCGGCATCGACGAGGGCAGCGACCTCGCGGTAGAAGTCCGTGGCTATCCCGTCGCCGACGTACGCCTTGACCAGGCCCTCCAGCCAGTCCGACGGAGCGGTGTGGCGGTGGAAGGAGTCGAGCGCGGTCCGAAACGGCTCCATGGCGGCGACCGGGTCGACACCCAGGTCCTGCAGTCGGTCCCGGAGCCGCTCGAAGTGGTGGAACTCGGTCACGGCCAACGCCGCGAGCGCGGCCTTGTCCTCCAGGGTCGGTGCCAAGGTGGCGTCGTCCGCGAGCCGCTCGAAGGCCGTCAGCTCACCGTAGGCGAGGACCCCGAGCAGGTCGATGACGGCCTCCCGGTAGACCGGGTCGTCGTAGGCCGCGACACCCGCCAAGCTCGTGTCCTGCTCGACCGCTCGCGGCTCGCTCTCGCTCATAGCTCGAGCCTAGAGCGACCCGCGACGGGCGGTTTCAGTACCCGGCGCCCACACGTCCGAAGATGGTCTGGTTGCCTGCCCTGTCGACGCCGAGGAGGTGCCGCGCCAACGTCGCCCCGGACTCGGGGCGGACGACGGATAGACTGCGCAACGAGGAGGCGGCCGACCGCCTCCCCTGTGCCTAGAGGGTGGCGGCTCCTCGGCACCGCCGGGGAAGGCCCCTCTCCCACCCCGACTCCACCACGCCGCCGGGCGTCATGAGCAAAGGGCGAGAAGCACTGACGACGTTCAAGGATCTTGGGGCGCTGCCCGACATCGTTGAGGCGCTCGAGCGCGTCGGCATCTCCGAGCCGTTCCCGATCCAGGAGATGGCCATCCCCATCGCGCTCACCGGCAGTGACCTGATCGCGCAAGCGCGGACGGGCACCGGCAAGACGCTCGCGTTCGGCATCCCGCTGCTCCAGCGCATCGTCGGGCCTCGAGACCGCGACTACGCCCACCTCGACGCGCCCGGCAAGCCGCAGGCCCTGGTCGTCGTGCCGACCCGCGAGCTCGCGATTCAAGTAGCCGACGACCTCACCGCCGCCGCCGCGCTGCTCGGCACCCGGATCATCACCGTCTACGGCGGCGTCGCCTACGAGGCGCAGCTGGAGGCGCTGGCGAAGGGGGTCGACGTCGTGGTCGGCACCCCGGGCCGACTCCTGGACCTCGCCGACCGCGGCGCCCTGACGCTCTCCCACGTCAAGGTGCTGGTGCTCGACGAGGCCGACCGCATGCTCGACCTCGGCTTCCTGCCCGACGTCGAGCGGCTGATCGAGCTCACCCACGAGCTGCGCCAGACGATGCTGTTCTCGGCGACCATGCCGGCTGACATCGTCGCGTTGGCTCGCCGGCACATGCGCCATCCGGTCAACGTGCGGGCGGAGGCGGCCGGCGAGAGCGAGGTCGTTCCGGCCACCGCCCAGTTCGTCTACCGCTGCCACGAGCTCGACAAGCCCGAGGTGCTCGCCCGTGTCCTCCAGGCCGAGAACCGTGGCAAGGTCATGGTCTTCTGCACGACCAAGCGTGCCGCGCAGCGGGTGGCCGACGACCTCGCCGAGCGCGGGTTCGCCGCCACCGCCATCCACGGTGACATGGGTCAGGTCGCCCGGGAGCGAGCGTTGGACGCGTTCCGGCAGGGCGAGGTGGACGTCCTGGTCGCGACCGACGTCGCGGCCCGCGGGATCGACGTCGAGGGCGTGACCCACGTCGTCAACTACACCTGCCCCGACGACGAGAAGACCTACCTGCACCGGATCGGACGGACCGGCAGGGCCGGCGCGGCCGGCATCGCGGTGGCCTTCATCGACTGGCCGGATGTCCCGAAGTGGAAGGCCATCAACGCCGCTCTCCAGCTGCCCTTCGACGAGCCGGTCGAGACCTACTCCACGTCCGAGCACCTCTACCACGACCTCGGCATCCCGAAGGACGCCGGTGGACGGGTGGGCGAGCCCCGCTCCTCGCAGATCACCGCGACCGGCCGGAGCCGGCGGCGTTCCCGCCGAGGGCGTGAGGACGATCGCCGAGGTCGCCGTGAGGAGCGTGGTCGGCGGTCCCGCCAGGGCACCGAGACGCGAGACGGCGAGGAGCGCACGGAACGCCGGACCAGACGTCGTCGTCGGCGCCGCCTGCGGCGCGGAGTCCCGGTCGAGGAAGGGACGCCGACCACTGACGCGCCAGCGAGGACCGACGCCGCATCGAGCGCTGAGGCCGTCGAGAGCACAGACGCAACGGAGGGGGCCGAAGCGGTGTCGTCCGATGCGCAGCCGGCTGACGCGTCGAACCCCGGTGCGCAGCGTTCGACGCGGCGGCGGCGTCGGATCCGGCGCTGGCGCGGTGTGATCCGTGGCGAGGCCACGACCTCCGGCCCCGGCGAGCAGGACACGTCCTCCACGTAGCCCAGGAGTGCACCCCTCAGCGGCACGGTTTGCTCAGGAGCGGGCTACGCGGGAGCGTCGCCGCAGGTCGGTCACCCGGCCCGCCACCCTCGGTCACGCCAGGACGATGACGGGAGTGCCGGGCGGCGCGAAGTCCCACAGCGCCTTGGCGTCCGGCCGCGCCTGGCGCACGCAGCCGTCGGACAACGACTGACCGAGCTGGTCCAGCCGCTGCACCGGCTTGCCTGTCTTGATGTCGACGGGGATGTCGTGGAAGCCGATGGCCGCGTTGCGCCCGAAGGTGAACGTCACCATGTACTGCATCCGCTCGGTGCCGTGCCAGCTCGTGGTGTAGCGCCGCTTGCGGATGACCTTGTACGTACCGGGCCGGACCTGGTTGAACCTGGTGCCCGAGACCAGGTAGGTGCGGACCACCTCGTTGCGCTCGTTCACCAGCCACACGCGGTTCGCGGACAACGCGTAGACGATGCGCTTACCGCTCCCGCTCCCCGGTGGCAGTGCCGTGGGGTTGGGGCTGGGGCGTCGTGGTGAGGGTGTGGCCGATGCGGTGGTCGTCCGCGGCGAGGGCGCTGGTGAGGTGTCCCGCCTCGCTCGGTCCGCGACGACTCGGGTGCGCTCGGCGAGGTCGGCCTCGGCCGTGACGCTGGTCGGCGACAGGTCCACCGGCAGCACGCCCGCACCGCCGAGGAGAGCGACCACGAACGTGAGGGCGGACGTCGTCGCCGCCACCACCCGTCCACGTCGACGACGCGGGCGCCGGTGGCTGGCGTGCTTCATCCGTGAAGCCCCTCCCTCCGTGCGTCCTGCGTGCGGTGGTCCGCCCAGGTCGTGGACGAGCACCAGGGCGTCCAGAACGTGGACGGGTGAAGATTGTCACGACTCGGCAACGATCGCAAATGTCCCGGCGTGGCGCCGTCACGCCACCACACGAAGCGCCCGTGCCTCCGCCTCACCGCCCCGTCCGCAACCCAGCGAACACGCCGGTCGGCGGCCTTTCACAGCCCCATCGGGAACAAGGCGCCGTAGGCGACGATGGCGAGCGCCCAGCCGACGAAGAGATAGAGCCACCCCTTGACGGCGCTCTCCACCTTCCACGCCACGACGCTGAGGACGACCACCGGCAGCAGTAGGTACATGCCGGTCGTGATGCGACCCTCCGACTGCCCGAACGCCCAGAGCCCGGCGAGGACCGCGAGCACGACGGTCGCGCCACCGAACAGCTTGCGCGGCTCAGCCAACAGCCGGAGCAGATCCATGCCTCTACGGTAGGGCGACGATGATCGCGATGCGAGCGTGTGCGGGCGTGGCGAGGTCCAGGCGCGTGACCCGGTCACCCCACGGTGGAGTCCAGCCCGTCCCAGGGGAGACGCGTCGGGTACGCGCGGCGTCCTTCGGGACAGTGCGCCGCGAAGTCACACCACTGGCACTGGGGTCCGGGTCGAGGCGGGAAGAGCTCGTCCTGCTCACTCGGTGACAGGCCTCGCGCGTATGCCTCCTCCGCGGCCGCCGCCTCCTCGCCGATGCTGTCGGCACGGGACAGATGCCGGGCCAACGACTCCGGTGTGTGGTCCCACGCCACCACCGCGCCTGTCGGCAGGTGATGCAGCTCCACGCGACGGCAGGGGCGTCGCAACGTGCGGCTCGCGGCGGCGGCGTAGATCGCCAGGGCCAGGGAGGTGCGGGCGTCCGCGGTGGTGAGCGTCCGACGTCCGGTCTTGTAGTCGACGACGACCAGCTCCACGCCCTGACCGTCGTCCAGCACCCGCTCATCGATGCGGTCGACCCGGCCGGACAGAGCGAGCGTCGACGTGGTCAGCGCGACCGTGCGCTCCACACCCACCGGCTCGTCCAACGGGTCGAGCTCCGCCACGTAGCGCTCGACCATCCCACGGGTGTAGTCGCGCCAGCGCAGGCTCTGCGCGGCGTCGCGGAAGCCCTCGTCGATCCAGGAGCGCACGAGGAGGTCGCCGGCCGCGTTCGGCGTCCGCTCGTCCGGTGGCAGCCGCCACCACCCAGCCAGCGCGGTGTGGACGGCGGCACCCACGCTGTTGTGGGCCCACGGCGGCCCCTTCGGCGGCGTTGGACGCTCGAGATAGCTGAAACGGTATCGACGCGGGCAGTCCAGCCAGCTCATCAGCCGCGTCGGCGTCGCCCGAAAGAGTCGGCGCGGCATGGCGTCGAAGCCGAGCTGCTGGGGTGCCGTCATACCGCCATCCTGCCAACCTCCACCCCCGCTGAACGCGACGGCGTGCCCGGGTGACCTCGCGGACGTCACCGTCGAGGCGGGATGAACTCCGGGACGCGTCGCTGCGCCCGCTCGGCGTTCGTTCGCGCGCGGTCGAGCAGCCGAGCGAACTCCTCCTCGGTCGTCGTGTGGCAGCCGAGCTCGTGCTCGACCTTGCCTCGACCGTGGTAGTCGCTGGAACCGGTGACGACCAGGTCCAGCTCGGCCGCCAGAGCGCGGAGCTCGGTTCGGACGTCAGGCGCATGGTCGTGGTGGTCCACCTCGATGCCGCCCATCCCCGCGGCGGTGAGTTGGCGTACGACCTGGTCGGTGAGCACGGTTCGGCTCTTCCGACCGCGAGGGTGTGCCAGGACGGGGACACCCCCAGCCGACAGGACCGTCCTGATCACCTCGGTCGGCTCGGGCGCGTCGTGCGGAACGTAGGCCGGCCTGCCCTCACCGAGCCACCGCTCGAACGCCTCCTGCCGGCTGGCGACGTACCCGGCGCTCACCAGCGCGTCCGCCACGTGCGGCCGCCCCACCGACGCCGTCGAGGGAGCGTGCGCGGCCACGTCGTCCATGCTGAGGTCCATGCCGTACGAGCGCAGCCGGTCCAGGAGGGCGGGCACCCGAGCGGCCCGGGCGTCGCGAACCCACTCCAGCATGGCGAGCAGCCCGGGATGGGTCGGATCCACCAGGTAGGCGAGCATGTGCACGCTGGCTCCGGCGAGGCGACACGAGATCTCCACACCGACCACGAGTCCCACGCCGTGACGCCAGGCGGCTCGGATGGCGTCATCCCAGCCGGCGAGCGTGTCGTGGTCGGTGAGCCCCACGACGTCGATCCCCGCCGCCGCGGCGTGCTCGACCAGCCCAGCTGGTGAGTCCGTGCCGTCCGAGCGGCTCGAGTGCGTGTGAAGGTCGATGCGCACCACGCCTCCTGGAAGTCACGCCCATTCTCACCCTGCGTCGCACGTCATCGACGTCTGCGACGCCCGGAACTGCCGCCTGTCGCCAGATGGTCGACTCACGGCTCGTACATGCGCGGCGTCAACGCGCCGTACGGAAGTAGCTCGATCTCGTGTCCCAGCCCTCGCATATCCGCCAACTGGAGCAGGTCGAGCAGCAACGCTCCAGCAGTCTCGGGATAGAACACCAGCCACAGCCAGTGCCCCTCAGCCTCCCCGACGTAGATCGCGCGATCGTCCGGACCGGGCACCACCCACAGCGGCGTGAGCCGTCCCGCGGCCTCCACCTTCGCCTGGGGGCCGCCCCGACCGATCGACTCGCCCGGATCCGGTCCGGGAAGTGCGGCGTATCCGGCGCCGACCCCGACACCCATGTCCTCGGCGACGAGCATCAACTCACCGGCACCACCGAGCGGGTTCGGCCCCGAGCAGGCGACGACGCTCGCCCGGGCGGACTTCGGGTCTCGCCCGGCGTATCCAGCGCCGGTGAGGACCCAGCCGTGCGGGAGGGGCCACGGCAGCCAGGCCGGCAGCTGGATCTCGTCGGCGAGCCAGGTGATGAACTCCGTCGAGGGCTGGGCGAACGGCCACAGGGGCTCCACGCGCCCGTGGACGGGACAGGTCCAGCTGGCTTCCCACACCGACGGCGATCGAAGCTTGCCGTGACATCTCGGACAAAGCGGATCGCCCCTCATGCGTTCGACGCTCCTCCGTGCGCCGTGGAGCGTCAAGGGTCCATGGTCACTCGTCGACCCAGCGGTCACTCGTCGACCTTGGTACGTGGCGACCCATGGTTCCTCGGCGACTGGTTCCTCGGCGATGCCGTATGCTGCCGCGGTGGCGAGCCGGCGGGTGCCCTGTGTGGGAGCGGTCGTCAAGGACGCGAGCGGCCGGATGCTCATGGTGCGTCGCGGCCGACCACCCGGGATGGGGCTGTGGTCGCTGCCGGGCGGACGGGTCGAGCCTGGCGAGAGTGATGAGGACGCGGTGGTGCGCGAGGTCTGGGAGGAGACCGGTCTCGCCGTCACGGTGGGGCGCCTGCTGGGGACGGCGCAGATCCCGACCGCTGACGGCGACATCCAGGTGGTGCGCGACTACGAGTGTGCCGTCGTCGACCCGTCTCGGTCCGACCCACGACCCGGCGACGACGCCGCCGACGCGCGCTGGGTGACGCTCGAGGAGGTGCGTCGCCTCCCCACGTCGCCCGGGCTGCTCGATGCCCTCACCCGATGGGGCGTCCTGCCGACCTAGGCGACATCACCGTTCGACATCATTTCCCGGCCGGACCTTACGCTCACGGCCGACGACCCGATCGTCGGGTGCGCCAGATCACGGTGATGTCCTCCTGACCATACGAGGGCCGCACGAACTCACGGGGGGGTTCGTCATGAGCCGGCGCGCGTGGACGTTTGGGTGTCCGCTCGCGATCGTCCTGGCCTTCGTCGCCTCCCTCGGCGCGAGGGAGGCGCCGGCAACACCCGAGCCGAAGCCAGGAGTCTCGACGAAGGTGGGCCCCTACCTCGAGCACCCCATGGCCACGCTCGCCTTCGAGCGTCGGAAACTCATCGACGGCCCGGGCAGCTCCGGGATGGATCCCTACCTCAACGTCGCCTGCGGTCTCGCGGACATCACGACAAAGAAGCCGACGAAGCCGGTCGACCCGAAGAACATCATCGAGTGGACTGACTGAAGAAGGCCTTTCCGGGCCTCTACAAGGTGCTCGACCTCAGCCCCTCGGTGCGGGAGCTGCTGCTGGTCTGTCGGTTCAACAACACCAAGACGGACTCGGTGACCGACTCTTCCCACTCGGAGCGACGGATCAAGCAGTTCCTCGATGACCTCGACGTCCCCTGGACGAACCTCGTCGCCTTGTACACCGAACGACCGCCGTGCTCTCCGAAGAGGGCCAACTGCCAAGCTCTGGTCGCTCAGACGAACGCCAAGGTCTTCCGCTCGTTCGAGGGCCCAAAGCCACACTTCGAGATCACCGAAGAGCTCGAGAAGGCGTTGAAGAAGTACACCAAGACGTCTTCCACGACGCTCGCGCCAAGGCCGCCCAGGAGCGCATGGAACGGGAGTGCGGTGGCTCAGGCAAGGTCCCCGGCAACTGCGTCAGCACCGAGAGCGACAGCGCACTGTCCAGATCCTTGGTGAGGGCCGCATCGGAGACAGGGGGCATTGACTTCACTTCCCTCGAACTTCGTTTCCTGGCCGAACGAAGCGGCCAGGTCGAGTACGCGTCCAAGGCGACGTCGGACCAGGGCCCGCGCAGCCGGTCTCGGACGTGAGCGGCTACGCATGGTCCTTGGTTGCCGCCGCCATCACCACGCTGGGATGCGTTCCCGTCGTTGTGGGCCCGCTGCGCTCGCGGCGTACTTGATCGCCGGCGGTGTTCCCGGCCACGATTGCCCGCATGCCGCCTAGTCGCCGATCGCTGCTCGCCGGTGGTGCTGGATTCCTCGCCGCTGGAGCCGCCGGAGTCGGGTTCATCGAGGCCGGTTTGCTACCCGGTCGAGTTCACCTCCACGCCGCTCTCGGCCTCACCGGCCCGGACGGCGTGGTCCCGTCGGTGACTCCCGGCGCCCGGGTGACGAAGTCCTTCCGGTCGCGGGCGCGTCGCGGTCAGCGGGTCACCTGGTCCGCGTCCTACCCGCCCGACGTCCCCACGACGGCGCGCCTTCCGGTCGTGCTCGCTCTGCACGGCCGGGGCGGTGACCACCGGTCGGCCTTCACCGACTTGGGGATCGACCGGTTCGTGGCAGCCGCGGTCGCGGAGTGGCCCACGCCGTACGTCGTCGTCTCCGTCGATGGCGGATCGCTGAGCTTCTGGCACCGTCGCCGCGACGGTGACGACCCCCAGGCCATGATCGTCGACGAGCTGCTCCCCCGCTTGGCCGAGCGCGGTCTGCGCACCGACCGCATCGGGCTGCTCGGGTGGTCCATGGGCGGATACGGCGTCCTCCTGTTCGCCGAGCGGCACCCGGACCGGGTCGCCGCGGCGGCCGCGATGAGCCCGGCACTCTGGCGGGACTACGACGACGTCTGGCCGGGCGCGTTCGACGACGTCACCGATTTCCGCGCCCACGACGTGTACGCGCGTCAAGCCGCGCTGCGCGACATCCCGCTCCGCATCGATTGCGGGCGCGACGATCCCTTCGCGCCGGCGGCCCGGGCGTTCATTGCCGGGCTCGACCGGCGACCCGCGGGCGGCTTCCAGCGCGGCGCGCACACGTTGGGCTACTGGCGGAGGATGCTGCCCGCCCAGCTGGCGTTCCTGGCCTGGAATCTGTGAGCGACGTTGGCGCGGGCGAACGTCATCCGAACCGTCTGCCTCGCGTGGGCAGCCGGGAACCGACGCCGGTCACGTGTTCCACCGGACGACCGCCGGGGCCTCGCGCTCCCAGCCGAGGACCGACACCGTGGCCACGTCGAGCACCAGGTGAGCGCCGACCTCCGGCGGTAGGCCGACCCAGCGGGCCGCCAGGACCCGCAGAAAGTGGCCGTGCGCAAAGAGCAGGGCACGCTCGCGCACGTCACGTCGGATCCGTTCGATCAGCCGGTCGGCGCGCTGGGCCACGTCGGCAATCGTCTCCCCGCCCGGCACGGGATGAGTCCACACCGACCAGCCCGCGATCTCCCGGCGGATCTCCGCGGTCGTGCGCCCCTCGTAGGCGCCGTACCGCCACTCGTGCGCGTCGGGCTCGATCCTCACCCGGTCACCGAAGCCGGCCAACCGGGCGGTGTCGAGCGCCCGGCGCAACGGGCTGGCAAGGACCAGGTCGAAGCTCGTGCTCGCCAGCCGTTCGCCCACCGCTCGCGCGGCGCGTTCGCCCTCCTCGGTCAGCGGCAGGTCGGTGACGCTGGTGAGCTGCCGCGACCGACTCCACGCGGTCTCCCCGTGCCGGACGATCCACAGCTGTGCAGACGTCGGCACGTGTCCTCACAGCTTGCCGGTATGGAGCGCGAACCGCGCGAGCAGGTTGCGGGCCTCCTCCGCGTGCGCCGGTTCGCAGAGGATCTCGTAGCTGCCGGCCACGACCTGGGTTCTGGACGTGAAGTCGCGCTGGCCACCGGTCGCCCGGTACGCCAGCCACCCGAAGATCGCGCCGAACACCGCGCCGATCACCACACCGGCGACGATCAACGCGATCGCGCTCGCGCCGGTCGCGGCGAACAGGCTTATCAGCACACCGACGAACAGGCCCCACCACGCGCCACCACCGGCCCCGATCGCGACGGCCCGACCCTGCGTGAGCCGCCCCGTGACACGTTCGACCAGCCGCAAGTCGCTGCCGACGATCGTGACGTTCTCGACCGCGAACTTGTGGTCGGACAGGTAGTCAACCGCCTGTTGCGCCTCGGCGTAGGTGGGATACGAGCCGATTCGTATGCCCGAGGGCGGCTCTGGCAGCGGCAGTGACATGGACATCCGGGACCCCTTCCGGTTCGTGAGACTCCCCGAGAGGACACATCCGTCCAAGCGGTGTGACCACCACGGGCCCTCCTTCGAGGATGCCCCAGGCACCGTGCTCGGCGCTGCTAAACTGACGCGCGGGTCGTCTTGCCCGGCTTGCCTCGTGGTGTCCACCGAACGTCTTCCGGGCAGGCCCGTCTGTCTGTCTCATCTCGCCCCGTGGGGCCCGGCACGAAGGAGGTGGACCGGGTGAAATCTGCCCATTCTGGCAGTACCCGCGCCCTCCGACGCCGACGGTCCCGCGGTCGCTGAAGCACGCGATCTCGCTCGCCGGCTCGCACCGGTCGGCCTCGGAGGGCGTCCGCCCCGTTCGATCCGGTCCAGTGGACAGTTCCGTTCCGAGACCTTGGAGGAGGTGCGCACTCATGGCCGCGCGGAGCACTCCGATCAGCCCGAGCCGCAACGCCGTTCTCGCCAAGGGTCGTGCGCGCGCGATGATGCGCGCACTCCGCCGTCGCTCGGAACTCTCCGACCGCCACGGGTTGGTCGAATCGAGGACGCCGCACGACGAGCTCGAGTCCGCGGTCGTCGACTGGGCCCTCTACCGCGACGGCAAGCGCCGCGACGACGTGACCTCCTACGCCGAGGCCGTTCGTGAGGCGCGGGAAGGCGGCGGCTTCGTGTGGATCGGGCTCTTCGAGCCCACGCAGCATCAGCTCGCTGGGATCGCCGAGCAGTTCGGCCTGCACCCGCTCGCGGTCGAGGACGCCGTGACCACGCACCAGCGGCCCAAGCTGGAGCGCTACGACGACTCGCTGTTCGCGGTGTTCAAGACGGTGCGGTACCGGCCGGAGCCCGACCCGACGAGCACGAACGAGGTCGTCGAGACCGGCGACGTCATGGTGTTCGTCGGGCGGGAGTTCGTGGTGACCGTCCGGCACGGCGACCACAACGAGCTGCACCAGGTTCGCCGTCAGCTCCAGGACAACCCAGACCAGCTGGCGCACGGTCCCTCCGCGGTCCTCCACGCGGTCGCCGACCGGGTCGTCGACCACTATCTCGCCGCGGTGGACCGGCTCCAGGAGGACATCGAGGAGCTCGAGATCTCCGTGTTCTCCGCCCGCGGCGCCCGTGACGTCGGACGCGTCTACCAGCTCAAGCGGCAGGTGCTGGAGCTGAAGCGGGCTGTCGCACCCCTCGCTGGCCCACTTCGCCAGCTCGCCGAACGTCCCATCCGGCTGATCGCACCGGAGATCCGCGAGTACTTCCGCGACGTCGAGGACCACCTGACCCGGGTCCGCGAGCAGGTCGCGGCGTTCGACGAGCTGCTCACCTCGATCCTCCAGGCGAGCCTCGCGCAGCTCACGGTCGCCGAGAACGAGGACATGCGCAAGATCTCCGCGTGGGTGGCGATCATGGCGGTCCCGACGATGATCGCCGGGATCTATGGCATGAACTTCTCGTACATGCCGGAGACCGAGTCGCGGTTCGGCTACCCGGCGGTGCTCTCGGTCATCCTTGTCACGTGCTTCGCCTTGCACCGGTCGTTCAAGCGCAACGGCTGGCTCTGAGGCGCGTGTCCGTTCGCTGATCTCACCACCGCTCTGATCTCGCCAACTCTCTGATCTCGCCGACCCCTGGACTCGTCGGCCTCTGGACTCGTCGGCCGGCTGTGCTGTGCGGGCGAGCAGGCCCGCACAGCACCCGCCCTGGGGCGTGCCCGGACTTGGACACGCCCCAGGGCGGTCTGAGAGCACCACACGAACGTCGCCCTGACCACCCCTTGGGTGGGACCCCGCCCCAGGCGATGCGAGAAGTGGCCGCCTCGGCACGGCGTGGGGTCGTCGACCCCACCGAGCCGCGCCCGCGACGGCCCTTCGGCCCCGGCTGCGCGACGTCACACTCGTCACTTGACAACGAGTGATCAATTCCTAATACTCGAAGTCGAATATTACTCACGAGATATTCTGTGGCGGTGTCCCAGCAGGCGGGGCATGAGCAGGCCCGGCGCCGGGAGGAGGACGAGCGCGATGAGCCGACGGAAGGTCTCCAACCCTCTGGCGTTGGTCGTCCTCGGCCTCCTGCTGGAGAAGCCGATGCACCCCTACGAGATGTCGCGCACGCTTCGGGAGCGCCACAAGGAAGGCAGCATCAAGCTCAACTACGGCTCCCTCTACTCCGTGGTCGACAAGCTCGTCGCCCACGGGTTCATCGAGCCGCAGGAGACGGTGCGCGAGGGCCGCCGTCCCGAGCGCACCATCTACCGGGCGACGGCGGCCGGCCGAGCCGAGTTCGAGGACTGGCTGTCGGAGCTGCTGATGACGCCGGTCAAGGAGTACACCCAGTTCGAGGCTGGGCTCTCGCTCCTCCCCGGCCTTCCCCCGGATGAAGTGGTCGCGCTGCTCGAACGCCGCTGCGAGCAACTCGAACGCACCCTCGCCAGCTTCGACGCGACGCACGCCAACATCAACCTCCCACGTTTGCTCTGGATCGAGTGGGACTACGTGCGCGCCCACCTCGAGACCGACCTGCGCTGGACCCGTCAGCTGGTGCAGGAGATCCGGGAGGGGTCACTCGAAGGCATCGAGCTGTGGCGCTCGTTCCACGAGCACGGGACGTCCATCGACGACGAGCTCGACCGCTCTGTCGACGGCGACAAGGCTGCCGGCACCCGGAAGGCCGGCGACACGGGGACGGCGGACGACGCCAGGGGCCCCGGCCACACCGACGAAGCTCGCAGCGTCGGCTCCCACGACGAGAGCGGGGCTGGTGAGACGTCGCGGTCCTCGACCACGGGAGCGAGGTTGAGGCGCGTGCGGTAACCGGCCAGCGACACGTACACACGAACGCGCCCCGGCCCATGGTGCGGCAACACCTCGAGCCGGGGCTCCATCCCGGATCGCTTCACCCGCGACCGAGCTCGCGACCCGGATCCGCGTCCCCACCATAGCGCGAGGTCGTGCGGGCGAAGTGGCCATGTCCCATGTCCGAATCGGCGCACGGAAAGGACGTTCATGTCGCGCACGACAAGCGCCACGGTGCCGAGCGGGCCGTCCAGGTCGACGGCGCCCGCCATCGAGGCACGTAAGCTCACCAAGACCTACGGCGAGGTCAAGGCCCTCGACGGGGTGAGCTTCACCGCGCAGGCGGGGACGATCTTCGCGCTGCTCGGCCCCAACGGCGCGGGCAAGTCGACCACCTTCAAGATCCTCACCACACTGACCAGGCCGGACTCGGGCACGGCCACGGTGGCCGGACTCGACGTCGTCCGACAGGCCGACCAGGTCCGGACGACGATCGGCTGCGTCGCGCAGAAGCCACAGTTCGACCCGGACGCGACCGGACGGGAGAACCTCCACCTCCAAGGCCGCCTCTACGGGGTCTCCCGCGCCGAGACCCGCGCTCGCACGCAGGAACTGCTCGACCGGTTCGGGCTGACGAAGGCGGCCGACCGGGTCGCTCGGACCTACTCGGGCGGCATGCAACGCAAACTTGACGTCGCCCTCGGCCTCATGCACCGACCGCGAGTGCTGTTCCTGGACGAACCGACCACCGGCCTCGACCCCGAGGCGCGGGCCGAGATGTGGAAGGAGATCACGCACCTGGTCGCCGACGAAGGGCTGACCATCCTCCTCACCACCCACTACCTGGACGAGGCCGACCAGCTGGCCAGCCAGGTGGCGATCGTGGACCGGGGTCGTGTCGTCGCGCAGGGCAGCCCCGATGCGTTGAAGAGCCAGCTGCGCGGTGACGCCATCCACATCGAACTGACCCATCCACCGCTCAACGGCGAGATCCACGGGGCGCTGGATCGCCTGGGCACCGTCTGTGAGGTCACCGTCGACGCCACCACGGTCCGGGTGCGCGTCGACGACGGCGCTCGGGCCGTTCCCGCTGTGCTCGCCGCGTTGGAGTCCGTCGGCGTCGGGGTCGCGTCGGTCACCGTGTCGCGGCCGTCCCTCGACGACGTCTACCTGCGGTACGCCGGACGCGCGTTCGCCACGGCCGACACGGAGGTGACCGCATGAGTGCCGTCCTCGTTCAGGCGGGCAACCTGACCCTGCGCGAGCTGCGCGCGCTCGCCCGCCAGCCGTTCTACGTCGCAGTCTCGCTGGTTCAGCCGCTGATCTGGCTGCTGTTGTTCGGGCAGCTGTTCACGAGCGTGGCGGAGCTTCCGGGTTTCGAGGGCGACTCCTACATCACGTTCCTGACGCCCGGGGTGGTCGCGATGACGGCGTTGTTCACCAGTGGCTGGAGCGGCATGGGCTTCATCGACGACATGGACCGCGGAGTGATGAATCGGCTCCTCGTCTCGCCGGCTCACCGTGGCGCCATCGTCGTCGGCAAGCTGGCACATCTCGCGGTCACTCTCACCATCCAAGCCCTCATCGTGATCGGGGTGGGGCTCGTCGCCGGCGCGCGGTACCCCGGCGGCGCGCCTGGAGTCCTC
>Ga0310829_1000629_pt1 | contig 26130 bp, 24 predicted proteins | sample WT_ome_4_FD_202244 | JGI IMG/M metagenome (GOLD analysis project Ga0310829, IMG submission 202244) | Sorghum-adapted microbial communities enriched on wild type (WT) sorghum from Joint BioEnergy Institute, Emeryville, California, United... ... | reverse complement strand
GGGATTATCCTGGGAAGCACCCGCGATGGGCGCGTGAGCCCGCAAGTCGGAGAATGGGTGAAGAAGCATGCGGAAGCTCGCGGCGACGCCAATTATGAAATCGTTGACATCGCGGATTTCAAACTGCCGTTGCTCGGCGAAGCCGATGCCAGTGAGCAAGCAGCGGCTTGGAATAGCAAGCTGAACGGCTTGGACGGTTTCGTATTCATCGTGCAAGAATATAACCACAGTATTACAGGTGCCCTGAAGAATGCGCTGGACTATGCGCGTGAAGCATGGAATAACAAAGCAGCCGGGATCGTCAGCTATGGTTCCGTTGGCGGCGCGCGTGCAGCTGAACATCTGCGCGGCATTTTGGGCGAGTTGCTGATTGCAGACGTGCGTGCACATGTAGCCCTGTCGCTGTTCACCGATTTCGAGAATTACACTGTTTTCAAGCCTGCTGACATGCACTTGAAGAACTTGAACGACATGCTGGACCAAGTGCTTGCTTGGAGCGGTGCGTTGAAGACGTTGCGTTAAGATTTATTCCGACTTCGATTTTGAAACCCCTGTGCCTAAATGATATGGCGCGGGGGTTTTTTGCATGATTGTCGGTGCAGGTTAGGCCTCGTATAATTAGAATTTGGAACGTAAAAACACAGTCTGGTTGGTAGTCCAGACGCACGGAGCTTTGGGGCCGTGTCAGTAACCTTCCCCCCTCGGGATGTCCGTCGTTCCGATTGATTAGAGGGGGATTGTGCAATGAAATTGACGGTTTATCATGATGGCCAGTTTTGGATCGGTGTCATCGAGGTGCAGGAGCAGGGCAAGCTGAAAGCTGCGCGCTACATTTTCGGGAAAGAGCCGAAGGATGAGGAAATTCTCGAGTTTATTCGCTGTCGGCTGGACGCTTTGCTGGAACGACTAACCCAGGAGGTTGCCGTTAAGCCCAGCGAGGTGAAACGGGTCAGCCCCAAGCGGTTGGCCCGGCAAGCTGCTGCAGAACTGAACCGAAGAGGGGCCTCCACCTTTGCCCAGGAGGCGATCCGGCTGGAGTACGAGCAGCGCAAGCGGATCCGCAAGCTCCAATCCCGGGAACAACGGGAGGCAGAGAAGGAGCGGATTCGAGAGCTAAAAGTTCGGAAGGCGAAGGAGAAGCACCGCGGACGTTAGGGGTGATCTCGTTCTCCATCATGCGTCAATAGGAAGAAAGAAGATGGCGAAGCGGGACTTTCGTTCCTGCTCGCCATTTTCTTTTTAGAAACATCTCAATGATATCGATCTTCTGGGGTACGTCGGCACTGTGATGTTTCTCATATCAATGGTTCGGCAGCTTCTGCTAATTGTACCTTAGGAGGTGGACGACACATGAAAGTCAATTATCCCTTGAAGGGAACGCCGGATCTCAAAGAGATCAAGGAGTCCCTGAAACCGTTTGGCGGGCGCTGCGCGAAAATTGTCGAAGGAACATTAGAATATCAGATTAAGGATGAGAATGAAAAAGCCGCGTACGAGGCCATGAAAGCTAAAGGTTATATCGGTTAATCCCAGGATTGAAGCCATCATAGAACACACTAATTACTACAGTAAGTGTCCCTCATTTTTTGGATGAAGGGGCACTTTTTTTGTCGAAAAATGGGGATTGACGTATTTGTATATACAAGTTAAAATGAAAACGCAAACAAAAACATGTATATACAAGTTGGATAAGGGTCGATTGGCATCATGTTCTGTCGTTTGCTGCAAAATAAATGAAATTATCTTCTAGGACTTCAAGAAGGAGGAACCATCCATGAGTAACTATACTCAACCGGCAAACGATTTGCTGAAGCATGTCGGCGGCCGCGAAAATATTTCGGTTGTCACCCACTGTGCGACCCGCATGAGATTCGTGTTAGTTGATCCAAAGAAGGCAGATGTCGAACAGATCCAGGCCATCAAATTGGTTAAAGGCACGTTTACCCAAGCCGGTCAGTTTCAAGTCATCATCGGTAACGAAGTGGCATCATTCTATAACGAGTTCATCAAAATCGCCGGCGTCAGCGACACCTCGAAGGAGGAAGCAAAGGAAGCTGCCAAGAAGAACATGAACTTCCTGCAGCGGATGATTGCGCATTTGGCAGATATTTTCACCCCGCTGATCCCGGCTATTGTGGTCGGGGGTCTGATCCTCGGCTTCCGGAATATTATCGGGGACATCAAAATGTTGGACGGCGGTACGAAAACCCTGGTCGAAGTCTCGCAATTCTGGGCCGGAACCCATGCGTTCCTTTGGCTGATTGGTGAAGCGATCTTCCACTTCCTCCCGGTCGGCATCACTTGGGCTGTTGCACGGAAGATGGGCGCTACACCGATTCTCGGCATTGTGCTGGGGATCACGCTTGTCTCGCCTCAACTGCTGAACGCGTATAGCGTGGCTGGTGCAACGGAAATTCCATTTTGGGACTTCGGGTTTGCCAAGGTAGAAATGATCGGTTATCAGGCACAGGTCATTCCGGCGATCCTGGCGGGACTGGTGTTATCCTTCCTGGAGTTGAAGCTGCGTAAAATCGTGCCGCAATCGATCTCGATGATCGTGGTTCCGTTCTTTGCACTGGTGCCTACCGTTCTGCTTGCCCACACGGTGCTTGGGCCGATCGGCTGGCATATCGGTTCGTTTATCTCGAATGTAGTCTACTCGGGTCTGACGTCTTCGTTCGGCTGGCTGTTCGCCGCGATCTTCGGATTCGCGTATGCGCCGCTGGTCATCACCGGGCTGCATCACATGACGAATGCGATTGACTTGCAATTAATGAGTGAGCTCGGCGGAACGAACCTGTGGCCGATGATTGCGCTCTCGAATATCGCACAAGGCTCGGCCGTACTGGCCATGATCTTTATCAATCGAAAAAATGAAGAGGAGAAGCAGGTCTCCATCCCGGCAACCATCTCTTGTTACCTCGGGGTTACGGAGCCGGCGATGTTCGGGATTAACTTGAAGTACGGATACCCGTTCCTCGCTGCGATGATCGGGTCGCTGGTGGCAGCTGTGATCTCGGTTGGCACGGGGGTCATGGCTAATTCCATCGGCGTTGGCGGATTGCCAGGCATCTTGTCCATCCAGCCGCAGCATATGGTGACCTTCGCTTTGGCAATGGCCGTAGCGGTTGTGATTCCGTTTATCCTCACGATGGTTTTCGCGAAAGCTAACATCGGCAAAGTATCGTTCAAGAAAAATTAAGCATCCGGCGGAGGAACAGATTTGTTCCTCCTTTGCGATTTTTGTGGGAAAGGGAAGGTGTTGGAAATGACGGAACCTTGGTGGAAGAAGGCAGTCGTGTATCAGATCTACCCCAAGAGCTTCAACGACACGACAGGCAATGGAGTCGGCGATCTGCAAGGGATCATTCGCAAGCTGGATTACCTTGCAGAGCTGGGCGTGGACGTGATCTGGCTGACGCCGGTGTACGACTCGCCGCAACGAGACAACGGATATGATATTCGCAACTATTATCAGATCTTTGAACCCTACGGCACGATGGAGGATTTCGATCAACTGCTGGAGGAAGCCCATCGGCGTGGTCTCCGGATTTTGATGGATATCGTCGTCAATCATACGTCAACCGAGCATCCATGGTTCGTCGCGGCCAAGTCATCCAAGGACAACCCTTACCGGGATTATTACATTTGGCGAGAGGGCAAGGAAGGTGGACCGCCAAACAATTGGGTGTCCAAATTCGGCGGCAACGCTTGGCAATACGACGAAACCACAGGGCAATACTATCTTCACCTCTTTGATGTGACCCAGGCGGATTTGAACTGGGAGAATGCCCGGATGCGCCAGGAAATTTATCAGATGATGAAGTTTTGGCTTGATAAAGGGGTGGATGGCTTCCGGCTGGATGTCATCAATCTGCTTTCCAAGGACCAGCGGTTTCTGGACGATGACGGGTCGGTGGCTCCCGGAGACGGACGGAAATATTACACCGACGGCCCGAAAATCCACGAGTATCTGCAGGAGATGAACCGCGAAGTGTTTAGCGGGTACGATATGATGACCGTCGGGGAAATGTCATCCACTTCGCTGGAGCACTGTGTTCGCTATACGCATCCGGACCGGAAGGAACTCGACATGACCTTCAGCTTCCATCATTTGAAGGTGGATTATCCGAACGGGGAGAAATGGGCGAAGGGCGAGCTCGACTTCCTGCGGTTGAAGCAGATTCTGGCGGAGTGGCAGACCGGAATGTACGAAGGCGGCGGGTGGAACGCGCTGTTCTGGTGTAATCACGATCAACCCCGTGTGGTATCACGGTTTGGGGATGACGGGAAGTATCACCGGGAATCGGCGAAAATGCTGGCCACCGCGATGCACATGCTGCAAGGCACCCCTTATATCTATCAAGGGGAAGAATTCGGAATGACGAATCCGGGCTTCGAGCGGATCGAGGATTATCGCGATGTGGAGTCGCTGAACATATACCGCATTCTGAAGGAGCGCGGCATGTCCGAGTCCGATATTTTGGAGATTCTAGCGCAAAAATCGCGGGACAACGGCCGAACACCGGTACAATGGAATGACGGGCCTAACGCCGGGTTTACGACCGGTACGCCGTGGATTCGCCCAGCAGACAACTATAAGGAGATCAATGCGGAGCGGGCGGTCGCGGATCCGGACTCGATTTTTTATCATTATCAGAAGTTAATCCGACTGCGGAAAGAGTATGAGGTGATCACGACCGGGCGGTTTGAACTGCTGGCCGAAGACGACCCGGCGGTATTTGCTTATGTGCGTGACGGCGGAGCGGAGAAGTTGATTGTGGTGAACAACTTTTTTGCGGAGGAGGCGGAATTTAAGCTGCCTGACGGAGACGGCTGGCACGAGTACGAATGTCGGTTGCTGTTGTCCAACTACGCCGATTCCCCGGCGGACCCTCAACATCTTCGGCTAAGACCCTACGAATCTGTGGTATATTATCTTCATAGAACGTAAACAAAGTTTGGGGTCGTAAAGCATGATAAACAAGTATTTGGCGATTCACAATGACATTGTGCAGCAGATCGAGGCCGGAGAGATTGCCCCCCACTCGCTGCTCCCGTCCGAGCATGAGCTGAAGGAGCGTTACCAGACGTCGAGGGAAACGATTCGCAAAGCCTTAAACTTGCTGGCACAGAACGGGTATATCCAGAAAGTGCAGGGCAAAGGCTCCATTGTCATTCGCAGTAACATGGTCGATTTCCCCGTATCCGGGCTGGTGAGCTTTAAGGAGTTGGCCGGCAAGATGGGCGAGAAGCCCCGCACCCTAGTCCATGAGCTGTCCCGGGGGAAGCCGGATGCGTACGTGAAGCAGCAGCTCAATCTCTCTAATAAGGATGAGGTATGGAAGGTTGTACGTATCCGAGAGTTTGACGATGAGAAGGTCCTGCTCGATAAGGATTATTTGAACGCGAAGTACGTGCCGTCCTTAACCCGGGAAATCTGCGAGAACTCGATCTACGAGTATTTGGAGAAGGAGCTTGGGCTGAAGATTAGTTTCGCCAAAAAAGAAATCGTCATCGAGGAGCCTAGCGACGAGGACAAGCAGCAGCTTGATCTGGAAGGCTTCCACAACATGGTCGTGATCCGCAGCCATGTCTATCTGGAGGACGCCAGCTTGTTTCAGTACACGGAATCCCGGCACCGGCCGGACAAATTCCGCTTCGTGGACTTTGCGCGGCGGATTCATTCGAATAGTTGAGCTCCCGTGCTAAAAGGCCGCCCTGTTATGGGGCGGCCTTTTTTTGAGATGTGGCTGGACATTTAGATGAGTTTATGTGCGTACCACTTCTTCCCGCGGAAGCGCCAGAGGAAGATGGCCCCGCGTACCCCCCATTCGCTGCACATGGCCACCCAAACTCCGAGGATGCCGAAGCCCAGCGTGATGCCAAGCACATAGCCGAGAATGACCCGGAATAACCACATCGTCAGCATCGAGGTGATCGAGGTGAAGCGCGAATCACCTGCCGCCCGCAAGGCAGATGGCAGAATGAAGCTGATCGACCAGAGCGGAACCTGGGCGATGGAGCTCACCAGGAGCACGAGGAAGATATCGTTTACGATATCAGACGGCGGCGAGAAGATGCTCACAAGCGGTCGGAACAGCGGCAGCAAAATCAAGCTAATTAAGGCCAGCGACCCGGACCCCAGCCAGAGGAAGGACTTAATGAACTTCCGCGCATCACTTACGTTGCCGCTGCCGATACATTGACCAACGACGGTGACAATCGTCAGTGAGAGCGCGCCGGCGGGAATCTGGAACACCCCGGCCAGAGAGCCGCCAATGGCATTGGTTGCAATCGCGTAAGTCCCCAGGCTGACAATAAACACTTGGGTCAGCAGCTTGCCGCCGTTAAAGAACAGCTGCTCGGCTGCGAACGGGATGCCGATGAATAGAATTTTACGCAGCATCTCAATCGGGAAGCGGAACAGGTCACTGAGATGCAGGTGAAGAGAGGCTTCCATTTTGAACAAATAATATAGCGCACAGGCCGCGCCGGCGAACCGTGCGATATTGATCGCCAGCGTCATTCCGAGGACGCCCATGTCCAGCAGCGTAATCAACAAGAGGTTCAAAAGGACGTACATCAGATTCATGATCAAGGATAGGGAAAGGGACGCCCGAGTTTTGCCGATGCCCCGAAGTGCGGAGCAGACGGCTTGAACCACGGCCAGCCCGACGTAGGAGATGCTGCTGCCGATCAGATAGACGCGAGCATTGTCTAATACATCGGCCGATGCAGCGCCGAACAGCAGCTTGAGCAGCGGATTGTGAAAGCCGATGAGCAGCAGCCCAATGCCAACGGCGAGCAGGGTCACCGCAGTAACCGTTGCTGCAGAGGCGCGGGAGACGTTACGGTCGTTGCGGCTGCCTTTGTATTGGGCGACCACCACGGTACCCCCGGTCGCGACAGCAACAAACACGCTGATCAGGAAGATATTCAGCGAGTCCACGATGTTGACCGCGCTGACTGCGGCTACGCCGGACGAGCTGATCATGGCGGTATTGACCAGATTCAGGCCAACGATAAAAGCCTGATCGATCAGAATCGGCAGATACAAGGCAAAGATCTGTCGATAATCCATGGACTCGCCGGACAGATGCTTTTCGAGGAAGGCGTTATTTTGCAGACGGGCAAATAGGGGCTTCAACGTCATCACATTCTTTTCTTTATAATGGGTAGATCAATCCAACCTATGAATCTTATTATCGGATAATTCGGAATGAAGCTAAAGCAACCAAGCAACTAACCCGGTTATCGCGGGCAGGGTTGAAGATATCATTTTTGACGGAGCCGTGTCAATGTATTTCGGCAATCTATCTAGCGAGGGAAGGGGAAGACCGGGGACATTTGGAAATTGCGGTTCAAGGTGGTACGATGAAGGGGATTGGGTGAATTTGACTTGGGAGGGGATTATTTTGAAAGCGCTATTTATTGGAGGTACGGGAACAATCAGCTCGGCGATTACCCGACAATTGGCGGAGGACAGCTCCTGGGAACTGTATCTGCTGAACCGGGGGACGCGGAATAAGGATTTGCCGCCGGGTGTACATGTCATTGAGGCTGATATTCATCAGGAAGCTGAGGTGGCGAAGAAGCTTGAAGGGTATACCTTTGATGTCGTAGCGGATTTCATCGCGTTTGAACCGGCGCAGCTGGAACGCGATGTGCGCTTGTTTGCCGGGAAAACGAAGCAGTTTATCTTCATTAGTTCGGCTTCGGCGTATCAAACTCCTTTGTCGGATTACAGAATTACCGAAGGGACGCCGCTGTCCAATCCATATTGGGCCTACTCTCGCAACAAAATTGCCTGCGAGGAATATTTGATGAAGGAGTACCGCGAGAACGGCTTCCCCATCACCATCGTGCGGCCGAGCCACACTTATGATGAGCGCTCGATCCCGCTAGGTGTCCATGGCAACAAGGGGTCCTGGCAAGTGGCCCAACGGATGCTGTTGAACAAGCCCGTCTTAATTCATGGGGACGGCTCGTCGCTGTGGACGTTAACGCATAACAGTGATTTTGCCAAGGGCTTTATTGGACTAATGGGTAACATTCATGCGATTGGAGAGTCCGTGCACATTACCTCCGACGAAAGCGTGACCTGGAACCAAATTTACGAAATTATTGCGGATGCGCTGGGTGTTAAGCTGAACGCCGTGCATGTCGCTTCTGAATTTTTGGCGGAGAACGGCCCGTACGACTTCCGCGGCGGACTGCTGGGTGACAAGGCCAATACGGTCGTTTTTGACAATAGCAAGCTGAAACGGCTTGTACCCGGCTTTACGGCTACCGTTCGGGTAGATCAAGGGATCCGGCAGACGGTGGAGCATATTCTGGCGCACCCAGAGCTGCAAGTGGCTGATCCTGAATTCGACGCCTGGTGCGACCGCGTGGTCGGGGCGATGGAAGCAGCTGCGAAGTTCATGAAGGAATAGGCGAGGGACCACCAGTGACTAACGTACGTCAACCTACGTTCGTGTTGGCGCCGGATTCGTTTAAAGAGAGCATGACCGCCAAGGAAGTGTGTGAGGCCATGGAAAAAGGGCTGCGCCAAGCGTTCCCCGATGCGCATTACGTCCACGTGCCGATGGCCGACGGCGGGGAAGGGACCGTCCAAGCTTTGGTCGATGCCACCGGCGGCAGGCTGTGCTCGCTGGAGGTGACGGGGCCGCTGGGGGACCCGGTCATAGCACAGTACGGCCTTCTGGGCGACGGGCAGACAGCGGCCATTGAGATGGCCTCGGCCAGCGGGCTCCACCTGGTACCGCCGGATCGGCGCAACCCGCTGCAGACTACGACGTACGGCACCGGCGAGCTGATCCGCGCCTGCCTGGATCAAGGCGTGCGCCGGATCATCGTCGGCCTGGGCGGCAGCGCGACGAACGACGGCGGCGCCGGCATGGCCGAAGCGCTGGGCGCGCGCTTCCTGGACGCGGCGGGCCGGCTGTTGGCGCGCGGCGGCGGCCGCCTCGGGGATCTGGCGCGGATCGATGTGTCCGCGCTGGATCCCCGCTTACAGCAGGCGCACCTAATCGTCGCCTGCGACGTCGACAACCCGCTCTGCGGCGATCGTGGCGCGTCCCGGGTATTCGGGCCGCAGAAGGGCGCCACCGCCGCAATGGCGGAGCAGCTGGACGCCGCGCTCGCGCATTACGCGGAGGTGGCGCGGCGGCAGCTAGGCCGGGACGTGCGTGACGTCCCGGGCGCTGGGGCAGCCGGCGGGCTGGGCGCCGGGCTGTTGCTCTTTACGCAGGCCGAAATGCGCAGGGGCGTCGAGATTGTGCTCGACTTTACCGGCCTGCGGGAGAAGGTGGCGGCGGCCGACGTGGTGCTCACCGGCGAGGGCGGCATCGACTTCCAAACGAAGTTTGGGAAGGTGCCCTACGGTGTCGCCCGAATCGCCAAGGCCGCCGGCAAGCGCGTGATCGCGATCGCAGGGACGATCGGTGAAGGCGCGGACGCGCTCTACGCCGAAGGGATCGACGCGATCTTCGGCATCACCCCCGGCGCCGCCGCCCTGCCGCAGCTGCTCGCCGCCGGGCCGCGCAACGTGCAGCGCACCTGCGAGAACATCGGCCGCCTGCTGCGGCTTAGCTGATGGGTTTTGCTCACGCTGTGGAGTCGCGTTGGTCCTGGGGAGACATATGCGACCATGCTCTTTTTGGCGATTATCCCGTTGCATCAGGGAATGGAGGGATTCGCCTCCCGCTTCTGAATGAAAGGGATAATGGTGCAAAGGGGTACGGGGAGCGCCCTCATACTGCCGGTCCTACGTTGGCTAAAAGGGGAGGAATGTTGTATGACCAACCTACAACATTTCTCTCTTTTTATATTTCTAGGTCAAGGGGGGACTACTACGATTCACACCTCTTGACGATTATCCCTTTGCATCAGGCTAGGGAAAAGTTCATTACCCACTTCTGAATGAAAGGGATAATAGTGTAAAGGAGGAGCAAAAGGGATAATCATGCAAAGATGTGTTTGAAGGGCATCCCCCACGTTCCCCACCTAAAGGCTTCTACAAATACAGCTCAGCCAACTAGCGGGACGAGATGAACAGTTTTTTTGCTCTAATGAGAAAAGTATAGTAAAATACAAAAATATAGTAAATTAGCGAAGACGAAGCGGAGGAACGAGATATGGAAATCGGGATCAGCACGTTTGTGGAGACGACGCCGGATGTGGTCACGGGTGAAACGATTAGTCATGCGCAGCGGCTGCGCGAGGTTGTAGAGGAGATCGTCCTGGCCGACAAAGTCGGATTGGACGTGTTTGGCGTTGGGGAGCATCACCGCCAGGATTATGCGGCGTCCTCGCCTGCGATGGTTTTAGCAGCAGCTGCTCCGCAGACGAAGCGTATCCGGTTGACAAGCGCCGTCACCGTGCTGTCTTCCGATGATCCGGTCCGCGTGTTCCAGGACTTCGCGACGTTGGACGGCCTCTCAAACGGGCGTGCGGAGATTATGGCCGGGCGGGGTTCTTTTATTGAGTCGTTCCCACTGTTCGGTTACGATTTGAACGATTACGAGGAGTTGTTTGAAGAGAAGCTGGATCTGCTTCTTAAGCTGCGCGAGTCGGAAAAAGTCACCTGGCAAGGCAAGCACCGTCCGGCGATCCACAATCTAGGCGTCTATCCGCGTCCTGTGCAAAATCCGCTTCCGGTCTGGATCGGCAGCGGCGGTAATACCGAATCCGTCATTCGCGCCGGTGTGTTAGGCTTGCCGCTGGTGCTGGCGATCATTGGCGGACGGCCAACTCAATTTGCGCCGCTCGTGAAGATTTACAAGCGTGCTGCCGCCCAAGCCGGGCATGATGTCTCGAAGCTTACCGTGGCTTCCCATTCGCACGGCTTTGTCGCCGATCGGAATGATGTGGCTGTAGAGAAGTTCTTCCCTTCGACGCAGGCGGTGATGAACATCATCGGGCGCGAACGTGGTTGGGGCCATTACAGCCGGGCCACCTACGATGCGGCCCGCAGCCTGGAAGGTGCGCTGTACGTGGGCGACCCGGAAACTGTGGCCAATAAGATTATCTACTTGCGCAAAAATGTTGGTATCACCCGCTTCTTCCTGCATTGCCCGCTTGGCACCATGCCGCATGAAGATGTGATGCGGGCCATCGAGCTTCTTGGCACGGAGGTTGCGCCACGCGTCCGTGAGGAGGTTGCGCGCTGGGAGGCTGAGGGCGGGGATCTTCAGTGACATTGAAGCCCGCTTCTCTACAACTTCCTCCATGACTTCGGCCTCGGCGCTCCGCTGGCTGGGCAGGTCGTTCCGTTGCGGAGGTGTGAGGGGAGATTGATTAGGCATTCTGGGTAGCGTTGCAGGTTTTCTGCGGCTTGGTCGCTTAACCCGATGCCTAGGACAAGATGGTCCCCGAGTGCCCAAGAGGACGTGCCGGTACGGGGAGTACCGGCTTAGTTGTTCTAGCCTCACATAGGTGTCCGTTTATTTTAATTTGGGGCATCCGCCCAACTCGGTTCCATGCATAAAAAAGGGGCCGCCCAGCCGATTTCGGCCGGGACAACCCGTTTTCATTTAGATTTTGTCCTGCAAAAAAGCCTTAATCTTCGCCAGCGTCTCGGCGGGATCGAGGTTTTGCAGCAAATAGTCGGATTCCTTCTTGTAAATCACCTGCTCGGAGTAGTTCCGTAAATACTCCTCAACGACCTCGGCGGGCGCCCCTTCGCGTTCCTCACGCAGCCGGATGTCCTCCTTCGTCACGTAGAGGAAGATCCGAATCGCCTGCGGACCAAATCGTTTCCGCAGCGTCTGCATGCCTTCATGATTCACGACGACGACCGCTGCACCATACTGTTCCAGCGCTTCGTTCAGATCGCGCTCCGCAATGCCGTAGCTGCCTCGCTCCAGGCGGACGCTTTCGCTGAATTCCTGCCTACTCAGCATCGCCTGAAAGTCGGCCTCCGTAATAAAACGGTAGTGCTCGCCGTCCCGTTCTCCCGCACGTATAGCACGGGTTGTATAAGGCAGCACATAAGGAAGGCCCAGATCAGCGCTTAGCTGCTTGGCGATGCTCTTGCGGCCGGAGCCGCTGGTACCGGTAATGATGATGACCTTGGGTTGCGGGGGAAGATCATCCGTCAGGAGCGCATCCGCCTGGCTTGTCGCAGCGGTTTCACTGCGGGCAGGATCGGGAGTTGCTTTCAAGCCTTTGAGCCATTTCCACATTGCGTCCCATGCACTTTTTCCGGCTTTATCAATCCGTTTGAACGTCGCCGGCAAAACCGCACGGATTCACCTCCTTCGCCAACATCTATACTTATTATGTCGGCAAATTCAGAGGAAAACTGAATGTACTCGAATAGGAACTGGCAAGCGCCTAGAACAATCGCCGCGCGGTCACAAACCGCTTGGTCCATTGGCCGTTAAACGCCTCAATATGGACGCCCTTCTCTTTCGAGTAGGTGTGCAAAATTTGATTGTCCCCGATGTAGATGGCAACGTGGCCGATGTCCAGCCCGCGCGCGCTGAAGAACAGCAGATCCCCTTTACGGAGCTCGTCCAGACTGACTTCCGTGCCCTCCTTGGCTTGGTTGTAAGAAACCCGCGGCAGTTCGATTGAGAGAACATCCTCATACACCCTTTTCACAAAAGAAGAACAGTCAAACGTCTTCGTCTGGTCAGGGGACGCCCCAAACTCGTAGGGTGTGCCTTCAAACGTTTTGCCGTAGGCGATCAACTCGTCAGCCTGCTTGTCCGCCAAAGTATCGCTGCGATAATTGGTGTATTTCGGCTTGGCGGATACATAACCGGAGCGGCCATCGGGAGTGCGTACCTCCAGCCAGAGCGCACTTGCCTCACGCACGACATGCAGCTTGCTGCCGGCAGGAAGCAGTTCCTCACTGACCGTCGCGCTGCTCACATCAGGTTCACTGCGCAGATTGACGCCCCAGGTGACGGTGGTTTCGTATGTAAATTTCGAAGTGATCCGCACCTTACGGCTCTCCCCGTCCCAAGCCACCTCGCTGCCGAGCGCTTCACTGACGAACCGCAGGGGGACTAATGCATAACCGTCTGTAATCTGCCCGGGGACCGGCAGTGTTAGGGTTTGGCCGTTCAGCTGTGCCGTAGGGTCGCCGATGCGATAAACCAAGGTCATCTGGTCTCGCTTGGCTGTGACGGTCTTGCTGCTGTTGTCCCAAGTCAGCTTGGCCCCCAGCGCTTCAAAAACGTCGCGAATCGGCAGCAGAACACTGCCGTTTATCAGGACGGGCGCCGCTTCTGTCTGCAGCGGCCGCCCGTCGAGTTCAATGGTGATACCGCTGGCGGAGGCGGTTTGGCTTGCCGAGAGAGCAGTCCCGGCGGTTAAGGCTTCTGAAGCCGTGCTGCCCGCAGCCTCCGCGACCCCAGTTCCCGCTTGGGCGGTCAGCACGAGGGAGGCTGCCAGCAGCCAGCTGAGTTTGCGTGAACCTGTATTGAATGGTTTCGTCATCATAAATCACCTATTTTCTGGATGGATTTATATAGTTGGACGAAACCCAAGCTAAATGGTTGTGTGGAAAATGTTACCTATCCCTACAAGTCCAATGGGGTCAAGCGTTCGAGTCCATTCATATATTTGCGCAGCGCCTGTGGAATCTGGATGCTGCCGTCTTCTTCCTGATGATTTTCCAGCAGAGGGATCAGGATTCGCGGCGAGGCTACCATGGTGTTATTCAACGTGTAGCAGTATTGCAGCTTGCCGTCTCGGTCCTTAAAGCGGATGTTCGAACGCCGGGCTTGAAAGTCCAACAGCTGCGACGACGAATGGGTCTCCCCGTAAGCGCCGCGGCTGGGCATCCACGTTTCGATGTCGTATTGCTTATACGTCTTTTGCGACATGTCGCCGGTACATACTGCCATCACCCGGTAAGGCAGCTCCAGCAGCTGAAGCAATTCCTCGGCGTTCTGGGTGATTTCCTGAAACAGCTGCTCCGACAGCTCCAGACTGTTCTCGCAGAGCACCACTTGCTCGACCTTCGAGAACTGGTGCACGCGGTATAAGCCATGCACATCTCGCCCGGCCGAGCCGACTTCGCTGCGGAAGCATAACGAGGCCGCTGCCAGCTTGATCGGCTGGGTGAGGTCGACAATCTCGCGGTCGTAATACGCGACAAGTGGAACCTCGGCGGTGCCAACCAGCCAGCGATCGTCTTCGGCCATCCGGTACGTCTGATCCGCACCCAGCGGGAAGAATCCGGTGTTCACGAGCGCTTCCGCGCGCACCATGAGCGGAACCTCCAGCAGGGTGAAGCCTTTCGCGGCGAGGAGATCCATCGCCAGCTGCTGTACCGCCCGGTGGAGCAAGACGCCTGCGCCGCTCAGATAATAGTTGCGCGCGCCGGCCGTTTTGACTCCGCGCGGGATGTCAATCATCCGGTGGAGCTCGCCTAAAGCGACGTGATCCCGCGGTGTAAATTCAAATGTTGGCGGTTCGCCGACCCGCTTCACTTCCACATTATCGAGATCCGACCGACCTTTTGGCGTGTCGGGCGAGACGGGGTTGGGGACGAGCAACATCAAGCGTCGATACTCTTGTTCGGCTTCATCCCGCTCTTTCTCCAACCCATTCAGCCGCCGATTCAACTGCTTGACCTCGTTTTTCAACGCGTCAGCCGCCTCCGGCCCTTGCTCCCGAATCAGTGCCTCAATCTGCGGTGTCAGTCGGTTGCGCTCCTGGCGTAACCGTTCCGTCTCCTGCAGCAACGCCCGGCGTTGGTCATCCCAGCGCAAAAGCTCGGGAACCGACAACGCGATGCCCTTTTCCTCCGCCACGGTTTGAACTTGTTCTTGATGCTCCCGAATCCATTTGATGTCTAACATGGGTGATCCGCTCCTTTTTCGATAGAAATACAAAAAGCGCCCTTCGTCCGATTGGGACGAGGAGCGCTTATCGACTCGCGGTGCCACCCAAATTGATCAAACCGGCAGGTCCGGTTCAATCCCCTTTCGTCCGCGATAACGGGCGGACCCGGTTAGCTTAGGGGGAATGGCGTATGCATTTAATACGATGTTCCCCTTGACGAAAACGCCTCCGAGTTGGATGCTCTTCATAGGCATGATTCCGAGATTTGATTTGATTAGCAGTATAACGTAAGCGACCATCGGTTATCAAGAGGGAGGGGACGATCCCATGAAAAAATTATTGCTTACCGGCTTTGAACCCTTTGGCGGGGAACCGATCAATCCGGCGGTTGAAGCGATGCGCCGGCTGCAGGGCCGGGTGATCGGCTCCTTTGAGATTGTCGGCTTGGAGCTGCCGACGGTGTTCGGACAATCCACCGAGCGCCTGCTCGCCGCCGTCCAGCAACACGAACCCGCGGTGGTGATCGCGTTGGGACAAGCCGGCGGCCGCGAAGGAATCTCGTTCGAGCGGATCGCCGTCAACTTAAACGATGCCAATATCGCCGATAACGCCGGCAACCAGCCGGTAGACGAGCCGGTCGTGCCGGAAGGCCCGGCGGCTTATTGGACCACGCTGCCGGTCAAACGCATGGTCGACCGTCTGCGGAATGAAGGCATTCCCGCGTCGATATCGCTTTCCGCCGGGACCTTTGTGTGCAACCACCTTTTTTACGGGTTGATGCACCACCTAGCCGTTATTGGCAAGCCGATTCGCGGCGGGTTCATCCATGTGCCTTATCTGCCGGAACAGGCAGATCGACACTCCGGCGCCCCCAGCATGACGCTGGACCAGTTGGTCACCGGTTTGGAGCGAGCGATCGAGGTCCTGGGAGAATAACGTTTAGATCAGCGTCTGCGCTTATGACTGTGTTTCTTATGGCGACGGCGGCCGTACTTGTTCGCAGCGACGCTACCGCTGCCGCCGCCAACGGCGTGCTGCTGACGTGTGCCGGGGCTGCTGATGGCAGAGTTGGTGCCCCCCGTGCCATACCGTCCGCCGCCGCTGGCCACTTGCGTAGCGCCTGCAGTTTGCTGACCGCGGGGCAGCTTCATCACCTGGTCGTTCACTACGATCACGACCTCCTTGCCGCGTTGGAGCAAGCCGCGCGTATCGCGGTGATTTCTGCTGCTCCACCGCCCCCCCATCAGACCGCCCTTGCCGTCCTTATTAAACGCTTTGCCGCCTGCGCCAACGCTCTGTTGCTGCCGCACATACGGTGAACGGATGGCCGCGTTGCTGCCAGCGGCGCTGCTATGACCTGCGCCGCTGGCGATCTGCGTCGTGCTCGGCGCGTTGGTGTACTGGCGGTTCACGACGACGATCACCCGACTCACCCCTGGAAGGGGCGTTTTGGCAATCAAACGTTGCTTGCCTTTTTTCAGGATGACCATTAATTGGTCCTTGCGAGATGACATGGAACCCTCTCCTTTTAGACTACCTTATGCCAAGTTCGGAGATCGGCAAGGGCGAAGCCACGGGGAGGCGTAAATCAGGCTGATTCATTAGCCTCGTTAATGTGTTGATGAAAGCCCGCATTATAGGGGTTACGGCAAGGCGGTGTTGCCAAAAATCAGGCCTAGATTTCTCGGGGAACACTTCCATTTGTAGGCGCGGAAAATTTGTTATATGATATCATGGTAAATTGGGTTCTCAAGCGGTTTGATGAAAATCGCGATCCACAGCATCGTTAGAAATTGAACATGGCGAAAAAACGTCCAACAGCGTTTCTCCTCTGCGTTAGAGCATGAGAAGAAGCATTCATGAGGACTTGTGGAGAAGCCGCGATAAGGATGGCCCCGGATCTAGCTTGAAACGATAAATTCTTTGGTAGTGGAGGAAACGATGTATCCAAAAGATTTGAACTATAGAATGCCGGCCGAATGGGCGCCGCATGAATGTACTTTCATCTCCTGGCCGGTGCAGGCGTCGATGGTCTATCCGGATCGGTATGCCGAGGTATGCGACGGATATACCGAATTTATTACGGCGATTGCTGAGTTTGAACCGATCACCGTGGTTGTGAATCCGAACGATTTACCTCAGGTGAAGGCTCGCTTTGCGCAGGATCCGAACACGGAACGGATCTCTTTTATGCCGATCGAGCATAACGACGCCTGGCTGCGTGACAACGGCCCGACGTTCCTCGTGAATCCGGAAGGCGAGCTGGCCGGGGTCAACTGGCGCTTTAACGCTTGGGGCGGCAAATATTCGCCATGGGATCTGGACGATGCGGTAGCGCCGCAAATTCTGGAAGCCCTGAACGTCAAGCGGTTTGATGCCCCGCTGGTGCTGGAGGGCGGATCCATCCATACGGACGGGGAAGGTACGCTGCTGACGACCGAGGAGTGCTTGTTAAACGAGAACCGGAATCCGCAGCTGAGCCGGGAAGAAATTGAGGCCGCTGTGAAAAACTATGTTAACGTCGACCAAATCATCTGGTTGAAACGCGGTCTAGACGGGGATGAAACGGACGGTCACATTGACAACGTGGCCTGCTTCGCCGCACCGGGTAAGGTCATTTTGCAGGTATGCGATGATCCAAGCGACGAGAACTATGCCATCACCCAGGAAAATATCGCCATCCTCAGCGCAGCAACGGACGCCCAAGGCCGCAAGCTGGAGATCATCCCGATCCCGCAGCCGCCGAAGGCTTTTTATGAGGATAGCCGGCTGACGCTGAGCTATTTGAATTTCTATTTCGTCAATGGCGGCATCATCTTGCCGATCTTTGGCGGCGCAGCGGAGGCAACCGACCGCAAGGCCATTCAGGTGCTGAGCGACACCTTCCCGGATCGCAAGATCCGTACCGTCGACGGGATGGCGATCATCCGTGAAGGCGGCAACGTCCACTGCACAACGCAGCAAATGGCGGCAAGACGCGCATAAACGAGAATGAAGGAGGTTCGACCAACGACATGAGAAACGTAAAAGTTGCGGCTACGCAAATGAGCTGTTCATCCAATAAAGAAGAAAATATCGCAAAGGCGGATCGACTGGTCCGGGAAGCGGCCCGGCAGGGGGCGCAAATTATTTTGTTGCAGGAGCTGTTTGAAACGCCGTATTTTTGCCAAAAAGAAAAGTCTGACTACTACGTCTACGCAACTGAACTGGAGGAGAATGCCGCGATTCAGCACTTCCGCAAGGTCGCCAAGGAGCTGGAAGTGGTTCTGCCGATCAGCTTCTATGAGAAAAAAAACAACGCACGCTACAACTCGCTGGTGGTGATTGACGCGGACGGCGAAGTGCTTGGCCTTTACCGCAAAAGCCATATCCCGGACGGCCCGGGGTATGAGGAGAAATTTTATTTTAATCCGGGAGACACCGGGTTTAAAGTGTGGAAGACGCGTTATGCCAAAATCGGCGTTGGCGTATGCTGGGATCAGTGGTATCCGGAAGCGGCCCGCTGCATGGCGCTGATGGGCGCCGAGCTGCTGTTCTATCCGACGGCGATTGGTTCGGAGCCGCAGGACAGCTCGATCGACTCCAAGGATCACTGGCAGATGTGCATGCTTGGACATGCCGCTTCCAACCTGGTGCCGGTGATCGCCTCGAACCGCGTTGGCTTGGAATCCGACGAGGATTCGAGCATCACGTTCTATGGCTCGTCCTTTATCGCCGGGCCGCAGGGCAACAAAGTTGCAGAAGCCAACCGTACAGAGGAGACGGTGCTGGTAGCGGAATTTGACCTCGATCAGCTGGAAATCCAGCGTATTGAGTGGGGGATTTTCCGCGACCGCCGGCCGGACCTCTACAAAATCATTACCTCTTACGACGGCGAGCTTCGCATCGACTAAACTGCATAAGCAACGCTAGATGAGATAGCCCCCAATTGCACAGCGCTTTGTGATTGGGGGCTTTGTGCGGATGTGGAAGGTTCGGCATGCTAGAGATAAGCCGAGCCGGGCTGGATATCGGGGTTGGCTTCCGCGATGGAACGGGCAACGGTCATGAGGCGGGGCAAATAGCGCAGCACGTTGTCCGCTCGTTGGAACAATGCCTCTGGGGTTCCGACACCCAGGTCCGACAGCAAGGCGTGGAAATCCGGAGCGAGCCGCTCTCCTTCCTCCGGGGCATCCGCGGCCAGCATTTGGTGGCAGCGCGCAAAGGTGGCGGTGATCCAGAACACCGCCTCTTGATGGCGGCCGCGCGAAATTAGCTCGCGGCTGCCGTCAATGGCAACCGAACGCGCGACGGGAGTGATGTCGCTCGAGAACGGGAACGGCGTGGCCGCCCGCGCTGCCGCCGTATCAAACGTGCGCTCCAGGGCCTTCAGATGCACCTCCATCCTCCGGGCGGTGAGCTGGGTGCAGCCCAGAAGCTGCAGCAGTTCGGCATAGACTTCGCGATGCCCATATGCCTCAAGCACTTCACGGGCCCTCAGATAACGAAGCCGTATGGTTGGATTGCGCAGGGCCGCGGTCAGCAGAACATGGGTGGTCACCCCGGTTGGGAACAACCAGCCCAACACCTGATTCTGCAACGGCGCTTTGGGATCGAGGTTGCGGAGCCCGCGTTCGATCCGGTCGTGGGCATGCTTGCAGCGAAGCAACACCCAAGGCTTCTCGGCGAAGCGGGGGGCCACTTCCGTTTGCAGCCGGCGCAGCCTGCCTGTGGGGTCGGCGATGATCGTATCCGTCCGGAAGCTCCCGGCCAGATGGTAATCTGACAGTACCTTATCCGCTGATGCCAGCTGGCTCCAGGGCAGGTAAGTAACTTCGAGCAGCGCCTGCTCGTAACGGAATTTTCCTAGTTTTGGAGGAGGCTCTGTCGTCTGCGTTACGACGATGAGATCGATATCGGAGCTTTCAGGCAGATCTGCTTCTCCCGGTAATCCCACCGTGGAGCCGCTGAAATAAGCACCTAGGAATCCAGCTTCCCGGCTAGCATGTTGAGTTACCCATTTGGCGGCAGTCTTTCGAGCTTCCTCGACTTTCATTGATACCTCCTCAACCACTTCCTCAGCTTTTTCGGCATACTTCGATGAACATTGAAGCATCGCCGTGATACAATCAGGATCATGATAAATCAGGTTTCAGAGATCCGGGTTACGTTATTAGATATGCCCAAGTGACCCGAGAAAGAAGGGATAAGAGTGGGACGTACGCTGTATTTTGCATTAATCTTGCTTAGTTTGATTTGGGGCGGTTCGTTTTTCTTCATCAAAATCCTGCTGCCTGACTTCGGCCCCTGGACCGTAGCGTTCCTGCGTTCCGCCTTCGGGCTGGCGACGATTACCGGAGTGATGCTCATCTTGCGCAAGCCGTTTGGGTTCCGCTCGATACCTTGGCTGGCGATGATCATCATGGCGCTGATCAACACGGCGATTCCGTGGGCGTTGATCGGCTTCAGCGAGACGCGGCTGACGAGCAGCCTGGCGTCGGTGCTTAACGCCACGACTCCGCTTTGGACGCTGGTGGTGGGCGTCCTGTTCTTCCGCGTTGCCACGAATCGCATGCAATGGGCGGGGATGGGGATCGCCTTCCTCGGCTTGCTCGTGCTGGTAGGTGTCAGCCCAACCTCGCTTGCTTCGGTGGACCTGCTTGGGTTCGCCTGCATGCTAGGGGCCACGTTGAGTTATGCCGTCGGCTCACACCTGTCGAAGCGGCTGTCCGGCGGGCTGTCGATGTATCAGGTGACCTTCGGCACCTTGATCAGCGCGATGGTCGGCAGCGGCCTGATGGCATTGATCGCCGAGCGGGATTCGCTGGCTCCGTTGGCGAAGCTCCCTACGCTTGGCGCAGTCGTTGGACTGGGCGTGTTTGGCTCGGGGGTGGCGTATATTTTGTTCTATTTTATGATCCAAAAGGGTTCCCCGCAATTCGCCACCACCGTCACTTATCTCGTTCCGGCCAGCGCGATTATTTGGGGATTCACGCTGCTGAATGAGCCGGTGAGCTGGCGTCTCCTGGCTGGACTGGTGTTCATCCTCGGCGGGGTATACTTGGCGAACCGAAGCGGCTCGGGCAGTGCGGGGCGGGTGGACAAACGCCAGGAGCTGCCAGTGGTCTCCGACTCGGATGCAGCGGCCGCCTCGGCCAATCGGCCTTGATTTAAGGGGCGCCCTTAGGGTACCCTTTCTTTATGATTTAGGCACGTCCTTCTGCAACATCACAGGAGGGATGCCGTCTTATATTTTTGGGGTGATACGAATTGAGGAAATACGCGCTAGGTCTGACCGTGATGCTGCTCGCGCTTCTGCTTGCCGGATGCGGGACCTTCGATCCGGTTGACAAAGCGATCACTAAGCTGAGACCAACTGCACCCGAAGATTCAGCGCAGGATACGGAAGGTCCTTTTACTGTAGAGTTGTCCGTACCGAAGCGTGCCGGAATCGATGAGAAATTTACGCTGATTGCCAGCTTGCATAATTTGTCCAAGACCCGATATGAACTGATGAGTCGCCCGCAGGTGTTCCATTACCTGATCGTGGACAGCTTGGGCAACCGGGTGAACACGATCACCCAGGTCGATAGTGCGGTGGTTCGCAGTATGGGGGGAGAAACGGATATTAACGAGTTTTTCGAGACTCGGATTGATCGAATCGGAACCTATGAAATTTATGCGGTAGCGGAATTTTCGATTAAGGAGGATGGGAAGTACAAGGACCTCACCTATGAGACCGAGCATCATTTCATCGAAATCGGTCCCAACAGCTAATAAAGAGCAGAACCGAAGGATCCAGCGGATCCACGGTATCTGCTCTTTTTTGGTAGGCTTAGAAATCAAAATTGTCAGGGTCCGGACCCACGCGAAGGTTCTCGTTAAGCGCGCTGATCCGTGCCATATCCTCATCCGTCAACGTGAAATTAAATACGTCGGCGTTCTCGGTAATCCGATGCGGCTTGGTTGATTTCGGAATCGTCACTACGCCGTTCTGCAAATCCCAGCGCAGGATGATTTGGGCAACCGATTTTCCATATTTGCGAGCAAGCTCTTGTAACACTGGATGATCCAGCAGCTGCCCTTGCATGAGCGGGGACCATGCTTCCATTTGGATGTTGTGCTCGCGGCAGAAGGCTTGAACTTCCTGTTGTGTCAGGCGGGGATGGTATTCAACCTGGTTGACCATCGGTACAATTTCGGCATCTTCCATCAAGTCCTGCAGATGGTGAACTTGGAAGTTGCTGACGCCAATCGCTTTAACCTTTCCAGCTTTATAGAGCGTCTCCAGCGCTCGCCAAGCTTCTTTATATTTGCCGGCAACAGGCCAGTGGATCAGATACAGATCCAAATAGTTGAGTCCCAGCTTCTGCAGACTGGTTTCATAAGCAGCGAGCGTCTCTTCATAGCCGAGGTCAGCGTTCCACACCTTGGAAGTGACAAACAGGGCTTCACGCGGGATGCCGGCTTCATGCAAGCCTTCACGGATACCTTGTCCAACGCCCGTTTCATTCGCGTAGATTGCTGCGGTATCGATGCTGCGGTAGCCATGGTTAATGGCGAACTTGACTGCGTCTACCAGTTCCTGTCCTTCCTCAACTTTAAATACGCCCAGGCCCAACCAAGGCATCTTCACTCCGTTGTGCAGAGTAGTGGTATCTTGCAAATTGGTGATCATATCAAAATAGCCTCCTATTTATTTCTGAAGTTCAATTTGGTGATGAAAAAAGATCATTAGTTATGCTGAAACGATGGTTGTGAAATGACCGTATTTTGCCGGTCTTTTCTTTCTAAAGCGCGGCTCCAGCCGGTAAGAAGTACAGCAGCTGCGACCATCAGAGCGCCGATCCACGAAGTATGGATCAGACCCAAAGAGTCGGTGACAACCCCGCCTAGGTACGAGCCCAAGGCAATCCCGGCGTTAAAGGCTGCGATGTTGATTGCAGAGGCCACGTCGACGGCGGACGGAACAAACCGCTCCGCCAGCATCACGACATAGACTTGGAGCCCCGGCACGTTCATGAAGGCCAGCAGGCCCATGAGGAAGATGGTCACCAAGCCGGCGATTTTAAACGGAGCTGTGAACAGCATGGCCAGCAGGATCAGCGCCTGTACGATAAACATATAGAACAAGGCGCGAACCGGCTGACGATTGGACAGCTTGCCGCCCACCATGTTGCCGATAGCAATCGCGATACCGTAGATCAGCAAAATTACGGCAACCGCACTTTCCTTAAAGCCTGTAATTTCAAGAAGGATCGGCGATAGGTAGGTATACACGACAAAGGTGCCGCCATACCCAAGGGCCGTGATCAGGAACAACAGCAACAACCGTCCGTTCGTCACCAATTTCACCTGGTCGCGGAACGCCGTTCGCACTCCTTTCCGCAGGTCTGCTGGCACCAGCAGGCTGTTGGAGATAAAGCCAATGAGCCCCACGATGACGATCAGGATAAAAGCGGCGCGCCAGCCGAGCTGCTGACCAATGAAGGTGCCAAGCGGCACGCCGGTGACCGTCGCCACAGTCAAGCCGGTGAACATGATGGAAATCGCGCTGGCCCGCCGGTGTTCCGGCACTAAGTCAGCTGCGATCGTTGAACCGATCGACATAAACACGCCGTGGGAAAAAGCCGAGATCACCCTTCCCACGAGCAGTATGGCGATACTGGTTGCAGCCGCAGCCAAGGCATTGCCAAGCATGAACACGACCATGATCCATAGCAGCAGCGTTTTACGTGACATTCTTGCGGTTAGCGACGTGAGTACCGGCGCTCCAAAAGTGACGCCTAACGCATATAAGGAAACCGTCAGTCCTGCAGTCGTCGTGGAAATATGCAGGTCTTCGGCGATCAAAGGCAGCAGACCGACGCTGATAAATTCGGTAGTCCCGATAGCGAAGGCACTAATGGCCAAGGCGAGCAGCGCCAAGGTGCTTCTTTGATGATTCATGAGCCAATCTACCTCCCAAAAAGATGATGGTTTGAAGGTCGCCGCTGATCTGCCGGGGAATGATGCAGAATCGAGCGACAAATGCTATTATGGGAGATAGGGTAGTTTTTGAGAAGTACGCACTTTGAAGTGATATAGGAACCGAAAAGTAATGTAGGTACTTTTCAGTGCCTATGAAAAGAGGGAGCCATCTTAATGAAAGAGAAAAAATACAATATTTCGGTAGAAGCGACGCTGGAGGTGATCGGCGGGAAGTGGAAATGCGTGATCCTGTGCCACTTAACGCACGGCCGGAAACGGACCAGTGAATTAAAACGTCTGATGCCCGACATCACCCAAAAAATGTTGACCCAACAGCTGCGCGAGCTGGAGGCCGACGGCGTCATTCGCCGGATCGTTTACCAGGAGGTCCCGCCTCGGGTCGAATATGAGTTAAGTGAATACGGGGAGAGCTTGCGAGGAATCTTGGATGCGCTGTGCTCCTGGGGAGAGCAGCATATCCGCAAGGTGTATGGCAGCTATGATGTTCTGGAAGAGAACGTGCTGAATGAACATTTGAAATCTTAAGGTCTCTTCGGTTATGCTGTGCATGAAAAGGAGCGATGATCGATGAAACCTATCACGGTATTGATTGCGGACGATGAGCCGGAAATCGCCGACTTGATCGAGCTGCATCTGGCCCGGGAAGGATACCGCTGCATCAAAGCTTCCAACGGGCAGGAGGCGCTGGATGTGATTCAGACGCAATCCGTGGATCTTGCAATCTTGGATATAATGATGCCGAAGATTGATGGCTATGAGGTGACTCGGCAAATTCGGGAGAAGCACCATTTGCCGATCATTTTTTTAAGTGCGAAGGCAACCGATTTGGATAAAATCACCGGCCTGGTACGTGGGGCGGACGATTATATGACCAAGCCGTTTAACCCGATGGAGCTGGTGGCCCGGGTGAACGCCCAACTGCGCCGCTTTATCCACCTGAACCCGTCGGTAGCTGCGCCTCCGAATGAGACCGTGTTGGAGGCCGGAGGGCTTGTGATTCACCCCGAGCACCGGACCGTGTTCCTCTACGGCGAGCCGGTGGAGCTGACGCCCAAAGAGTTTGATATCTTAGTCCTGCTGGCCAGCCATCCGAAGAAGGTGTTCAGCTCAGAGCATATTTTCGAGAAGGTCTGGGGGGAGGCTTATTATGAAGGCGGAAATACGGTTATGGTGCATATCCGAAGCTTGCGTAAGAAGCTGGGGGAAGACCGGCACAAGAACAAGCTGATCAAAACCGTCTGGGGAGTAGGGTATACATTCAATGGATAACCATACGGACAAACCGAAATTTCGCAGTTTTCGCTTCCAAATGATCCGATTATTTGGACTGAGCATGATATTGTCCGCAGGGACAACCTTTCTCATTTATTTAGCGCTGCGCGAGTATTATCATACCCTGCTGCGTGAAGACCCATTGTATAACGTGCGGCTAATGATGCGCCAGATCGGTGACATCAACGTGTTTTTGCTGATTTTTATCCCGCTCTCGTTCTTATACTTCTACTTGTTAACTCGACGTTATGTCGCGTATTTCCGGGAGATTTCCCGGGGAATCAATCAGCTGGCGGGAGGAGACTTCACCCATCGGGTTCATATTCCTTCCGGGGATGAGTTCGGAGAGATTGCGCGGGACATCAATTTGGCCAGCGAGAAGCTGCAGCAGGCGGTGGAACGGGGCGATTTTGCCGAGAACAGCAAGGAGCAGCTTGTGCTGAACCTGGCCCATGATCTCCGAACCCCGCTCACCTCAGTCATTGGCTATCTCGATTTCATCCTGCAGGGGAAAGACCTCACTGCCGATCAGATGAAGCATTACACCACCATCGCCTACACCAAATCACAGCGTCTGGAGAAGCTGATCGATGAGTTATTTGAAGTGACGCGAATGAATTATGGCAAGCTGAACATCCACCGCCGGCCGTTGGATTTGAGCGAGTTGCTGAGTCAATTAACCGAAGAGATGTACCCTGTATTTGAAAAAAATGAGCTGACCGTTCGTCTCAACACCGAACCGCAGCTGATGATTTCCGGCGACGGCGATCTGCTGGCCCGCGTCTTTGAGAATTTATTGTCCAATGCCGTTCGTTACGGCAAAGACGGGGAATACGTCGACGTTCATGGAAAGCTAGACGGGGATGAGGCAGTCGTGCGGGTGACCAACTATGGCGATTCCATCCCGCCGGACGAGCTGCCCCATTTGTTTGATATGTTCTTCACCGGTGATCGAGCGCGTACGCATCAGGAAGGCAGCACCGGACTCGGCCTGTTTATCGCCAAAAATATCGTAGAGCAACACGAAGGCACCATCTCGGTGCAAAGCGATCTGATTCGCACGGAGTTTGAGGTGCGGTT
>Ga0310829_1000625_pt1 | contig 26202 bp, 10 predicted proteins | sample WT_ome_4_FD_202244 | JGI IMG/M metagenome (GOLD analysis project Ga0310829, IMG submission 202244) | Sorghum-adapted microbial communities enriched on wild type (WT) sorghum from Joint BioEnergy Institute, Emeryville, California, United... ... | reverse complement strand
GTCAAATCCCCGGTGGCGATCTGGTTGCTGACGCCCAGCAATTTGCTCATCTGCTTTCGGATGCCCGTCGAGATCAGAACGAGCACCGCGATGCCAAGCAGAATGGAGATGGCGAAATAGATGATTTGCGAATTGCTCGTGGATTCCAGGTTGTCGTACGTATTCGAGATGGCCGCCGTCCGGAGCGAGTCATACTCGTCTTCAAACAACTGGAGGGACTCCAACATTTGATTCACCCGCGAACTCATGTCCAGGCGGATGAAAGGCAACTCATCCCGCAAGCTTCGTTCAATCGAGTAGACAAGCTGCTCCACGAAGATTTGATGGAACGATGCGAGTTCGCTCCGGATGGCCTCCATGCTGGCATAGGCTTCCGAGTCGGGGTCCAGATTTTGTTTCATGCTGACGATCAAGTCATCCAGCTGCTGCATTTTGGACTCGTAGGCGGTTCGTTTGGACGGTTGTGCAAAGCTCATGTAATCGTAGGACAACGCGTTCATTTCATGAAGCAACGTGATGGCTTCGGAGATCTCGATTGACCGGTTGCTGGAAGTTTCGATCGTGTTCATGTCCTCGCGGATGTCAAGGATCGATATGTAAGCGCTTGCCATTGATGCCGCAAACAAAAACAGCGAGATGGACAGCGCCAAAAAGTATTTTTGTCCGATGCTTGCGTCACGCCAAAAACGTTTCGTGTTTAGGAAATTCAGCATTTTTTGCATGATGTGGCTTCTCCTTTTTCATATATAAAATTAATTTTTATTATTGTAAAAAATTTGAGTGGAAAAATACAGGAAAAAAATGCAATGAAGCAGCAACGGACAGCCAGTTTCAGGAAAATGATTCGAATTGCGCAGGAAAGAAGGACTATTTTAACAAGTGTCGAATATTGGCAGAAAAGGAAATGGTGCCGGCGGTGAAAGCATGCTTCAGCTTGGGTTGTACGAGCAAGTCATCAACGAACAGTTGGAAACGGATGTTTTTGATTGGAACAGAGACGCTGCTTCCGTTTTGACGTCCAGAACGTCCGGGATTTAGTCACCCTCCAGTCCAGTATCATGCTGCTATCTTTTGTCGGATTCAATTGATATCATTAAATAACATCGCTTGGAGCTTGATTAATTAGTCGGAGGCCTGCCTATGGATATGGCGATGACCATTGATGGCCGGAGTGTATTTGCAAGTTCAGCCAGAAAAGGAGTTCGATATTTCTGCCTGAATTGCGGAAACGAAGCGATTTTTGCCCGCGGGGAAATCAATCGTCCTCATTTTCGGCACAAAGACGCAAAAAACAAGAGGGAGGTTTTGCAGTGCGAGTACTACGTAAGTAATTATTCGAATTACGAAAATGCCAAAATTTACGACAACGAATTCCTAACCAGATGCCGCGTGCGTCTTGAGCTATGTGAGGATGACGGGAAATGGGGCTTGTATTTGAGGTTTCCGGTCATCAAACCAGAGTTTCATGCTTTGGTAGACCGGCATCATCTTCATTTTCAAATTCGTTGTGAAGAAGAGGACCGACAATTCAGTTCCTCCAATTTGCTCGGTTTTCAAAGCGCTTACAAAATCCCGGTGCGGATTCGGAACGCATACACGATATCCGTAAGTGAGCCGAAAATCGAAGAACGTTTGCAGTTGAAAATATCTGGTATATATCGCCCTTTTGAAAACAGTGTGTTGTTATTCAAGTTTGTTCAAGGCAGCTTGCTGCACGTTCCGTACCGGAATGTAATTCTAAGCGGACGTTTTTTTGTACTGACAAAGAAAGCTTTGAAAATTCCTGAAGAACTGAGGTTGATCGGAAGGCAAAAAATTGAGGATTGGGTTCTGCACGAACTGCTCATGCCTGACAAACTTTCAGATTCGCTCAAGGATTGGTTTTCACGTGAGCTTCGCATCAATCTTCTGACGGCTGCCGCTCACCTTGATTTGGTTCAACCGAATGTTTTCCGATTCAATAATGGACTTGTGGAAGTCACCGGGAAATCGGTTGAACTCCTCATCACCCACAACGGAATCTCGCCACAGGTAACCATGATCCATGTCATTGATCCTTATGGTCGCCAGAACCGGATCTCAACGAAGGAAAGGCTGTTCCGCATTGATTTGGCGTTGCCCGGACTTTACAGCATTTATTTTGCCAATCAGCATGGAGAAATGCTGGAACTGAACTGTGTTTCGCATTTGCAGCAGGAAGCGTGCCAGCCTTTGTTTGTGGAGGCTAACGGAGAGCAAATTTTGTTCTCCGAACGGGAGTTGACTTCCCGTGAAATCACATTGACCGCCAATTGCCCCGTAACAGTTTATCTGAAAAAGGGAAAACCATCTGTGCTAAAGCGGCCAAATCAGGTTAACTTGGTTCAGGTTGAACGGATTCATCTACCTTTTTTTTGGTCGATCAGGTTCCGGGAAGAGGTTGCCCCCACAATAAATGATGTCGTTCCCCGCTTGTTGGAAATGCTTGAACAACGTGCGAAATACCATGAGGTATACCTAGGGTCACGGAGATTTAGAGACTTGCGAGAAATGGTCGCCAAATCCTCCCATCCGCGAAAAAACCGCCTTATCCTTCTTCTGAACATGAAACCGAATGTCGTTCCCCGGGGTTTGCTCACCATTTTGCAGAAAGTAGGTGATGAAGCTTGATCATTTTTGGAAACTTTTACACCAAATCGACAGGTCTCAGGTTTAACATCATCGCCTTGTATGATAGCGGCCACTTAATCGAAATCAACGATGCGATGAAAAACGAGCTGTTTCCGAATGATGGGAAGATTTATGTTCCTACGAATTACTCGGCTCCCGACTTTAAATACGGTCTGTATGAAATCTATGAAAGCTACACTTATGATCCGGACAATCCCAAATCTCTTAAGTATGCCATTGGTTCAGAGGTCAAAGATGTTCCTTTATATGAAGTTATCCAGATCGAAGAGACGTTGGATTCTGATCATTTGCAACGGAGGTTTCAAAACGGCTTCCATTTACCGTATGAGCCGTTGGCGAATGTCCTCGTACATACAGCGGATGATTGGATGATTGGTCCGCTGCAGTTGAAAAAACGAAGCGGCGGCGATGCGTGGGAAGTTCCCGATGCCAACTTTGCGCCATACCGTCAAAATCATATGGAATTTTTGCGATATGAAAATCGGCTTGCCAAAGAACCCGAACGTTTTTTTGTCGTATCAGACATTGCACGGCAGCCAGAAACGGGTCTTATCGACATCGCCGATGATGAACGTGCGGTTCGCGATATACTGAAAATCCTTCGGGACAATGCCGACTTTGGCGAGTTGTCGCGGAAAGTCATTCGGCAACTCGGCGAGTGGGGGGATTCCGGGTATCCCGGCGAATCACACTTGCAGCAGCGACTCAAGCGTGCCATCCGTGTTTTGGAAACTCACACCCTCGATGAATCTTTATTGAAAGATGTGCAGAAAACCATTTTCGAGTTGCCACACATACAGGCTTACGTAAAAAACAAATTGGAAACCTTTCAGCTGGAATTGAAAGAGAAATTTGAAGAAGAGCACCGCAGCCTGTTGAATCAAATCAGGGAACTTAAGAACCAGGCAGAACGGTCGAAACGCGAGGTGGACGCCAGAAAGAAAGAACAGAAACGGTTGGAGCAAACGATCCAACAATTGCAGGCGAAGTCTGTGGAAAAAGTGGCGGAGATCCGTTCCAACGTGGTAGATGTCTTTGTCAACCAACTGTTGCTCAGCGGGCTTGCGTATCCTGAAATTTCCGCCGCTTCCTCCATGACGGCCGGAACGGATCGGCCCGTTCCATCGGAGTCGTCAATGTTTTCGATGGTTCAACGATCTGGTTTACCCCCATATGATACTTTGGATGAATTTAAGCGAGTTTTGGACTCGCAACTGCAGGTTCCTGAGCTCCGGCTTCTGTTCCAAACCGTCCTCTGCGCAATCAACGCTGGGTTGCCGATTGCCGTAACTGGGAAGCGCGCAATGGAACTGGCCCAATGGATCGCCCGAACGGTTGCCGCCAATGAGACACTCACCGTTTTGCCAGAAGTACATACGTTCTCATTGAACCGGTTGGCCGATACGTTCAACCATTACCAGAATGAACGGGAGGTCAAGGCGCTCATCCTGCACAATGCTCATCTGACTACAGCGGAGTTTAGCATATTACCTTTTTTGGGATTAAAACGATGGGCGGGTAACTTACGTTTTCCGGATCTGGCCATTTTGTCCCTCGACGAGACTGAAACGTCCGCCGATTTTCTGGGCAGGCTGTATCAGATACCGGTGTTGGACGCTGATTCGTTATTTAAAAAAATGACATCAAGGAAAATCGATCCATACGGGATCACAGGGCAATTGCCATTGACTGCATTGTCGGCGATTGGTGAGGCCTGGGTGGCTAAAGATGCGGATCTGAAAAAAACGTTTGTGGAATGGCTTCTGGACAAGCATGATCTGGACTTGGATCCGTGGCCAAGGCATTTGGATGGCTGGCTTAACGGCTTGAATGTCGATGATGTGGATGAAACGAAGCTGTTTGAGTGGGTTTGGACGATGTTTAAGCATGGCCTACGTCCCGAGGCCCAAGGAAGTGACACGATGTGAACCAGGGTTTTTACAAAACGGCATACCTAAAATTCCACGGGTGTGTTTGCTATGCCAAACATCTCATCACTTCGCTTGCTTCTGAACATATCGAAAAGCAGGTACACGATCAGCGTTTTATGCCCATCTTGCGAAGGGTGCTGCCCATTAAGCTGAATGGGTTTGAATTTTTCTTTCAAGCGAAAAGCAAGGATATGGCTCGCCAGTTTGTCGAATTGCTTGTCCAGTTCGGCGAAATCGTGCATTTGGGCAACGGTTATTACAGTTTTCCGCCTGCACGGCATGTTCAATTCCCCATTTCGGGGCGGAAAGTGGCGATGAGTTTGTTGGAAGAACCGGACCACTACGGCCCTGGGTTGTTTGGCCAACTAACCGATCAACCGCTACCGACCCTTTTGTTGGAAGAGTGGGCCTATGCCGATACACCGATTGGTTTGTTGGAACGTTATGAAAATGAGTTGGAGGAGGATCCAACTTTCCAACCAGATGAATTGTTTTACGGTACTCCTTACGGCATTCGTAGAGCAGGTAATTCGACTGCTTCCAAGTCAAATTCTGATGCCACTTGTTTGCTTGCCAAACGTCCCTTCAAACATGCTGAAAAGAGAAATTGGTATATTGGGCGGAAGAAATCGGATGGTTGGCAAATCGTCCAAGTCGACACTGCCCATCTTAGACGGCTCAGATTGGGCATCGAACTTCGCCATGGTAAGCAGCCCACGTTTCATTTTTTGAAATATGACAGGCAGCATCTGGAGTTGAAGCTGTCACAACTCATCCCCAAAGAGGAACAGATGATGTTGGCGTTAATTGGACTGCCGGAATGTTGGCCGGACCCGAAACGCTATCTCATCTGCAACAATGAGATGGAAGATGCAATGTTTGCATTGACCAGACTACAAATGAAAGAGGATCGGTAAAGATGGAAAGCAAACATACCATTGAAGGCGTCGCCGGTCAGCTTCACCGAAAGTTGCGCGAATATCTAGAGACCCAATACCCGATCAGCAATCCGGAACTTCAACAAAAACGCACGATGCTGCTCAATTCACCAGGAGTCATTTCGACTGAACCTTTTGTCGAAGCAACCCCCGTTTACGAACAAGGCCATACATATGCGGAGATGACGCTTCCGGATGCGTCCAAAAAGCTGATGACAAAACTTGCCGCCCTGAAGCCAAGCATTGGTGTCTATCCGAAACCATATGTGCACCAGCAGATCGCCTTGGAATCATTTTTTCACCACCAGCACGATCTGATTGTCGCGACAGGGACCGGCTCCGGGAAAACGGAAACGTTCATGTACCCGATTCTGAATAATCTGTATTTGGAAGCGGTTGATCGCCCCGAACAATTTGGGAAACGGGCCGTGCGCGCCATGGTTCTGTATCCGATGAACGCGCTGGTCAACGACCAGATGACACGTCTTCGCCGTCTGTTCCGTGATGAGCGTGTGAAGGAGATGTTCCGCGAAGCGGGAGGACGGAACGTGCAGTTCGGCATGTACACATCAAGGACGCCTTTTCCCGGAACGTTATCGGGCAACAAAAAAGTCGCCCAATTGAAAAAAATGATCGGGGACTATCTCGATCTGGAGGAAAACCATCCGGATGTCGTAAAGCAGATGGAAGAACGGGGCAAATGGATGGCCAAGGATTTGCTTGCATTCCACGCTTCCCTCGAAAACATTGGAAAAACAGGTGCAATTGCCGTCAATCCCGATGATGCGGAGTTGTTAACCAGGCACGAGATGCACAGGGTTGCACCGGACATTCTTGTCACCAACTATTCCATGTTGGAATATATGCTTCTGCGTCCAATCGAACGGTCCATTTGGCGGATGACGCGGGAGTGGCTTGATGCGGATGAACGGAACACATTCCTGCTCATTTTGGATGAAGCGCATATGTACCGTGGAACGAGCGGCGCCGAAGTGGCATATCTGATAAGGCGGCTTCAGTCGCGCTTGGGCATTCCCCGCGACCGGATGCGCTGCATCCTGACGTCGGCCAGCATCGGCTCGAAGGACAAAAATGAGGAAGAAACGAAAGCGATCCAGTTTGCAGAACGACTGACCGGCAAGCCGTCGAAGCGTTCCTTCAAATTCATCAAGGGCGTGCTGGAATCGCGAAAACCGGCAAGACCTGCTGCTCCTGTGGAAATTGAAGCATTAAATGCATTGGACAGTGAAAAGTTCCTGGAGTATGCCAATGCGTATGATACGTTTCTGGAATCGTTCCGAGTTACCCGAACGAAATTGAACTGGCCGGAACCTCCCACAGACAGTCGTGAGTTACCGGAATATCTTTATCACCAACTGGATGGCTTCGGGCCGTTCGAACTGCTGCTCCAGTTAACCAGTGGACATGCGACTTCCATTAGGGAAATCGCTGCAAAGTTGTGTCCGAATGGCGATCCGGAAGAAGCGGAGAAGGCTGCCAGTCATCTGCTCATGATGGCCAGCACGGCAAACAAAAATGGACGTCCGCTGTTGGCAGCACGGGTACACATGTTTTTCCGGGGCGTCTCCGGCATCTACATCTGCCTGAATCCAAACTGCAGCGCACAATCGGCCCGGGATCATCAAACCCGGTTTGGCAAAATGTATGATTCTTATACACTTGCATGTGAATGCGGTTCCCGGGTATACGAGGTGGTGACCCACAAAAAATGTGGCTCCGTTTTTATTCGCGGTTATTACAAACCGGGGCAAGATGGTTTTTACCTGTGGGGCGAATCCGGTGGTGTGTTTCTCGACGAAAAACTGGAACCGATTGACCTACTGATTGACGAGCCACACCGTGAGGCTTTTGACAAAAAGCGCGTCGTCCCGCTGTGGATTGATATCACGACCGGATTTGTCACCAAAGAATCGCCGCCGGAAGAAGCGTTGCCCAATTACCAAAAGATTTATTCTTCCCCTGCAAATTATAAAAAAGGAAATAAAGCACAAACGCCTTACGATGCGTCCTTCAAGAAGTGTCCGTGTTGCCTGGGCCGTTCCGAACACGGCATCATGAATCTGCGCACCAAGGGCGAACAGCCTTTTGCCAACCTGATCCGCGAGCAGTTTAATCTTCAACCGCCCGTTCCAGGCAAAGATCATCCCAACGAGGGGCGGAAAGTGTTGTTATTTTCAGACGGCAGACAGAAAGCTGCCCGTCTTGCCCGGGACATCCCGAATGAAGTGGAGAAGGACACGCTGCGTGAATTACTCCTGCAGGCGGCCTTTGCAACGAATTCGGAATATTCGCTGGAAAAAATGTATCCTGCATTGATCCATTTCATCAAACTTCATAACGTTTCCCTGTTTGACAAAACAGACCGAAGTGAACTTCAACAAGATATTGAAATATATGTGGAGGAATTCCTCCTGAATGCTCCCGTTCATGAGACTGATTTGCGGGAAGTATTGGAAGATACCGAAGAAGAGTTGGAAATGAGAAGCATGATCCGCAAGAAGATTGCGGAGGTACTCGCGGCGCCGGGAATTTCGTTGTACGATACGACGACGGGTTTTGTCGTTCCCGTATCCAAAGAAATGAAGAAAATATGCCGTGAATTGCAATTGCCGGAGGATTACATTAAGGTCATTGCGGTCATGTTCATTAAATACATGTTGGATGACCTGGCCTTCGACGGACATTTGCTGCCTCGAGACCGCCGTGAGATTTTCGGCTACTATCGTTCCAATGACGAGTGGGGAAAAGAACTGCACAAAATTTCCGATTCGTTAGAAAACCTGATTGTCTTTTTGTGCGGAGAAAGCAAGAAGGATCAGGTAGTGGAGCAGTTGTACAAAAAATTGTGCAGACAGCATGGTCTCAAGCATTTTTTGGTTCCGGGAAAACTGACGATTGCCAATGGTATTGACCATACATGGCATAAATGCAACACATGCAAACAAATCCATGCTTTCAAGGCCAAAGGGTATTGCCCGAATTGCCTGTCTGCGAATCTGGAGGAACTGCCTCCGGACAGCCCAATGTTGGCATCGGAGAAGGGATACTGGCGTACGCCGGTCAAGCAGGTGCTGTACGAAAAGGCGCGTATTCGCAACATGACGGTTGAAGAACATACGGCACAACTGTCGCAGAAAGACGAAGGCACGCTGTTTGCCACCACGGAACACTATGAATTGGCTTTTCAGGATATTCCAATCCCCAACGGGGGGACGTCAGGCGTTGTCGACATTCTGAGCTGTACTACAACGATGGAAGTTGGGATCGACATTGGTTCTTTGACAGCGGTTGGCATGAGGAATATTCCCCCTCAAAGAGAAAACTACCAGCAACGCGCCGGCCGTGCCGGCAGAAGAGGAACTTCGCTGTCTACCGTGGTGATCTATGCGCAGGACGGGCCGCATGACCACCATTATTTCCATCACCCGGAAGCGATCATCAGTGGTCCCCCTAGTGAGTCTGTCATCTACATCGAAAACGAAAAAATCATTCGGCGTCATCTCATTGCCATTTTGATCCAAACCTATTTTCATGAACACGTGACGGAAAATGTGTCACCCGGCAGCAAGATCAACGAAGCGCTCGGCTGTACGATTGACTTTTTCATGGGGGATCCACCGTTCAATCTGGAATCGTTTGAGGCATGGTTGCAAGAGGTATCCTTTGAGACCCACCGACACCTGTTCAATTTCGATGCCGAAAGTGTCCTGCAATTGGGCGAATTGGCGGACAAGGTAATTGAACTATTGCCCAGGGAGCTCTGGCACGCTTTCGAAAAAATCCGCCACGAGGTGGAAATTCGTGAGGAAGACGACCGTGAGCCCCAGGATATCGAGCAAGGAGGGAATTACTATTTACTTGAATTTCTGTTCAACCATGGTTTCTTGCCGACATATGCTTTCCCCCGGGATCTTGTCAGCCTGTACATTCAGGCTCGGGAAAATGGAAATGTTTATGTTAAGCAACGTCCCCAGCTGGAATTGAACCGGGCATTGAGTGAATATTCGCCCGGGCGACAAGTTGTCGTAGACAAAGAAACATACCGGATTGGCGGTATCTATTCTCCTTATGCACCGGATCCGACGAAACCTGCGGCACATTATTCTTTTCAAAATAAGGTCGCATATTGCGACAGATGTAAGTATACGAGGCTTGGCGAGAACGATAATGAAAACTGTCCAACGTGTAACTCTACGCTGAAGACGATGCCGTATATACGCCCCATGGGGTTTTCTCCAGAAAAGGGTATCAGTGTGGAAAGATGGGACGATGAGCAGGAGATTAGTTACGCCAGCATGCCACTTTTCCCGTTACCGAACCAGCGTGAGGAATTGGGGGAATTTGCACAGTTGGGAAAAGCGGGCGGCATTCATTACGTATATACGTCGAACAAGGAACTCATCGTCCTGAATCGTGGAATCGACGATGAAAGTGGGTTTGAAATGTGTGAAGAGTGTGGATTTATCCGGCCGGTCAATCAAAAAGTCCGCAAATCCGCCACACCGCACGATAAGCCATTCCTCGGTGTTGGAAACAGCCAGTGCACGGGAAGAACCCATTACGTTTTTCTCGGTAACCAATTCGTGACGGACTTATTGCTGATTCGTTTGCATCTGAATGATCGGTTAAATTTCAATCCGCAAGGAAACAACAGCTGGCTATATGCCGCGCTGGATACCCTGGGCGAAGCCATTGTGCTGGCGGCAAGTCGAGTGCTAGACATCGACGTGCAGGAGCTAGTGACAGGATATCGGATCATCACCGAAAACGGAGGGCATTATGCTGACCTGTACGTATTTGATTCGCTGTCCGGGGGAGCGGGATACTCCTACGCAGCCGGGAAGCGAATCGAAGAGATCATAAGCGAAACCCACAGGATTTTGAGATATTGCGAGGGGAACTGCAGCAGTTCTTGCTACAAGTGCCTGCGCCACTACAAAAATCAATTGAAGCATCATACGTTGAATCGTTACCTGGCACTCGAACTGTTGGAGTATCTGAAAGACGGAACCTTGCGACGTTACTCGATGGAGGAGCAGAAAGAATACGTCAAACCTCTCGTGCGTATGTGTGAAATTTTGAATTACCGATTGGAAGAAAAAAGCATTGACGGACAGATCGTGTTAGAGACAGAGAATGGAAAAAGAGTGCTGTTGCGGAACAATATCGAAAAACCGCCGGCCGCCCAGAATGGCGTGATTTATTTTTCGCCAAGTGAAATAGCTTTTGATTTGGAGAAGGCGGCATTGCTTGTCGTGAAGGGATGAGGCAGCATTGTAGAGCATGGGTTCGCTTTGGGGCTGGCCCATGCTTTTTTGCAAAATGAAAAGAAGGACTAAAGTCCTGATATGTCGAATACTGGAAGAAAAGGAAACATTATCGGCGGTGACAGCATGCTTCAGCTTGGGTTGTACGAGCAAGTCATCAACGAACAGTTGGAAACGGAACTTACGAAACTGAACGACAATTGGCACGCAGAAATTGGGAAAATGGATCGCTCGGAATCCGCGGCTATTTTAGGACAGTACATGGGTCGCCTGCTCGCGCGGATTCTGGAATACATCGACCACAGTGAGACAGCCGTGAAAGACCGCGTTGCCCTCTGCAACGCCATCATTCAATACATCCTCGAATACATGGACCGTTCAGCCGGAGACAAACTGGATGCCGAACTGATGGCCAATCTGAAAGGACAGCTTATTCAACAAGACGCCGAAATGCTGCTTGAACTGATCGATCAACAGCAGGCAGCAAGACTTACCCGTGTTCGACCCGACACCCCGCTTTCCATCAGTTCTTTATTCACCGGTGATAAGCGCGAACCGAGCATGATGGCGGAACTCAAAAAAGAAATCGCCACCAGCGATCGGATCGACTTTCTTGTCTCCTTCATCAAATTCAGCGGTTTGCGGCTGATCTTGGAGGAATTGAAGGCGTTTACGATGCGTGGCGGTCAGCTTCGTGTCATCACCACTAGCTATATGGGCGCGACGGACTATAAAGCGGTTCAAGAACTGGTCAAGCTTCCGAACACCGAAGTGAAAATCTCCTACGATACAAAAACGACCCGTCTTCACGCGAAGGCTTACCTGTTCTGGCGGAACACCGGGTTTAGCACATTGTACATCGGGTCTTCCAACATCTCTGAATCGGCCATGATGTCTGGACTCGAATGGAACGTTAAACTGTCCCAACAGGATGCTCCCAACATCGTCAGGAAAGTCGAAGTCACCTTCGAACACTACTGGAACAATCCGGAGTTCACCACTTTCATCCCCAATCTGCATGAGCAAAAGTTGCGGCAAGCGCTGAAGGCGGAACGTGCTTGGCGGGATGAGGATCATAGCGCGCTCGGCTTCTATTTTGACATTCAACCTTACTACTACCAGCAAGAAATCCTCGACAAATTGCAGGCGGAGCGGGAAGTGCATGGACGGTTTCGCAACCTCGTCGTGGCCGCCACGGGAACGGGGAAAACCGTCATCTCCGCCTTCGACTACCGTAGATATTGCCTGCAAAATCCCGGGAAGCCGAATCGGTTGCTTTTTGTCGCGCATCGCAAGGAAATTTTGCAGCAGAGCTTGTCCTGTTTTCGTTCCATTTTGCGGGATTTGAACTTTGGCGATGTGATGGTGGCGGGTCAAGTGCCGGAGCAAATCGACCATCTGTTTGTGTCGATTCAGTCGCTGAATTCGAAGGATCTTTATGCGATGACGCCACCGGACTACTATGACTTCATCATCGTGGACGAATTTCACCATGCGGCAGCGCCGTCTTATCAGCAGTTGCTGGAGCATTATCAACCGAAAATCTTGCTTGGGTTGACCGCCACACCGGAGCGTGCGGATGGCAAAAGCGTCATCGAGTATTTTGGCGGTCGGATCGCTGCGGAGATCCGTTTGTACGAGGCCATTGAACGCAAACTGCTCAGCCCTTTTCACTATTTTGGGGTAACGGATTCCATCGATTTGAGCGAAGTGAAGTGGCGGTTTGGTAAGTATGATGAGGCGGAGTTGGAAAACCTTTTTGTTCTGCAGGAGAAAGTGGCTCGGGAGCGGGCGCGGTACATTTTTGAAGCGGTGGAACGGTACTGTGCGGACATCCATGATGTGATCGGGATTGGATTCTGCGTAAGCCAACTTCACGCCAAGTTTATGGCGGAGCAATTTAACGCTTTCGGAGTAGCCTCGGAATATTTGACTTCCGATTCGCCGGATGATGTGCGGGATTCCGTGAAGCAGCGCTTGGTAAGGAAAGAGATCCATTTTGTGTTTGTCGTGGATCTGTACAACGAAGGCGTGGACATCCCGGAAGTCAACACGGTGCTGTTCTTGCGACCAACGGAGAGCTTAACCGTCTTTCTGCAACAACTTGGTCGGGGCTTGCGGCTTTGTGAGGGGAAAGAGGCGCTCACGGTTTTGGATTTTGTCGGGCAGGCGCATAAGGAGTACAACTTTGAACAGCGATTTCAAGCGCTTCTACCGCGGACGCGTCGGTCTGTGATGAAGGAGATTGAACAAGGATTTGCCAATGTGCCGAAGGGTTGCTCCATTATTCTGGAGAAGAGGGCGCAGGAAATCATTCTCGCTCATATCCGAGCGTCGATTAACAACCTGAAAAATTTACGCCGCAAAGTATCGGATTACTTCGTTCATCACCAGGTGTGGCGGCTCGGGGAGTTTTTTGAAGACTACCACGTGAAGCCGATCGATGTGTACGGTCGTCAGACGCCGACCACAGTGTATGGGTTGGGTGTCAGAGAGAATGTCGTTTCGAGTGATGAGCCGATTGGGGATGTGCGAGAGAAGTTATTGGCCAGCGGGTTGGAAAGGTTGTCCTTTTGCAATTCGGCGCGGTTTCTGCAGTTCGCGATGCAGGCGCTGGCCTCGATTCGCGACAGTCGGGGACAAGCGCTGGATGGCTTGAGTCCGGCAGAGCGCACCATGTTGCTGATGTTGTATTACACCTTCTGGGACGTGGGGTTGTCCGATTGGAAAGATCGGTCGTTCGGATCCGTGGAGGAGGCGCTGTATTGGCTGGTTGAGCATCCGCTGGCCTATGCGGAGCTGCGCGATGTGCTGCAGTACCAGTATGAGAAGATCGACATTGCCGGGCGACCGATTGCGGAGCTGGATGAGGATATTCCGTTGGATTTGTATTGCAACTATACGACGGATCAAATTTTAGCTGCATTGGGACGACACACTGCGTGGAAGCACAGGCATTTTCAAGAAGGGGTTTTGTACGTCGACGAACGCAACATGGATGTGTTCTTCGTCACCCTGATGAAGTCCGAGAAAGACTACTCGCCCACGACGATGTACCACGATTACGCGGTGAACGAGCGGGTGTTCCACTGGCAAACGCAAAGCCGGACGACGGATCGCTCGCCGACGGGGCAGCGGTATATTAACCAGAAGCATACGAAGCATCCAGTACTGTTCTTTGTGAGGGAGAAGAAGCGAAGCGAGAGTGGGGTGACAATGCCTTACACGTGTGTGGGTTTGGCGGATTACAAGAGCCATCATGGCTCTGCGCCGATCAGCATGGAGTGGACGATGCGGGAACCCCTCCCGGCGTTTGTGTTGGATGTGGCGGGGAGGGGGTGATTTGAATAATGATACTCACGCTTTATCGCATATAACGCAGTCGAATAAAGAAACCATAAAATCTCCTAATGGAAGGTTTGTGTTATCAAGTAGGATTTACGTCGTTTTGTGTCGAAGTATGTATGATTAAATCCAACTATTGATTAATCACTTTATCACAAGTAGGGATGTTGCAAAATGTTCGAAAAATATTACCCATATAGGCCTAACCTTCAAGGCAATTTTTTGAAAAGATTTAATGAGAAAGCTAAGCAACTAGCAAATGAAAAAAACATTATTGATGCTATAGAGAAGACCGCAATCAATGAATATAATTGGGCTACTTTCGAGGTGAAAGTAAACTCTCGACAACGGAAGATATATCGTGCGATTTGGTTGTTGCTGAGAGATCTTATTAGAGTTGGTTGGTCGTGTAGATGGTATGATCAAAGTCTTGAAATTGCACCACCTTCAGAAGTCATGTTTGATAAAGATTATGATATTAACCTAGCAAAATCAAGAACAAGGAACGCAATGGCTGAACCACGCATTCAAAAGCTTCTAGATTCTAGAGATTTCATTGAAAGAATTGAAAAAAATGGTCAATCAGGAAAACTTCCTATAATCTCATTGATAGCTGATGGGAGATCATTGGCACATGATCTTCGACATATTAGAAATTTGACAGATGAGAATGAAAAAGTTGAAAAATTGAGGGAAGTAATTAAGCCATATTTGCAATTGGTTGTTGAAGGAGAAGTGTGTAAATATAGCGGTCAAAAATTAAGTGATATTTGGCGTTATTTCAGATATACATGGGCGACACCTTATGAACCTACTCCTGGAAGAACGATGCAATATCTTATTCGAGATGCGGCTCGGCCCAATCATCCTGTTATGGGCATTGCGTCGTTAGAGAATGTTCCGATAAGTATTAGTGACAGAGATGAATATATAGGTTGGACGATAAATAGTTTTATTAGTCGAATAAAAGATTGCCAAGAGACAGCGAAAATCAAAGAAGAATTCTTAACGCTCATTTCATATATTAATCAATCTGTGAGTGATATAGATATTTCTGGGCTCTGTACTTTAACTGAATGTGAATCTCCAAATAATTCGGTTGTTCAAAGATTGCTAACTGTTGCGGCTCGAACAGAAGAAGAGAGAACATTGGCTCTGAAGGAATGGGTGGAAAAAGACTCGGATACGGAATTTGAAAAAAGTGAACTCGGAAATATTAGTAAGGCAGCAGAGGATGCACTTTATAAAAGAAAAAGAGCGGAGCAACTGGCGAAATTACTCTGGGCAAAGCAACAGATCTCGATTTTGTTGTCAGATGAAGATTTTAGTAATAAATGGAAAGAATTTGTTTCCAATGAACATGGACAATCTGCTATAAAAACTGCCTTAATTTCTCAAAAGAGTCGTCACATTGGTACCAGTTTGATGGAGTTGAATGTTTGTGGGGCAGTTCCTCCTTATAATGAAGTTTTAGGTGGAAAACTTGTGGCGTTGGTTATGCTTTCAAAAGAGGTGGTTGAAGATTATCGAAATCGTTATGGAAATAGGCCTAGCGATATTGCATCAAGATTAAAAGGTGAACCTGTCATTCGACAAGCTGATATTGTGTATATTGGGACTACATCTCTCTATAGAGTTGGGTCAAGTCAATATAATCGATTGAAGTTGCCAACCGGTTTGTTTCATGATGAATCTCCAGAAATCAGATGGAAACTTATAGGCGAAACAAAAGGATTTGGAACTCTGCATATTAGTAGACTTACTTTGCAATGTCTTGAGGATACTATGTCGATTGAAGACAAAGGATCAATTAATCGGGTATTTGGAGAAGGAGCGAGTCCTAAATTAAGAACAATCCGTTCAGGACTAGATAAAGTTTTTGAATCTGGACAAAGAGAACTTATAGAGATTATTCCTAAACATTCTATGGCGAGATTAATTTATGGTGCTTGGTTGATAAAAAATGGGACGTCATACTTGATGGGACGAGATCCTAAACCAGAATATTACTTCAGGGAGATTGACGATGGGAAAGAAGTGACTGAAAAAATCGTTGATTATTGGAGAAAACGCTGGTTACTTTCAAGAATTAATTATGATGATGCACTGAATCGACTGGAAACTTTTGACCCGCAAACGATTTTGCTGAGTAGAAACTTACAAGCAACAAAAGATGAGTATTTCAGAATCGAGGTGTCAAAAATGCACGATTCTGCCGCGTGTGCAAATCCTGAATCAATCAGACAATACTTGAGGGAATTGTATAGAGGTTCAAGTGCGTACGCGGACAGAATGGATATTGAAAATCTTAGAAAAATCCACGTTGAGACTAACCTGGATAAAGAAATATTGAAATCAATTGAATCAGGGAAGAGTGTTGTCCTGACCGGTAATCCAGGGGATGGAAAAACCCATCTGATTCGAATTTTGGAGCCGAAACTTTCGGAAATTGACCCCAGTCCAATTGTTGAGTATGACGCAAGTAGGGTGACCGATGAGGAAATATATCATGTTTGGAACGGTGCAATTGATCAAGGTCGACCATTTTGTGTTGCTATAAATGAGGCTGTGTTGATTAATCTTTCGAACAAATACCCCGATTTTTTGCCGCTTCAAGAGGCTAAAGAACAAATCGTTAATTCTGTTTATTATGGGGAGCAAAAACATAAAGATTATAGTGTAGTGGTATACGATTTGGGTCTTCGGAATGTACTATCAGAGGAAGTTATTAATGCCATCCTTGATAAACTTACAGACCCAAATATTATAAACAAATGTGATAATTGTCCGGTTGAAGGATGTGACTTTGTTAAAAATCAAAGGTTGCTATCTGATATTGAAGTTAGGAAACGTCTACAAGTAATTTTTGATAGAGTTAGTAGAAGGGGCTACCATGCTACCTTAAGAGAAATGCAAGCATTTGTATCTTTTCTTTTATTCGCGGATAGAAATTGTGAGCAAATGATAGAATCAAGTGGTGAGGATAGATATGCATTACATCAACTTGTTTTCAGTGGAAAAGGCAGGTTGTTTGATCAAATCAGACTTACATTTGACCCTTCAAAAATTTCCCATCCATCTTGGGATGATATTTTAGTGTATGGAGAAACTGATTCAACTGATTGGAGAAATGAAAAGCAATTTGATATAAGTGCAATAGACCCCAATAATGTAGAGAGATTTATCTCCAGAAAGAGGGCTTTTTATTTCTTTCACAAAAGTGGCTTGGAACTTTTGGGAATGGCCGGGGATGTTGAAACAGAATTTTCTAATTTTATGAACATACAAGAAAGACAAGCTTTGAGGTTTATTATTCAGAGAATAAATCAATTTTTTGGAGATAATTCAGGACCTGATTCACTGAGAGTTTGGCAAAGTCATAGATATAATCAGGCACCTAGAAGAATATTGTATTCCGTATTGAGTAAAAGAAGACATGATTTTGAACTTGTGAAGCCTGAACTTAAGAATTCCATGAAGGTTGCATTCGACCTTGCGCTTGATCACGTTCTACTTAGACTGAAAGATCGTCCCCAGGCTAAATTGAAAATTGATTTTCCAATGTTTGATTTGTTGGAGAAAGCTAGCAGAGGATTGCCTGTATTATCGCTTGATAATGACGAAACTAGAAGAATATGGCAATTTATGGAACAAATATCCGAAAAAATCGACCTCGAAGAAAATCAAGAAGTTGAAGTGACAATATTTGATGCAGTTACTCGTCAAAAGATGAATGTAGTTGTTGATATGGAGTTTAAAAAATACCTTTCCATCTTTACAGAAGATCTGATTTGAAGGTGTAAATCAATGACAATTGAAATTGATGAATATTTTAAAGAAGTGAACAAAAAATACGTAGGAATGAGTCCAAATACTACTAGCATAAAACCTGTTCATATTTCAAACGGTTTATTTCGTCGAGCGATAAAACATGTTGCTGACACAAAAACGTTAAATCGATTCGTATTTTGGCAGATGGCCGACGGAAGTATTCCAAAAGGACATGAATTGGATGAAATCTTTCAAATGTTAGTTGAGCACAATCGGATTGATAACAGCGTAGTTAGTTCCGATTCTGTAAAAAATCTCCGAGTGTTTTTAAAAAAAATACTTGATGCTGATAAAGGTGTTTTCCAGTACGGAATGGATTCTTACTCAAGTGGGTATGAGGGTTTTATTTCTAAAGATTCAATTGGGCAGAATGGGGGGGAGTTGATAGCCCATTGGCTCGAAACGATAAATTCTCCTTTGCTTGATACAATAAAAACAACATTATATGAACCGAGTGATATTATTACAGCGCTTTGCTATCCTTTGCTGGAAAATGCAGATATTAGCTACAACAAAATACTAACTGATGATGTAGCTTTTCTGAATTTCGATCTGTTACCTCACGAAACACGAAAATTGTGGCGAGGATTGAAAGACGCTGCAGAAACACTTAATAAACATATAAAGTCTCACCCAAACAAATTTTTTCGACTTAGGATGGTTGTATTGTTCTCTTGTTTTGTAATAAATAGACATCTGTCGACTCTGGAAGCGTGTTATGTACCCGGTAGTTCCAGGAGTATAATACCTTTTCTTCTAGATTTTTCAAATGACAATTCCGACCCCCTTTCTAAGGCATCTACATTGTCCTATACCTTCAGTTGTCAATCGATTTCAAGGTTCTATTCTTGGGCTTTTAGTGATGAATTAAAAAAATATTATTCTATTTCTGAACTTACGAGAGAAGATACTCCCACTTACCTTAGCAAATCCAATGATCAAACTCGGGAGTTATGGTCGATTACAATTGAAGAAGCAAAACGATCTGATGACCCTTACCTAATATTCGGACAAGCGGTTTATGATATTATGGCTCTTTTGGAGAAGTGTGATCCGACTAAATTCTTTGGAAATTTGGGCATTAGAAGTGGATTGCTCTGGCCTCCTAATCAAACAGGGAAAAGGTTTGTTGTACAGCAGGATATGCTCGAAATGCTTGTACGCGCATCGATAGAACCTGGTGATATAGTTGATTTGAATACTTTGCAAAATGAACTTTGGAATAGATTTGGAATAGTTATTGGTGGAAGGCAACAAGATGATGAATTGCTCTTAGAATCGGGCATATATCAGGCTGACAATAATGCTCTTCGCAATAATAGGGAAAAATTTGCGGCGAGACTTAGCAGTCTTGGATTTGCGAAACTACTTGCAGATGGTGTACTACAAATTGAGTTGGAGGTTATCAATGCTTAATCTGGATCAATTTGCAGCTGAAGCAATAGCTGAAAAGTTGAGAATTTCGAAAATTGGGGTCATTTCAAAAGGCCTTGACTCAATTAATCCAGTTAATGTGGCTGGTATTGTTAGTGATCTCATGAATCGAGAACTCTATGTCTCAATTGTAGGATATACAATTGAGGATTTTAATTCGAAAATGATAATTAGCAATAAAATTGAAGACGCGGTTAATTGGAGAAGTAATCCTGATTTGTCTGGACAAATATTGATTTTTGTTCAAGACGAAGTACCTAAAATGCGATCTTTGGAAGATCTCGATGTAGTTAATTCAAGAGACATAACCCAATATTTGATTAAGTGTGTGAAGAATGACAAGGAGGTAACAACAACTCAACCCCAAATAAGGTTTTGGGAGGCATTGCAAAAAGAATCATCGACATTACCTTTAAACCTAATTGTCGATTTTATTAGCAATATAATGTCAGATAAAAGCAATCTTAATTCAATTCCTGAAAACTTGTGGAGACTTGGATTGCTTCGAGATGATGCGTTACTAAATAGTAATAAAGATCCAGTAGAAAGAATTCAACGCAATCGCGAACTTTTGATTGAAATTGGATTGCTTTCAGAGCAAAGTAGGAAAAGATTGAGTAGTGTATTGGCACATGCATCGAGTAGTGAAAGATCACGGTTACAATCATCTTTCATTAATCTCAAGAATTTTTATAGAACCGGTTCGAAGGAAATCTTGAAGCAACTGGATTTACCGACAGTTGAAGAGTTGATCCGGGCTAGCAAACCAAAAACCTCAAATACAAAAAAATCAAAGAGTGCTGATGATAAATCAAAGTACCAGGATGACCAAGACTTTGATATAGAAAATCGTCCTCTTAAAGGGAAACTTTTGGATAAGGTTATTGTGAAATTGACAGTTGAAGGTTCGGAAGAATCACAACAAGGTCTCTTTGAACTTGGTGAAACTCTCCGTAGTCACATTATGGGTGGAGATCAACAAGGGTCAAATTTAGTATCTATTGGTCCCGGATTTAATGATCGGACTATTCAAATCGAGAATCCAGATATTGAAATATTATCATTTATTGGGCAGATGTGTTCTGAAAAGCACTGGGGCGGGGTGCTAAAAACAAATCAAGAGACAATCAGGGGGATTGTTACCAGATTTATTCCTGAAGACTTCGATCCTTTTGAACCAAACAATATTAACAAAGGTATTTCAGGTCAGTGTTTGTTTTCATTGCTTAAGCATTTTGACAAAACTGTTATTCATAGTAGCAGTTTTGAATCTGCCCTTAATCAACTTATTGATTCACGAAACATTTTGCTAAAGCATATTGATCTGCTTGTACTCCAACCTTTTGTTTTGTTTGGAGGTTATCCAGAGGCCAGAAATGCACTGGAAAAGTATTTGGCAGCATACTCTGATATATTAACGTTATTCAGAAAATATGATAGCGATATGCACGGATATGACAGCAATGCACTAAGATTTCTAGCTACAGAAATGCTACGACTTGAAGTTATTCATATTAAGACTCCAACTACTTGGAAGGCTATATTGACCCCTCTTCACCCTTTTCATCTATGGAGATATAGAGAGATACTGAAGAGTATTCATACAGAGGACAGACCATTGACTAGAGAAGAGAAGGAACAACTCTCGGAAGCATTGCCCGAATTGCCTCATGTAGTTCATTTTATTGTATTTAGTCCAGATGTTTCTAGAAATGAAAATGTCGTACTTCCTCTGTCCGGTTCAATTAATGGTTTGCCAACGTTTGAAAACAAAACGAATAGATATCTTGGAAATGACGGTGTAGAGTATCTTGTTGATCTCCTTGATAAATACGAAATTGATGCTCCATACTCATCAACGCAAATAAGGATCGCATTGGTTGATGTACCTGATGTAATCACGGTAATGAAGATTCTTGAAGATTATTTGAGAAAAAAGAAAAAATCTCAAATAATTGTTGAGGCTTTTTTTACTAGAGACCAGCAATCTGCTGGGGAAATGTTAAAGATTGAATATGAAGAGAAGCATCATGAGTTGGCTGAATTTTTGAAAACTGGAAGAATAAAGATAGAGTTTAGTTATTTGAATTCACTTTATGAAGTCTGCGAAGCGATTAAAAAAAGACCTGTTCACATCGCATTTATGTTCGATCAGGCATCTTATCAAATTAATTATGCACCAAGGGCGAGGCAACTTCTTGTTAGTCCGTTGGTGATAAGTTACGAGTACGAATATAGTGAAACATTTAATAGAGGAACGATAGCACCTTCCTCCGAGGCAGAGGATGGACTGTTTGCTGATTATCATTTCCTTGTTGAGCGAGCTGCTTCTTTGCCCGCAGGAGAGCAATTAAGACTTCAATATGAAACTTTCGATGGACTTGCGCCAATAAATTCTTTACTGAGTAGTGATGCGGTCAAGTGGCTTGCAATTGCCGATAGATCACTCACAGGATATACACCGGAAAATGCTGTTTTGTTGAGCGAATTGTATTTCGGTCAGCGGGAAGTTGCTGTTTGGGCAAAGACTTCTAAGAGATCAATAGGTCAATTTATCGAACTGTTAAGAAGATTTAATTTGCGTCCTAATTATGATGTGGTGGCTGAATTACTAAGGAAATTTGGCCACATTGCTTCCGGTGGAACTCTTACATTACTTACTAATGCAGGAAATTCCCAATATCGCGAAGCGCAACAAAAAGGATATTTGGGGACAGTAATTGCCGCCGCTTGGTATAAGCAAAATTATAAAGAGGCGCTTATTGCCTCTCTAGACTCAAAACTTGCAAAACTGTGGCTCACAAAAAGAGATGACAATGTTAAAAGAGCAGATCTTATAGGACTCCGTATTGATGATGATGGTTGTTTGATAGTAGAACCGATCGAAGTAAAAACACTTGCCGAAGGTTCGGAAACCTATGTTGAACGTAATGAGAATGGACAAGTATATCTGGCAGGAAAAGCAATTGAGCAATTGAAATCCACCTTAGAGACTTTGTCCCCTATATTTGGCGATTACGAAAATGACCCACAACCACTTTTCACTCCTGCACGTAGAGAAGTCTTGAGGTATCAGTTGCATAGGGAATGCTTTCGAGATTTGCATGATAATGAGTGGCAAGTTAAATGGTACAGAATTCTGAAAAACGCTTTTTCGTTACCAACACCAAAAGTAACAGTTAAGCTGTCCGGTATTTCAATTAACATAAGATTCGAGGAGAACACTGACAAATCTGTTCTTAGTGACGAAATTAATTCATTGACTTTGGTAACATTAGGTGCTAAAGCAATTCAAAAAATTGTATCTAAAAATGAACTCGGAAGTGATGCCCCTGAAGATAAAGAGATTGAATCAGACGATAATGTTCAAAAATTAAGTAATATTGTGGTGTACGAAAGACACAACGCACTAAATGCCATTACTGAGCAAACAGTTGAATCAATATTGATGCAAAATATTAATTCTCAATATACTGGGCGTGAAAATGCAAATGTTGCAGAAAGACAGGGTGACTTTTCAGTAGAAGGAACTGTACCCAAAATTGAAGAAGAAGGTGAGTCTGAGGAGCTAGCACGACTATTTAGACGTGCTTGTCAATCATATAGGATTTCAATAGAAGAGTGTGATCCCAGTAAAGCTGTTGTTGGTCCAACCGTTTGGAGATTCTTTATCAAACTTGGTAGAGGCCAGAGACTTGATCCTCTGATAAATAGTCTCGAGGATATTGGGAGAGAAATGAGAAAGTCGGGTTTACTTGTTTCGCAAATTCCAGATTCAGAATATATTGCATTAGATATTCCGAGAAAAGATAGACAAATCATTTCTCTAAAAGATGGTCTTAGTTTTTTACCAAGAATAAAATCACCAGAAGAGATGCCGATAGTTATTGGATTGACTCCTGAAAGCAAATGCTTGATCCATGATCTTGGTAAAATGCCACACTTACTTGTTGGAGGGACAACTGGTTCGGGAAAAACTGTATTTCTTTATGGACTCATAATATCATTGCTTCAAACACACCCAACTCCTGATACATTAAGACTCATGATTTCGACTTCCAAACCTGAAGATTTTATGTTTTTCGAAGGTTTGCCACATCTTGAAACAGGAGAAGTAATCTCAGATGCTGAAGAAGCAATAAGACTCTTAGAATCAAATATAAAAGAAACATTTGATGAAAGACTTGAGATTTTGCGTGAAAGTAGATGCAGAGATATTACCGAATACAATATGGTAAATCCGGAAAACCCTTTACCTCCTCTTGTAGTTATTATCGATGAGTTTGCAGATTTGGCAGACCAACTCTCAGTAGATCGAGGAGCAAGAGAAGTGTTTTATACCAATATCAGGAGAATTGCGCAATTGGGTAGAAGCAGAGGAATACATTTGGTTCTCTGTACCCAAAGACCTAGTAGGGATCTTGTTCCAACAAATATTCGTAATTTAATGAATGCCAGAGTCTCGCTTCGTGTAAATGATTCAACAGCCTCAAGGATGATTCTTGAGGAGATGGGAGGAGAACAACTTCAGAAGAATGGGGATCTATTATTCAAGGATGATAGGGGTTTGATTCGTGCACAAGGTTACTATATAAGCACAAGTGAGCTAGTTGAGTTTTTATCAAACATTACAAATAGTCAAAAAGGTAAAGAATTAATTGACTAGTAGTCGAAGGTCTGAACACATGATATAATACCTCCAACTTTTTTTGATAAAGCAAATTTAGTCTAGTTCTACAAAAAGATGTACTAACTCGATCTATACATGAAAAGATCTTCGGGAAGCCTTTCGTGGCTTCCCTTTGCTATTATAATTTACTTGTCAGTAATGACTTCAGCTATGTTCATGTCGATTTCATCATCGAAGAAAAAGTTACGTTTGTCTCCTGTCTGACAGAAGGAAAGGAGGTCGTTTCCTGGCTCCGCCTCATGTCACACTTTGCTGTAACATTTTCCGCACTCATGGTACAAATAGGGTAGACGCATCAACGGGGCGCGGCAAGGGGGAACGCATGGAGCTGGAACGATTGTACCGCGAGATGTATCCGAAATTGGTGGCCTTTTTCCATGCCAATACATCCAGTCGGGAAGCGGCGGAAGATTTGGCGCAGGATGTGTTTTACGACGCGCTCCGCGGTGCACATGCCTACGCCGGAAGATCAAGCCCCGCCGCCTGGCTGTTCGGCATTGCCCGCAACAAACTTGGCCGCTATTACCGATCCAAGCGTTACAAATCGCTGCTCGCCGGCAAACTGGCAGATGATGTGAGGCTTTCAGGCGACACAAGCGAAGGAGCGCCCGAGGAGCGGGCGGTCCGCAGCGAAATGCAGAAAAACCTGCTGGAAGCGATCGGACGGCTGGACGGGCAGCAACGGGACATTGTTTTGCTGCGCGTATACGGCGGGTTGTCATTCCGGGAAATCGGCGAACTTGCCGGGATCAGCGAAAACCATGCCCGGGTGATCTTTCACCGGGTGAAACTTCAACTGCACAAAGAAATGGAGGAAGGCGGATGGACGGCAAATTGAACGAGAACAACGACAAGAAAACGTCGGGCACGACCGCTGACGAAACGATCCGTTCCATCATCGAAGACCTGCTTCCGCTGTATGGCGAAGGGCTGCTGCGGGACGAAACGGTTCGCTGGCTCGAGGAGCAGGCGAAGGCCAATCCGGAGTACCAACAGCTGCTCGACCAGGCCGGCAAACCGCTAGAGCCGCCCATGCCGGAAGTGCAGGCGGATTACGAGGCGATGATGCGCGGCATCCGGCGCAAGCTGTCGGTCTTGCAGATTATCCTCGTCGCCCTTTCGTTTCTGATGGCGATGAGCACGTCCTTGATGGGAAACAGCCTCGGGTTCGTGCTGTGGTATGCGGTGCTCGGCGGGGTGATGTTCCTTTTTTACCGGGATTGGCGGCTGGTGTTGCTCGTGTCGTTCGTGCCGATTTTTCTCTGGCTGTTCGCGGATACGCTGCAGGGCTGGTTGCAGGCCCGGTCTGAGGGAAGTGCGCCGGGCGGCTTCTTCACGGCCCTGGCGGGAGCGGCGGGCGGCTCCCTGTTCATGGCGGGGATTCACGCGCTGTTTGCCCTCGTCGGCATGGGAATTGTCTGGCTCGCATCCCGCAAAAAACCGCTTGCCGTCACGCTGTCCGTCGTGCTCGCCCTGGGCGTGCTTTATGTATACGACGCGTTCAACGGAAACCCGGTGAGCAAATGGCTGGCGGAGCGGGAACTGAAAGCTTACCTGGCGGAGACGTATCCCGGCGAGACGTTTCAGATCGGGGAAGGCTTTTACAACTTCAAATTTTCCTCCTACGAGTTTGACGTGATCGCCATCGGCCGAACGCTCGAGGACGGCAAACCGGCGGAGTATGATTTCACCTTGCGCGGCTGGATTCCGAAGGTGACGACGGACGGCATTTATTACGACCGCCTGGATTATTCGCTGATGGAGCGGCTCGGCGAGGAGGCGTCGGCGGAAATCGAAGCGCTGCTGGCGCCGGAAATCCCGTCGCTTAGGGGTGTGTCGGTGTATCTGGAGGTGCCCGGCGGCACGCTGCCGGAAGATGCGGTTTGGCGCAAAGATTTGCCCGGGGCGGAGAAGATGTGGATTGGCCTTCAACTCGATGCGGAAGGGTTGACGAAAGCGGACGTGCTGGCGGCTGCCCGCAAGACGCAGGCGCTTCTGGACGAAGCCGGTTATGTGTACCGCGCGGTGAACATCAATGCCAACGAGTTGCCGGGAGCCGACGTCCGGGATCCGGG